>Ga0326728_10016042_pt1 | contig 15387 bp, 15 predicted proteins | sample MB3enrmetagenome_FD_207602 | JGI IMG/M metagenome (GOLD analysis project Ga0326728, IMG submission 207602) | Lab enriched peat soil microbial communities from McLean, Ithaca, NY, United States - MB31MN | ecosystem: Environmental > Terrestrial > Soil > Wetlands > Peat | place: USA: New York...
AAGGCGGAAAGCGGCTGGCTGTCGCTGACTTTGCGCTCGGTGGGCTTGCCGTCGCCCTCGGGGGCCACGCTCTGGACCACGCCGCGATCGGCGGCGCTGGGCAGGTAATCGACGATAAAATCCAGCAGGCGGTCGGCGCCGATATTTCCCAGGCCCGAGGCGAACAGCATCGGTACGATGCGGCGTTCCTTGACGGCGCTCCGCAGTCCCGTTACCAGATCCTCATCGGAGAGCGTGCCCTGGTCGAAGAATTTTTCCATCAGGGAGTCATTGCCTTCGGCGACCATCTCGACCAGCTTGTCGCGCGCGGCCTGGGCGGCGTCCTTGAGATCGGCGGGGACATCGCCTTCCTTGCCCTTGCCATTGCCGGCCAGGTCGTAGATGTAAGCCTTCAGGCGGACGACATCGACGACGCCGCTGAAATTCTTCTCGCTGCCGATGGGCAACTGTACGGGGACCACGCTGCGGCCGAAAGCGGCCGTTACCGACTCCAGCACGCGGCCATAATCGGCGCGTTCGCGATCCATGCGGCTGGCCACGATGATGCGTGGCAATTCAAACTCGTCGGCATACTGCCATACCTTTTCCGTGACCACTTCGGCGCCCGCTACGCCGTCAACGACGACCATGGCGGATTCGACGGCGGGCATGGCCAGCTTGGCTTCATGCACGAACATGTTGAATCCGGGCGTGTCGAGGAAATTGATCTTGCTCCGGTTCCACTCGGCGAAGGCCATGGCCAGCGCGATGGACATGGTGCGCTGCACTTCCTCTTCGTCGTAGTCGGTGACGGTGCTGCCGTCATCTACGCGGCCCAGGCGTTGGGTCGAGCCGGCAGTGTAGAGCATGGCAGAGACCAGTTGGGTCTTGCCGGAATGGCCGTGGCCAACGACAACGACATTCCGGATATTCGCGCCTTCGTAAACCTTCACGGATGACTCCTCTCAGGTTTGCCGCGTCCCGCTCAAAAATGGCCCCGGGCACGAACTGACGCCCAGTGGTTCACATTTCGGGAACGAGCGCACGGCAATCGCACCTATCGCGCACGATGGAAGCTGGGTAAAACTGCATTCTAACACCCGAATTTTCAACGGCTCAAGGGGAAAGAGGAGAAGATCGTTTCCCGTCTCCCGTCCCCCGTTTCCCGTTCCGGGGCGTAGCCTTGGCCGGGGCTGATCTGGGACTTTGTACGTTCAGTGACGCACCGGCTTCTCCATCCCGGCCGTGTGGAGGACATATCCAACTTATTTGGAAAGCATCGATCCCGGGTGCCACCTCGAAGAACACGGTTTGCCTGAGTGCGTGAAACGGGGGACCGGGGACGGGGAACGGGAGACGACTCGCTACTCCTCTTCGCAGAGGAAATACGTCCACATGGCCAGCACGATGGCCATATAGATCGTCAGGAGATTTAGGGTCACAATCATGTCGTGCTTGCCTGTCTCCCGGGAGGCCGGGGGGGGGAGTCTATGAATAAAGATCGGCGAATGCGCCCGCGAGTTTAGCCCGCGATTGCGAATAGCATCGCCTCACCTTAGGAAACTCTAAAGCGGACAGAAAACGTGCCCGATGATTCCAGCGAAAAAGCGGCGCCGGTCCGCGTGGCTGGCAGCGAACCGGCGTCCAGGTAAGGTAAACGGCGGGAATTACGCCTCGGCGGGTTCCGTCGCCGCGGGGGCAGCTTCGGCCTCGACTTCCTTCTCCACCAGGACCTTGATGTGCGCCCGAACTTCCTTGTGGAGGTGGATCTCGACGGTGAACTCGCCCGTGGTCTTGATCGGATGATCGAGAACGATCTTGCGGCGATCGATCTCAAACCCCTGCTTTTCCAAATTGGCGGCGATTTCCGAAGAGGTTACCGAGCCAAACAACTGGTCGTGCTCGCCCGAGCGGCGAACAAAGCCGACGGACACGCCTTCCAGCAGCTTCGCCAGTTGCTCGGCGCCCGACTTCTCTTTGGCGGCACGGCGCAGGGCCGCGACCTTCATCTGCTCGATCACCGCCTTGTTCTGCGAGGTGGCTTCGATGGCCAGTTTCTTGGGCAACAGGAAATTGCGCCCATAACCCTCGGCGACCTTTACCACGTCGCCGCGGGCGCCCAGCTTAGGCACGTCTTCTTTGAGGATGACTTCCATCGTATGACTCCGGTTTCTGATCTCCCCGTTCCCGGACCACCGTGGCCGGAGAGGAGACGTAAATTCTGATCTGCGGCGGCGCGCTCATCGTGCTCCCGCGGTTGGAAGCCGAAGGGGGCAGGGAGCGGCCGGGCTCGCTTTCTTGGACCGTGCCGCGCCTTTGCAGGCCAGCCGGCGCGGACAGCAGCGCTTACATGCGGGCGCTGAACGGAAGCAGAGCGATATTGCGTGCCTGCTTGATGGCATCACTAAGGCGGCGCTGGTGCGGAGTACACACTCCGGTCAGCCGCCGGGGAACGATCTTGCCGCTTTCCGCCACGAACTGGGAAAGCAGGCGAACGTCCTTATAGTTGATGGCGTCGATCTTCTCGACGCAGAACTTACAGACTTTCTTGCGGCGGAAGTACTTGCGGGGGCCGCCGCCTTCGCGGCCGCCACCCGGACCACCCGGGCCGCCGGCGCCCCGCGGGCCGCCACGCCCCGGGCCTCCGGAGCGCGGACCGGACGAACGGCCTCCGCCGTCCTGCATCGATTGCGACTGCTGATTGGTTTCGTCAGCCATGTTTTTCCTTGAGATCCTTTCCGTCAAAACTTGCTGTTCAATTAAGTGGTAGCGGGCTCGGCTTCCGGACTAACCGGGGCAGCCTCCGCTTCCGGCGACGGCACTACCGCCGTCACGGCCTCGGGCGCCGCCACGGGAGCCGGCACCGGCACGGCCGCGACGATCGGAGCCGGAGCCCGGCGGCGATGGGCCTCACGGTCCTTGCGAACCTTCTCGAGGCGTTTCTGCTCCTCGTCCACGCGCACCGTCAGGAACTTGATCACCGGTTCGGCCACGCGCAGGCGGCGTTCCAGTTCATGGACCACCGCGCCGCTCTCGCTCTCGATGGTGAACAGCACGTACAAGCCTTCATGGAACTTGCGGACGAGATAAGCCAGGCGCCGCTTGCCCATGCGTTCGATATTCTTCACCGTGCCGCCCGCCGTGCCTACTTGGCCTTCCAGCGTGGAAATCAGCCGGTCCAAGTCTTCGTCGGTCATATCGGGACGGACAATGAACATCACTTCATAAGTACGCTGCATTCTTGTTCTCCAGTCTCCCCGCGGAGACTCTCAATATGCTCGCCGCTATCCCCTAAGGTACCCTCGCGAGTTGAAACTCTATTCCGCTTCGGCGTCCGTTTCCGCCTTGCGATTGAAACGATTCATGGCGGCATCGGCGCCTTCCGTAAGGATCACCTTTACCGCCTCAGCCGCCGTATCCAGCGCCTGATACACCACCTCGTACTGCGACTTCTTAATCGGCGACAACACGTACAGCGCGCCATCGCTCACCTTGTGCCCCGGCGAAATGCCCAGGCGGATGCGGCTGAAGTTCCGGGCGCCCAACGCGCCGATAATCGACTCCATGCCGTGATGCCCGCCCGCGCCGCCGGTCTTACGTATCCGAATGTCGCCGAACGGCAAATCCAGATCGTCGTAAACCACGATCAGATCACTGGCCGGCTCCAGTCCCAGCTCTTCCACCAGACTGCGCACCGACTCGCCGCTCCGGTTCATGTAGGTCTCCGGCTTGGCCAGCAGAACCTCCACCCCGGCGATGGGCGTCTTGCCCGTTAAAGCCCGGCCGCGCCGATTGACGACGGCCGCGCCCTGCTGCTCGGCGATCCGGTCCACGACCAGAAAGCCGAGATTGTGCAACGTGAACTGGTACTCGATGCCCGGATTGCCGAGCCCGACAATCAGTTTCACTCCGCCTCACAAAGCCGTCGGCCCTCGGCCCTTGGCCTTCGGCAAGCCACAGCAACCGTGTCTTCTGGCCGACCGCCAACAGCCTTGTGGTTGCTTCTCTTCCTGGCAACGCCATCAGTCTTCGGCCATCGGCAAACCTCAGCCGTTTTCCGGCCGAGGGCCGGCGGCCGACAGCCGACGGCCAAGTGATTACTTCTTTTCCTTGCTCTTCTCGGACTTTTCGGGCTTCTCGGCTGCGCCTTCCTCGGTCTCCTGCTTGCCCTTCTTGATGACCTCGGGTTCGGCCGGTGCCGCTGCCGCGTCGGCGGCCACTTCGGCCGGCGCCGCTTCCACCACTTCCTTGATGTGGACAATGTGCGCCACGGGCGACTCTTCGTCGGTCAGGAAGCGCAGCGTTCCGCCATGGGGCAGATCCTTCACGCGTATCACCTGGCCGTGCACCAGCTGACTGATATCGATGTCCACGCTGGCCGGAATATCGTTCGGCAGGCACTCGAGTTCGATCTCGCGCAGTACCTGCTCCATGATGCCGCCCTCCAGCTTCACGCCGATAGCTTCGCCGAGCAGCAGGATGGGCACCTTGACGGTCAGCATCTTGTCCATGGCGATGCGTTTCATGTCCAGGTGCAGCAGGGCGCCCTTGATGGGGTCGCGCTGCCAGTCGACAATCATCGTCTTGGTGCTGTCGCTGCCCAGCTGGAGATCGATAATCGTGTTGTGGCCGGTGGCCGAATGCAGGATCATCCCGATCTGCTTGGGATCCACGCTGATGGAAACCGGCGGCTGGCCGGCGCCGTACAAAGTGGCGGGAACCCGCCCTCCCTTGCGTACGCGCCGTGCGTGGTTCTTGCCCTTGGCCTCGCGAATCTCGGCCTGCACTGTGTTGTTTGCGGTTGCTGCTGTCGCCATATCGCTAACGTTCCTTTGTGCCGGGGTCCGGACGCCATCGTCCGGTGCGCCGGGGTTACGTAAATAATTTGCTGACCGAGCTTTCCTCGTGGATGGACTGAATCGCGCGTGCGATCAGTCCGGCTATGGTCAGCGCCTTGATCTTGGGTTCTCTCCTGGCCTCTTCGCTCAGGGGAATGGTGTTGGTAACCACCACCTGCTCCAGGTGCGAGTCGTGGATGCGCTGGATGGCCTCCCCCGAAAGCACGGCGTGCGAGGAGCAGGCATATACTTTATTGGCGCCGTTTTCCACCAGGGCTTTGGCGGTTTTCACCAGCGTGCCCGCGGTGTCAATGATGTCGTCCAGGAGAACGCAATTGCGCCCGCGCACGTCGCCGATGACGTGCATCACCTCGGTGACATCCATTTCGACGCGCCGCTTGTCGACGATGGCCAGCGCCGAATCCATCTTCTTGGCGAAGAAGCGCGCGCGCTCCACGCCGCCCGCGTCAGGCGAGACCACGGTGAGATCGGGCAGCTGCTTCTTTTTCCAGTAATCCACCAGCACCGGCGAAGCGAACAAATGGTCCACCGGAATATTGAAGAAGCCCTGCAGTTGCGGAGCGTGCAGATCGACAATCACGCAGCGGTGGGCGCCGGCGGTGGTCAGCAGGTCGGCCACCAGCTTGGCCGAAATCGGGGCGCGGGGCCGGTCCTTGCGGTCCTGCCGCGAGTAGCCGAAGTAAGGGATCACCGGCGTAATGCGCCGCGCCGAAGCGCGTTTCAGCGCGTCGACCATCAGCAGCAGTTCCATCAGGTGCTCGTCCACCGGAAAGCAGGTGGGCTGCATGACGAATACGTCGGCGCCGCGCACGTTCTCCAGGATTTGCACGTAGGCTTCGCCATCCTGAAAGCGGGTGACGTTGGCCTGCCCGCGTTGCAGGCCCAGATGCCCGCAAACTTCATCGGCCAGCAACGGGTTGGCGGTGCCGGAGAAGATCTTGAGCTTCTCGTCCACGCGTGCGCGCTGGGGTTTCCGCTCGCCGGGCTTCGTTTCCAGGTCTTTTTTGTCCATGGCTGTCGCGGCGCCCGTGACGTCCGCCGCCGGGCTTGCCGCTGTCGTGACCGTTGGTTGTGTTGCGGTAACCTTCATAACTGCTCGTTATCCGTTGTTCGTTTCACGTTTCACGTTGCTGGCTTCCGCACTCTGCCTAATCCAGAATCATCTCTTCACGCATCCCCTGACGGCCACGTCGATGCCGAGTTCGGAAAACGAAAAACGAGAAACGTGAAACGATGTTCTTGGCTGGGCGGCCAGGATTCGAACCTGGACAAAGTGCTCCAAAGGCACTTGACCTACCATTAGTCGACCGCCCAAAACCCTGTGTGAGTGTCGCTTCAGATTTGGCCGACGGGGTGAAACCACAACTATTTTGCTCCACCCGCGGGAAACTCCGCAAATCCCGAACCGAAAATCACGAACCCAAAATGCCGCGCCAGTATTGCTGGCGTGTAAGGGTGCTGGCGGCGCAGGCCGTAATGCCACCTTCGACCAGTTTCCTCGCGGCGGCTTGTGCCTGTTCCACCGACTCGAACAGGCCGTACACCGTCGAGCCGGAGCCGCTGAGCGACGCATATTGCGCCCCGGCGCGCTCCAACCCGCGCTTCACCTCGCGTAATTCGGGATGCTTGGGAAAGACGACTGATTCAAAGTCGTTTTCGATCCCGGCACGGACGAGGTCGAGAAGCGGTGTCTCGGCCCGGCCCCCACGCTTTGTGGGAACACCGGCTGTGGAACCTGTTGCCGCACGCGGCAACCCTGCCGTCAGCCACGCAAACACACGTTGACTGAACATATTGATTGTAGCGGACGATCCGGAAGCCGTCAAACCCGAAGCGGAGCGCTTTCTGGCGGCGGAGAACTTTGTGTCCCAGTCGGCGAAGGCCCGGGGAGTGGAAACGCCGATTTCCGGGGTGACCACCACCAGAGGCATGGCCGGCAGGTCCTCCAGCGGATAAACTTCTTCGCCCCGTCCCAACCCCAGCACCGTGCCTCCGACCAGGAATAACGGCAGATCGGAACCGACTTCGCCGGCGATATGCAGGCGCTGTTCCGGTTCCAGCGTGGCTCCCAGAGCCTTTTCCAGAGCCAGCATGGTGGCTACGGCGTTGGAGGAAGCCGCGCCCATTCCCCCCTGCACCGGCAGGTTCTTTTCCAGGGCGACGATCACCTTTCCGCGCTTCTTGAGGGCTTTCATCACGCGCTCGGCCACGCGCCAGCAGGTGTTGGATTCGTCGCAGGGCACGCGCGCATCCCGGCAGCGTATCTCGAGGCCGGTGCCGCGCTGCACGTCCACCTTGACCTTGTCGCTCAGCGAGATGGTCTGGTAGATGGTGCGCAGGCCATGGAAGCCGTCGGGGCGCAATGGCCCGATGGCCAGCCCGAGGTTAATCTTCGCGAACGAATGTGCGGTGACAGGCATGAAACTCGGATTGTAAACCAATTTCTGGTGGTATTCTCGTATCGCAATGCTGCACCGGATGATCATAGCGGCGGTGGCCCTGGCTGCGGTGGCCATAAGTGTTGCCGCAAAGACACCCGTGGTCACAGAGACTCTTGCTGATGTGCTGCAACGGGAACTTCCGGAGGCGGCCGCTCCCCCCGCCAATCTGCAGTCACCGATTACCAGCTATGCAGTATTTAATGACCCTTCGTTTTTTGTTATTGGCTACTACGAGGTAAACGCGCATGATCCCAATGGCCTGGAGCGGCCGCTACGAGTTCTTTTGCTGGATAAGCGGACCGGCTTGTGGCGGCACCGTGAGATTAAGGGCAAGACGAACTCAATCGAAGAACCGGAGAACATCTGTGCCGGTTCCGTGCTGCAGATCAAACCCGTAGGGAACTGGCTTTTTTTGGGTACACACCTGACTCCATCGGCGAGCTGTACCTTTGTCCTCTCGCGCACTCTTGAAGTGAACCACATTCTGTTTGGGTGGCCGATGGCCTTTTTTTCGTCCGGGGCGGCCATCATGGAAGGCAACACGGTACATTTTTCTCCGATTCAACCGCTTAGTGTCGAGTTTTACGACCCTGCGACGGGGGGCGCGACTCCTTTGTTGCCGCGCCAGGATGACACTATTTACCGGGACTTCTTGCGCCGTGTCAGCAGCAGGCTTGATAAGTCGTGGTGCCGTGAGCACCATCGTCTCTGCGAGGTCTCGGAAACCAATGGCGAGCTTGGAAAAATCGCGGTCAACGACCAGACGAACACAGCCGCGCTGCTCGTCGATTACGACGACGGAGAGGAGGGGTACGGAGCCGAGGCGAAAAGTCCGGTCGAATTCGTGGAGGTGATCTATGTCTTCGATTTGAGCCGGAAAGAGATGCGGTACCGAGAGTTCCAGCCTGACGTCCTCAAGAAGATGGTTGGCGAATTCACGTTGGAAAACCTGACGCAACCCGCAACGCTTCAACGCATTTTTCCAGAAAGCCCCGCTCCGTTCCGCTAAGAACCCAATTCTTACCCCTATGCTCTGCCTTGGGTGCCAGATCCATGCCGCAGCCAGGCCAGCGCCAGCATGACCAGCCCCCAGCCGCAGACGCCGCTCCATTGCCAGTGGCTCCAGGCCGCGGCGGAGACGGCCGATCCCAGCGCGCCGCCCAGGAAGAAAATAATCATGTAGATGGTATTGATCCGGCTTTTCGCTTCGCGCGACAGGGCAAAAATACGAGCCTGGTTGGAGATCTGCATGGTCTGCTGCCCGATATCGAGCACAATCACGCCCGCAATCAGTCCGGCGATGTGATACCCGAAAATCCAGAGCAGCAGGTATCCTCCGGTCAAAAAGCCGAGGGCCAGCGTAAGCGTGTACCGTGGCCCGTGCCGATCGGCCAGCTTTCCGGCCGGGGAGGCAATCAGGACGCCGGCGGCGCCCAATAAGCCGAAGCTGCCCGCAACCGCCGCTCCCCGGTGATAATGCGGCGAACCGAGGAAGAACGCCAGATTGGTCCAGAACGAGATAAACGCGGCGAAGGCCAGAAAGCCCACGGCTGAGGCTTCCCGCAAGATGGGCTGTTGGCGCGCCAGGTCCCACAGGGACCGCAGAGCCGCCCCATAACGCAGGGGCTGGGCCGGCGGCAGCGCGGGCAAACGCCACCACAGCAGGGGCACAAAGGCTCCCGTGGAGGCTGCGCCCAGCAGGAACATGATGCGCCACCCGAACATCTGGGCAATCGATCCCGAAACCGTTCGCCCCAACAGGACCCCGAGCAACAGGCCGGTCATTACGGTGCCGACGGCTCTGCCCCCCTCTTCGGAGCCGGCCAACTCCGGCGCGATGGGAACCATAACGTGGGTCACCGATGCCGTCATGCCGATGGCCACGCTGGCAGCCACCAGCAGCCAGAACGACGGCGCCAGACCGGCCGCTACCAGGGCCAACGATACGCCGGCGAACAACCGCAGGATCAGTTTTCGGCGCTCCACCACATCGCCCAGGGGCACAAACAGCAGAATCCCGGCGGCATAGCCAAGCTGCGTGGCTACCGATACGGCTCCGGCTTGGCCGTGCGAGATATGAAAGGCGCGGCTGATCTCCAGCAGCAGCGGCTGATTGTAGTAGATCGTTGCCACACTGGCCCCGCTGGCCAGCCCGAGAAAAGGCAACAGGCCCCGGTGCCTGCGGGGTACAGCGGGAAGCGCCAATGGAGGTATTATGCCCACTCCTTAGGCTATCAGAGCAAGCCCGCGACGCGGGCTCGCAAAAAAGCGGCGCGGGTTTGAACCCGCGCCGCCGATTCAGGCTGCAACCTGCAAACTGTGAACCGCTTTTCTTCTACGCGCTCTGCGCTTTCGCGGAAGTAGCTTTCAGGTAAACTTCTTGTGCCGCGCGCACCGCGGAACCGTACTCCACCTTGGCGCCCGTCACCTTGGCGATGACGAGTTCCATGCCGGCGATTATGGCGATGGTGTCGAGGTAGTCGAAACAACCCAGGTGGGCGATGCGGAACATCTTGCCCTTCATGTCCCCCTGGCCGTTGGCTACCACGGCATCGAAACGTTCCCGGAATTCCTTCACGATGACGCCCGAATCCAGATCGTTCGGCGGAACAATGGCCGTCAAAGCGGCGCCGGGCGAGGCGGAATAGATCTTCAACCCGAGCGCCTGAGCGGCGGCGCGGGTCATGGCCGCCATCACCTCGGCATTCTGGATGAGTGAATCGCGTCCTTGTGCCAGGTCTCCGCCGGCATTCTGGGCAATGAAGTCCAGGGCCGCGCCCATGGCTGCAATCAGCGCGATCGCCGGAGTGTAGGCGGATTCGCCTTTCGCCGCCGACTTGCGCTCCTTGCGCAGGTCGAAGTAGTAAGCCGGCGAATGCGGTTCTTCCATGCGCTTCCAGGCGCGCTCGCTGACCGCCAGATAAGCCAGTCCGGGCGGAATCATCAAAGCCTTCTGCGAACCGCCGATGATGATGTCGATGCCCCAGCCGTCCACGTCCAAACGCGTGGTTCCCAGGCCGGTGATGGCGTCCACCACCAGCAGGACGTCTCCGCCTTTGGCGTTGGCGTCGCGCACCAGACGGGCGATGCCTTCCACGTCATGCCGGACGCCGGTCGAACTTTCGGTGGCCTGGACATAGACGCAACGCAGGCCGTTGCCATTGGCGCCAAGCTTCTCGCGGACCGCTTCCAGAGGAATAATCTGGCCGTAAGGAGCGCTTACCAGTTCCACCTGGCAGCCATAAGCCTTGCCCAAATCGCGCCAGCGCTCGCCAAACTTGCCGGCGGTGAGTACCAGGATCTTGTCTCCCGCTTTAGTCAGGTTTGCGACCGAAGCTTCCATGGCGCCGGTGCCGGAAGAGGCCAGCAGAAGAACGTCATTCTGGGTGCCGATAAACGTCTTCAGATTGGCCAGGGTCTTCTGGAACAGGGCCTTGAAATCGGCCGTTCGGTGATGGATGTTGGCCGCCGCCATGGCGGTTTGGGCCGCCGGCAACAGAGGCGTCGGCCCGGGTGTGAATAGGCGATTCTTCTTCAGCATAGGATTAATCCACTCTGATTAGTAAACTGGCAGCCCCGCACCCGCTACACCTGGCGAACGAGTGCAATCTTTCCTCTACGACTTTAACACGGCCTTGCCACCCGTTTATCACGGAAAAACGTGAGTTTCCCATCTATAATCTGCGGACATGAGCCTGACTGAACAGATCCAGAAGGATATAACCGATGCCATGCGGGCCCGCGAAGAACGGCGCCTGTCCACCCTGCGCATGGTGAAAACCGCGCTGCAACACAAGGAAATCGAGAAAATGAGCCCGCTGACCGATCAGGAGGGCATGCAAATCCTCAGCACCCTGATCAAGCAGCGCAAAGACTCGATGGAGCAGTTCACCAAAGGCGGCCGGCCGGAGCTGGCGGAAAAAGAGGCTGCCGAAATCGTGGTGATCGAAGCCTACCTGCCGAAGGCCGCTTCCGGGGAGGATATCCGCGTCGCGGTCCGTGCCGTCATAGAAGAAATGGGCGCGCCCACCGTGAAAGACATGGGACTGGTGATGAAGAACGTCATGGCCAAATTCCAAGCCCGGGGCGCGCGCGTGGAAGGCAAGGCTGTCAGCGATGTGGTGAAGCAGGAGCTGAGTAAAAGTTAGTTTTTGTCCGGAAACATGGAACGCCGAGGACGTAATGGACGCAGAAGGGGATTACAAATTACCAAACTGCTAGTGTGCCCTTTTCTCTCTGCGTCCTTAGTGTCCTCGGCGTCCAAGCTTTTCTTTACATCAGCAGTTCTTTGGTTTGCCGGACAATCGGGTGCTGCATTTCCTGCAGCTCGTTCTTGACCATGTTCAGGCCGTACACGCAGCGCTCGAAGTGTTCCGAGAGCTGGCGGAACAGCGGCGCCACATGGGCGTATTCGAACTGATCGAATTTGGAGACGATGTAATAGCTCTCCTTGCCCGCCTGCATGAAATCAATAAATCCTTCCAGACGCGCGCGGCGCAAGCGCCAGTGATTGATGCTCTCCGGAAACATGCCGGCAAGGAACAGGGTGAAATCCCCGATGTGCTTGCGGACCTGACGTTCGCGATCGAAGCAGGGCGCCGGGCCGTAAATAGGATCGGATTCGAGCAGCATTTCTCCCACATCGTGCAGCGGGCGGCCTTCCGTGTCGCGAAGCTTGTAGAGTTGGTCCGACGCGCTGAATTCGGTCAGCATGTCGGTCACGTAGCTGTGGACCTCGGCGTTATGCAAGCCGATATCGTCGTCGTAATGACGTTCTACCAGCTCCAGGAAGAGATGCCGTAACGGATGCGATTCCGCGATCATGCCCAGATCTCCCTATATATCTGTTCGGCCCTTCCGGGCTTTGGCATTAGCAGGCGACGCTAAATCGAAGGCCACGCCTGGTCGATTAGAGCGCGCTAACCCTCTATCGGATTCTGCACGCGCGATTTTGTTAGCCATCGGCGAGAGAGGCTGCCAATTCGGGCATTCTCGCGCAGGGGCGCAGAGGCGCGAAGTGATGGAAGCGCCGGGTCTTAGCCTCGACAGCCAAAGGCATTGCGTAATCTTTGGCGTTCCGCCGCGCTGGGTACGGGCATGGCTCCGGCCTGGGATACGATCCATGCGCTTACGGCATTAGCCGCCTGGCTGACCTGTTCCAGGGGATGTCCGGCAACCAGTTGGATGGCCAGGGTGGCGGTGAACGCGTCTCCCGCGCCGATGGTGTCAACCACCGTGGCGTTCAGTCCGGGGTGCGTCACCGTCTGATTTGCCGAATCCATTACGCTTCCGCCTCTGCCTCGGGTAATGCAGACCAGTTGCAAATCAAGGTGCTGGCGCAGAGCCTGGGCTGCCTGCTCGTCGGCTTGCGGCGGCAGCGAACAGGCGCGCAAGACTTCCGCCAGCTCCTCCTGACTCAACTTGAGAACGTTTGCCTGCTGCAGCGATTTTCGAAGGAGCACGGAATCAAAGAACGGCGGCCGCAGGTTCACATCCAGTACTTTGAGGCATGTTGAAGTTGTGTGCTCCAAAAATCTTGTCACGGTGTCACGGGTGGCGAGGGAGCGCTGAGCCAATGTGCCAAAGCAAACAGCCTCCGCTTGTGCAGCCAGTTCCGGCAATTCGGGAGTCCACTGCAGATGGTCCCAGGCTACATTTTCCGTTATCGAGTATTTGGCCACGCCCTCATTCGACAGCGACACGGTCGTGGAGCCGGTGGGATGATCGGGATCAACTTGAAGGCAGGAGATGTCCACGCCGTGATCCGCCAGTTGGCGTTGCGCCGTGTGCCCGAGCTCGTCCGTCCCGACGCGGCTGACCAATACGCCGCTGGCGCCCAGGAGATTGGCCATGTACGCAAAATTGGCGGGCGCGCCGCCCAAATGCGATCCGCCCGGCAACAAGTCCCAGAGGACTTCGCCAATTCCGATCAGGAGTGGAAGCTTGTGCGGCATGATACTTCCCCAATATAACCGGCCCGCCTGCCGGTGCCATAGGATTGGGGACTTCCAAAGCAAAGCTGGAACGCGGAGGACGCTAAGGACGCAAAGGGGATTCTAAATAAGTAATTTGCCCCGTGTCGTTCGGACACTGCCCGGTTTTTCAATTTCAAATTACAAACTACCAGCTTGTGAATAGACCCTTTTTCTTCTGCATCCTTGGCGTCCTCCGCGTTCGATTTTTCCAAAGAGTGGTTCTCTCGATTGTTCTGGAATTGCGATATGGCCGGGCAACTCCGCGGCGTCCCGGGCCTTCTCTCTGTGCATTGGCCGATTCGATTCGGCTCCCACCAGAACTGCAGCCACGGAAAGGAGCAGACAGCAATGTCAAAGAAAAACGTGGACGCGCTTCGCAATGCGCACGAGTGCTGGAACCGCCGTGATTTCGACGGTACGTTGCGCGAGGTGGCCGACCACTGCGTCTATGTCGACCACGCTCGAGGACAGACGATCAATGGCAAGCATGCATTCCGCCAGTACGTGGAATCCTGGGCGAAAGCCATGACCGACGGAAAAATTACGAGTCCCCACTACCACGATGCCGGCAATCAGGTGATCGTCGAATTTAACGCGGAAGGCACGAACGACGGCTCTCTTGCCGGGTTTCCGCCCAGCCATCGGCCCGTCTCTTTTTCGTTTTGCGAGATTTGGACCTTCGATAAAGACGGTCGCATGACGTCGGGCGGGTGCTACTACGACCTGTACACGATCCTTGCGCAAATCGGGCAGGCGAAACCGCTGAGCAGAGCGGCATGATCCGGAACCGACGCGCCAGGGGATCATCAGGATACGCACAGAGCAATCCTTGCGTATCCGTTTTCTAAATGATCACGAGCGGTTTCGCGGGCGCGACGGCGCCCGTGCTTGCCGGGAGGGATCCCTCCTGGTGCACGCGCAGGGTGCGAATACGATAAGGAATCTTCAGGGGATCGTAAGCGCGGCCGAGCAGGCGTTCGATTTTTTCGAAATTGCGTTCGGCGAAGGCTACGATCGATGGTCCCGCGCCGCCCAGACAGACACCCAGCAGGTCGCGGTGTTCGAGGTTCAGCGCCTTCTCGAGTCCCGGTACGATGATTTTCCGGTAGGGCTGGTGCAAACGGTCGCCCAGGGCCTCGCGCAGCAGATGGAATTCGCCGCTTTGGATGGCCTGGAACAGCAGCACCAGCCGCTGCATGTTGAAAACCGCGTCTTCACGCGGAATCTGCGGGGGCAGCACGCCGCGCGATTCGGCCGTGCCCTTCTTCATGGCCGCGATCGGCGTTAGCACCACCATCCGCAACTGTTCGGGCCAGTGGAAACAGACGGCTATCACGGAGCGGTCCGCCAACTGGCAACTGCCGGTCATGCCGCCGAAGATGGCCGCGGCCGCATTGTCGGGATGGCCTTCGAGCGCGCAGGCGGCGTTCAACAGGCCCATCGGCGGCAACGGTCCTACCACCGCCTCGTATAACCGCAGGCCCGCCACCGTCGCGGCGGCGCTGGAGCCCAAGCCCGATTTCATCGGGATTTCACTGCTGACTTCCAGATCCAGGGATGGGAAATCGGTGTCCCGCTGCCGGGCCAAAAAGCGAAAAGCGCGTTCGATATAGTTTTCGCCGTCGAGGCGCTGATCGACAAAGTCGAAGCGCAGTTCGCGCGCGCCGTCGGAGCGCACGCGGCGGATGCGCACCCGGGTGTACAGCTGGACGGCGACGGCCAGCGTATCGAACCCCGGTCCCAGATTGGCAATGGAGGCGGGGGCGGCGACTTCCAGGCCTTCAATCTGCGCGTCCGTTCGCTTATCCATATACGTATCCGTAAGCTACTTTTTTACGTACTGGTGCCGCTTGATGATGAAATCGGTGTCCTTGAGCACGTGGCCGGTCAGGATCGCCACCACGCTGGCGTCGGGATCGATCTTCTTCTGCGCTACCAGCTTCTTCAAGCCGGCCAGCGTCGTGGCGGAAGCCGGTTCGCAGCCGATGCCATCCCGCCCGATCATTTCCTTGGCGTCGCCGATCTCTTCGTCGGTAACGTCCAGCACCATGCCGTCGGAGAAGCGTAACACGCGCAGGGCTTTCTTCCACGACTTGGGATTGCCGATGCGGATGGCGGTAGCCAGGGTTTCGG
>Ga0326728_10016045_pt1 | contig 15385 bp, 10 predicted proteins | sample MB3enrmetagenome_FD_207602 | JGI IMG/M metagenome (GOLD analysis project Ga0326728, IMG submission 207602) | Lab enriched peat soil microbial communities from McLean, Ithaca, NY, United States - MB31MN | ecosystem: Environmental > Terrestrial > Soil > Wetlands > Peat | place: USA: New York...
GCAATTGATCCGTCCCGGCGTCAGCGATCCATTTCGCAAAGCCCACCGTCTGGGTGGCGGCAATGGCCCGGCCCAGACCGCCGAACCGGAACTTTCCGACCTTGACAGCCCGATTCTGTTTCCTGGCGGCCTCTTCCGTAAGCCCGACCGCGCCGATTTCAGGTGAAGTGAAGATCACGTTGGGCACGATGGTGTCGTGCTTGCGTTGCGCGCGCTGGAGGGCGTTCTCGGCGGCGGTGATTCCCTGGGCCGTGGCGTAGTGGGCCAATTGGGTTTTGCCGGTCACGTCGCCGATGGCAAAGATGTTGGCCGCCGCGGTGCGGCAATAGTCGTCGGCTTCGATGTAACCTCGCTCGCTGGTCTTCAGGCCGGCGTTCTCCAGCATTAAACCGTCCGTCACGGGCTTGCGTCCGACGGCGCACAGAAGCAAGTCCGCCGCGATTGCTTCCTGACCCACCACACCGCGGACCACTTGCGAATCCGCGCGGATGCTTTCCATGGCGTGGCCGGTGAGAATGCGAATGCCGAGGGTTGATTCCATGTGGGCGCGCACTTCGCGGCGGACATCCGAATCCAGGAGCAGCAATATGTCTTCGAGAAGTTCAACCAGGGTGACCTTGACTCCCAGGAGAGCACCCAGGCAGGCCAGCTCGCACCCGATGAACCCGCCGCCGAGAACGATCATGGATGCCGGCAGTTGCTTCAGGTCCAGGAAAGCCCGGCTTTCCACGATGCGCTCGTGCTTGGGGAGGAACCCCGGCATGGCCGAGGTCGAGCCGGTGGCGATGATGATTTTCCCGGCGCTGATTTTCTCTTCGCCGACTTGAATGGTGTTGCGGTCCAGAAAGGAGGCCGTTCCGGAAAGGGCTTTCACGCCGTTTCCGGCCAGGAGCTGCTTGATGCCGCCGCGCAGTTTTCCAACCGTCTTGTCCTTGTGAGCGATCAAGGTCGCGTAATCCAACGCCGCTCCCTGGACGTTGAGGCCAAGCGCCTGGGCATGTTTCACACGGTCCAGGAGTTCGGCGGCGTTGATCAAGGTTTTGGTCGGAATGCAACCCCAGTTCAGGCAGGTACCGCCAAGCTGCTCTTTTTCCACGATCGCCACCTTGGCGCCCAGTTGCGCCGCGCGAATGGCGGCGGGGTAACCGCCCGGGCCGGCGCCGATGACCGCAATGTCCACTGTTTCCATAATTAAATCGGTTCAGTTACGCTGCCCAGCTTTTGAGCAGTTCAATGTTCTGCAATTTCGCCTTGATCCCGTTCACAAAACGCGCCGCCATGGCGCCATCGATCAGGCGATGATCGGACGAAAGCGTCATTTTCATCACGGTTCGCGCGACAACCTGCTCCCCGCGCACGACAGGTTTACTGAGCGCGCTGGAAACGGCAAGAATGGCGCTCTCACCCGGGTTAATGATGGCCGTGAAATTCTCCACGTCCAGCATGCCGAGGTTCGAGATGGTGAAGGTGCTGCCGGTCATTTCGTCAGGCGCGAGTTTGCCCAGGCGCGCTTTTTCGGCGAGGGCCTTGGCGCGTTCATGCAGTTCGGCCAGGCCCAATTCGTCAGCATTCCGAATGACAGGCACCACCAGGCCTTGTTCGAGTGAAACCGCCAGCCCCAGATGCACGCGGCTGTGCCACCGAACGCATTTTCCGTCCGTGACGCTGTTGACCTCCGGAAATTCCTTGAGCGTGGCGACGACAGCCCTGGAAATGAAATCTGTCATGGTAAAGGGCAGGCCCGCCTGCTTGAGTTTGGTCCGCAGCTCGTTAAGCTCCGTGACGTCCACCTCGACCGTGACGAAGAAATGGGGCGCGGTGACGACGCTTTCAGCCAGACGCTGCGCGATGACCTGCCGCATCCGGCTGAGGGGTCGCGGACGTTCCGCCAGCGCCCGGTCAACGTCCTCCATCGTAATCCGACCGCCCTCAGCGGTTGCGGCGACGGCCAGAAGGTCGAGCTTCTCCCGGCGGGCCTTCTCCCTGGCGGCGGGTGTGATGCGCAATTTGTCGTAACCCCGGACGCGCAAAAAATCCTGAACGTCCTTTTCCACGATACGGCCGGAGGGCCCCGTTCCCCGGATGTCGGCCGGGTCGATGCCGGAATCGTTGACGAGCGTCCGGGCGCGAGGGCTGAGCGGCGGGCGCCTGGGAATTTCGGGCAAGGGAGCGGAGGCGGGGCGCGCTTGGGCCGCCAGCGCCGGCAAATCGCGATTCCGGCTGCACACCGCGGCGGCCGACGCGGTCTCAGCGACATTTTTCCTGGCGCCGGCGGGTGGCGGTGGGGGCGCGACGACAGCCGGAATGGACTCGCCCGGCGCGCCGAGAAAACCCACTGTGCTTTGCACGGGCACCTCCCGCCCCGACGGCACAATGATCTTGAGCAACTTGCCCGACTCGAAACTCTCGACCTCCATCACGGATTTGTCCGTCTCGACCGTGAAGAGAATGTCGCCCTTTTCAACGGGGTCGCCTTCCTTTTTGAGCCACTCGACGATGGTGCTTTCCCGGGTCATTTGACCGAATTTGGGCATGATGATGGGAGTGGCCACGGGATCAGAGAATTTCGTTGGCGGCGGCCAGGAGATCGTTGACGCCGGGCAAAAAGGCCGCTTCCAGGATGTGGGATTGCGGCGCGATGCCGTTCCGGGCGCCCACGCGCTTGACCGGCGCGTCCAGATAATCAAACACCGCATCCTGGATGGTGGAAGCGATTTCCCCGGTGTAACTGCCGATATGAATGGCTTGGCTGGCCACCACGCAGCGCCCGGTCTTTCGCACCGAGCGCAGGACGGTCTCCAGGTCGAGCGGCACGAGCGAACGCAGGTCGATCACCTCCGCGCTGACGCCCTTATCGGCCTTCAGCCGGTCCGCCGCTTGCAGGCAATCATGCACCAAGGGGCCCCAGGAGACAAAAGTGATGTCCTTGCCTTCCCGCTTCACGTCCGCCACTCCGAGCGGCACGAGATACCCGGTTTCAGGCACCGGTCCTTTGAATCCGTAAAGGCCCTGTGACTCAATGAACATGACCGGATTATTGTCGCGAATGGCGGATTTCAACATCCCCTTCGCGTCGTAGGGCGTGGCCGGATAGACCACGTAAAGGCCGGGGATATGGCAAAACATGGATTCCAGCGTTTGGGAATGTTGCCCGCCGTAGCCTTTTCCCGCCCCCGCGGAAACCCGGAGCACCAGCGGCACCTCGGTCTGCGCTCCGCTCATGTAATGCCATTTCGCGGCCTGATTGCTGATTTGATCCGAGGACATGAGCGCGAAATCGAAATACATCAGTTCCACGACCGGTCGCAGCCCAATCATCGCCAGGCCCACGGCGGCGCCGCAGAGGCAGGCCTCGGAAATGGGGGAATTGAACACGCGATCACGCCCAAAGGACTCGAGCAATCCCTTGGTGACTTTGAATGCGCCGCCGTAGTCCGCCACGTCTTCGCCGTAAAAGAGCACGCGGCGGTCGCGCTTCATTTCCTCGATCAGGGCTTCGCGGATGGCATCCTTGTAGGTGATCCCGCCATTGACCCGCTTGATCTCCGGCAGGGGCTGGATGATTTCGGGGCAGCCAAATTCCGCGGGCACCGTTTCGCTCCGGCCTTCCGTGTACATGTACTTGATGACCTCTTCAGGCACGGGATCGGCGGCGGCGGCGGCGCGTTTGGCGGAACGCGCATTTCGATCGCGGACCCTGCCTTCCAAAGCTGACAGCTCCGGTTCCGAGAGCAAACCATTCTCGAGAAGCTGCGCCCGGAAAGTCTCTATCGGATCGATCGATTTCCAGGCTGATTCCTCGTCCTTGGTTCGATATTCGTTGCGCGGGTCGCTGAGCGAGTGGCCCCAGTAACGATAGGTGTCGCATTCGAGCAGCACCGGGCCCTGGCCCTTGCGGCAGAGGTCGGCGGCGCGCAAGACCGCCTCGCGAACCGCCAGCGCATCCATACCGTTGACAATTTCGGCGTGAAGGTTGTCGTCGGCAAATCCGGTGGCCCGCCGGGCAATGCGCCGCACCCCCATGACCTCGTCATCGGTGCGATGGGTCATGCCGTAGTGATTGTTGACGATGAGGAAGATAATGGGCACGCCAAACGGATGATCGCCGGCCAGATGATTGGTGAACTGCGCCTGGGCGGCGAAATTGAGGGATTCGAGCACCACGCCGTTGGCATACGCGCCGTCTCCGGCGAAGCAGCAAACGACCGCATCCTCCTTCCGGTAGCGCAAACCGACGGCCGCGCCGGTGGCGATGGGCACGCCCCCGCCCACAATGGCGTTGGCGCCGAGATGGCCGACAGTGAAGTCGGCGATGTGCATCGAGCCGCCACGGCCTTTGCAGTAGCCGTCTTCCTTGCCGAAAAGCTCGCAAATCATCCGGTAAAGGTGTTCCTCGAAGGCGGCCTCGACCAGCGCATCGCGATCCCCGGCGGGGCAGTGAGGCAGACGCCGGCGCAATTGGTCGGCAGTCATTTCACGGATGGCCACGGTGCCCTTGGCGAGACTCTCGCCATGACCGCGGTGGGTGCTGGTGATTTTGTCGGCGAGGCGCAGCGCGGCACAAGCGCCGGCGGCGGTGCCCTCCTGTCCGATGGAGACGTGGGTGGGACCGCGATAATTGAAGTCGCGAATCGGCTCATAGGCGCCCGAGCGGAGTTTGACGATCATTTCTTCCAGCTCACGAATCATCAGCATGTCCTCGTAGAGGTGGATGGATTGAGGGCGGGTGATGCGTTTGGCGGCAAGCTGCTCCTTCAGGTTGCCTGGATGGCGATAGGCGGGAATGCTGCCGCAATTGATTTCGTACGGCTTGGACGCCGGGCGCATGTCGCTCAGATAGGTGGGCGAATGTTTGGCCGGAGTCCGCGGTGTTGTCATAATTGGTTTCCTCGATGAAATTCAGGCGCGCACCAGCTTCAAGCCGGCCTGGGTCAATTCCTTCGCCAGGTTCTTGTCGAGCTGTTTGTCCGTGATCAAGACGCGCACGTCCTGCAGGCGGCCGGCGCGGGCAAAGGAGACCTTGCCGGCCTTGCCCGAATCGGCCAGCAATATCACTTGTCGGGCGCAGCTCATGACCAGTTCCTTCGTGAACGCCTCGTTGGTGTCGGTCGTCGTCAAACCTTCGCACACGGCCAGGCCGATCGTGCCCATGAACGCCTTGTCCAGGCGCAGTTCCCGAAGCACGCAGCGGGTAAGGGGGCCGACCAGCGTCTGGCTGAGCCGGCGCAGCTCGCCCCCGATCAAGATCAACCTGGGCCCGGCCCCGGCCAGCTCCAGCGCGGCCCGCAACGAATTTGTCACAACCGTGATGTTCGTGCTTTCGCGCAGCAGCCGGGCGAGTTCCAGGACCGTGCTGCCGCCGTCCAGATAGATCGTGTCGCCCGGTTCGATGAACTCCAGCGCGGCTTCCGCAATCCGGCGCTTCTCGCGCGCGGCGATGGAAGTCTTGTCGTCAAACAGCGGTTCCTCGAGGCGGCTTTCCACGCTCACCGCGCCTCCATGCACCCGGCGCACCACGCCTTTGCGTTCGAGTTGGTCCAGATCGCGCCGCACGGTGGCGGGTGAAACCCGGAGCACACGGCGCATTTCATCCAGGCGCATGACCCCCTTGCCGCGAATCACGTCGCGGAGATGATCCTGCCGCCCCGGCGCCAGCTCTTTGTTCCGACCGTTCCGCATGGCTGATCGTTTGAGAATGAATCTAATACATTTATGATTCAAGTCAATCGTAATCAATCATTGCCCGAACGGGATGCCCTTGACCTGCAACTCGAAAACAGATCTGCCGGCTGTGTTCGTTGCGCACGTGGCTGTATCTTTTCGTCTCCAACGCTCCGCCGAAAAAGCTTGCCGCGGAGGCCGACACGGGCGAAATACATTCCTGTTGGGCCCGTAGCTCAGCGGTTAGAGCAGGCGACTCATAATCGCTTGGTCACAGGTTCGATCCCTGTCGGGCCCACTATGCCTCCCCGCTGCCTGGAACGGCTTCAAGATTGCTCCATGCTTGACACCGCCGCAAAATGGGAGTTTCGTCCCCTTTCCCCGCGCACGCTGGAGAGGGAAAGGGAGAGGGGGATCGAAAAAAGGGCCTCCTCTCCCCTGCCCTCTCCTCCACAAGCGTGTGGAGGAGAGGGAGATAGCCGAAATCTGCAAAAAAATTAGATGCGCCCTCGCGGCATTTTCAGGAAGCTTTTTTGCTGGACGCGGGGAGGGGCCGGGGGCAACCTTGGGGCAGTCATACACTGAGCCGGACAAACCCGCGGGGGGCCTGACTGCAGGAGTGTCTTTGACAGGCGGCCGATGAATGGAGTGGCCGCCGCAGACGTTCATTATGAAAATCGCGATGTTTTCCTGGGAAACGCTCCACTCCCATGCGGTGGGAGGGATAGCGGCGCACGTCACGGAGCTGGCGGCGGCGCTGGAACGTCGCGGCCATGAGGTGCATGTCTTCACGCGACCGGGTTACGGCTCCGGCGGCGTCCACCGGATTCACAACGTCTGGTACCACTATTGCCCGCATATCCTCAACCGCAGTTTCGTGGACGAAATCCAGGAGATGTGCCGGTCCTTCGTCTGGCATTTCTTTGAAACGGAGAATTATATCGGCAAATTCGACGTGGTCCACGCCCACGACTGGCTGGCGTCCAATGCCATGGTCTGGATCAAGCAGGCGCGCTGGGACCGCCGGGCGGTGCTGACCATGCATTCCACGGAGTACGGGCGTTGCGGCAACAATTTCTGGGGCGGCACCTCGGCGCGGATTCGGGACCACGAACGGCACGGCACCTATTGCGCCGACCGGGTGATCGCGGTGAGTTGGGCGCTGCGCGGCGAGCTGATGTGGATGTATAACCTGCCGGACTGGAAATGCTGGGCGATCTACAACGGCGTGCCGGTGCATAAATTCGACGGGTTCATTGATCCCGGCGCCATCAAAGCCCGCTATGGCATCGGGCCGGTGGACCCCACGGTGCTGTTCAGCGGACGGCTCGCCATGCAAAAAGGGCCGGACCTCCTGCTCGAGGCCGTGCCGGGTTTGCTGCGTTATCACCCGAACGCCAAGTTTGTCTTTGTCGGCGAAGGCCACTTGCGCGGCGACCTGGAACGGCGTTCCTACCAACTGGGGGTTTCGCACGCCACGCGGTTTCTTGGCTACCGCAACGGATGGGACCTGATTGATCTTTACAAGACTTGCGACGTGGTTTGCATGCCCAGCCGCAACGAACCCTTTGGCATCAGCGCCCTGGAAGGATGGGCGGCGGGCAAACCGGTGGTCGCCTCCCAAAACGGCGGGCCCAACGAATTCATCTGGCACAACGTCAACGGGTTGAAAGTCTATGCCACGCCCGAGTCCGTGGGATGGGGGCTGGGGACGTTGTTCACGAATTTCGAGTGGGGCAGATGGATGGGCCGCAATGGCCGGCAGGCCGCGGAAACGGCATTCAGTTGGGACACGATAGCCCAAAGAACCGAGCAGTGCTATCAGTCATGAAGCTTCTCTGCTACCGCACTGTGGCCTTGTTGCCGGAGCGCGTGTCGATGAATCCGCGACGGCCGCGCCTGCGCCGCCCGGAAAAGCCGTTCCTTCGCGGCGAGGAATTGGAGGCCTTTGTGCAAGGCCGCAATTACCGGGCCTACAAAACGCTGGGGGCGCATTTGGGCACATTGGCTGGAAAAAGAGGGGTCCACTTTGTCGTTTGGGCGCCGAACGCGAAACAGGTGCAGGTCATGGGCGACTTCAACGCCTGGTCCAAGGACGGGCAAGCGGTCAACTTGCAGCCGCAATCCGGTTTCTGGCACGGCTTCGTGCCCGGTGTGCGGCGGGGAACGCGCTACAAATACAACGTCCATTCCAACTGGCGCGATTACGCGAGCGACAAGACGGACCCATTCGCCTTTCACACGGAAATATCGCCGCGCAACGCGTCGGTCGTATGGGGCCTGGGCTACCATTGGGATGACCGCAAGTGGCTTCGCCAGCGCAGCCGCCGCAACGCCGCGGAGCGCCCCCTCTCCATCTATGAAGTGCATCTCGGTTCGTGGCGGCGGGCGGCGGGCGAGGGCAACCGCTCGTTGAGCTACCGCGAAGTGGCGCCGCTGCTGGCGGAGTATGTGCAGCGCATGGGTTTCACGCACGTGGAACTGCTGCCCATCACCGAGCATCCGTTCTATGGATCCTGGGGCTACCAGACGACGGGCTATTTTGCGCCGACCAGCCGTTACGGCACGCCGCAGGATTTCAAGTATCTGGTCGATTACCTCCACCAGCATGACATCGGCGTGATACTGGACTGGGTGCCCTCGCACTTCCCGACCGATGGCCACAGTTTGGCCTATTTCGATGGCACGCATCTTTTCGAGCACGCCGACCCCCGCAAGGGGTTTCACCCCGATTGGAACAGCGCCATTTTCAATTACGGGCGCAGCGAGGTTCGCAGCTTTCTCATCAGCAGCGCCCTTTTCTGGATCGAGGAATACCACGTGGACGGCTTGCGCCTGGACGCGGTGGCCTCGATGATTTACCTGGACTATTCCCGCAAGCCCGGCGGCTGGATTCCCAACCGCTACGGCGGACGCGAAAATCTCGAAGCCATAGACTTTCTTCGCGAACTGAACCGCGTCATCGCCGAAGCCCATCCCGACGTGCTGACGATCGCCGAGGATTCCACCGCCTGGCCCAAGGTTTCGCGTCCCCAGACGGAAGGAGGCTTGGGATTCAAGATGAAGTGGGACATGGGCTGGATGCACGACACTTTGCGTTACTTCAAGCGCCCCCCGGCCCATCGCCGCCATCACCACGGCGAACTGTCGTTCCGCATGGTCTATGCCTTCGCGGAGAATTACGTGCTGGCCCTCTCGCACGATGAAGTGGTCCACGGCAAAGGGTCCATGTTCGGCAAGATGGCCGGGGACGAATGGCAAAAATACGCCAACCTCCGGCTGCTCTATGGTTACATGTTCGCCCAGCCGGGAAAGAAACTTCTCTTCATGGGCGGCGAACTGGCGCAGTGGCCGGAGTGGAATCACGAGTCAAGCGTGGAATGGGACGTGGAAAACCAATTGTTCCATGCCGGCGTGCAAAAGTGGGTCGCCGACCTCAACCGCGCCTACCGGAGCGAGCCGGCCCTGCACGAACTGGATTTCAGCTCCGACGGCTTCGAGTGGGTGGATTATCAGGACGCAAACAATACGACGCTGACCTTCATCCGCAAATCCCGCGGCTGCCGCCAATTCATTTTGGCCGCCTTCAACTTCACAACGGCGCTGCGCCGCAATTACCGGGTGGGCGTGCCGCGCGGCGGTCTCTGGAAGGAGATTCTCAACAGCGACGCCAAGGATTACGGCGGCGGCGGGCAGGGCAATTGCGGCGGCTTCCCGGCCGAGCCGGTGCCGTGGCAGTACCGGCCCTGTTCGCTGGCACTGACCCTGCCGCCATTGTCGGCCCTGTTTTTCATCAACCGCGATTAAGGCGGGCGCTTTCGAGTCGGAGCATATGAACAATCAACCGAGTACATGCATGAGCACACCACTGCCTGAATACGTTGACAACCTGCCCAACATCTGCGGCGCCGAGCCGGCGGTCCAATCGGCCGTCGTCGCCAATCGTGGCAAACCTGTTTTCCTGCCGGAATGCGGCATAGACTTGGGCCGCGCCCGGAGCGCGGTGGCCATCGCCCTGCACATGCATCAGCCGCTGATTCCGGCCGGCGGCCACGACCTGGGCACGGCCGAAATCATCAGCAATCTCAAGCACATGATGGACAACCCCGGCATGGGCGACAATCACAACGCCGGCGTTTTCCGTTGGTGCTACAAGCGCATGGGCGAATTCATCCCCCAATTGCTCGACGAAGGCAAACAACCGCGCGTGATGCTGGAATACTCCGGCACTCTGCTGCACGGCCTCCGGCAGATGGGCCTGCACGACGTTTTCGATCATTTGAAACGGATCACCTGCGATGCCCGCAACCGCCACGCGGTGGAGTGGCTGGCTTGTCCTTGGGGCCACGCCGTCGCCCCTTCCACACCCGCGCAGGATTTCCGCCTTCACGTCAAGGCCTGGCAGCAGCATTTCGCCGCCATATTTGGCTGGGAAGCCTTGCAACGCGTCCGCGGCTTCTCCCCCTCCGAAATGGCCCTGCCCAACCATCCGGACATCGCTTACGAATTCGTCAAGACCCTGAAGGATTGCGGATTCGAGTGGGTCTTCGTGCAGGAACATACCGTGGAACTCCCGGAAACCGGGCGCGGGCCGGAACGCAAGCACATTCCGCACCGGCTCGTCTGCCGCAATTCGCGCGGCGAAGAAGCCTCCATCATCGCCATCATCAAGACGCAGGGCAGCGACACCAAACTCGTCGCGCAAATGCAGCCCTACTACGAGGCCAAGGGCCTTTCCCGGTGGGAACTGGCCGGCAAACACATCCCGCCCCTGGTCTCGCAAATCGCCGATGGCGAGAACGGCGGCGTCATGATGAACGAGTTTCCATCGAAGTATTTTGAGGTGATGCGCGAATGCTCCGGCTCGGAGACGCCCGCGCTCAATGTCACCGAATACCTGGAATATCTCTCCGCCAGCGGCGTCCAGGAAAAGGACTTCCCGGCGTTGCAGCCGCTTTTCCAGAAGCGGATTTGGGACAATTTCAAACCCGGCGGCGGAGCGGAACAACTGGCCGCCGTCATCGACAAATTGAAGAAGGAAGACAACCGCTTCAACATGGAGGGCGGCAGTTGGACCAACAACATTTCGTGGGTGCGAGGCTACGACAACCTTCTTGGCCCCATGGAGAGGGCCAGTTCGCATTTTTATGAGAAGGTGATCAAGCCGGGCATTCCGACCCATGAACCGCGCTACCGCAACGCCCTTTTTCACCTGCTCTGCTCCCAGACCAGTTGTTACCGCTACTGGGGGTCCGGGATTTGGACCGAATACGGCCGTGAAATCTGCCGCAGACTCGAGGCCATCCTGGCGCACGACTTCTGATTGGAGCTATTATGGAATACCGCGAACTTGGACGAACGGGCTGGAAAGTCTCAGCCATCAGCTTTGGCGGATGGGCCATCGGCAGCACGTGGGGCAAGGTGGATGACAAGGAATCCATGGCGGCGCTGCATCGCTGCCTGGACCTGGGAGTGAATTTCTTTGACACGGCCGATGTCTATGGCGACGGCCACAGCGAACGGTTGCTGGCCCGCCTTCGCCGCGAGCGGCGCGAGCCATTCCATGTCACCACCAAGGCCGGGCGCCGTCTGCAGCCGCACGAAGCCGCCGGCTACAACCGGGAAAATCTCACGGCCTTCGTCGAGCGCAGCCTCAAAAACCTGGAGATGGAAGCGATTGATCTTCTGCAACTCCATTGTCCGCCCGTCACCGTCCTCTACCTGCCGGAATTGTTCGGCATCCTGGACGATTTGGTCAAGGCGGGCAAAGTGCGTTACTATGGCGTCAGTGTGGAGAAAGTGGAGGAGGCCCTGATCGCGATCGAGCATGCGGGGGTGCAGACCATCCAGATCATATTCAACATGTTCCGCCAGCGCCCCAAGGAACTGTTTTTCGGCGAGGCGCGCCGCCGCCGGGTGGGCATCCTGGCGCGCGTGCCGCTGGCATCCGGCATGCTCACCGGCAAGCTGACCAGGGACAGCCGGTTCGAGGCGGATGACCACCGCGCCTTCAACCGCCAGGGCGCGGCCTTTGACCGCGGGGAAACCTTCTCGGGCATCGATTACGAGACCGGCCTCCAAGCGGTGGAGGAATTGCGGCGCTTTGCGCCCGCCGGGGCGACGCTGGGCCAGATGGCGCTGCGTTGGATTCTGATGTTTCCCGAAGTCACGTGCGCCATCCCCGGAGCCAAACGCCCGAGTCAAGTCGAGGAAAACGTTGCCGCCGCCGGGCTGCCGCCCTTGAGCGCGGAGACGATGGCGGGCATCGCGGCGGTCTATGACCGCCGTATCAAGCCCCTGGTCCACCAGCGGTGGTGACCGGCCTGGAGCGGCGCGCGGCCTGGAGGGCCTTGAGCAGCCGGGGCAACACCACCCCGGCCGCGCCCGCCAGGGCGAAGTGCGCCTGGGCCGTCAACGGTGTGGGCCGCGGATTGATCTCCACCAACGCGGCGCCGCTGCGCAACGCTTCCACCGGCAGGCCGGCCGCGGGATAAACGACGGCGGATGTGCCGATGGAGAAAAAGAGGTCGCAGGTCGCGCTGGCCGTTGCGGCCTGTTGCATCTCCGCCTCAGGCATTGCTTCCTCGAACCACACCACGTCCGGGCGCAACCAGCCGCCGCAGGCGGGGCATTTGGGCGGCACATCGCCGGTGTCCTTCCAGGTCGAAACAATCGTGCCTTCCTCAAAGCATTTGGTGCGCATGATATTGCCGTGCAGTTCAATGACACGCCGGCTCCCCGCGCGTTGATGCAACCCATCGACGTTTTGCGTGATGAGCTGGAAGCGCGGGAAAAGGCCTTCCATTTCCGCCAAGGCGAGATGAGCCGCGTTTGGTTTTGCCTCGGCGACAAGCTTGCGCCGCCACTGGTACCATTCCCAAACCAGGCGCGGATTGCGCCTGAAGGCCTGCGGTGTGGCCAGCTCCTCCGGGTTGAACTTCGCCCACAGCCCGGTCCGGGCTTCCCGAAAAGTGGGGACACCGCTTTCCGCCGACACTCCGGCGCCCGTCAGCACGGTTACGCTTTTGGCCGCGGCAAGCCGCTGCAGCAATTGAGACGGAACCGGCGCGCCGTCTTCTTTGGCCCCGGCCTGGCTTATTGTCGTCACCCAAACGTGCTCCCGTTCCAACCCCACTGGCCGGCTGGGACATCGGTGAAATTCAGATAGATGCGATTGGCCGGAACACCCAGTGAGTCATTGAGCAATTTGCAGACTTTTTGCGAGAGCTTGCGGTTCACATCGCCGCTCAGGCCGCCGATGCTGCGGACATCGACAAACGCCGCGTCACCCGCCGCGCCCGACATCTGCATGGCGGCCTGGCTCGCGGCGACCATGACGTACTGCTGAGGTTTTCCGATCGTTTCGGCGACGATTTTGGACAGGGAAGCGAGCAGGGCTTGCCGCTTGTCCTCGGTAAGAACGACTGTAGTTTCGATTTTTAATAGTGGCATATTCAACCTCTACCATCCGGGAGCGCATCACTCAAGCCCGGCGGGGGAAACGCGCGGAAGAGAGCCTTTGCAACAAATTGAACTGCATTGCACTGGCCATCCATGGCGGCCAACAGTATATTGAAGCGTGAGCAACGATTCATTGGCCCGGTCGCTGGATCGGCACACAACGGTCGGAACGCTCTGCCGCCCTGAAGACGGCCGCATCCGTTGCGTGGCGTGCGGGCACCGATGCCTGCTCGCCCCGGGGCGGCGCGGCATCTGCAAAGTTCGATTCAACGATGGCGGCCAATTGCGGGTGCCCTTTGGCTACGTGGCGGGCGGCCTGGCCAGCGATCCGGTTGAGAAGAAGCCGTTTTTCCATGTCCACCCCGGCAGCGACGCCCTGACGTTTGGGATGCTGGGATGCGATTTTCATTGTTCCTATTGCCAGAACTGGGTCACCAGCCAGGCTTTGCGCGAAGAGGCCGCAGCGGCGCCCATCCTCGAAATCACCCCGCAACAGATCGTCAAGGCCGCGCAACTCAACCGCGCCGGGCTGATTGTGTCCAGCTACAACGAACCGCTCATCACCGCCGAATGGGCCGTGGCCGTCTTCCAGGAAGCCGGGCGGGCCGGGCTGCCCTGCGCCTTTGTCTCCAATGGCAACGCCACCGCCGAAGCGCTGGATTTTTTGAAGCCATGGATCGTGGCCTACAAAATTGATCTCAAGGGATTTGACGACCAACGCTATCGCACGCTCGGCGGGACGCTGGAGCACGTCACCAACGGCATCCGCATGGCGCATGAACGCGGCTTGTGGCTGGAAGTGGTGACACTGGTGGTGCCGGGCTTCAACGACGGCGAAGCGGAACTCCGCGGCATCGCCAAGTTCCTCGTCTCCGTCAGTCCCGACATTCCCTGGCACGTCACCGCTTTCCATCCGGACTACGACATGACTGCCAACCCGGCCACCACTGCCCAGCAACTGATTCGGGCGGCCGAAATTGGCAAGGAGCAAGGATTGCATTTTGTATATGCCGGCAACCTGCCGGGGCGCGTTGGCCCGTGGGAAAACACTTATTGTCCCCAGTGCCGCGCGACGCTCGTCGAACGCGTCGGCTACGTCGTCCAGAACTACCGGATCACCAGCCAGGGCCAGTGTCCTCAATGCCGGAGCGCCATTGCCGGCGTCTGGCCGGGGGGCGGGGCGGCGGAGGTGCGCTTGGGCGATGCCGCCCGGGACTGGCTCGCGCGCCGTCCGAGGCGGATCAGCTTGGACTGACCCCGCCCTCGGTCGGTTTTGGACAACTCCTCAAGCCCGGCCCGAAAGATGCCGATACCAAACAGTGGAAGTGCGCGCCGGAAAGCCGGCACGTGCCAAAAATGAGCAATACAGACAATAACTGGTCCGCGCTTGTGGAACGCGAGCCGGCGGAAGCAGTTCCGCGGGTATCGCAGGAGCTGGGCTATTTGCTGCTGGACCAACTGCCCATCGGTGTCTTCCAGAAGGACAAAGAGGGCCGTTACATCCTGGTGAATTCGTGGTTTTGCCGCCTCCGGGGGAGAACCGCCCAGGATTTCATTGGCAAAACCGCCGAGGAATTGGCCGGCGCCAAACGGAAGCCCGCTGATCCAGACACGCCCGAGAGGTTGAGGGAAATCCAAGCTTGGAACGAGGGAGCCAAACACCACAAACTTATCATGGAGACCGGCCGGGTCGTCGAAGAGGACGAATACCACGTTGGCGAGGATGGCAAGGAACAGTATCTCCATGCCATCAAAGGACCGGTGTTTGGCCCGGATGGAACGATCGTCGGCTCCCAAGGCGTAGTGTTGGACATCACCGAACGCAAACAAGCCGAAGCCCAGTTGGCGGCGGAGCGGCATCTGCTGCGGGCGCTGATGGATTCTTCGACGGACGCAATTTATTTCAAGGACCGCGAATCGCGTTTTATTCGTTGCAGCACGGGCCTGGCCTCATATTTCAACTTGGGCAGCGCGGACGAGGCCATTGGCAAATCCGACTTTGACTTCTTCGGCGAAGAGCACGCCCGTCCAGCCTTCGAGGATGAACAGGAAATCATGCGCACGGGCCGGCCGATTATCGGCAAAACCGAGAAGGAAACGTGGCTGGACGGGCACGTCACTTGGGCGCTGACCAGCAAGATGCCGCTCTATGACGACCACGGCCAAATCATCGGCACCTTCGGCGTCTCCAAGGACATCACCGCCTTCAAAGAGGCTGAGGCCAAAGTTGAACAACTGCATCGGCAGTTGTTGCAGGCCTCGC
>Ga0326728_10016046_pt1 | contig 15385 bp, 5 predicted proteins | sample MB3enrmetagenome_FD_207602 | JGI IMG/M metagenome (GOLD analysis project Ga0326728, IMG submission 207602) | Lab enriched peat soil microbial communities from McLean, Ithaca, NY, United States - MB31MN | ecosystem: Environmental > Terrestrial > Soil > Wetlands > Peat | place: USA: New York...
GGAGTTCCGAAGGCCCTTTATGCCAACGACCCGAATGAGACGCAGATCCAGTACGACTTGTACAAGATTCCGTTTAACGAGGGCAGGGGCGGCAAGGCCGTGCCGGTCGAGGGCGCCTCGGGAAACGGGATGAGCAACGACTTTCCCAAGGTCTCGCCCGACGGCCGCTGGATCGTCTTTGTCGAGAACAGGAACGGGTTGCTGATGCGCCCCGACAGCAGGCTGTTCATGGTGCCCTTCGCGGGCGGCAAGGCGCGCCCGATGAATTGCAATCTGTCCTTGATGAACTCCTGGCATACGTTTTCGCCCAACGGGCGGTGGCTCGCGTTTTCGTCCAAGGCGCGGGGACCCTACACTCGGTTGATGCTGACGCACATCGACAAGAACGGCAACGACACTCCCGCGATCATTGTGGATAACACCACGGCCGCGAACCGCGCGGTGAATATTCCCGAGTTCGTGAACATGCCGCTGGAGGGCATCGATAAGATCGACCCCCAGGCTACCGAGTTCTACCGGTTGTTCGATCGGATCTACGCATATGTCGAGAACAAGCAGATACCCGAGGCGATTCAAGCGCTGCGCAGCGCCATTCAACTGGATCCGGACGATGCCCTGGCGCATTACGACATGGCGACGCTACTGTCCGGAACCGACCGGGAGCGGGAGGCTCTGGAGGAGTTCCGCAAGGCCAGCACCCTGGAACCCGGAAACACCCTCTATCTCGAGCACCTGGCGGTCTCGCTGGCGCTCAACGGCGATCTGAACGGGGCGGTAGAGAAGCTGCAAAGGGCCGTTGTGCTTGCTCCCACATCGCCAGAGTCCCAATTCAACCTCGGATACGTGTTGGAGACAAAAGGGGATTTTGCGGCCGCCGTCGCGCCTCTTGAAAAGGCTGTGGAACTGAGCCAAGGCAAGAACGCGCGGCTCCTTAGTGAGTTAGCCGAGGCCTATGACAAGACCGGCCGCCCGGCCGAGGCTGTGAAGGCCGCGCAACAGGCGCTCGATCTTGCCGTCCAGCAGCGCAACGAGCAACTGGAGAAGCAACTGCGCGACGCTCTCGATGGCTACCAAAGCGACGCGGCAAGAGCCGTGCCCCGGTAGCTCCCGGTTAAGTCCGGACGCGGCTCGCGGGATCGCTCGGGATTTGAGCCAGACGCCCGCGAGGGCGGCGGCAACTGGAGAAACGCGATTGCGGCGCGGAGACTGAGCCGGCTGGACTGTTGTATTCTGGCAGCCGGGAGACATGTGCGATGGGCATCCGGCGCGGACTGTGTGGAACGTGGATTCTGCTGGCTGCCGGAATGGGTTTTGCTCTTCCGCCTCACGGCGTCCCCTGCACCGGCCCGCAGGCCATCACGGCCAAGCTGCACGCCCACCCCACCACAGAGAATGCCATTGCGCTGGGCAACTGGTTCGCCGCCAACAAGCAATTCCAGTGCGCGGTCGAGACCTTCCGCGGCGCTATCAAAGCCGATCCTCACTCAGCTCAGCTCTATTATCTTGAGGGGGTTGCGCTGGTGGCATTGAACCGCCCCGCCGAAGCGCTCCCCGCCTTGGAGGACTCCGTCCGGCTGGAATCGGATGTGATCAAGCCGCATCTCATGCTGGCCCACCTTTACGATCAGGCGGCGCAGCACGACAAGGCGGAGGAGCAGTGGAAGCAGGCGCTGGAGATCGATCCCCACAGCGTTCCCGGGCTCGAAGGGCTGAGCGCGGATCTGCTTGCCCGCCAGGATTACATGGACGTGATCGGGCTGTTGCGGAACGCTCCCCGCACCGAGCAGCTGGCTATCGATCTTTCCAAGGCCCTGGGAATGCTCAACTATCTCGATGACGCCAACAAGGTGCTCAGCGAGGCGTTGCAGTTGTCTCCCGGTTCGGTGCCCCTGGCCAGCGCGTTGACGGTGGTCCTGATCAAGCAGGTTCGCTACCAGGATGCCATCAACCTGCTGCAGAAGACAGTTGAGAAGAACCCCGGCAACCAGGAGGCGGAGGTGCAGTTGTTTCGCGTTTTGGTGCTGACCAACCACATCGACCTTGCGCGGCCGATCGGCCCCAAGCTGCTGGCGCGGCGTCCGCGCGACTCCGAGGTCCTCTACCTGAACGGTATTGTGGATCGCTCCGTGGGCGACTACCCCCAGGCCAAGGCGCACCTGGAGGCGGCGGTTGCCATCGATCCCAACTTCTTCAACTCCCGTTACAACCTGGGCATGGTGCTCGTCTTCCTGCATGAATGGAAGGAGGCTGCGGAGCAGTTGGAAAAGGCGATTGCCCTGGGAGCCACCGAGCCGCAGGTACACTTCGAGCTGGCCAAGGCTCTGCGCGGCCTGGGAGAGGACGACCGCGCGCTGGAGGAGATGAAGCAGTATCAGCAGCTCAAGAAGGCCGAGGAGACTGAACTGGAGGCGGCCGAGGCCGCCGCCCAGGGGGACAAAGATCTGGAAGCGGGCAAGATCCCGGAGGCAATCGCGCATTATCGCGAAGCGTCGGAAGGGCAGCCGGACAACGCCTTCTACAGGTTCAAACTGGCCCTCGCGCTCCATCAAACCGGCGATGGGGCGGGTGAGCGCGCCCAACTGGAAGCGGCGATCAAACTCAAGCCGGACCTGGCCGGCGCCCAGGAACAGCTCGGCTACCTGCTTTCGCGGAGCGGCGATGCCGAAGGGGCCATCGAGCATTTCCGCATGGCGGTTCACGCCACTCCCGCCTGGGTCGAGGCCTGGATCAATCTGGCGGGGGAGCTGGCTGAGACCGGGAAGTTTCCTGAAGCCCGCGACGCCGTGGCGACGGCTCTTCGTCTGGACCCCGGCAACGCCGAGGCCCACGAATTGAGCGATCAACTGGCGCGCGATCCAGCCGCTCAACAAGCTCACCCATGAGGCTTCTCCTCCCCGTCGCGGGAGGCGCATGGAACAGGAACGCGCAGCCGCCCGGCTCAATGCCGGAGCGGAATTGCCTGGTTTGCTTACGCCGTGACGGAGATGAGAAACTTGAAGCACGGCAATGGCGGAGCGCACTTCTCGATGGACCCGGCGTAACCTGTTGAAGGCGTCCACCGCCCTGTGCGCTTCGACCCTTTTTCCCCGCATATTGGCCGCCGCGCCCCCGGGGCAGCCCCCCGCTCCGCCCAAGCCGTTCTCCAGGTTTACCGATGTCGCGCAAAGCGCCGGCCTCACCCAGGTTATGTTCTACGGCGTTCCCGAAGCGGTGACCTACATCGTCGAAGAGATGGGTGGAGGCTGCGCATTTTTCGACTACGACAACGACGGGTGGATGGACATCTTCATTCTGGGCGGCCGGCGGCTGGAGGAGATTCCGCCCGGGGCCTCGAACCGCCTCTACAAGAACAACCGCGACGGGACCTTTACCGATGTCACCCGGAAGGCGGGATTGTGGGATGCCGGATGGGCAGTGGGCGTCTGCGTGGGAGACTACGACAACGATGGGTATGAGGATCTCTTCGTCACCTACTATGGCCAGAACAAGCTTTACCACAACAACGGCGACGGGACCTTCACCGATGTGACGGCCAAGGCCGGTCTTTTGCACCCGGGGACGCGGTTCGGGACGGGCTGTACGTTCTTCGACTACAACCGCGACGGACTGCTGGACCTGTTCGTCTCCAACTACGTCGATATCGATCTGGCCACCGCCGCCAAACCGTCCATGGATGTGCCCAACTGCAACTTCGAGGGCGTTCCCGTGGCTTGCGGGCCGAAGGGCCTGAAAGCGCCGCTGCACGCCTTGTACCGGAACAACGGGGACGGCACCTTCACCGATGTTTCCAAGGAGTCTGGCATCTCCTCCTTCCGGGGATCGTACGGGCTGACGGCCGTCTCGTTCGACGCCGACGAAGATGGCTGGCCCGATCTCTATGTGGCCTGCGACACAACCTCCAGCCTGCTGCTGATGAACAACCGCGACGGCACGTTCCGCGAAGACGGCTTGATGCGCGGCGTGGCCATCAGTCCCGATGGGATGGAGATGGCCGGGATGGGGATCGCCATCGGCGACTACACCCTGGACGGCCGCCTCGATATTCTCAAAACGCACTTCCAGTTACAACCCCCCGGCCTCTACTACAACCTCGGCAAGGGCGAGTTTGAAGACCGGGCCCAGGCCGCGGGGCTAGCCGGGGAACGCCACTATGTCAGTTGGGGCGCGGGCATCTTCGACCTCGACAACGATGGCTATCCCGACATCTTCTGGGTCACCGGGAATGTCTACGCGGAGATCGAGCGCATCAATCCGAAGTTTCCTTACAAGGGACCGCGGGTGCTCTTCCGCAACCGGGGCGACGGCACCTTTGCCCGCATGGGAGAAGAGGCCGGTCCCGCTATCGACGCGCGCCACGTCAGCCGCGGATGCGCATTCGGGGACTTTGACAATGACGGGGATCTGGACATGGTCATCATGAACCAGCATGAACCGCCCTCCCTGCTGCGCAACGACGCCCCCAGGGAGAATCATTGGCTGAAGGTGCGGTTGGAGGGAACCAAGAGCAACCGCAGCGCCATCGGGGCCAGCGTTCTGGTGCGCTACGGGGGCAAGGTGCAGGCCCAGGGAGTGCTGAGCCAGGCCAGCTATGTCTCAGCGAACGATCCGCGTTTGCATTTCGGCTTGGGCGCTGAAACCGCCGCCGACATTGAAGTGCGCTGGCCGTCCGGCGCCGTGGAGAAATACCCCGCGCAGGCCGCCAATCGCCTGGTGACCATCCGCGAAGGCCACGGAATCGTTCCAGGGCGGCCGTTTTCTCCTGCCTGATGTTCGGAATTCGTCTCGGCGGCCGGCCCGCATCCGCTCGCCGCGGGCGGGTATCCGCATCCCCGCTTTCATGCGACAAAGCGTTTTAGTTGCGGGTTGCACCAATTCCCGGCTGGCCGCGCCGCGCCGGGAAAAACGGCGGATTCTCCCCAAAGCGCCCCAGAGCGGCCGCCGCAACTTCCAATAAATGAATCAGTTGCAGAATCGCTTTACTAGAAGAAAATTCTGTCAAAAAATTGCTTGCGTGGGGCATATGGCGTGTGCTATTGGTACTTAGATTCACGAAACAGGCTCTCGGCACGACTAGCCCGGGCAACCGGAGTGTATCGGGCTGCCCGGATCACAACAAGAACGCATTCAGGAGGCAACAAAGATGCTTTCACGCAACAGGAAGTCGTCGAGTTCACACTCGGCGCGAAGCTGGTTTAGGCTGGTACCCTGGCTGCTCATCCCAGTCCTGGCTCTTTCCTTTACCATCGCCAATGCGCAAACCAACCTAACCGCCACGTTGAACGGTACCGTTACCGACCAGACGGACGCCCGGATTCCGGGAGCCGCTGTTCTGGTGAAGAACGAAGCTTCGGGCGACGTCCGCGACACGAAGGCCGACAGTTCCGGATTCTTCTCCGTGACTGCTTTGTATCCCGGCACTTACACGGTCACCATCTCCTCCAAGGGCTTTGCGTCCTGGAAGGAAACCGGGGTTCTTCTGAACCCGGGCGACTCCCGTACGCTGCCCAACATCCACCTGAAGATCAGCGCCGACGTCACCGCCGTCACGGTGGTCTCCGGCGAGAATGCGGAAGTGCCGGTGGATACGGCAGAAATCAGCTCGACGCTCAACAATGAGCTGGTCGATTCGGCCATTCTGACGGGGCGCGACGCGGGCGAACTGATCAAGATGATGCCGGGCGTCACCTTCAATAACGGCGGCGGCGCGGGCTCCTCGTTCAGCAGCATGACCACCGGAACCAACAATGGCCCGGCCGGACAGTTCTCGGCCAACGGCACCCAGCCTTACGGCTCGATGGCTGAGATCCTGGACGGCGCCAACTTGCTCGACCCGGGCAATGCCGGAACCCAGATTGCCAACATCAACCAGGACATGACCGAAAGCGTCAAGTTCCTTTCGGCCTCCTATGGCGCCGAGTACGCAAAGGGCCCCGCGATCCTCGAGGCCTTCAGCAAGAGCGGCGGCCAGAAGTTCCACGGCGAAGGCTATCTCTACGCCCGCAACACCAATGCGGGCTTTGCCAACGACTGGTTCAACAAGAATCAGGAGATCGCGAACAATATGCCGAACGCGATTTCGCCGGGATACTTCTACTATATTGGCGGTAACGTGGGCGGCCCGATCTTCTTCCCGGGCTTCAACAAACAGAGGAACAAGCTGTTCTTCTGGGCCGGCTACGAAGACATGATTCAGCATCCGTATAACTCGCCGGTGGAAATGAACGTTCCCACGGCGGACCAGCGGAGCGGCAACTTCAACAATGCGGGCATTCCGCTGGCCATGTACAACCCGTCCAACGGCAGCGGCATCTATTCCGCCGTTTACGCGCTGCCCTGCAACTCCGACGACGGCTGGCAGGGCTGCAATGCGGCCACCTCTCCGTGGGGCGGATACGGTAGTGGAACGGTTCCCAACCTGAAGGCGTACTTCGACCCTTCCGGCGTCAACATGGATAATCTCAACCCGGCCCCGAACCAGGCGCCCACCTCCGGCAACGGGTACAACAACTTCTATTACTCGCCCAGCACTCCGACCGACCGCTATGAAGTCACGGGCAAGGTCACCTACGCGTTCAACGACAACAACAAGATCTGGGGTTCTTACGCGTACCAGAATGAGACCGATAATCATCCCCTCTCGGTCTGGTGGGCGCCGGAATGGACGATTCCCTATCCCTCCGATCCGGGCGGAAAGGAAACGGCCCGCTTGTATCTGGTCAACTTCACCCACGTGTTCAACGCCTCCACCACCAACGAGTTCGTTTTCTCGTATGTGAAGTTCATCAACGACTGCAGCCAGTCCAGTCCCTCGGCATCCCTGCGCTCCACGGTGGGCTTCCCGAGCGCCAGCGTCTTCGGTTCCTCGCACGCCAGCGTTCAGATTCCCAACATGACGGGCGGGTGGAATAGCGGCCTCTCCGAGATCGACGAGTTCTCGTTCTATGGCGGCATCTACGGCGCCAACAGCTTCGGCAAGACGGCCGACGCTCCGTCCATCACCGACAACTTCACCAAGATCGTCAAGACCCACTCCATCAAGGCCGGTTTCTACTGGGATGCGGAAGAGAACCTGCAGTCTTCCGGCAACAACACCAACGGCACCTACGACTTTGAGACCTGGGGCGCCGCCTCGACCTACAACCTGACCCTCGACCGTTTGATGGCCCGCGCCTATTCCTACAACGAGCAGAACAGCGATCCTGTGCCGGATGCGATATGGCATCAGTGGTCGCTGTGGGCGCAGGACTCCTGGAAGGCCACGCCGAAGATGACTCTCAACCTGGGCCTCCGCGCCGACCACGAAGGTCAGTGGGTCGACAAGATCGGCGGTGCGCAGGTTTGGGATCAGGCCTCCTACGTCAACACTCCCAATCCTCCGGCCAACACCGGGTTGCTGTGGAACGCGCTGAATTCGAAGATTCCCACCTCCGGCTTTGGAAGCCAGTTGTTCCTCTGGGATCCGCGCCTCGGCTTTGCCTATGACGTCTTCGGCACCGGCAAAACGGTGGTCCGCGGCGGCTTCGGCACCTATCGCTATCAGATCGCCGAGAACGACGCGGGCTCGGCCTTCGGCGGTCCGTTGGGCTCTTTCAACTTCAACACCAGCGCCCAGTCCAACGGCTTCTGCAACGCCTATGCCGCTCTCAATAGCCCTATCAACTGCGGCGGAGGCGGAACGGGAAAACTGGCCTGGACGGTCCCCTCGGGCCTGAACCAGAATGACGCCGGCGGCTTGGCAGCCGACGCCGAAGGCGATAACAAGGTTCCCTATGCCAACACCTGGAGCTTCGGCTTTGCGCAGGCGCTGCCCAGCCATATCGTCGCCCAGGCTTCGTATGTCGGCAGCATGAGCCGTAACCAGTTCCTCGACGGCGGCAACGGCCATATCGAAGACGCCAACCCGATCCCCTTCGGCGAGCTGTTTCTGCCCGATCCGGATCCATACGCATCAACCTACGGCCAGTTGACCAACCCGGCGCCGCTAAGCGGCAATTCCAACCAGACCGTCAACGACTATCGCGCGCTGCTCAATGAGCAGGACATCTACATCCGCACGCATGGCGGCCACGCCAACTACAACTCCCTGCAGATCGCCGCGCAGAAGCAGTCCGGCAATCTGTACCTGTTTACCAACTTCACCTTCGGCAAGGTGCTGGGCACCCGCGACGGTTCCACCAACAACGGAAACGGCAACGGCGTCGTGGTCGATCCGTTCAGCCTCAACAACAACTACGCGCAGTTGGAGTACGACCACACCAAGTCCTTCAACTTCTCGGGTAGCTACAAGCTGCCCAAGCCGGTTCACAACAATCTGATATTGGGCGAGATCGTGAACGGCTGGCAGCTCTCCAATTTCACCACCTATCAGGACGGCGTGCCTTACCAGGCCACCACCGGCAACATGAACGCGACCTACAACCAGTTGAAGACCGCCGCGGGGAATCCTGTCCCCTCGCAGTTGATCACCATGCCCAACGGCCTGCAGACCTATAGCGGCATTGGAGAGGACACGGTATGGTTCGGCACCAACCAGCCGGAACAGGGCGGTCCACTGCCCGTTCTCATCTGCGATCCGAGAAAGGGCACGTCGAAGGGCCAGTACTTCAACCCCAATTGCTTTGCCGAGCCGCTTCCGCCAAGCCTGGGCCACTTCGGACAGCAGGGCCAGGATGTTTGGCCTTACATCCGTACGCCGCACTACTGGGGCAGCGACCTGGCGCTCTTCAAAGCCTTCAAGATCACCGAAGCCCAGCGCGTTGAGCTTCGCTTCTCGGCAACCAACTGGCTCAACCACCCCAACGGCCAATTCGGCATCGCCGGCAACGGGGATAACCAGCTGACTTACCTCGGCATCAGCACGGCCTCCGCGCTGCAGCTGAACAACAACGCATCGACTACCGGCACACCGCTGGATAAGTATGGATACCGGTGGATGCAGTTCGCCGCAAAGTACTACTTCTGATTCAGGTCGGGATAGTACAATTCAAGAGGGGTGGCTTACCGCCACCCCTCTTTTTTGGTATGCGCGAATCGCCGACCCGCTCTCATCTTGTGCAGCCGCTGGCCCTCGTGGCGTTGGCGATAAGCGCCTCATTGTTTGGCCAGCAGCAGCCTTCCTCGCCGATTCGTTTCGAACTCAAGGATCTCCCCTTTCGTCTGCAGAACGGCGAGACTCCGGCAAAGAACGCTCCCGAATCCATGGCCGGCGGCGTGGCCGTCTTCGACTATAACGGCGATGGCCGGCCCGATATCTTCTTCACCAACGGCGCCGACCTCGCGACCCTGAAGAAATCCTCGCCCAAATACTACAATCGCCTGTTTCGCAACGACGGCAACGGAGTCTTCACCGACGTGACGGAGCAGGCCGGACTTCAGGGGACCGGATTCGATATTGGAGTTGCCGTGGGCGACTACGACAACGACGGCTTTCCGGACTTATTCGTTACCGGCGTTCACGGCAACACGCTCTACCACAACAACGGCGACGGCACCTTCACGGATGTTACAAAGAAGGCCGGCCTGGATAAGTGGAACGATCCCGAGTACGGCCCGCTGTGGTCGGAAGCGGCCGTCTGGATGGACGTGAACAACGACGGGCTCCTCGACCTCTTCGTGGTCAATTACCTGCAGTGGAGTTACTCCGACGCGCCGCTGTGCGTCGACCAGGGCATCGCGGACTATTGCCACCCGCGCCACTACAAGGGACAGCCCAACCAGCTTTTTCTCAACCAGGGCGACGGCACCTTCAAGGATGTCTCTAGGGAGTGGGGCATCCGCGATCATGTGGGCAAGGGCATGGGCGTGGGTATGGCGGACTACGATCTGGACGGCAAGCCCGACCTCTTCGTGACCAACGACTCGGAATTCAACTTCCTCTTCCACAATCTGGGGAACAAGTTTGAGGAAGTGGCATTCCAGACCGATACCGCGGTGCCCGAGAATGGCGAAGTGGTATCCGGGATGGGGCTGGATTTTCGCGACTTCAACAACGACGGCTATCCGGACATCGTCTATGTCGCGCTCAACAACCAGACGTTTCCCGTCCTGAAGAACACCGGCAAGGGCGACTTCGAGGAGGTGACCGGGGCGAGCGGGATGCATGTTCTAAGCCTGCCCATGGCGGGGTACGGCGCGGCGCTCTACGACTTCGACAACGACGGCTGGAAAGACCTGTTCGTGGCGCGAGGACACTCGGCCTCGGTGTATGCTCCAGGAACCAGCGTCAGGCAGCCGAACACGGTCTTTCGCAATCTTGGCGCCAGCGGCAAATGGCAGGCGCTCACCGGCGAAGCGGGTTTCACCCCGGCCACTGCCGCCCGCCATCGCGGCTGCGCCCTGGGCGACTTCGACGGAGACGGCCGCATCGATGTCGTCGTCACCAGTTTGGACCATGATGCGGAGCTGTGGATGAACCGCAGCCCCAACCACAACCACTGGCTGGAGATCGCTCTGCGCGGTTTCAAATCCAACCGCGCCGGCATCGGCGCGCGCATCAAGGTGGTCACAAAGGCCGGCGTGCAATACAACCACCAGACCTCGAGCGTCTGTTACGCCTCGTCGAGCCTCGGCCCGGTGCACTTCGGCCTGGGCGCGGAAGCGAAAGCGACAACGGTGGAAATCACCTGGCCCAGCGGAATCGTGCAGACGCTGGAAAACGTGGACGCCGACCGGATTCTGAAGGTTACAGAACCCGTTCCCGCGCCGGCGGCCGCGCGGCATTGATCCGGCACTGATGAGTTTGAGCCGCGGAAACGAAAAGCAACCGCGGATCGGCCTTGCTAAGGAACGGCTCTCCTTCCCGCTTCTTTTCCGCTCGAAACCAAATCTTCTCGATGGGGCGGAGGCGCGATGTCCGCCCCCGCCACCTGCCCGATCTGCGCAATCCCGCCGCTTTCGGGGCGGAACGCCCAAGCTCAATGCCCTTGCGGAGAGCGGCTTGGCCGGTCAAACGCCGGATCGAAGGCAACGGCGGGAGTGCGACCCGGCCGAGCGCATCGGAATAGTACAATCCAGCAAGGATGGCACGCCGCCAGCCATTTTTTTCAATGCGCAAACCTCCGTCTTCTTCTCTGAATCGGCTGCTGCTCGCTCTTGCCGTGGGAGCGATGAGCGCTGCCTTGCCCTGCCAGCAGCAGCCGTCCTCGCCGATCCGGTTCGAGCTCAAGAATCTCCCGTTTCATCTTGAAATTGATGAGAGCCCGGCCAGGAACATGCCGGAAACGATGGCCGGAGGCGTGGCCGTCTTCGACTATAACGGCGATGGCCGGCCCGATATCTTCTTCACCAACGGCGCCGACCTGGCGACCCTGAAGAAGTCCTCGCCCAAGTACTACAACCACCTCTTGCGCAACGACGGCAATGGCGTATTCACCGACGTGACGGAGCAGGCCGGACTGCGGGGGACCGGCTTCGATATTGGAGTCGCCGTGGGCGACTACGACAACGACGGCTTTCCGGACTTATTCGTTACCGGCGTTCACGGTAACACGCTGTACCACAACAACGGCGACGGCACCTTCACGGATGTTACCAAGAAAGCCGGCCTGGATAAGTGGAACGATCCGGAATACGGCCCGTTGTGGGCGGTTGCGGCCGTTTGGGTGGACGTGAACAACGACGGGCTCCTCGATCTCTTCGTGGTCAATTATCTGCAATGGGAGTACTCCGACCAGCCCAAATGCGTCATCGAGGGCATCGCGGACTATTGCCACCCCCGCTACTACAAGGGACTGCCCAACCAGCTCTTCCTCAACCAGGGCGACGGCACCTTCAAGGATGTCTCCAGGGAGTGGGGCATTCGCGATCATGTGGGCAAGGGCATGGGCGCGGCCATGGCGGACTACGATCTGGACGGCCGGCCCGACCTCTTCGTGACCAACGACGCCGAGTATAACTTCCTCTTCCATAACCTGGGAAACAGGTTCGAGGAAGTGGCTTTTCAGGCCAATGTTGCGCTGGCGGAGGATGCGGCGTTCATCTCCGGGATGGGAGTGGATTTTCGCGACATCAACAACGACGGCTATCCGGACATCGCCTTTATCGCACTGAAGAACCAGACGTTTCCCATCTTCATGAACACCGGCAAGGGCGATTTTGCCGAAGCGACGACGTCCAGCGGGATGCGCGCGCTGAGCCTGCCCATGTCGGGCTTCGGAGCGGCGCTCTACGACTTCGACAACGACGGCTGGAAGGATCTGTTCGTGACGCGGGGGCACGTAACCGCGGCGTGGCCCGCGGGAAGCACATTCGTGGAACCGAACACGGTCTTTCGCAATCTTGGCGCCAGCGGCAAATGGCAGGCGCTCACCGGCGAAGCGGGCTTCACTGCGGCTACTGCCGCCCGCCATCGCGGCTGCGCCCTGGGCGACTTCGACGGAGACGGCCGCATCGACGTGGTCGTGGCCAGCATGGACCATGATGCGGAGCTGTGGATGAACCGCAGCCCCAATCACAACCACTGGCTCGATATTGCTCTGCGCGGCGTGAAATCGAACCGCGACGGCATCGGAGCGCGCATCAAGGTGGTTACCAAGGCCGGCGTGCAGTACAACCACCAGACCTCGAGCGTCTGCTACGCCTCGTCGAGCCTCGGCCCGGTGCACTTCGGCCTGGGCGCGGAAGCAAAAGCGACAACGGTGGAAATCACCTGGCCCAGCGGAATCGTGCAGACGCTGGAGAATGTCGACGCGGACCGGATTCTGAAGGTTACGGAACCCGTTCCCGCGCCGGCGGCCGCGGGGCATTGATCCGGCCCGCGGCGGACAAGTGTGCCATCAACAAGGACGCGCCGCGGGGTGTACAATTGCTCCCGACGAGCAAATCTGCTATTGGACGCATGTAAATCGTTTGAGCGGGAGATGCCGTCAAGCAGAATCGATCCGGAGGGTGGTTGCAATCATGCCGCAGGCGAAATCGGGATTTCTCATGAGCACATCGGAATGGCGCGCGCCGGGACCGGAGCCGCGCAGGAAGACCGCCGGCTGGTGGTCTGTTTGGCTGGTTTTGCTGTTTCTCGCTTCCTTGGCTTATGGCCAGACGGCCTCTGGAACTCAGTCCACTCCCGGAGCGGCGTCTCAGGCCCCTTCCGTGAGCACCAATATCGATGAAGTCTCCCTCGACATGGTGGTTCACGACAAGAAGCACAAGCTGGTTCTCGATCTCAAGCCGGAGGATGTCGCGGTGACCGACAACAATACCGCGGTCACCTTGAGCGGGTTTCACCTGGTAAACGGGGATGTCGGCACCGGCCATCTGATCACGCTGGTCTTCGATCATTTCGAAGGCGCGCCGGCAAGAAGTGCGCAGAGCGTCGCCAACAAGCTCTTGAAGATGCTTCCCGCGAAGGGATACTCCTTTGCGCTGCTCGACTTCACCGGGCGACTGCGCCTGCTCCACGGCTTCACGGAAGACCGCGGCGCGATCGCGGAGACGGTGAGAATCGTTACCGAGAAGGCAGACGCCGAGAGGACCAGCGCGGCGGCGGAAGCTGAGAAGAACCTCATCGCCATCGCCCAGACCGGAGCCGATCCCTCGGGGAAGCACGTGGACGTGATGGTGCGCGCCCACGATAAGACCCTCCTGGCGGCGCTTGCCGATGCGCAGCGGATCAGGCAGGACCAGCACACCCTGCCAACGCTGGCCGGATTGTTAGCCCTGGTGCGATCGCAGCAGCGGGTTGCGGAAAGAAAGTCCATCCTCTATTTCACGCAGAACAAACAGATGGATTCAGCCGCCAAGGAGATGGTGCATACCATTACCGGAGCGGCCAGCCAGGCCGGCGTGAGCATCTATGTGCTGGATATGAACGCCCTGGACGTGGGCGGGCAATATCAAATCGATTCGGCGATGGCCGCGGCGAACGCCGCATTCAACCCGACTCCGCAGCCGGTTCCTGGAAGCGGAGGGAGGGCCACGACCACGCCTACCTTGGAGAGTCAACCGGGCGGGCCGGCGACCACTATCGGCATGGCTACCGATTGGAACAGGCAGTGGGTGAACCCCTTTTCTGAAGTCAAGAGCCCCCTGGCGGACCTGGCGAGCAATACCGGAGGCGCTTACATCGACGCGCAGAACAACGTGCGCAAGCCGCTGCAGCAGATGCTGCAGGACATGACCACCTATTATCGGGCTTCCTATGCTCCACCGATCAAGGAATACGACGGATCGTTCCGCACCATTAACGTCAAGCCCATTCGAGCGGGGCTGGAGGTCAGGACCAAGACGGGGTACTTTGCGCTGGCTCCAAGCGCGGAGAGCGGAATCCGGCCGTTTGAAGCGCCTCTGCTGAAGATTCTGAGCCAGCCGCAGCTGCCGGCGGACATGAATATCCATGCCGCGATTCTGCAGTTCGGCGAGCTGCCGGACGGCAATACGAGTACGCTGGCGGTCGAGGTGCCGGTCTCGCAGTTGCAAACCAAGGAGGACAACCAGACCAAACTCTATTCGACGCACGTTTCCATCGTGGCGCAGATCAAGGACAAAGATGGCACCGTCGTCGAGCACTTCGCCGAGGACGTTATCCGGCGCGGCGCCCTGGGATCGATCAAGACGGACCAGTCGTCGGCTATTACATTGCAGCGGCACTTCATGGCCATTCCCGGCCAATACGTGATGGAGGCTGCCGTTCTTGACCAGTTGAGCGGAAGGGCGAGCGGGCAGCGGGTCGATTTCGAGATTCCCCAGATCCAGAGCGGCCCGTCGTTGAGCGACATGGTTCTCGTGCGCAAGGTGGATGCGTTCCACGAAGAGGACGATCCCCTGGAGCCGCTGCGGTATGAGAAGAGCAAGATCACGCCCAACCTTTCCGCCCAGTTGCCGGACAAGGCGAATTCCGTCTCGATGTTTCTCATCCTGCATCCCGATCCCAAATCCTCCGAACCGGCAACACTGGAGATGGAAGTGAGCCGGAATGGCGTTTCGGGGCGTCGCACGCCGCTTCCGCTTCCAGTTCAGAGCAGCGTCGGGGGAAATGCGATTCCTTACATGGCAAGTTTCCGCGCCGGCTCCTTCGCGCCCGGTATCTACACCGTGAAGGCGATGATGACCCAGGGAGGGAAGACCGCGGGACGCGAACTCTCATTCTTCGTCGCCGGGGACGTCCAGGCGAACGCGCAGGCAGGCGCTGGCGGCGCGGCGGCCCCGGATCTGAAGCTGGAGGCGGCCACATCCGATCTTCACCCCGCCACTCAGCTGGTGATCACGGCCCTCACCAACCCCATGCCGCCTCCCACGCCGGAGGAGATTCAGACCATGATCGCCGATGCCAGGCAGCGCGCGGTCGGCTATGCCGACTCCTTGCCGAACTTCATGTGCGTCGAGGTGACCGACCGGTCGTTCGATTTGACCGGTACGGGGCGGTGGAAGCACAAGGATACGATTGCGGAAC
>Ga0326728_10016048_pt1 | contig 15383 bp, 13 predicted proteins | sample MB3enrmetagenome_FD_207602 | JGI IMG/M metagenome (GOLD analysis project Ga0326728, IMG submission 207602) | Lab enriched peat soil microbial communities from McLean, Ithaca, NY, United States - MB31MN | ecosystem: Environmental > Terrestrial > Soil > Wetlands > Peat | place: USA: New York...
CAGCGGCTCATCAGCCAAGGCGTCCTCCGCCAGGACAGCGAGCCCGGCTTCTATCTTTACCGCCAAGTCCAGGGCCGGCACTCCCAGGTCGGCCTGGTGGCGTCGGCCAGTTGCCAGGAGTGTCTCTCCGGCGTGATCAAGCGGCACGAATTGACCCGGCCGGACAAGGAGGACGACCGGCTGCGCCATATCGAGGCGCTCGGCTGCCAAACCGGACCCGTGTTCCTGGTGTATCGCGCGTCCCGGGTGATCGACCAGCTCGTCGCGGCAAAGACCGCCCAGCCGCCTGAGGCGGATTTTACCGCGGCGGACGGCGTGCGCCATACCGCCTGGGCGATAGCCGATGCCGCCGAGGTGCGCGGCTTCGAGGGCGCTTTTGCCGCGGTCCCCTGTTTCTACATCGCCGATGGCCACCACCGTTGCGCCGCGGCAGTGCGCTCCTATCGGGCCCGCCAGGCCCAACCTCCGAGCCCGGCGCCGGGGGCCCTTTGGCCGGCGGGAAGCGCGCCCCAATCCGGCCTCGAGGCGGCCGATGAAAGCCCCTTCTTCCTCAGCGTGATCTTCCCCCACGACCAGGTCCAGATTCTGCCCTACAACCGGGTGCTCAAAGACCTGAACGGCCTCTCGGCCCGGCAACTGCTCGAGCGGCTCGAGGAGGTGTTCGTGTTCGAGCCCGGCCGGCAACCCTCCCCATCCCGGAAGCATCAATTGGCCCTTTGGCTGGCGGGCCAATGGCACTGCCTGAGCTTCCACCCCCGCTTGGCCGCCACGACGGACCCGATTGAACAACTGGACGTGGCGCTCCTGCAAAAGCACGTGCTCGAACCGATCTTCGGCATCGCCGATCCCCGAACCAGCGAGCGCCTGGGATTCGTCGGCGGGGGCCGCGGCACGGGCGAGTTGGAGCGGCTGGTTGGCGAGGGCCGGTACGCCTGCGCCTTCTCGATGTTCCCGACCGGCATCGAAGACCTCCTGCGGGTCGCCGACGCCGGCGGGCTGATGCCGCCCAAGAGCACTTGGTTCGAACCCAAGCTGCGCGACGGCCTGTTTTGCCACGTCGTTGGCTAGCCAGGCGATTATGAGCGTGGAGCGAACCTGTTGGGGGCTGTTGCGCCGCAGGTCGTGCCTGGCGCCAACCTGGCAGGGCGGGCTGGGGCTGCTGCTGGGCTTGGCCCTGCTGCTGGCGCTGGCGGTGCGCGAGACGTATCCGTTTCTTGCCTTGAGCCAGCCCAGACCCGGGGGCGTACTGGTCATCGAGGCTTGGGTGCCGGATTCGGTCCTTGAGGCGAGCCTCGCCGAATTCAAGCGCCACCATTATGACGAGGTGATTGTGAGCGGCGGCCCGGTGGAGCAGGGCAGGGCGCTTGCCGGCTATGGGAATCATGCCGACCTGTGCGCCGCCGCCCTCCTCAAGCTGGGCATGAGCAGCAACGTCCTCCACTCGGTCCCGGCGGCCAGTGTCCGTCCGGACCGCATTTATGCCTCCGCCCTGGCGCTCAAGCGGTGGTGGCAGGCGCACGGCGCAGTTCCCGCCAACGTCAACGTGATAGTCGTCGGACCCCGCGCCCGCAGGGCACGGCTCCTATTCAAGCGGGCGCTCGGCAAGCAAGTCACCGTCGGTGTCGTGGCCTTCCCACCTGATGATTACGATGCCCGCCGATGGTGGCGTTCGAGCCAGGGTTTCCGAACCGTCACTAGCGAACTCCTGGGCTACTGCTACGCGCGCTTGATGGTGGGGAGCTGGTGAAGGGATGAACACGCGCACGCCCGATGCTCAAAGGCCCTCGGCCTTCGCTTTTGGCGCCCTCCTGCTGGCGGCCGGCCAGTCCCGCCGGATGGGGCGGCCAAAGATGCTCCTGCCTTGGGCGGGCACGAGCGTGCTTGGCCACCTGGTTGCCCAGTGGCAAGCGGCCGGGGCCGGACAAGTCGCCATCGTCTGCGCGGCCGGAGACCGGGCAATCCAACGGGAATTGGATCGGCTGGCGTTTGCCGCCGCCCATCGCATCCTGAATCCCGCCCCCGAGCGGGGCATGTTCAGCTCGATTCAATGCGGCGCTCGCTGGCCGGGCTGGGACAGCGGCTTGACCCACTTCGGCATTGTGCTGGGCGACCAACCGCACCTCCGCCAGGCCACGTTGGCCGCCTTGGCCGCCTTTGCCGCGGCCCATCCGGCGCAAGTCTGCCAGCCCTCTCGCGCCGGCCGGCCGCGCCACCCCGTGTTCCTGCCCAGGTCCGCGTTCCTTGGCCTGGGGCCATCCCCGGCGGGGCACTTAAAGGAGTTTCTCGCCTCCGGCGACACCGCCGCTTGCGAACTTGACGACCCGGGGCTGGACCTGGACCTGGACCGCCCGGCCGACTATGAAAACGCCCTCCGGGCCTGCCGGGGCGAGGGTTAGACTTCGACTGGGTCAGATTTGTGAGTACGGCGCCGGGGCGAGGAACCAGTTCGAGACCTTCGAGACGGTGTCGGCATATTGCGGATCGTTCTTGAGCTTGTTCCAGGTGGGGTGCTTGCCGAAGGCGTCAAAATGCTGCTGGTGCGCTTGCCGGCTCTCGGCGGAGAGCATGTAAGTCAGGTGCGGCAGGTCCTTGCCCACCAGCACTTGGCCGTAGAACACCGGGGCCAGACCGACCTCGTGCATCACGTCGATTTCGCCCGAGTTGAACATTTCAACCTTCTTGAGCGCCTTCAACTCGCTGTAGCTCTGATAGCTGCGCAACTCGAAAATGCGCGGCTTTTTCTCGACCGAGTAGGCGGCCAGTTGGATTTTGGGCTGGCCGGCGAAGGCCAGCATCAGCCAGGAGTCAAGCCGCTCGAAAGCGGGGCTGGATTTAGGCGTCTGCAGGTAAGCCGCCCCGGCCTGCTGGTAATCCGGGTCGGCATTCAGGCGCGAGGCGGCGGTGGCAAAGGAATGTACGTCGGGATAAGGAATGAGCACATAGACCGCGGTGGGTCCTTTGGGCTCGAGCTCGGTGAACACGCCGATCGGTTTGAGGCCCAGCCGGTTCAGCCCCGGGATGGCCGCCTTTTCGAGGTAAGCATCCAGCAACTCATGGCGGCCGCCCTCCGGGAAACGGTAGGCCCGCAGTTCGTAGTACTCCTGGGCCGCGCCGCCGCCGGCGCCAGCCGAGGGGGTGCGGCAGCCGGCCGGCCCGAGGCCGGCAAGCGCGGATGCGGCGAGAGAGGTTCTTAGGAATTCGCGTCGTTTCATGTTTTCTTGTCCTGGTTGTGAGCGGGGACATTCCCGCCACGATGCTTGCGCAATGGGCGCAGCTTAGCGCCTCGCCGCGGCGCGCACGATACAATTCTTGCGTTTGCGCGGCTGCCGGGCGCTTATGGGCGCCAGTACCACCACGGGCCGAGAACGCCGCCTTCAGGCGGCAGCGCCCCGGCAAGGCGAGAGGAGCTGGAGCGCCCAGCGGCGCAGCCCGGTGCGGGGCCAGTGCCGCCTGAAGGCGGCGTTCCGCTACGGCATCGCGTGGTGGTACGGCGAGGATGCGACCGCGGCTGCCCGCGCGCTTGTGAACCGGGGTTGAATCGCATAGGCTGAGAGCCGCGATGGCCTTTAAGGACTTTCCGGAACAGAAGCAGGGCGTCCGGCTGCTGCAGCGCTCGTTGGAACGTGGGCGGCTGGCTCACGCCTATCTGTTCGCCGGCCACGAATTGCCCGAGCTCGAGGCCCTGGCCCGCGGCCTGGCCAAGACCCTCAACTGCCGCCAGCCCGTGCGCGGCGCCGCCGGCGCGGCCATCGACTCCTGCGATGCCTGCCTTGCCTGCAAGAAGATCGAGCACGGCAACCATGCCGACGTCCACTGGGTCCGCCCTGAGTCCAAGATGCGCATCATCAGGATCGAGCAGATGCGCGACTTGATGAAAGACATCCAGCTCAAGCCCACCGAGGCCGATTACAAGCTGGCGATTATCGTGGGCGCCGACCGCCTGAAAACCGAGGCCGCCAATGCCTTCCTCAAGACGCTCGAGGAGCCGCCGCCCAGGTCGGTTCTCATCCTGCTCTCCACGGAGCCACAGAGGCTGCTGGAGACCATCCTGTCCCGGTGCCTGCGCCTGAACTTCGCCGGGGAGGCCTTTCATCAGGCGGACCCGGCCCAAATGGAGTGGTTGTCCGCCTTCAGCGAGTTGGCCGCGGCGCCGCGGAAGAGCCTGCTCGGCCGCTATCGGCTCATGGATGTCCTGCTGCGCAAACTCAACCAACTCCGGGAGGGCATCGAGCAGGACCTCACCGCTCGCTCCCCCCTCCAGCAATACGAGGAAGCCGAAGAGGAAGTGCGCGACAGATGGGAGAGTGAACTGGCCGCAGCCATCGAGGCTGAATACAAGCGCCAGCGGGGGGACCTGCTCGCCCTGATCCAGCGGTGGCTGCGCGACGTCTGGCTGCTGACGCTTAAAACCCCGGCTGGCGGCGCGGCCCACCAGGGCCCGGACTCACCGGCTCCCTCCCCGGCGGACGCCCTGCTCAGTTTCCCTCAAATTCCTGGCAGCCAGCAAGTTGCGCGGAGGATCTCCTCTCGCCAGGCCATGGAGAACCTCCAGGTCATCGAACAGCTCCAACACTGGCTCGGCACCAATGTCCAGGAAGCCCTTGCCCTCGAGGTGGGCCTTCTCAAGCTGCGCCTGGGATGAAACCTCAACCCGGACCCGTGCCCGCCCCGCCGGATGGCTGGCCCCTGCGCCTGTTCTCAGCCCTCTTTGGCGCGTTCCTGGGCCTGACGCTCCTCAAGTTCGGCAACCCGACCATCATGGAGTCGTTCGTTACGCCCCCCGCCGACGTCTGGGAGTTCTTTCTCGCCTCGCCCTGGCCGATCGGCTGGGGATACACCCTTCTGGCCCCGGTTGCCGCCTTGGGGCTGGTCAGCGCCCGAGGGAAGACCGGTGCCCCGCTCTGGCTCATCCTCCTGCCGCTGGTCTGGTTGGTTTGGCAGGCGATGGCGGCAAGCTACTCGCTCGAGCCCCAGCTCTCGCTCCATATCCTCATGCACTTTGCGGCCTGCGTGGTCTGTTTCTACCTCGGCCTCTTCTCGCTCGGCCGGGCCGGCTCCCTGGCTTCGTTTTGGCTGGGAATCCTCTGCGCGTTCCTGCTGGTCCTGGCCAGCGGCTGGGAACAGCACTTCGGCGGCCTGGCCGCGACACGCCGCTACTTCTACGCCAACATCTATCCCACGCTGAAATCGCCCCTGCCGCCCGAGTATTACAAGCGGTTGAACAGCAACCGGATCTTCGCGACGCTGTTTTATCCCAACACCCTCGCCGGGGTGCTGCTGCTGCTTTTGCCGCCGCTGCTCGGGGTGGTCGCTTCGGCCAGGCGCCTGACCATCCCAGCCAGGGCGTTCGTCGCCGCGGTCCTGGCCTTCGGCGCCCTTGCCTGCCTCTGCTGGTCCGGCTCGAAGGGGGGCTGGCTGTTGATGCTCGTGCTGAGCATCGTGGCCCTGCTCCGCCTGCCGCTTGGCAAGCGGTTCCGAGTTGCGCTCGTTGCCGCCGTGCTCTTCCTTGGCCTGGCCGGCTTTTTCTGGCAGTTCGCCGCCTTCCTGAAACGGGGCGCGCCCAGCGCCTCGGCCCGGCTCGACTACTGGCAGGCCGCCGTGCGGATCACCATGGCCCACCCGCTCTTGGGCTCCGGCCCAGGCACCTTTGGCCGCGCCTACCTGGCCATCCGACGCCCCGAATCCGAACCGACCAAAGTGACCCACAACGATTACCTCGAGCAGGCCTCGGACTCCGGTCTGCCCGGGTTTATCGCCTACGGCGCCTTTATCTTGGGCGCGTTGCTCCGCGGCGCTCCCAGGGCCGCCCGGGGCTCGTCTCCGGTTTCGGGCCGCGAGCGCCTGGAGTTTGCGGTTTGGCTGGGCTTGTTGGGGTGGAGCTTGCAGGGGTTCTTCGAGTTCGGTCTCTACGTCCCGGCGCTGGCTTGGCCCGCCTTGAGCCTCATGGGCTGGCTTTTGCGAAAGCCATGGACAAATCCGGGCGGCCTTGATAAAATGCGCCCACAGAATGCGAATCCTGTTTCTAAACGGGCCTAACTTGAATCTGCTCGGCCAGCGCGAGCCGGAGGTTTATGGACAGGCCACCCTCGCCGACATCGAGGCGATGGTGCGGGCCAAGGCCGACGAGCTTGGGGTCGGCATCGATTTTCGTCAGTCTAACGTTGAAGGTGAGTTGGTAGGCTGGATACAACAGGCAAGAGGGCGGTTCGAGGTGATTGTGCTCAACGCCGCCGCCTACACCCATACCAGCATCGCCCTGCGTGACGCAATCACGGCGGTCGGCGTGCCTACCATCGAGATTCACTTGTCCAACGTCCAGGCCCGAGAAGAATTTCGGCGCGAGTCCTGCATCGCGCCGGTATGTCGTGGGATCATCGCAGGATTCGGCGCGAACTCCTACAAGCTGGCATTGGAAGCCGCCCTTAACGTTAACGCCGAAGAAACGCCTCGTGGTTGAACTGTTTCTTGGCACAGACGGCCCTTTTTGGGCTGTGGCTGGTCGCCGGTTTTGCCGCTGGACTGGCCATCAACCACCAAGCTATCTTACGCCGGCAGCGGACGAACCAGGCGGATGCCGCCCAGGTTTGGCAGCGGATTTCTTGCAATAATCGGGTCTGAAATGCATGATAATAACAACTCTAACGATAAAAAGCCGTGGACCTCAAAGACATCAGAGCGATCATCGATTTGATGAAGAAGAACTCGGTTTCGGAGTTCGAGCTTGAGAAGCAGGACTTTAAGATCCGGCTCAAGCGCGTGCCCAACGGGGGTGGTTCAGCGGCGGCGGCGTACGATGAACCGCAGGTGGCAGCCTACGGCCAGCCGCCGACGCCAATCGGTGCCCAGCCCGCCGCAGCCGCGCCAGCCCAGCTTCCGCCCAGCCCGGAGCTTGAGATAAAATCGCCCATGATCGGCACCTTCTACCGCGCGCCCTCGCCCGATGCGGCCCCTTACGTGGACGTCGGCGTCGAGGTAAACCCCGACACGGTGGTGTGCATCATCGAGGCGATGAAGGTCATGAATGAGATCAAGGCCGAAGTCAAGGGCGTGATTGCGCAGGTGCTGGTCCAAAACGCCAAGCCGGTCGAGTTTGGGCAGGCCCTGTTCCGGCTGCGGCCGGCATGAGCGCCAGTGGAGGCCTTGGATTGATCAGGTGAGGCGGCATGTTTGAGAAGATTCTGGTGGCCAACCGCGGGGAGATCGCCGTCCGGATTATCCGGGCGTGCAAGGAATTGAACATCCGCACGGTGGCCATTTACTCGGAGGCCGATGCCAACTCGATGCACGTGCAGCTTGCCGACGAGGCCATCTGCATCGGCAAAGCCCCCGCCAGCGAAAGCTACCTGCGCATCGACCGGATCGTGAGCGCGGCGGAGATTACCGACGTGGATGCGCTCCACCCGGGCTACGGTTTCCTGGCCGAGAACGGGCACTTTGCCGATGTCTGCGAGAGCTGCAATATCCGCTTCATCGGGCCCAACTCCCGCGCGATGAGCGCCCTGGGCGATAAGGCGCTGAGCCGGGCGCTGGCCAAGCGGGCCGACGTTCCCACGCCGCCGGGCTCCGAAGGGGTGGTGGACACCGAGCAGGACGCCCTGGCCGTGGCCAAGCGCATCGGCTACCCCGTCATGATCAAGGCGGTAGCTGGCGGCGGCGGACGCGGAATGCGCGTCGCCCACAATGACATCTCCCTGGTCAAGGGCTTTCACACCGCTCGAAGCGAAGCCGAGAAGGCCTTCGGGAACTCGGGCGTCTATTTCGAGAAGTACATCGAGAATGCGCATCATATCGAGTTCCAAGTCCTCGGCGACCACAAAGGCAACGTCATTCACCTGGGCGAGCGGGATTGCAGCATCCAGCGGCGCAACCAGAAGGTGGTCGAGGAGTGCCCCTCGCCGCTGCTCAACAACCCGAAATTCCGCAAGCTGCGGGAGAAGATGGGCAAGGCCGCCATCCGCATCGCCAAGGAGGCCAATTACACCAATGCCGGCACGGTCGAGTTCCTGGTCGATAGCGAGGGCAATTACTACTTCCTGGAGATGAACAAGCGCATCCAGGTCGAGCACCCCATTACCGAAGAGGTCACCGGCATTGACCTGGTTCGCTACCAGATCATGCTGGCCATGGGCGAACCGCTCCGGCTCTCGACCAGTGACGTCCAGGTGCGAGGCCATGCGATCGAATGCCGCATCAACGCCGAGGACCCCTTCGATGATTTCCGACCCAGCCCGGGGCGAATCGAGATGTACTACCAACCGGGTGGCCGGGGGGTCCGCGTGGACAGCCACATCTATGCCGGCTACACCATTCCCCCGACTTATGATTCGATGCTGGGCAAACTCATCACCTACGGCCGGGACCGGCGCGAGGCCATGGACAAGATGAGCCGCGCCCTGAGCGAATACATGATTACCGGTATCAAAACCACCATTTCCTTCGAGCAGGCCATCCTGCAAGACCCCAATTTCCGGCGCGGCGTCTATTCCACGAGCTTCGTTGACCAGTTGCTGAGCGGGGCCCGACGCGAGTTGATGGAATAAAGTCGAGACTAGAGCTGGCTGAGTTTGATTCCTTGCCGGCGCAGCAGGGTGGCTTCGATTCGGGGGACGTACATCTGCGTCTCGGCCGGCAGATAGGCGGCGATGGCGTCGAAGGTGGTGGCCCGGTGCTGTTGCAGGAGCTTGTCTATGGCGCCTTCACCCGCATTGTAGGCGGCCAGCGCCAGCCGCCAATCCTTGAAATGACGGTGCAGGTAATCCAGGTATTTGGCGGCCGCCTCGGCGCTTTTGTCGGGGTCCAGGCGTTGGTCCCGGGGCCGGGAGCTCAGCCCGTAGCGCCTGGCGGTGGCGGGCATGAGCTGGAACAGGCCGGCCGCCCCGGCCGGGCTGCGCACCCTCGGGTCAAACGAGGATTCCACTTCGGCCATCCACACCAAGGCCGGGGGGACAGCGTGGGCGGCAAAAACGGGCTCGAGCCGGGCTACGTAAGCCTTGGCGTTGGCCGGCGACGGCCGACGGGCAAGCTCCCCCGCCCACATTTGCCGCTCCTGTTGGGGCGTGGGGTTGGGAGGCGGCGGAGCCGGCTGGCCCGGCGCGGCTTTGGGCGGCTTGATGATGAGCTGGAATTGCTCGGCCACATCCAGGTAGTCCAACTGGGTCTTGAGCCAGAGGGCGTAGGGAAGCGTTTCCTCATACCGCTCGAGCACGGGCAGGCTCGCCAAGGCGGCGCCCCGGAGCGGGGCCAGGTCGATCACATATTCGCCTTGGAACCGCTTTTGAATCTCGTCCAGCAACCGCCTGGCCTTCCCGCCGGCCGCGTCTTGCAGGGCTTGGACCACGTTTTCATCGAGGTTGGTTCGGGCCCAGGCCTGCGCCGACTGCACCAGGTCTTCCAGAGTGACGGTCTGCTCCTGGGCCCGGACGACGCCCCGGACGCAGAGCAAGAGCATGAGCAGGCAGATGGCTCGCATGTGAGCGAGCTTAGCCTCCCCCGCCCGAGTTGGCGACACTTGCCTTGCAGGGCCCTCCCCGGGGCAGGGCCCATCTGCATCCCCCAAAAAAATCGACCGGGCGCAGCCAGCGGAGGCTGCGCCCGGACAGACAGCACAACAGGAAGCAAAAGAGAAGCGCCCGCCCGTACGGGCAAGCGTCAGGCGACGGAACGCCGGGCCAGGAATCGGGCGCTGCTCGCGGCAAAGGGAAGGAGCAGGATTACGCCCGCCGCCAGAGTGGTCGGCTCCGGCACGGGGCTGACGTTGATGAGCACTTCCTGGGCAGTTGAATCGGTGGGATAAAGCAGGTAACCGGCGAAGCTCGGGCGGTTGGCGGGTATGCTGTTGAGCCAGGTCTGGGCCAGGGACCAGTCAGTGCCGCTCGGGTCCGTGGAAACGGCAAACCGCGGGCTGTTCCAGTCAATTGTCCCATTCTCTTGGGTGTCGTAGAGCGCCTTCCACACCGCCAACTGGAGCGCCGCCCAGCTCCCGGGCGACGTAGCGCTGCTCTGGTAGGCGGAGAAGAGGTAGGCGGCGTTGTTGATGGCCTGATAGGCCGCGTTGACGTCCACTTGCCCCGAGCCGTTGTTTCCCCAGGCCGGGTTGAGGCCAGCTTGGCCACTGAAGGACTGCACGGTGAAGTTGTAGCTGCTGCCCAGGTAAATCCTGCCCGCGAGGTCCGTGCACACCGTGGTGAAATCGGAATATCCCGGCACAGCCTGTCCGTTGGCCGTGAATTCTATGCCGCCGACCAAGATGCCGCTCTCCGAGTTGTTGTCCACGCTCACGGTAAAGCCGCCGACGAGGTTGGCGGTGTTGTTATCGACGGTGTAGTTGTAATAAGTCTGGGCCTTGGGCTGCGCCGTGCCCCAGAGGCACAGAAGCAGGGCCAGGGCCCTGGGGAGGTGCTTGCTGTTTCGTTTCATTTGTTGGCCGTTCGCTGGCAGTGGTTTTCCGCCGATCCTCAATCCCGCTTTTCCGGCATTGAATCTCCTGCCAACCTGCACCCCCCCAGCCAACCGCGCCATACAGGGGAGTACTGGAAAGAGCCCCGGTGAATCACCGGGGCTGAGATGAGGACAGGCTCTAAAGTGGAATCGAGCAGTGCCGATAAGACCTTATAGAGCCGGCGGGTATCGCGAGCCCGCAGCTCGGACCGTGAACCAATGAAGCCTTTTGGCCTTCAAGGGTATGGGGTCAGAGGGCGCGTTCGGGCCGCGGTTAGTCTGGCAGCGGCACTCCGCCTCCTGGCCTTCGCCCGGCCTATGGCCGCCCAGGAGGCGCCGCCGCCGGGTGAGTGGATCGACATGCGGGCGGCCACGAACCGCCCGGGCGGGCCCTCGTTGCCAGCGCCAAGCGGCCCCCTGGCCCAAACCTCAGCGGACCTGCCGGTCCTGGGAAAGGCCGCAGAGGTTCGCCACCTGTCCCCCTCTGAGGCCGGCCGGCAATATCCCGTGCACCTCAGGGGGGTCGTCACGTGTTACGAGCCGGAGGACTGGTTGCAATTCGTGCAGGACGACTCCGGCGGCATATACTTCTACTTCGACGTGCCGCGGCGTTTGGCGGGTTTCCGGGCAGGTGAAATGGTCGAGATCGAGGGGGTCTCGCATCCGGGGGACTATGCGCCCATCATTCACGGGCTGCGGATACGCCGTCTGGGAGAGTGGCGAATGCCCCAGGCCAAGGACGTGAGCCTGCGGATGCTCCTTACCGGCCAGGAGGACAGCCAGTGGGTGGCGCTGAGAGGCGTGGTGCGAAGCCAGCGGATCGAAGGCGGCAATACGGTTCTCAGCCTGGCCGCCGACAACGCCGTGGTCAAACTCAGCATCCCGGATGCGGTCCGACAACCGGCGCCGGGGAACCTGGTCGATGCCGCCGTCCGGGTCTGCGCGGTTTGCAGCACGCGGTTTGATGCGCACCGCCGATTGAAGGGGGTCCAACTGAACACGCCCGACTGGACGCAGGTCGAGGTCGAGCGGGCGGCTCCCCCGGACCCGTCCAAACTCCCGCTGTGGCCGATCAACGAGCTGCTGCAGTTCCGAGCTGGAACCAACGGATTCCACCGCTCCCGCGTTCGCGGCTGGGTCACTCTCCGCCAGAGCGACGGCTCGTTGTGCGTGCAGGACGGTACGGGAGGCATCTTCGTCCAGGCGGGCGCTGAGGCGGCCGGGGTTCGGATGGACGAGGCGATCGAGGCCGTCGGCTTTGCCACCGTCGTGGACGGGTTGCCCTCGATTCAAGATGCCGCCGTGACCCGCCTGCACGACCTCGCCCGGCCGCTCCCCGTCGTCACGCCTCTACCCCTGCCCTCCGAGTCTGCCCTGAACGAAGACTACCACGGCACCCTGGTCCGCCTCGAGGGGCGGGTGCTCAGTTCTTCCAGCCGGACTCGCGAGGAGTCTTTGACTCTCCAATTCGGCGCGTTAATTGCCGACGCGATTCTCGACAAGGGAAGCGGCACGGGGCGAGCGCTCTCGGTGGCGCCAGGGAGTTTGGTGGCGGTGACCGGCGTGTACCTTGCCCGGCTCGACCAACTGGGGAGGACCCGCGCCTTCGAGTTGCGGCTCCGGTCGCCCGGCGATGTCGTGGTCCTGTCCCGTCCGTTCTGGTGGACGGCCCGACGGGTAGTGTGGACTCTGGGGAGCCTCGGGGGATTGCTGGTGGTTGCGCTGGCATGGGTGACGATGTTGCGCAGCCAGGTGCAGCAGCGAACGCGGGAACTGCGGGACGAGATCCGGGAACGGGAAAGGAAGGAGGCGGCCCTGGGCTGCTCGGAGCAGCGGTGGAAGCTCCTTTTCGAGCTCGCGCCGGACGTGCATTTTCTGCTCAACACGGATGGGCTGGTGGTCGATGCCAACCAGCAAGCCGAGAAGCTGACCGGCTACCGGCGCGAAGAACTGATCGGGCGGGATTTGCTGAAGATGAATTTGCTCAGCCCGGAGAGCGTGGTCCGGGTCACCGAGGCGAGGACGGTCAGCCGGCGCGGGGAGCCTACCGGGCCGGCGGAGTATGGCCTGCGCCGCAAGGATGGCAGCGCGGCCACGGTCGAGGCAAAAACCCTTCCCGTCATGATCGATAGCCAGAGGTTGGTGCTCGGCATCGCGCGTGACGTGACCGAGCGGAAAGCCCTGGCGGAGACCCAGCGCCGCCTGGCTACCGCCGTCGAACAGTCGGCCGAGAGCATCGTCATCACCGATGTCGAGGGCACCATCCTCTATGTCAACCCGGCCTTCGAGAGGACCAGCGGGTACTCCCGCGCGGAGGCCATCGGCAAGAATCCGCGCATCCTGAAGAGTGGCCGGCACGGTCCGGCCTTCTACCGCGAGATGTGGGCGGTGCTCATCCGCGGGGAGGCCTGGCACGGCCATTTCATTAACCAGCGAAAAGACGGCGCGCCTTACGAGGAAGACGCGGTCATCACGCCCATCCGCGATGCCGCCGGCACGATTACCAATTACGTCGCCGTCCAACGCGATGTTACGCGCGAAGTGCAACTGGGGGAGCAATTGCGCCAATCCCAGAAAATGGAGGCCATTGGCCAACTGGCCGGCGGCGTGGCGCACGACTTCAATAACCTGCTGGCCGTCATTCGAGGCAATATCGAACTGGTGCTCATGGGCGCGGAGCGCCTGAGCGCCGAGCACCGGGAGTGCCTGGCCCATGTGGTTGGCGCCGCGGACCGGGCGGCCAACCTGACGCGCCAGTTGCTGGCCTTCGGGCGGAAGCAGGTCATGGAGCCCCAGCCGCTGAACCTGAACGCGGTGGTGGCGAACGTGGTGAAGATGTTGAAACGGATCATCGGCGAGGACATCCACCTCGAGTTGAATTATGCCCCCTCGCTGCCCTATGTGCAGGCTGACGCCGGCATGGTGGAGCAGGTATTGTTCAACCTCGTGGTCAACGCCCGTGACGCCATGCCCGCCGGCGGGCGCCTGACCCTGAGCACCGAGCCGGCGGAGGTGGACGCCGCGGGTGTGGGCGCCCATGCCGAGGCCCGCACTGGCCACTTTGTTTGCCTGCGGGTGGCCGACTCCGGCAGCGGCATTCCGCCCGAGGTCCTGCCGCACATCTTCGAGCCGTTTTTCACCACCAAGGGCGTCGGCAAGGGCAGCGGGCTGGGCTTGGCCACGGCGTATGGCATCGTCAAGCAGCATCGGGGTTGGATCGAGGTGGCCAGCCAGGCCGGCGCGGGCTCGGTCTTCAAGGTCTTCCTGCCGGCCATCCGGGCCCTGAGCCCCACCGCGCAAGACGCCGCTCCCATCCCCAATCCGCCGGGCGGAACGGAGACCATCCTGCTGGTGGAGGACGATGAAGCCGTCCGTTCGTTCACCCATCGCTTGCTCCGCAGCCACGGTTACCGGGTGCAGGAAACCGCTTCGGGTCGCGAGGCGCTGGAACGATGGCCGGACCGGGCGGCGGAAACGGACCTCCTGCTCACGGACGTCGTCATGCCGGGGGGCGTCACCGGCTTCGATCTGGCCGAGCGGCTGCGCGCCCAGAAGCCCAACCTGAAGGTCATCCTCATGAGCGGATACAGCCGGGACGGCGCGGCCAGGCGCGCCGTTTCCTTTGAAGGACCCAACAACCGCTTCATACAAAAGCCCTACCGCGTGCGTGACCTGCTCGTAGCCGTGCGGCAAGTGCTGGATGAATAGGGGTGAATGAAGGCGGCTGAGCGGCGCGCGCCCCGGCCGCCCTTCTGCGTTGGCCGTGCCGCGGCTGCGGGCGCGCGCGCGGTCCAGAACCTTTGCGACCATGGGGCATGGGCTTGGCATCTTGTAACGCTGCGGGCGGCGGACGGCTATCTTTCTCACATTGACGCCCCTGGGCGCTTGTGCTTAGCTGAGAGCGTGAAAGTGTGGTGGCTATGATCGCGGCAGAACCCATCGAGAAAGAGCGTCCCGCCGTCGTTCCTTGCGAGGCGCTGGAGGCTATCGCCTCTGAAATGCTGAAGGGGGTCACGGTCAAGAGGTTTGGGGAGATAATAAGCTGGGCCGCGGCACAACCGGGCGTGCCCCCAAACGCGGCGAACGCCCTGAGGGTCGCAGGGTGGTTCGCGGAGGCCACCGCGTTCCGGGAAGCGGAAGAGAGACTCCTGTCCGAGGGGACCCACCGTCCCTGCCTGGCCGGCTTGATCGGCGCTGGTGAGAACCTGGTTTGGGCGGCAGAGAAGTTCGGCATGGCGGCCAGCGGCTCGCCCCCCTTTCCAACGCTTGAGGACCTCAAGGCTACTCTTGATTCACTGCAAACGACTTTTCGCTGCGAGCACGGTCCGAAGAACTCTGAGAAGACAAACGAACTGATCGGCCAGTTGCTCGATGGCTCGCAACCCTGAAATCGAGGGTATTCTCAAGGCGTGGTGGGAACTCGACCATTGCCAGCCGACAGAGAAGGCCAGACGGAAAGGCACACTCGACGGGCTGCTAGCCCAGGTGGTTGCAAGAGGCAGAGGCGCCGTCACCCCGGACCAGATCCAGACCTATCTCTATCCCCAGTACAAGGATTATTGCCGTGAATTGCGAAAGGCGGGGCGGATTTCAGTCCAGCAGTCCGCAATGAAGCCTTGAGCACGTCCTATGGTTGCATCCACACCTCGCCCACCTGGTTGGTTCCCTGGAAGAAACCGGCGCCGAGGCCTTCGCGTTGCAGGATGACACCCTGGAAGGAAACAGCCTTGAGCGTATCCGGGTCGACCTGGCTGCCGCTAAACAGGCCGGTGGCGGGAGTGAGCTTCAGCGTCAGCTTGTTAGTGAGGCTGGGGTTCTGGACCTGATCCTTCGCGTTCAACGTGAAGGTGTTGCTTAGATTCCGGGGCAGATTGCCGCCTTCGAGGGTCAGCGCGAGCGTGGATTGGGCCACACCCAGGATGTTGAGGCCCGCGCCGGGAACGGAG
>Ga0326728_10016049_pt1 | contig 15383 bp, 15 predicted proteins | sample MB3enrmetagenome_FD_207602 | JGI IMG/M metagenome (GOLD analysis project Ga0326728, IMG submission 207602) | Lab enriched peat soil microbial communities from McLean, Ithaca, NY, United States - MB31MN | ecosystem: Environmental > Terrestrial > Soil > Wetlands > Peat | place: USA: New York...
TCGGGTTTTCAACTGGAAAAGGCGCGAAAGGTTCAGGGGTTAAAACTTCCAATCCCTGAAAACACGAAATCCCGGCGCCTGCACCGGGATTTCGCAGATAACGAAAGAGGCGGCACCCGTTGTGCCGCCTCTTATGGTCTTCCAATTCAGGCCTTCAGGCCCCTGAAAGATCTCAGAGGGACTTCCCGAACGGCCTGCGTTGCAACGTCTATTATAGCATGTCCTTGACGCCTGCCTGTTCTTCCAGCAGTTCCTTCAGGGTGAAGTCCATCTTTTCACGCGAGAAGGGATCGATCTCCAGGCCCGTCACTCTGTGGTACGCGCCGGGCGTACAGGTAACCGGCACACCATACATGACGCCCTCGGGGATCCCGTAGGAGCCGTCAGAGACCAGACCCATCGTTACCCATTTGCCGTCGGTGCCGAGCGCCCAGTCACGCATGTGGGTAATTGCGGCGTTGGCGGCCGAAGCGGCGGAGGACAGGCCGCGGGCTTCGATGATCACGGCGCCGCGCTTGCCCACCTTGGGAATGTATTCGGTTTTGTACCAGTTTTCGTCAACGAGCTTCGGAGCAGGCTGGCCGTCAATGGATGCGAACCGAATATCAGGATACATGGTGGGGGAATGGTTGCCCCACACCGTCAACTTCTGGATCGAATCAACCGGCTTGCCTACTTTAGCGGCGAGCATGGACTTGGCGCGGTTGTGGTCGAGACGCAGCATCGCGGTGAAATTACCCTTCGGCAGGTCCGGTGCCGACTTCATGGCAATCCAGGAGTTCGTGTTGGCGGGGTTTCCGACCACGATCACGCGGATGTCGCGCGAAGCCACTTCATTCATCGCCTTGCCCTGCTCGATGAATATCTTCGCATTCGCCTGCAGCAGGTCCTTGCGCTCCATACCGGGGCCGCGCGGCCTTGCACCAACCAGCATAGCGTAGTCGGCGTCCTTGAAAGCGACCTTGGGGTCGCCAGTGCCGACCATACCCGCCAGCGTGGGGAATGCGCAGTCGTCAAGTTCCATCATGACGCCTTTGAGCGCCGCCTGGACCTTATCTATCGGGAGCTCCAGCATCTGCAATATTACAGGCTGGTCTTTCCCAAGCATTTCGCCACTGGCAATACGAAACAATATGGCGTAGCCTATTTGCCCTGCTGCGCCGGTGACTGTTACACGAACGGGAGCTTTTGCCATTCTATTACTCCTCTCTGCTTGAGTTAGGATGCGATAAACTTACCCGAATACTGCGAGTACGTCACCTTTCTGAACACTCTGGCCCTCTTTGCAGCATATCTGCTTCACTGCTCCCGAGGTGGGCGCCAGGATAGAGTTTTCCATCTTCATGGCTTCGAGGATCATTACGACGTCGCCTTCTTTTACCGTATCGCCCTCTTTGACCTCATAGCGAATGATCATACCGGGCATCGGAGCTTCGAGCTTCGTGCCGCCTGCAACAGGAGCGGCCGCAGGAGCTGCTGCCGCCGCAGGGGCTGCCGCCGCTGGTTTCGGTGCGGCCGCGGGAGCCGGTCTCGGAGCAGCCGCAGGGGCCGGGGCGATTCCGGTGATGATCGGAGTGCCGCCGATTGCCTCTACTTCCACCGAGAAGTAATCGCCATCGACAAATACGTTGAACTCACGGGCTGCATCGCTCTTCGGAGGAACTTCCTTCTTGGGCTTCTCGACCAGCAATCCGGCCTTGGCTTTCTTGACCAACTCGGCTTCTTTGGCGCAATCCTCGAGGGTCTTGGCCTTAACCTCGGGCGGAACGGGCTCAAGGCCGTATTTCCACTTGAGGAAGCGCTTTCCGGTCATCGGGTACATACCATAGATAAGGACGTCGTCGATGTCCTTTGCCAATCCCTTCGTATCTTCCCAGTTCTTGGGCATTTCCGGCTCGAGGATCTCAGCCGGACGGCCTGCGAACGGGGTCTCGCCTCTCGGGTAGCCCTTGAGTGCCTTCTTCTGGATTTCCTTGCTGACCGGGACCGGGGTATGGCCATAAAGGCCGAAGAAAAGGTCCTTGCTCTGGGCGGAAATCATCTTGTAGCGCTCTTCGGGGGTGTCGAAGAGAACGTTGTTAACAGCCTGAATGCCTACGATCTGGCTGGTCGGGGTTACCAGGGGAACCTGGCCCATCTCTTTGCGGACCTGGGGCAGCGCCTTGAAAACGTCGCCGAGCTTGTCAGATGCGCCCATCTCACGGAGCTGGTTGATCAGGTTGGAGAGCATGCCGCCCGGTGTCTGGTGCAGCAGAACGCCGATGTCGATCGTGGACATGCGGTCATCGAGCAGGTAGCGATACTTCGGCGAAATCTTCTCGAACCACGCGCTGCACTTGGCAAGCTGATGCAGGTCAAAACCGGTGTCCCTGTTCGTATGTCTCAGGGTCATGACCAGAGGCTCAATGGCCGGGTGCGAACTGCGGTATGCCCACGGGGACAGACAGGTGTCGATGATGTCCACGCCGGCTTCAATTGCCTTCATCATTGCAAGGTCAGCCATGCCGGAGGTGAAATGGCTGTGAAGATGGATAGGGATCTTTACGTTTTCTTTGAGGGCTTTGACCAGGTAGTAGGCGTCATAGGGAGCAATGAGGCCTGCCATGTCCTTGATACAGAACGAGTCGGAGCCCATGTCCTCGAGCTGTTTCGCACACTTTACCCAATAGTCGAGGTTGTATACGGCGCCGCCCATGCGGGGCTCGGTCAGGGAGTAGGATATCGTGCCCTGGAAATGCATTCCGTTCTTCTTGATCGGCTTGATGACCGTTTCGAAGTTCCGGAAGTCATTGAGTGCGTCAAAGGTACGGAAGATTTCGATGCCGTTTGCGCATGCGCGATCGACAAAGGCCTCGGCCATATCGTCCGCATAGTTGCGGTAGCCGACGAGGTTCTGGCCGCGAAGCAGCATCATGAGCTTGGTCTTCTTGAGGTATTTCTTGAGCTGGCGGGGTCTTTCCCAGGGATCTTCGTTGAGGAACCGGTGCATCGTATCAAATGTTGCGCCGCCCCATACTTCCATTGACCAGTATCCGACCTTTTCCATTTCTTCAGCGATAGGTAAAAGGTCTTCGGTCCTTCCGCGGGTGGCGAAAAGGGACTGATGACCATCGCGGAAAGTCAAATCTCCTATCTTGATAGGGTTGTCCACCTTTACTGGTGGCTCATCAAGCAGTTTTGCAATTAGTGAAGTGCCATGCAAATGTGAATTCTCCATCCTTCTGTCTCCTTTTTCCATTCGAGAGAATACTAGGTTTAGCCTCAGCTCACTTCAGAACCAGACTTTGAACACCAGAAGTCAATTCGCAAGGAAACATGCCCGAAAAACTGCCGGTATCTTAATTTGACCTTGAAGCTTCAACATGCCGACGAAGTGAAGCCCCGGGTCAAAGACCGATCACCTAACGGGGCAAGCGCATCTGCCAAGTCCACCTGACGTCCATGGCAGCCTGTCTTCCGGCTAACGCAAACGGGCTGCTCATGAACAGCGGCGGCTGTGCGGGCCGACTCATTTGCTGCGCAAGCAACGCCTCCTGCTCGGCCTGAAGGTAAAACCCGATAGCGGACGAGATCGCCGCAATCACCTTTGGATCAACACTCATCAGTAACCTCCATCATCGAGTACAACAAGGTTCGGCTCCAACACACATCAAACATATGAGAAATCAGCCCAGAATGAGCCAGATGTCCTCTTTAGATCATGCGGCCCGGCGGGTCTTCTTCTTCAGGTTGCTGATCCTGCGGCGGAAAGCATCGACCAGCTTTTTGTTGCCGGCCTCGACGGCCTTTCCCCACTTTTCTTTCAGTTCGCTGATCTTGACCTTGAGGCCGCGGACATCCACGTTTCCCTTCTTGCCCTTCTCCTCCACAATGCCGCGCACTTCCTTTATGGCGGAGATCAACTCGGCCTTGTTCATCGCGTGCACGCCAACGATATCACCGGTGGACAGGGCCAAATCCCTGAGTTCCTTCGCGGTCATCTTGTCGAGAGGTTTTTCCTTCGTTACTTTTTCTTTTTTACCCATTATCTCTATTCCTTTTGCCGTCCCTTATCGAACATCTCAGCAATCTTGAGAAAAGGCTTGAATAAATCGATCGGGATCGGAAATAGCGTAGTGGAGTTGTGCTCTGTGGCTATCTCGCGTAATGTCTGTAAATAGCGAAGCTGAAGAGCAACGGGGTTTTTTTCGATGATATCGGCAGCCGCCGCAAGCCGGTCCGCGGCCTGGAACTCACCCTCGGCGGCGATCACCTTGGCGCGCCGCTCACGTTCGGCTTCGGCCTGCTTTGCCATTGCCCTCTGCATCTCCTGGGGCAGGTCGATCTGTTTGAGTTCGACCAGTGAAACTTTTATTCCCCATGGGTCGGTATGGCTGTCGAGGATTTCCTGAATGTGCGCATTTATCTTGTCTTTTTCCGAAAGCAAAGTGTCGAGTTCGCCGTGGCCGCACACCGTGCGCAACGTGGTCTGGGCAAGCTGGCTTGTAGCGTAAAGATAATTTTCGACCGAAATGACGGCCTTGACCGGATCGATTACCCGGTAATAGATTACGGCGCTCACCTTCACCGAGACATTATCGCGCGTGATAACGTCCTGTGTCGGGACCTCCTGGACAATTACGCGAAGGCTCACCCTCTGCATCCTGTCGATCACCGGGATCAGGAGGATAATCCCAGGCCCCTTTGCGCGGATAACCCGGCCCAGACGGAAAATCACGCCCCGTTCATACTCGTTGAGTATACGTATTGCATTCGCGAGGAAAAGAATCGCGAAAACAATTATAGCCACGAGCGAGGCACTCAGGTTAAAAAACATTCACTCTCCTTCAGGCCTTCCATCCGCATAAAATATGCTAGAGCTAATTTTCACTATCTACCACCGATCTTTTTTACTTTCAACTTTAAATTGTGCACTTCCAACACTTCGACCTTTTCCCCGACCTCGATTCGCTGTTCGGCCAGCGCATTCCATAACTCGCCGTTCACAAATACCTTACCCTCAGGGTCTATTGCGCTGCGCACTTCGCCGATCTTTCCCACCATGGCATACGGGCCGGTCTGCGGCAGTCCTTTCTGGGCCGTGAAGGCAAGCCTTGCGACAGCTGCAAAAAATAAGGAGACCGCCACCGTTGTGGGCAGAAAAACCGACATCGCAATCTGCATCGGCTCCTCGGGATACCGGAAGAGCATGAGCGTGCCCAGCACCAGGCACAGGACCCCGGAGAGGCTCAACAGGCCGTGTGAGGCGACTTTCATCTCCAGGATGAAAAAGACTATGGCCAAAAGGATTATGAGAAACCCCGCGTAGTTCACCGGAAGGGTCTGGAGAGCGTAGAGCGCAAGGATGAGGGAGATCCCGCCGATGACTCCGGGTACGACCGCCCCTGGACTGGACAACTCGAAATAGAGTCCGGCCAGTCCGATCATTAGAAGAATGTAAGCGAGATTAGGATTGCTGATGATTCGCAGAATGCGGTGCTGCAGGCCCGGAGAAATAGTGCGCTGCTCGGCCCCCCGGGTCTTGAGAACTACCGTTGCCCCCCCGCGCTGTATATGCCAGCCGTCAAGCTTCTTTATCAGATCGGGCAGAGTGTCGGCGACCAGGTCGATGACATTTAGCTTAAAGGCTTCTTCGGCTGTGGCGGATACGCTATTTTTGACGGAGTCTTCCATCCATTCGGCGTTTCTGCCGCGCTGCGCGGCGATGCTCCTGGCGAACGCGAGCGTGTCGTTCAGGACTTTTTCGTTCATCGAGGAAGGCAAATCGCCTCCACTTCCGGTAACCGGGTGCGCGGCCCCTATATTGGTGCCGGGCGCCATGGCCGCAATATCGGCCGCGACGGTTATGAATACCCCCGCGGAGGCGGCTTGAGCCCCGCTCGGATATACATAGACAATGACCGGGACCTGGGAATTCAGGATTGCCTGGGTGATCCCGCGCATCGTCGTCATCAGCCCGCCCGGCGTATCCAGAAGTATAATGAGGCATTCGGCCCCATCGTCGACCGAGCGTTTGAGCGCATATTCCATGAAATCCTCGACCCCGGGGTTTATGGTGTCCTGGATCTGAATGATATTGATGTGCGCCTGTTGCGCTTCGGCCGACCCTGCCGCGAAAAAAATCACAGCGGCAAGGAAAAGTGACGTAATCAAAGAAAATCGCCTGGTATCCATGTCGAAAGACCGCCTTATGGATAAAACATCTACCCGTTTTAGCCGCCGTGCCGGGGGAGTTTGGCTCGAGCTTACACCCTGAGGAGCTTTATCACCTGCTTGAGGTCCTGCCACGCGGCCGCTTTTTGGGAAGGGCTTCTCAAAAGGTAAGCCGGATGGTACGTGCATATCAGTGGTATCCCCCGCCATTGCAGGACCTTGCCGCGAAGCTGGGACATCGGGCGCGGGTTTTCCAGCAGGGCCTGAGCCGCGCTCAAACCCAGCGCGCAAATGACCTTGGGGTTAAGGGCCTCGATCTGCCTGAACAGGAAAGGAGAACACGCGGCCGTCTCGTCCGGCTGGGGAGCCCTGTTATCGGGCGGACGGCACTTTACCACATTGCAGATATAGACTTGCCGGCGCTCCAGACCGATTGCGAAGATCATTTTGTCGAGCAGTTTTCCGGCGCGGCCCACAAAGGGCCGCCCCTGCCGGTCCTCATCGAAGCCCGGCCCTTCACCGACGAAAACCAGGCCGCTTTCCTCGGAGCCTTCCCCAAATACCAGCTTGTTTCGCCCTGAATGAAGCCGGCACCTGGTGCAGCCGGTCAGTTCTCCGTGTATCAGGGAGAGTTTTTCGCCGGATTGGCCCACTGCTGCCGGCCGGACCTCATCCTGGGATTTTCGAGGCCTGTACTGCCAGTCGGAAAACCCCCCGGCCCTATAGCCCGCAAAGGTCCACCGAAGCTGCTCCAGGCACTCGGCAATCTCGTTGGCCGTCTTATCCCGAGTCAATTCGCGCCGCCTGCAAGGAGCCGTTCGATCCTGTCCCAAACTTCCGAGGCGACCTGTTCCTTTGTCATGGGAGGCAGGTCCGTTACGGCTCCGTTTCGTTCGATTATCCTGACCTCGTTGGTGTCATGGCCGAACCCACAACCTTTTTGGCCGAGATCATTGGCCACGATGAAATCAAGGTTCTTTCGAACCAGCTTGTCTTTTGCATTTTCAACGATATTTTCGGTTTCAGCGGCGAATCCGACCAGCGCCTGATTCGGCGGCTTAACTTTTCCGAGGCCGGCGAGGATGTCCGCGTTGGGCTCAAGGAGGACCGTGTGTGCCTCGGCCTGCTTTTTCTTGAGCTTCTGAGGGGCCCGTTCCGCCGGCCTGTAGTCGCTTACGGCCGCTGCCATCACTATGGCGTCCAGGTGAGGGGAAAGATCGAAGATAACGTCCCTCATCTCCCGGGCGCTCGTAACGCAGATTCGTTCCACCCCGGCGGGGCCGTCGAGGTAACAGGGTCCGGAAACAAGGTGGACCCGCGCCGACCTGCGCACTGCAATTTTCGCCAGCGCGTAGCCCATTTTGCCGCTCGATGGATTGCCGATGAACCGGACGGGATCGAAATGCTCCCAGGTCGGACCTGCGCTGACCAGTACCCGCCTGCCCGCGAGCGTCGGCGGCGTCAGCATTCGGACCGCCCTCTCGACAATGACATCGATCTCCGCCAGGCGTCCGGCCCCCTCCTCCTGACAGGCAAGCGAACCTACACCCGGCTGTTCGATTTGGTATCCAAGTTCGGCCAGGACATTCAGATTTCGCCGCGTGGCAGGGTGCTCCCACATCTTCACGTTCATTGCCGGGCATACCAGCACCGGAGCGGTAGTGGCAAGCAGTATGGTCGTCAGGTAGTCGTCCGCGATTCCAGCGGCCATCTTTGCCATCAGATTTGCCGTGGCCGGGGCGACTATAACGAGGTCCGGAATCCTCGCCTTTTGAATGTGGCTTATCCGCGATTCGGATTCCATGCTGAACATATCGATTCCGACCGGATTGTTCGAAAGCGCCTGAAAAGTAAGCGGAGTGACGAACCGTTGCGCGTTTGCAGTCATGACGACGTGCACCGAAGCGCCTTGTCCGACCAGAAGACGTACAAGCTCGGCCGACTTATAGGCGGCGATGCCGCCGCTCACACCCAGAAGGACCGTTTTTCCATTTAACATGATGTTTCGCACCGTACATACCGACATACGTCCCCGTGAAAGAGGCCGTCCATGCAAACCCATGCAAGGCAGTGGATCGATCCCGGCGCCGCCTGCACCCGGGATCGGAAACTAACTTCCCGCAACAGGCGAAACATAGATTTCCACGTAATTATAATATGCTTCTTCCTTCATCAGTATCACACATATCTTGTCCGGCTTGTCGAAGATGAGAAGCGCCCGATTGTACCGGAACTGACCTCTCAATCTCCAGCCTTCGTGAGGCAGCGCCGCCACAAAAAAATTCATAACCGAATTAGAATCGACCCTCCCGCGCAATGTCAAGAACCCCATCTTTATCTGGCCAGACTGGAAAACGTTTGAAATTTTCGGCTGCACAGTGAGTTCGGGAGGAATGGGGATATCCGGGAAATCGAGAAATTTGGCCTTGGACGCCGGGGGAGCGGCAGGAGTGGGACTGGCGGAGGGACCGGCGGTGGGTCCGTAGCTCGGGCCGGACCCGGCGGCGGGTCCGGGGACCGGCTGGGACTGGTTGACAGGGTTTGGTGGTGGCGCGTTCGACTGGCTGCAGCCGAAAGCGGTCATCAGACAAGCACACAAAACCAGTATCAGGTATATCTCACCGCATTTCTGAATCCGCACTGCCTCCCTCCTTTGAGCAGACGCACCGCTCTTTATCTGTTCATGTGATGTGCACAAGAAAAACGGTTGTGCTTCTTCCCGGCAAATTCAGCTCCTCTAACGGCCGCCTGTGCGAACTGCTCCAGGATCGAATGAATGGAGCGCCGGAAGCAGGTTCCGCAGGCGCGCCCCAACCGCCTGATTATCTTTGCGCGGAGCTTCCTTTAAAGTATCCCACACAATCCGCTCCGGAGAAAAGAAATAATTTCCGGCAGCTCCCTGGGACCATGGCTGTTATCGGGAGGGTTGGCGCGCCGTCGCGAATTTGGATTTCTATTTAATCGATTCTTATATATAGTGTTTGGCCTTATTCTATTTTCCATCCGGAAATCGCGAGGTTTCTCCATTCCTCGGGGGGGGGCGTGAGGATTGTGGTTCGTAATACTTTGAATCCACTCTGAAATCCTTCCAGGTCACCCTCTGAAAAAAGGGGCTTTAAACCCAACGGGGGTTTCCGGGCGAAAACCATCTGAGTGAAAGATCTCGATTTGGATAGAGCATGTCTACCGGGAATTTAATCGAAATACGCGATCTCGACAGTTTTTATAAAAGCCGCCAGGTGTTGTTCGATATTAATTTCGCAATACCGAAACACCAGGTCACCGTGATCATGGGTGTGAGCGGCTCCGGCAAGACCACGCTTTTCCGGCACCTTACCGGCCTGAAAAGAACGGGTCCAAAGCAGATCATTATCGATGGTGAGGATCTGGGCGCATTTTCGGAGACCATGCTCATGCAATACAGGCGCAGGATCGGCGTCCTGTTTCAGAGCGGCGCTCTTTTCAATTCGCTGTCCCTTGCCGAAAATATAGCCATACCTCTCAAGGTTCATACCCGCCTGGCTGAGGAAACGATCCGGATCATGACCGTCATGAAGCTCAACCTGGTCGGGCTGGCCGATTTTTGCGACTATATGCCTTCCCAGATGAGCGGTGGGATGAAAAAGAGGGCAGGGCTTGCAAGGGCGCTTATCATGGACCCCGAGATATTGTTTGTCGATGAGCCTTCTTCCGGCCTCGACCCTATCACCGCGGCCGGATTGGATCGCCTGATTCTGGATTTGCGCAAAACCTTGGGAATGACGGCAGTAGTCGTAACGCATGAACTTGAGAGCGCCTTTAAGATAGCAGATCGTATGGTGGTGATGGATCAGGGCAGAATTATGGCGGCCGGCAGCCCCGAAGAGATCCGGAACAGCGCCGATAGGCGCGTGCAGCAGTTTTTGAGCCGGGAGGCCGACCCTCACAGAGTGGGTTTGGACTCCTATTATGAGCGCCTGTTCGAATGGAAGGGACATTGATACCGCGTTCCGATCGATTGTTTTTTGGAAAAAATCCTGCTGGAGCCCTCGAATGGTAAATCTTATCGAGTCCCTTGGCGCTTACGTATTGAGACAGGTTTTTTCGGCGGGCCGGCTGGGATTATTTTTTGCCTTTGCGATTCGCGGGATTTTCCTGCCGCCGCGAAAATTCTGGCCCACGGTTAAGCAAATTGAGTTCATAGGCACCAAGTCGCTCGTGGTGATAGGCTTTACGGCCGCCTTCACCGGGATGGTGCTTGCCTTGCAGGGCTATCACACACTGACCAAGTTCGGCTCTGAAGGCTGGCTTGGATCGGCGATCGGGCTGTCGTTGATCCGCGAACTCGGGCCCGTTCTTTCGGCGCTCATGGTGACCGGTAGAGCGGGATCGGCAATGGCTGCCGAAATCGGCATCATGAGAATCGAGGAACAGATAGACGCCCTGGAGTGCATGGCGATAGACCCGTTCTCTTATCTTATCACGCCCAGATTCTTTGCAAGCATTGTCGCGCTTCCACTTTTGACCGCGTTCAATGACGTGATCGGCATCATGGGCGGCTATATGATAGGGGTCGGCTTATTAGGGGTCAGCGGGGGAGCTTTTTGGGATGGCCTGACTTCGAGTGTGGACTGGAGCGATCTATACATGGGGTTTGTAAAATCCGCCTGCTTTTCGGTCATCATCGCATGCGTGTGCACCTACAAGGGTTTCTATGCCGGCGTGGATGAAGGTCACTTCGGGCCGGAACAGGTGGGCCGGGCGACTACGGACGCGGTGGTGATTTCATCAATTGCCGTGCTTATCAGCGATTATGTTATAACTTCGATTATGCTCTGATAACGAGAAAAAGAGGAAATTTGAAATGGGACCGGAACGAAAACGCCTGGAGTTCAGCGTTGGAATTTTTGTGATAATCGGCGTGTTGTGCCTGGGGTATCTTTCCGTGACCCTGGGCAACTTAGGCTTCAGCAAAGACCGCTATGAGGTATTAGCGTCATTTTCCACGGTATCCGGGCTGAAGCCGAAGTCCCAGGTAATGATGGCCGGGGTCGCCATAGGCGAAGTTCAGCGGATCCGGTTGAAGGACAATCACGCGCAAATCACCATGGGCATAAACAAGAACGTTAAGCTCGAGGAAGACTCGATCGCCAGCATAAAAACGATGGGCATCATCGGTGATAAGTATGTCACGATCACCCCGGGCGCTTCCGACGCCTACATCCAAAACGGGGGGATCATAAGAGAGACACAGCCTCCGCTCGACATCGAAAACCTGATCTCGAGATTTGTCTTCGGAAACATGGAAACCAAGAAGCCCAACGAATAAAAACCGTCTCTCATGGGACGATTCATCATAGAGCTTGCCATAAGGTCTCCCGCTGCAGGTCCGACGCTCAGGCAAAGATATCAAGCGGTCGACCTTTCGCGCTCCACGAAGTACGCATGAAGCGGCACGCGCGACGGAGTGCATTTCTTTTCTTCATTGCTGTGTATACGTCTGTCTGAGGGGGAAAAGCGCCATGAAGATATTCGTAACCGGCGGAACGGGTTTTGTTGGAAGATACCTGGGCGGAAGGCTCGCCGAGTCGGGCCATGAGGTCTCCGTTCTTACGCGTTCAGCAGCTAAGGCCAAGGCATCGATCCCCGGGGCGACCATGATTGAGGGCGATCCACGAAAACCAGGGGAGTGGCAGCAATGGGCCGCTGAGTGCGATGCGGCGGTTAACCTCGCCGGAGCTTCCATTTTTACCCTCTGGACCGATGCGGCGCGAAAGAAAATTGTGGACAGCCGGGTCCTTGGCACCCGAAATCTCGTAGACGGGCTTTGCGCTTCGGGCAAAAAAAAGATTTTGCTCAATGCTTCGGCCGTCGGCTACTACGGAAGCCGCATGGATGACGAAATTTTGTCCGAAGATTCTCCTCCCGGCGCCGAATTCATGTCGGAGGTTTGCGTAAAATGGGAAGATGAGGCGGAAAAAGCGGCCCGGTCAGGAGCGAGAGTGGCGCTTCTGCGCTTTGGGATCGTTCTTGGAAGGACGGGAGGCGCTCTTTCCATGATGCTGCCCGCCTTTCGCTACATGCTCGGAAGCTCGATGGGCAGCGGCAGGCAGTGGATGTCATGGGTTCACATGGAAGACCTTGTCAACGTTTTTTCATTCCTGTTGAATAACAGGGAAATTTCAGGACCGGTAAATTGTGTGGCTCCAAACCCCGTCAGGAATTCGGAGTTTGCGAAAATCCTGGCGAGAACGCTTGGCCGGCCGCTTGTGCTTCCGGGAATGCCGGCTTTTTTGCTGCGCACGCTGCTCGGGGAATTTGCAAACGTGGTGCTGAAGGGCCAAAGGGTCATTCCAAAAAGATTGATGGAAGCAGGGTTTTCGTTCAGGTTTCCCACTCTACAGCAGGCCCTTGAAGATCTGATCGATGTAAATATTTCCGACACCTGATCTCCGGTTATTCTGAAGTACCTAAACTTTCTCATATATATACCAGCTTCAATGATTCTCGAGAGACCTCCTTCAAATAGATCCGGTCAAGAGAACAAAAAATTTCGCATTCAATAGTCCAACTTCAGGACAGGTTCGCGCAGTGCACACAAACGCTGCAGCCAGTGGAAATATGCGCAGGGACATCTGTTTAACATAAAGTTTCGGGGCGGCTATTATACGCTTGACATTTTGTATTTTCAGTTGTAGGAGCATAATTTATCATTGAGGGGTGTTTGGTTCGGCCCTTGCGGGAAGCGAAGGGGGGCGGATCGGCAGGCGGCGGAGTTTTGCAAGGATTGCTCAGAGCAGCGAAATTGCAAGCAATGGGAACAGTACCACAGAATGAAAGGAATTAGAGAAATGTCGGAAGGCCGCGTGAAATGGTTCAACGACAAAAAGGGCTATGGTTTCATTGAAACGAAGGACCAAGGTGACGTTTTCGTCCACTACAGTGCCATTGCGTCTGAAGGATTTCGCTCTTTGAGCGAGGGAGATCGCGTGAGTTTCGACGTGGAACGTGGACCAAAGGGACCGCAGGCGGTTAACGTCAAGAAACTTGTTTAACTTCACTCTCATTCCATTCTGCCAAGAGGAGAGCCGGGATTTCCACCGGCTCTTGTATTTTGTCTTTTCGATCCATCCCCAAGACTCAGTGTAAGCCCCTTCCACATGCCCGGGACAAAGCGCAACTCAACCCGGTGTCCATCCACAAACTTCGGACTGCGGCCAGGCTATCTCAATTCAATGGCGGCCGCCGGATTGTCCTGTTTTCCCAGTTCGAAACGGACGCATTCCCATTGCGAGGACCGGCGGAGCTTGCGGCAGCTTTCCCGCACAAGGTCCGGGTGATTGTTAGTCTCACTGAGGTGAGCGAAGACCACGCAGCGCAACTCTTCATGGTGCACGACTTCGAGCAGATTGCAGGCGTCCTCGTTCGACAGGTGCCCGTGGGCGCTTCTTATGCGCTGCTTGAGAAACCAGGGGTATGGGCCTTCGAGGAGCCTGTCCACGTCATGGTTTGCCTCCAGGACCAGCCCGTGACAGCCCTTCAGCTTGACCTTGACGAGGTTGGTGGCAACTCCGAGGTCCGTGCATATCCCAAGCCGCACTCCGTCATTTTCGATGATGAAGCCGGCCGGTTCGCCCGCGTCATGGGATGTGGCGAACGGATGGATCAGCAGATCGCCGATTTCAAAGGATCGTCCGGTAGCAAAGACGGTAACCGAAGCGCACCGGCCGACGCTCGGAGGCATGTTTTCCAAAGTCCCCCTGGTCATGTAGGCCGGCAGATTGAATTTCCTGGTCAATGTTCCCGCAGCGCTGACGTGATCGTTGTGCTCATGGGTTATAAGGACAGCGTCGAGACTCCCGGCCTGAACAGGGGTCATGTCCAGCCGACGCTTCAGTTCTTTGCAGGTGGTGCCCGCATCGACGAGGACCCGTGTTTTATCGCTGCACACCAGGGTCGCATTTCCCCTGGAACCGCTTGCGAGCACCTGGAAAAACAGGGACATCAGGCGTTATCCTTGAGCCAGAGAATCTTCCAGCCTTTGTGATTCCATCTCCACGGGCCCGTAGAGCATCGTCGCCATTCTATCGGCGCTGTAAATGCCGCAGAACCATTTTTGTATATCTTCGGAGGTAACCCTGTTTATTTTTTCTTCGATTTCTTCGAAAGCAACGTAGCGGCCGAACAGAAATTCATTCTTGGCAAGCCGATTCATGCGCGAATCATTGCTCTCGGCGTTGATGTACATGTTGCCCTTGATATATTCCTTGGCCGATTTGAGTTCGGACTCGGGAATGGGTTCACGGGCAAGGATCTCAAGCTGGTCGTTTATGAGTTGCACGACCTGCTGCACATTTTCCGGAGAGATGCCCGCGTAGAGGCCGAGCATCCCGGTATCTTCATGGCTGTGGGAAAAGGAGTATACGGAGTAGGCCAGGCCGCGCTTTTCCCTGATTTCCTGGAAGAGGCGGCTGCTCATGCTGCTCCCCAGGATGACGTTGAGAAGATGTGAGGCGAAACGTTGCTCATTGGTCTGTGAGGTCCCCTGCATGCCCATGGCAAGGTGTACCTGTTCCAGGTCTTTTTTGATGACTTTGGAGAAGAAATGGTGAACCGGAGTAGGCCTCTGAGGCACATAGCCGGAATGATCGAGCGTTTCCATCGATGGCGCGATCAGATCGAGAAAACTCTGATGATCGAGGTTTCCGGCGGCTGATATTATGATTCTTTCCGGGCTGAAACGGCTTGCCATAAAATCGAGCATCTCCTGGCGGCCGGTTTTTTCAACGATTTCAGCCGTGCCATATATGGGGAGCCCCAGCGGGTTTTGCCGCCAGAAGTCTTCCTGGAAAAGAACATGGATGAACTCATCAGGCGTATCCTCGACCATCCGGATTTCCTGAAGGATTACGTTTTGCTCGCGCTCGATCTCTACGGGGTCGAAAACCGACCGGAGAAAGATGTCAGTCAAAAGATCGGTCAGCAATGGGAGGTGCGCGGCGAGGACTTTGGCGTGAAAACAGACATGTTCCTTGGAGGTGAAGGCGTTGGCGAAACCGCCGACCGCATCGAATTCCTTGGCTATGTCGAGAGCGCTGCGGCGCTTTGTGCCCTTAAAGAGCATATGTTCGATAAAATGAGTTATGCCCCTTTCAACAGGACCTTCATCGCGGGAGCCGATATTCACCCAGATTCCGGTGGAAACCGAATGGGCAAAAGGAATTTTTTCCGTCACCACCCTGATCCCATTG
>Ga0326728_10016050_pt1 | contig 15383 bp, 20 predicted proteins | sample MB3enrmetagenome_FD_207602 | JGI IMG/M metagenome (GOLD analysis project Ga0326728, IMG submission 207602) | Lab enriched peat soil microbial communities from McLean, Ithaca, NY, United States - MB31MN | ecosystem: Environmental > Terrestrial > Soil > Wetlands > Peat | place: USA: New York...
AATCGTCCTTGGTCCGGGCATATCTGGATTTAGCGTCGTCTGAAACGGGGTTGATGTCAACGGGAAGCGGCTACCGAGGGGCTGGCTATGCCAGATATATAAATAGGGTCCAGGAATCATCGTCGGCAGGCCGGCAATAACTCCATTCCGGCCGGGAAGCACTTGAGCTGAAGCAATGCGCCGATGACGGCGGCGCGTTTTTCACGAAGGTCTTCGAACCTCGAACTGACGAACTGATGTCGCTTGTCCACGAAGTATATGGTAGGCTTTTCGGCGAAGCAGCACCACACAGCGGCCGCACCCCTCCTCCCCATGCTATCCTCACCCTCGAATGCCCCCGCGACACGACTCCGCCCGCCGCTGGTTCATCCGCGGAAACGTGCAGGGCGTCGGCTACCGCTGGTTCGCGCAGAAAGCGGCCGCTTCGCTCTCGCTCACAGGTTACACCCGCAACCTCGACGACGGGCGCGTGGAGGTCTACGCCGTCGGCCCCGAGGACAAATTGTCCAAACTCGCCGGCCTGCTCTATACGGGACCGCGCTGGGCCGACGTCCGCGGGGTTGAAGAACAGGAGGCCAGCGTGCAACCATACGGTTCGTTCCTGATCGAACCCTGATGGACCACCTCAAAGCCCCGCATCCTCTACTACCACATCACTTGGTATGGGGGGTGACGTCCACGACCAGATACCCGTCATTCCGGACGAGGAAATAAAAGCGCCAACCCTTGTTGACGCGCGCCTGCCAGAGGCCCCGGCTCTCGTCGTACTTCTTGGCGCGAAGCGAGGGGTGATGGAGGTCTTGGAGCAAAAACCAAGATTGCTTGTCGAAGGCACGCTGGACTTCTTGTGGCGCCTTCGCGTAATTCCGCTCAAAGTGGGTAGTGCGGAATAGTTTCATCACGCCGAGCGCTTGGTCTTCTTGCGGCTCAACTTCCTGGCCTCCTTGTGAAGCGAAGCGATGAACTCCTGGTGCGTGGAAAAAGGACCGTGGACCCGGCCAGCCGCGACGTCGGCCATGCCTCCGGCGATCTGCGCATCGATGATGCGGCGCTGCGCGGGCGTGTACTCGTCGCCAGAGCGAGGAGGTTTGGGGAGGATAGTGATCACCCCGCCCGACACCTTGAATTCGAGCTCCTGGCCAACCTTAAGACCGGCCCGCCGACGGACGGTCAAAGGGACTACCAGCGGCTCTTTGCTTTTGACGGTGACAGTCATGATGGGTTGTTCGGTCGAACTACGGCTTCGCTTTCAGTGTAGGGCGGCAGGCACGGTACGTCAAACTCGGCAGGCGTCCGTTCCGTGGAGTCCGGTTCGCGGAGTTGAAGAACAGGACGCCAGCGTGCAACAATACGGTTCGTTCCTGATCGAACCCTGATGGACCACCTCAAAGCTCTCATCCGCGAGATCCCGGACTTCCCCAAGCCCGGCATTCTCTTCTACGACATCACCACCTTGCTCAAGGACCAAACCGGCCTTCGCGGCGTAATCGACGGCCTGAAAGAGCACTACCGCGATACGCGGGTCGACCTGGTGATTGGCATCGAGGCGCGCGGCTTCATCTTCGCCCCGGCCCTGGCCTATGCGCTGGGCGCGGGTTTCGTGCCGGTGCGCAAGCCCAAGAAGCTGCCGGCCGAATGCGTCACCGTCACCTACCAACTGGAGTACGGCAGCGACAGCCTGCAGATGCACAAGGACGCCGTCGAGCCGGGCAGCCGCGTGCTGATCGTCGACGACCTGCTGGCCACGGGCGGCACCGCGGCGGCGGCGGCGCGCATGGTCCGCGGCGTGGGCGGAGAAGTCGCCGGGCTGGCCTTCGTGGTGGAACTGACGTTTCTCAAAGGGCGCGGGAAGCTGGCCGGGTACGACGTCTTCTCGCTGCTGCAGTACGACAAATGAGCGCCCCGCGCCGCGCCCGCCTGCGTCCCCTGGCCAAGATCAATCTCGACCTGCGCGTGCTCGCCCGCCGAGCCGACGGCTATCACGAGCTGCGCACCGTCTTCCAGACCATCTCGCTCGCCGATACGCTGGAGATCGCCTTCACTCCGGGCCGCAAATCGTCGATCGAGCTGGCCGATAATTCCATTCCCGACAACCTGGTGCTGCGCGCGGCCCAGGCCGTCATGGATACGATACGCCGCGCGGGCCGCGTGGAGATGCGCCTGGCGAAGCGCATCCCCATGGGCGCGGGACTGGGCGGAGGGTCGTCCGACGCCGCCGCCGTCCTGCTGGCCCTGCCGGTGCTGGCTGGCTGCGAAGTGCCGCTACCCGACCTGTGCCGGATCGGAAGGGAGCTTGGCAGCGACGTCCCGTTCTTCCTGCTGGGCGGCACGGCGGTGGGCATCGGCCGCGGCGCGGAGCTATTTCCGCTGCCCGACGCGCCGTCGCAGCCGGGCGTGCTGGTGGCCCCCGGAATCCACGTTTCCACGGCCGAGGCGTATCGCCTGCTGGACCCGAGTTTGACAACTGAATTGCAAGAAAATAAAATATTTAGTTTCCAGTCGCTAACGTGGGAGTGGGGGTCTCGGCAGCCGGCAGTCAACGATTTTGAAGCCGTCGTGTTCCGGCAGCATGGCTGTCTTGCGCGCCTGAAGAAGCGTTTGTTGCAGAGCGGCGCGGTGCGGGCGATGATGACCGGCAGCGGTTCGGCGGTATTCGGGTTATACCGGACGGCGGAAGAGGCTTCCCGGGCGAAGGGTTCCCTGCGGGACAACGAACTGGCTGGAGGAAAGGTTTTTCGATTTAGCCCGGTGAGCCGCGCGCGCTATCGATCCGGTTGGTGGCGCGCCCTGCACGAGCACATAAGCGCGAACGTATGGCCGCTCCGAAGCCGATACTCTCGATGACTCACGACCGCCTCCAGATCTTCACGGGCAACGCCCACCCGGAACTGGCCCGCGAGATCTGCCAGGTGCTGGGCGTCAAGCTGGGCGCCGCCCAGGTGCGGCAGTTCGCCGACGGCGAAATCCATCTCCAGATCCAGGAGAACGTCCGCGGCGCGGATGTGTTCATCATCCAGCCCACCTGCACCCCCGTGGACCGCAACCTCATGGAGCTGTTGCTCATGATGGACGCGCTCAAGCGCGCCTCCGCGGAACGCATCACGGCAGTGTTACCCTATTATGGGTACGCCCGGCAGGACCGCAAGGACCGGCCGCGCGTTCCGATCTCCGCCAGGCTGGTGGCGGCACTGCTGGAAACGGCCGGCGCCACCCGGGTTTTGACTCTCGACCTGCATGCGGCGCAGATTCAGGGTTTTTTCGATATCCCGGTGGACCACCTGTTCGCCACGCCGGTGATGATCGAGTATTTCAAGGCTTCCCGCATCTCCGGTTGGACGGTGGTGTCGCCGGACGCCGGTGGTGTGGAGCGCGCGCGGGCCTTCGCAAAAAGGCTCAATTCGCCGCTGGCCATCATCGATAAGCGCCGCGAGGAAGCCAACGTTGCCGAGGTGATGAACGTGGTGGGCGACGTGGCGGGGCGGCACTGCCTGCTGTTCGACGATTTGATCGATACCGCAGGCACGCTGGTCAAGGGGGCGGAAGCGCTCCTGGAGAAGGGCGCGGCCGCGGTTTCGGCCTGCGCCACGCACGCGGTGTTGTCCGGTCCGGCCGTCAGCCGGATCGACGCCTCGTGCTTGAAGGAAGTGGTGGTGAGCAATTCGATCCCGCTTTCGGAAGAAGGGCGGCGGTCGAGCAAGATCCGGTCGCTCTCGGTAGCCGGGCTACTGGGAGAGGCCATTCGATCCATCCACGAGGGCGGATCGGTAAGCAGGTTGTTTGTGTAAAGAGCTATCAGCCGTCAGCCTTCAGCCTTCAGCTTAAGGACGCGCCTCCGGCGCGGTTTTGGTTTTAGCTGAAGGCTGATGGCTGAAGGCTATTCTTCGAACCCACGGTAACCGGCCTCTGCCGGCCAACGGACTTCGAAAACGAGGAGATCTACATTGAGAAAAGATATTACCGTCGCCGCCGAGGTGCGTGCCTCGCGCGGTAAGAATGAAGCGCGCCGTTTGCGCATGGCCGGAAAGATTCCGGCAGTGGTCTACGGCGCTTTCCAGGATCCCGTCAGCGTCACCGTCAACCCGCGCGAGATTTCCAAGATCGTCCACAGCAAGAGCGGCTACAACACCATCTTCAACCTGGCGATTGTGGGCGGCGAGACCACCCCGGTCATGCTGGTCGACAACCAAGTGGATCCGGTCAAAGGCAACCTGCTGCACGCCGATCTCAAGCGCGTCGATCTCTCGAAGCGCATCCGCGTCGCCATCCCGGTGCTGACCGAGGGCGAACCGGCGGGCGTCAAGGTGCAGGGCGGATTGCTGGAGCTCATCACCCGGGCGATCGAAATCGAGTGCCTGCCGGACGAGATTCCCGAGAGCTTCACCATCAACGTCAGCGAGCTGATGATCGGCCAGAGCCGCCGCGCGTCGCACGTCGCCCTGTCGGGTTCGATGAAACTGATCAGCGCACCCGACTCGGTGATTGCGCACTGCGTCGCGTTGCGCGCCGAGGAAGAGCCGGCCGCGGCCACCGTCGAGGCCGCCGCCGTTCCGGAAGCGGCTGCCGGCGCCGCCGCCGAGCCCGAAGTCATCAAGAAGGGCAAGAAGGAAGAAGAAGCTGCCGCCGACGAAAAAGACAAGGGCAAGAAGAAATAGGACGCCATGTTCCTGGTGGCCGGTCTGGGGAACCCGGGCGAAGAGTATGCGCATACGCCGCATAACCTGGGGTTCCTCACCATCGACAAGCTGGCCGAACGGCACGGCATCCGCGTCACCCGTAAGGATTCCAGGGCGCTCGTCGGGATGGGCGAAATCGATGGGCGCGCGGTGATGCTGGCCAAGCCGCAAACGTTTATGAATCTCAGCGGTTCGTCGCTCGCGCCGCTGATGGAAAAGCACTCCATCGGGCCCGCCGATCTGGTGGTGGTTTACGATGAGCTGGATCTGCCGTGGACCGCGCTGCGCATCAAGCCGAAAGGCTCCGCCGCCGGACACAAGGGGATGAAATCGATCGTCGCCAGTTTACAGACCAGCGACCTGGTGAGGGTGCGATTGGGAATTCATCCGGGTCGTCCCGTGCGGGACGGCGCGGAGTTCGTGCTGGCCCCGCTGGGGCGGGCGCGGATGAAGGAATTGGACGGCTTCGTGGGCTATGCGGCCGACGCGGTCCGTTCCATAATCGCCGAGGGCGTCGAAAAGGCCATGACGAAATTCAATCGTCGCGCCCCAGGCTTAAACGAAGAGGAAGCATGAGGATTTACGAAGAGCTGTTCATAGTAAAGCCGGATGCTCCGGAAGAAGAGGTCGACCAGTTCGTGGAGCAATTGCGAACCCAGTTGACCGCCGCCGGGGCCACCGTCGACAAAATAGAAAAATGGGGGAAACGGAGACTGGCCTACAAGGTGGATAAGTACCGCGAAGGCTTCTACGTGTTGTTTCAATTCTCCGCCGAACCCACCGCCGTCAAGGAACTGGAGCGCCGCCTCCGGGTTGCCGACGCGGTGCTGAAGTTTCTCACCGTGCGCATCGACCAGACGCTGAAGCGCCTGGAGAAGCGCAAAAAGGATCGCGACAAGCGCGCGGCCAAACGGGCGGCCTCGGCGCCCGCGTCGGTGGCGCCGTCCCAACCCGCGCTTCCCGGCGCGCCCCAACATACGGAAGGAGCGCCGGTGATGCCCGGCGTGCCGAAGGAGGCTTAAGCCATGCCGGAACCCAAAGGAAGACCAGGCAGCGCCGCACAGCGGCCCACCGGCGGCGACAAAGCCGTCGCCACCCAGAAGAAGCAGTACTTCCGCCGCAAGAAGGTCTGCCGTTTCTGCGTCGAGAAGATCGACGACATCAATTACAAGGACGTGAAGATGCTGCACGCCTTCGTGGCGGAGCGCGGCAAGATCGTGCCGCGCCGCATTTCGGGCGTCTGCGCGCCGCACCAGCGCCGCCTGACGGATGCCATCAAAAAGGCGCGGAACATCGCCTTGCTGCCGTTCGCGGCGTCGTTCTAACGCGGGGAGGAAATCATGGAAGTCATTCTGAGAGAAGATATCGAAAAAGTGGGTAGCCGCGGCCAGGTGGTCAAGGTCGCGCCCGGCTACGCCCGCAATTTCCTGCTGCCCAAGCGCCTCGCCGTGGCCGCCACCGCCGCCAACAAGAAGATCGTCGAACAGGAACGCCAGTCCCATCTGCGCAAGGAAGCCAAGCTCAAGGTGGATGCCGAGGATCTGTCCAAGCTCCTGACCGGCGTCAGCGTCACCATCACCCAGAAGGCCGGCGAAAACGACCAGCTCTTCGGTTCCGTCACCGCCAAAGACGTGGCCGAGGCCCTGGCCGCCAAGAATTACACCATCGATCGCCGCAAGATCGTGCTGGACGATCCCATTCGCCAGTTGGGCGAGTTCAAGGTCCCGGTCAAGCTGCACAAAGACGTCATCGCCGAAATTACGGTGGTGGTGGCGAAAGAAGAGTAACCGAAGCCGAGTATTTATCACGGGGCAGGCCGGCAACCTGCCCCAACTTACATGCCGGCCACACAACCCAAACTGCCATTCCAAATCGACTCCAAAGAGCCAAGCGCAATCGCGCCGTCTCCGCCTTAGAATCGAGCCGGGTATGGGATTGGAGGCATTGCGATGCGAGTTATCGAGTCCGCAGGTTCTCTTCCAGCCTATCGTCCACGCCCGCCAGCGGCTTGAGCACGCTGATGGGCGGCCAGTCCGCCGGCTCGCCCGGCCGCACTGCTCGGTAGCGCGCCGCCGCCACCACGGTCAGCACGCAGAACGCCGTCGACCCGGCCACCAGCGCCAGTAGCAGAAGAGCGAGCACTCACTGAATTTGGCCCGAATTGTGCCGGGCGCGGGAATGCTGGCGACGGCGTGAGCTTCTGCAGGGCCTCGCGCCGCATTTTCCCAGCAAAACCCGGCAAAACGGTTGACAGGCGCGGTCAGGCGTGCTCTAATATTTCGGATAAGTTTGTCCGTTGTATCGTCAGGCTTCTCAGAAACTTCGGAGGAAATGATATGACATATGCGAAAGTACAGGCACGGAGAGTGCCCGGCGTCGCTGTGGCAATCGTGGTTGCGGTCGTCTTCATTGGCGCGATTCCCGCTGGCGCTCAGACCTATTTGCGGACCATAGGCACCGGCCAGTTGCTTAACCCCAATGCCGTCGCAGTCGACACGGCCAATGGCAGCAACGTATTGGTCTCCGACGCCGCGAATCGCCGGATACAGGTCTTCAGCGCGACCGGAACCTTCATTCGCACCATCGGCTCCGGCACGATAGGTTTCCCCTACGCGGTGGCAGTCGACACGGCCAACGGCAGCAACGTGCTGGTTGCCGACTTTAACAATAAGTGCGTCGAGGTCTTCACCGCGACCGGAACCTTGGTCCGCAGCATCACGGGCTCCGGCGCCAACACGCTAGGCGCCGCGATCGGCGTCGCGGTCGACACGGCCAATAGCAGCAATGTGCTGGTCGCCGACTGGACCAACAGCCGCATCCAGGTCTTCACCGCGACCGGTACCTACGTCCGCACCATCGGCTCCGGCACGATAGGCGTTCCGTACGCCGTCGCCGTCGACCCGGCCAATGGCAGCAACGTGTTGGTCATCGACAACAGTGGAGTCGACGTCTTCAGCGCTACCGGCGCGTTCATCCGCAGGTTTGCCGGCACCGGCGCTAACGCGCTGTCCAACCCGCTGGGTATCGCCGTCGATACGGCCAATGGCAGCAACGTGGTGATCGGCGATGCCAACAACAACCGTGTCCAGGTCTTCAGCGCGACCGGTAATTTCATCGGCACCATTGCGGGTTCGGGCGCCAACGCGTTGAATCTTCCCCAGGGGACCGCGGTCGACGTGGCTAATGGCAGCAACGTGCTCGTCGCGGATACGCACAACAACCGCGTCCAGGTTTTCACCACCTCATTCACTTCCCCTGTCACTGTGCCGGCTCTGAGTGCCTGGTCCTTGTTGGCGCTGGCACTCTTGTTGGGCACTGCGGGCTATCTCGTGTTGCGCCACCGGCACGCATAGGTCCGGGTCCGCCCAGCGCCGGGTGAAAATGGCGTCTGACCCCTTTTATTGCGCCCTCACCAACTGGTCCGGCGAGCCCGAGTATGCCCGCGGATCGGCGCCGTACTTTTTCAGGAATTGCGCCAGCGCGCCGCCGAGCGAGGTGATCAGCGTATTGCCGTCCGAGGGTTGCGTGGCCAGGGCTTGCTTGGCCTGCGCCCGGATCCAGTCCGAATCCAGGTACGCCCACTTCAGCGAGTTCGCCGAAGGCCACAGCCGCACCGCCAGGTGAACGGGGATAGCCAGATCGTGCTCCTCGGTGCTGACCACGTCCATCAATTCGGCATCGCCCACCCGCGTGAGGCGGCCTTCAAGGTGCAGGGTTTTTCCGTCGGCTTCGAAGCGAATGGCGTACACCGAGTTTCGCTGCTCGATCGCGATCTGCCCCTTGTCGCCGGGCGCCGCGGCCTTCCAGGTTCCCACCAGCGCCGGATCGCCGGCCGTCTGGCCGTCCTCCACAAATGGATTCACCGAGATCAACGAGGAGCACCCCGTAAGCAAAGCGGCGCCCGCGAGCGCCAGAATCATGGCCGGATATCGCATGGTTTCGTCCCTTCCTAAAGCATAGCGGCATTCCGCACGCCACTCTGCCCTCGCCCACCGCTTCATTTCGCCGGAGTATGCGCTCTCATCGGCGCCGAACTTCTTGAGGAACTCGGCCACCGCGGTGCCTTTCGCGGTGATCGGAGTTCGCTCGCCAGCGGCTTGTATTCCCATCGTCTGTCTGGCCTTCCCCTTGAGCCAGTCCGAGTCCAGGAATGCCCAGTTCAGCCCGCCACCCTCCGTCCAGACGCGCTGTCTTTGGACGCCTTTGGACTTGTCCGCCATGAAGAGTGGCAACGTAATGTGTGATTTCTGGCAGGAGATCGTGTTACGCTTTACGAGTTCCGGTTCTCCCCACCCGTGGCATGTCTCCTGCCGCTGATAGCCAGTTTGCCGGCGGCTCGCGCGCAACCCTCGAATCCCGCACCCGCCCCGCCGCGGATCACGGCGCTCAAAGGAGCGGACGCTGTGAACCATCCCGATGCCCGTGCGCAAACTCCCGGAGTTGTGGGTTTGACGCTGTTCGCGGGCGATCGGCTGGCGGTCGCCAGCGGCGCCCGCGCCGATGTGCAATTAGACAACCGCGTCTTGCGACTGGCCGCCCACACCGAGTTGCGCCTGGTGCGGGAGGAATCGGGCTCCTACCAGATGGCCCTGGACAAGGGGTCCCCGACCTGCCACGTGGTGGAGGCGCCCGCAACCACGTTCGACCTGTCCACGCCCAGCGTCTCGCTCAAGCCCGAGGCTCCCGGCGTCCACCGGATCGCCGTGACCGGGGCGCGTGAATCGCAGATTTCCGTGCATCAGGGCCACATCCAGGTCTTTTCGCCGCAGGGCTCCGAGTGGGTTCTGCCCGGGCAGAAGATGGTGGCGCGCGGTCCCGCGGACAATCCCGAGTTCAAGATCGTGAGCGCGTTCCGCAATTGGCCGCGGGTGCTGGCCGCCGCCACGATCTCGGTGAGCCTGGCCGCCAGCATCGCGGCGGGGAATGCCCGCTCGCGGCACGGGCGCTGAGCCGGCCCGCGATTCAGCGTCCGCCGGACGGGGCCTTCCGCACCGAAGCCTCGATTTCCGCCTTCCATTGCGGCCCCTGGTTGGCGTGGGCGTTCATCAGGGCTTTCAGGCGATCGTTCGCGGCGGGGTCGAGCGCGGTCCACTCATAGGCCACCGCGACATCGGTTTTTCGCGCGCCGTTGCGCGCCATGTGGATGTCGATGCGGGCGAAGATGGACTGGTTCAGCAGCAACGCGTACTGCACATGCCCGCCCGGCAGATCGAATAGCGTCAACATCCAGACGCTGGAGTGCGCCGTTCCCGAGCCCACGCGGAACACCGCGCCCTCCCGGTCCTCGGGCGGCGTGGGATAGATGAAGTCCGGCTTCCAGTCCGGCGCCCACTGCCGCTCCGCCCATGCGCCAAACAGCGGGGCCGCGGTTTCATAGTCCACGTCCAACGTGAAGCGAAACTCGGTCCGCTCGTGCCCTTGCGCCATCGCCGCCGCCGGCAGCAGGATGGCCGCGATCGCCATTCCGTTATTCATCCGTAATTTTCCTCCCGATTCCCAGCGTGCACCCTGAAGCTCTAGACAGGTCAAGCATCCGCCCCGAAAAAGTGTCACCCGCCCGAATCCTATTGCCGGATTGACGGAAACTAGATACAGCAGCCGGGTAGCTGACGGCTGATGGCTGACGGCTCTTCTTATGACCGACCCGGAATTCCGCAGCGCGTTCCACGGCCACAAAGACGTCCTCTACCGCTACGCATACCGCATGACCGGGTCGGAGGCGACCGCCGAGGACGTGGTGCAGGATTGCTTCCTGGCCCTCTGGCGCAACCCCGCGGCCTACCATCCGGCGCGCGGCGCGCTGCGGGCGTTCCTGCTCGGGATGGCGCGCAATCTGCTGTTGAAGCGTTGGCGGGGCGAGCGGCCATACGACTCCCTGGAAGACGACACGCCGGTCTGCGGCCCCATCGACCTGGAACTCCGCGAACGCGCCGATGCCGTGGCCCGCGCCATCCAAACGCTGCCGCCATTGCAACGCGAGGCGGTGATCCTGGCGGAGTACGAAGAGATGCCGCTGGAAGAAATCGCGCGCGCCACCGGCTCGGAACTGGCGGCCGTGAAATCGCGGCTGCATCGCGCGCGCCAGAACTTGCGGCGCATGCTGGCGCCGTTGCTCGAAACGAAAGGCACGACTTATGGAACCTGACGACGACCCCCGGCTTCACGAACTCTTGCGCGAATGGGAAGCTCCCAACGCGCCGCCGTCGCTGGAGGCGCGGGTGCTCGGCCGGCGAATCCCGTGGTGGCGCTTTCTGATCGCCGGGCACATCCGCGTGCCGGTTCCGGTCGGGCTCGCCATGCTGGCCGCGTTGATCGCCATGGGCGTGTCGCTGGCGCGCGATCGCGGCCGCGCGGCGGCCCCGCCAGCAGCCGAACCGGCCCACGCGATTTTCAATTTGAAGGATTTCCAGCCCGTGCAAGACGCCCGGGTGCGGATCATCAGGAGGTACGATGCGAATCAGTGATCTGCTGTTCCTCTGCGCCGCTGCGGCGCTGCCGCTGGACGCCCAGGTGGTTGCGTTCAGCCAGGGGTGGCCCGGCGTTCAGGTGCGATTCACCTCCAGGCTGGAGCCGCCGCCGGCGAAAACCACCGACCCGGCCATCCTGCGTGAACTGGAACGCGAGCTGCCCGGAAGCGCCGTGGCTCTCGGCGAGCGCGTGCATCGCATCTGGCAGGACGCGGAGCAAAAAGTCTACGGGGGATACGACCTGTCGGTGGAGAAGGGCGGCGGCGCGCAGACTTTCCAACTGCGCATCCTGCCGCTGTCGCTCGCTCCCAAGCAGATCAGCGCCACCGAAACGTGGACCCAGCACTCCCTGCCCAAGTATCCCGTGATTCCCGAAGTGCGCGTGGGCGACACCGTGGCCATCGACATCCTGGCGAACCCCACCACCGGCCAGAAGCTGGTCGACTACCTCACGCTCGAGCGCACCGCGCCCGCGCCGCCGCCGCGCCCGCACGACTTCACGCTGGCCGACGCTGAGCTGTCGGTGAACGATCCACGGCTGAGCGTCGACGGCAAGCCCGTGGACGCCACCGCACACTTCGCCGGCGGCGTTTCCGGCCCCACAGTATGGTTCTATCTACGGGACCACGGACGATTCATGCTTTCCCTGTTCGGCAAGTCGGACCGGCGTTTCCGAGAAGCCGGCGAAGTTTATGACAACATCCTGACGTTTCGCGACGACGCGGCAGAGTACCGCATCGAGTGCACCAGCCGCATCGCTCCCGGCCCGGGGCACTACAACATCTATGTATTTCACAACCCCGCATGGTGGCCCATGGGAGAGGGTGCCAATGAGCCGTTCATCCTCGGATCGTTTCCCAAGGCATGGTTGACGGGAGAATAGCGACGCTATTCGTACCGCAGCGCCTCCGTCGGCTCGATCCGGGTGGCCCGCCGCGCCGGCAGCAGGCTCGCCAGCGCCGCCACCAGCAGCAGCAACGCCACCACCGCCGCGAAGGTTGCCGGATCGTGGACGCTTACGCCGTAGATCAGTTCCTTGAGCAGACCCATGGCGAAGATCGAACCGGCGAGCCCGATCACCGCCCCGATCAGCACCAGCCCCACGCCCTGCCGCAGCACCATCGTCATGGCGTTGGCTCGCTGCGCGCCCAGCGCCATGCGGATTCCGATCTCGCGCGTGCGCTCGGTCACCGACTGCGAAATCAAGCCGTAGAGCCCCACGGCGGCGAGCAGCAGCCCCATGCCACCCAGCGCGCCCACCACGGTGGCGGCCACTTGCTGTTCGAACAGGGCCGAGCGCACCAACAGCTTCATGCTGGTCACCTCCAGCACCGGGGCCCGTTTGTCCACGGCCGCCACCTCGGCGCGCAGTGGTTTGGCCAGCCGCAGCGGATCGGTGCGGGTGGCGGCGATCAGGTACACGTTCTCGAACCGCGTCTGTTCGAACGGAAGGTAGAAATACGGCTCCGGCTCTTCCATGACGTTATTGACCCGCGCATCGTTGACCACGCCTACGATGGTGCGTTCCCGTCCCGGCTCGTTGTCCAGGCGGACGGTCTTCCCAATGGGGTCCTCGCCCGGCCAAAAGCGCCGCGCCATGGTTTCGTTGACCACCAGAACCGGCTGGCTCTCGGGAGCGTCGTGCGCGTCGAACACTCGGCCGCGCAGCAGGCGGATGCCCAGCGCGTGGAAGTAATTCCAGTCGATGGCCGTGTACTTCACCCGTGGGGCCGCTTCGCCCGGCGCCGCCGGCCGCCCGGCGATCCGGATGCCTTGCGCCAGTCCTCCGCCCGACCCGCTCAACGGCGCGCGCAGGGCCAGGGTGGCGTCGCCCATGCCGGGCATGGCGCGGACCCGCTCCAGCACCTGGCGATAGAATTCGTGCGAGCGCCGGCCGTCATAAGGAGACGCGATATTGGCCACCAGCAGGTCGCGCCGCGCGAAGCCCAGGTCGAGATTCAGGCTGTAGACGAAGGTCCGAATCAGCAGGCCCGCGCCCGTCAGTAGCATCATGGACAGGGCCACCTGCGCCACCACCAGCAAGCTGCGCACGTGGACGCGGCGACGCCCGCCGCCGGCATCCGCACTTCCGCCCCTAATCGCCGTCATGAGATCCGGCCGGGACGCGCGCAGCGCCGGCGCCAGCCCGAACAGGAACACCGTTACCACCGACATGAGCAGGGTGAAAGCGAGCACGCGGTGGTCCAGGCGGAGATCCAGGTGGATGTAGGCGCCCGCCGCCGGGGGTATGATCACCGAGGGCAACACCGCGATCAGCCAGCGGGCCAGCAGCAGGCCCGCACCCGTCCCCAGGGCGCAGATCAATGCATTCTCGGCCATGAGCTGCTGCACCAGCCGGCCGCGCCGCGCCCCCATGGCCAGGCGCACGGCGATTTCGTGGGTGCGGCTCCCCGCGCGCGCGAGCAGCAGGTTGGCCAGGTTGGCGCAGGCGATCAACAGCACCAGCCCCACGATGCCCAGCAGAAGGTACGGAATTACCCGCATCCTCTGGTTGAGATACTCGCGGGCCGTCAGCAGGACGCCGCGGCAGCCGCGGTTGTACTTGGGGTAGGCCTGTTCCAATCGTCCGGCGATAGCGGCCACTTCGCCGCGCGCGCGGTCCATGGTTACGCCCGCGCGCAAGCGGCCCATCACGTCCTGGCTGCGGTACTCGCGCGAGGCTTGCTCCGCGCCGCTGGGGTCCCAGGAACTGATGGGGATCCAGAAATCCGAATCCTGCCAGAGTTCCGTGCCGCGAAATCCCTTGGGGGCGACCCCGATCACCTGGTAGGAGCCGCTCAGGCGCAGGGTGCGGCCGACGATGTTCGGATCGCCGCCGAAGCGCCTCTGCCACAGGTTGTAGCTCATCACCGCGACGCGCTGGCCGCTGCCGGCGTCGGCTTCGGTGAAGACGCGACCCAACTGCGCGCCCACGCCCAGGACGGTAAAGTAGTTCTCGCTCACCACGTTGGACATGGTGGATTCGGCGTACCCCTCGCCGCTGAGGGTCGGGCCCCGCCGTTCGGTGGCGATCAGGCCGGCGAAGCTGGTGGCTTGCTTCCGGTAATCCAGGAACTCGGCGTAGGAGAGCCCGTCCATGCCCTCGCGCGGCGTGTTAGTGGAGAGGTAGACCAGGCTGCCCGGGTCGCGGACCGGCAGAGGCCGCATCCAGAATCCGTCCACCAGGCTGAACATGGTGGAGTTGGCGCCGATGCCCAGCGCCAGGCAAAATACCGCAACGGCGAGAAATCCGCGGCTTTTCGCCAGCGTGCGCGTGGCGAAACGGAGGTCCCGCCAGGCGGAGGATAGCAGGTACATTTCAGTTCTCGGTTGGAACCTTCTCGATGTGGTCGATCACGATTCTATCCACCGGCGCCTTGCGCTGCTCCAGTTTAAGTCCAAGTTGGTCCTGGAGGGCGTCGAACAGCGACACGCCAGGCGGGTCGACGGTGTCGTCGGGCCGGTTCGTTGGTGTCCAGGTCAGGCTGAGATCGTAGGCGCCGGTAAGGCCGGTCTGGTCGACGATCGGCAGGCCGAACCAGTTGCGGGAAACCCAGTGGAGAAGCCGCTCCGCCAATTCAGCCGTGGTAATCTTCCGGGCTTGGCAAGTGACCTGCAAACCCTGCCGGGTGCACTCTTTCGTGAGCGGGCTATCGGCCGCCGCCTCCCGGAGCTTGGGCCCCTTCTTTCCCACCATCAGCGCCCAAACCGGCGCCGGCTTCTGTTCGTGGTGGGTCGCCAGCTTGAACCGCTCGGCCAGCAGGTTTTGCAGCATCAGCCACAGGTTCTCGTCGGTTGCGTCGGGCGCGTACTTGGCGTCGATGTCGTAGCGTTCGGTCTGGAGCCAATCCGGTCCATCGATCCGATCGAAGTTTACCTGGTAAGCGCGGGCGACGATCACGAACATGGGGCAGTTGCGCAGCGTGAACCTCCCGTTCGTGGCGTCTCCCGTAGGCTCGGAGTCCCCGGAATTGTTTATCTTGACCGACGCCACCTCGAACGCCGGGGTATTAGCGGCCGCCTGGCCGAAGACCGCGCCGGACAAGAGCGTGCCGAGCGCGGCAAGAGTAATGGAACGATTCATGATTGTCATCTCGCGATTCCAGCGCGGTTAGAAACCGCCGTCCTGCACCCAGCGATGCGCCGGGTTGTCATTGCGAACCGCCAGGTTCCACTGCTTGCTAGTCCCATCGGCGAGCCGCACTGCGTAGGGCACAAACCAGCCGGCATACAGGCCCGACTG
>Ga0326728_10016054_pt1 | contig 15378 bp, 13 predicted proteins | sample MB3enrmetagenome_FD_207602 | JGI IMG/M metagenome (GOLD analysis project Ga0326728, IMG submission 207602) | Lab enriched peat soil microbial communities from McLean, Ithaca, NY, United States - MB31MN | ecosystem: Environmental > Terrestrial > Soil > Wetlands > Peat | place: USA: New York...
TCGGTCAGCCAGATCCCGTTTCCATTGGTAAGGTGCAAGCCCGTGCTTGGGCCGCTGCTTCCGTATAGTTTCGTATCGCGGACAACAAGGTTCACCCCGCCCGTCTGCCAGAGGTCGTTGGCAAGGCATCGGATGTCGCAGTCATCGATAAAGAGGTTTTGCGCCCCATTAAAAACAATACCGTTATATTGGTTCCAGATGCGCACGTTCGAGACATGGACGAAACTGGCGCTTACGGTGATTCCCGCCCCGGCCGTGGGGGCTAAATCGCCTTGGGTGTACAAGCCCAAATTGGCAACGGTGGAGTAGTCGCCGCCCTTTAAAATTTCGATCTGGTCGCTTGCCAAGCCGGTAGACACGAACGTGGTTTCCGCGCTTCCGGCTCCCTCGAGACGAATCGTCTTGTCGATCCTTATGGGCGAGGAATGAAGGAATGATCCACCAGGAGCCATGACCGTGGATCCTGGCGCGGCAGCGGCAATGGCGTGGTTAATCCTCTCCGCCATGTCCCTTCCCTCAAAGTCGCTTGCCCAATACACCTTGCGGTCGCCCGTGCAGGCAGCCTCCAGGGCGGCGTGGGCTGCCTTGCCCGCCGAATCGGATTGCGCGGGAGAACCCGATGATTGACAAGGAATATTGCCGAGCGTCGTTACCAACAGGAAAAGAAAGAGAGCTATCTTCAAGGGGTACAATCCCATTCTGTCTCCATGCCGAAACTTACGGCCCTGCTAAATGCCGTGGAGGTTCTAGAGTTGCGCTCATGCCCGGTTGCCGCATGCCTCCTCCTACCCCGGGGCGCATGCCGAAGATCTGGCGCGCACCATAGGCGACAGCCAGAATCAACATGTATCCCAGCAACTGCGGGTACACGAGCATCACACTGGCGCTGGAGCAGAGGCTTCCCAATATTCCCCAACGGAACCAGATCCCGAACAGTTGGAAATACTGATCTGACACCGCGCCCTTTGGCGGGCGCCTTACGTCAAACAATCGAACGTCAAGCCATTTCAGCGCGACACCGATCACCAATCCTTCCAGCGCTACACCCGCAATCCCGAAGTTGAGATACCAGTCCGCAAACAACACTTGGCCCAGTCCGAAGTGCAATGGGCTGGTGATGTGTACGATGTTCAGGGTCACGACGCCCCAGGCGTATTGCTGACGGAAGGGAAGAATGCTGCTTGGTACGAACCCCAGCAGGCCGGCGAGAATTGTCTTGCCGTGGAACAGGGGATAGCGATTCCCCTCGAAGGCCATCAGCACAAAGCTGGAATCGCGGAAATTGGCGAAGAAGGTGTTCCCGTGAATTACCTCGTACCATAAGTATGCCAATGTGATGCCTATGTGGCTGCGGATAAGTGCGAGAGCGCTGGCGCTGAGAAGCAGGAGAACAGCCCAGATCGAGGCGCGAAACGGGGTCAGCTTAGTATTCTTTAGGGAGAAGTAGATCAGCCCAGCGGAAAGGAACGGGGCGAGCAAATTGCCCCGAGACGCCGTAGCAAGATTCGTGATTGTGATCGCCGTAATTGCAAAGAAGCACAGCGGCCGATATTGGCCTATTATCTTCCCGAGGAACAAGCCGCCCATCAGAAATACAGCCCCAATATTAGCTAGGATAAAACCGCCGGTGTAAATGTATCGCAGGGGATGTCCCAGCTGGAGAAGTTCGCGGGCGTGCTGTGCTGAGCTCAGGAGAGGAATCTCCCCTTCTTTGATTAAGAAAATCCACACGCTGGCCACCCCGACAAGGCAGACGACGCAAGCTCCCAGGGTGAGTTGGCTCAGGGAAACACGCGGCGAGCGGGGCAGCTCGCGCCGCTTTCCGGCGAGGCGCGGGAACAGGCGCGGGGCAGCCCAATGCCCCAGCAGCACACAGATTGTTCCCACGCATATCACTCCGAGGAGCTCGTCTGCCGCCCATTGCATGTGCAACGCATGGCCGGCCATTCCGATGGCTAGGAGGGACTCCGGACTCAGGGCCAAGTTATAGCTGACGAACACCGGCAGGATGATGCCACTGACCATGAAGGCATTGCTGGGGGTCAGCAGTATTTTGGTGCGCCTGTATTGCCACAGCGTCCACGCCGTGCAACCCACCAGCATAATCCAGTCAAGCGTCAGCATCTCGTTTATGTTCCCTCCCTATCCTCCGCAGCGCACACAGTAAGCTCTTCTTGGGCGCCTAGGGGCAACTTGCCTTTACCTTCCCTAGCATTCCATCCCAAAGCCCGCGTAACATAGCCCTGGCGAGGTCGGGTCGTCCCTGAAGCAACCAACAACAGCCCTTGAGCCACCGGCTTAGGGAGAATATGAATAAGAAGCTTGCATGAGCAGGAAGCGAATAATGCTTCCCATGGAAATAGACACGACTGCGTGTGAAATGGTATTGAGCCAGGGCCGATCCCACTCCCGCTGACCTCCCTACCTTGTGGTAAATTTTTGACCCAAGCACCAGTATACGACGAAATCCAACCCTTGCGGCCCGGCGGCAGAAATCGGCGTCCTCGCAATATAAAAAGCTGTTCTCGTCGAGCAAGCCTATTCGCTCGAAGACTTCCCTTCTTACCAGCATGCAACAGCCTGTGATCCAGTCCGTTTCGATTGCTCCCTGAGCTTCCCTAGCACCCTTCCGCATGTACTTGAGATCCTTGTCTCCCCACCAACTGAATTTACCGCCGAGATACCAGGCTTTGGAGGTGTCGGCGTACTCGTAAACGGCGCCACCTGCTAAATGCGCGCCTGCGCCCTCCGCTCCCTTGACCAGGCGCTCCAAAGCATCGCATCCAACAATAGTATCGTTGTTCAGTAGCAATATCCAGGTTGCTCCCAGTTCCAGAGCATAGCGAATACCCAAATTGTTTCCGCCTGAAAAGCCGCTGTTATTCTGTGCTTCCAATAATGTTATCCCGGGCCTTGCGCATGCTTGCCCGTCGTTAATGGTAGACGTCTTCAACATCCCGCTCCACGAACTCTCGGTCAGGGGCGGCAAGTAGTTCTGCATCCATCGTTTGAGTTTCGCCACCGAGTCATCCAGTGACAAGTTGTCAACTACAATAACCCCGTAACTCCCAGGCGCACCAGAGCAAACGCTCTCGACGCAAGCAATCGTGTCCTTGTACCCGTTGTAATTTAGAATGACGATCGCAAGACGTGGAGACGGCGAAAACAATTTCTGCACCTTGGTGAAGCAGTGCCTCCATATGTTCTGAGAGCCTGCCACCGGGGTTTCTGGTCACGGTAACACTCGCAATCGACGATTCTCATTTCATTGGCAACCCGAAACCCAAAGGCCGGTCATTCTCCAGCACTGTCTTCCTCCACCCCCGCCTGGAGGGCTGCGGGCCGGGCCGCGTAGTAAGAATAGAAGGCACGATAGAGGACCCTCGGCAACCTGAGATGCGAGTCGAGCAGGGGCTTTATCGGCGACAAGAAAGGAACCAGCGTGCGAACGGAAAGCCTCTTCAATCGACTTGCCAGCCTGGCCTTTTTCTGGGCCCCCCTCCAGGCCACGACCATCCCAGCTCCCTTGTTCTCAAAGAGCTTGAGTGCCGCAGCCACCCGCTTCGCTCGACGGCAGGCGTCCCCAAACGACATGTATTTGTAATGGTATCCGAGTGCATCTGGATTGTAGAGTAAGCGCAACCCCCTTTTTATCAAGCGGTAACCGAGCTCAATGTCTTCATAACCGTAACTTCGAAAGTCCTCATCAAACGTGCCGTTCTCCCGCAGGAATTCTATTTTCAGACTTGTATTGTTGAAATAACAATGAGCAAACTCCACTTGCATCCCTCGGGAAAGATCGCGGTAACCGAAGAGCACCCCATCAAGGCCCAGCCACTTCATAAAAGGAGTAGGATGTACTTCCGGCGACCAACACACATAACCTAAGACACCCACAGAAGCCTCGGGATAGTTCCTATGCCAGGCAAGGTGCTCAGAAACAAGGTTGGCGGTGGGAATAACATCGTCGTCTCCGAAAAGGATGATCTCGCCTCGTGCTTCGCGAATTCCGTGATTACGCGCTGACCCGATTCCTCGGTTGTCCTGGCGAAAGTACCGAATCGGAATTGGCGACTCCAGACCGCTTTGGGCTACGACGGAGTCGGTCCCATCGGTTGACCCGTCATCGACGACGAGGATCTCCAGAATCTCCTGTGGCGCCGACTGAGAACAATAAGCCGCGAGAGTCTTCCGCAAGATGTCTTTGCGGTTGTAAGTGGGGATGACCACGCTCAGTTCAGGTCCGGCCATTGTTCCCAACTCCCTGAGAGGTCTGGCGACTGACCACAAAAATCATCCGATAAAACGGCGCTCGGTCCATCCAACGGAGTCCCACCTCAACCAAGCCAGGGGCAAGCCCCAAGCAGGCTCGGAACAACAGATTCCAGGCGTACGACATCTCACGCCTGTTAACCCAGTCGTGAAAGCGGAGATACTCATTACCAAAGCTCTCCACCTTCCAGTCGTCCCCGAACCCCCGGAACAAGTCCTGCTCGGGAAATAGATACTGCATGTGCTCTTCCAGCCAGCATGGCGGCGGCATGTTGCGCCTTCGGAGGGAGTCCAAAAACCTTTCATCCAGAGCGTGGGCGTCGTTACCGCATGGGAACGCAAAAACCGCCAGCTTTCGCGTGACGCGCAGCGCTTCGTTGATGACCTCTAACCTCAAATCAGGAGGGACATGCTCCAACATATCAGAGGCCACGACGGCCTCAAAGCTCGAATCAGCAAAAGGCAACCGTGTTCCGCAGCATCGGACGGGGAGCATGTTCTTTTCAGGCACGTAAGGAAAACTCACATCGCACCCGACAACGCGCCCGTGATAGAAGCGCGCAAGTCCGAAGGAGCCGGAACCAATTTCAAGCACTGGCCCGCCGTCGCGGACTTGCATTTCCAAGACACGCAAAATGGGAAAATATCGAACCGCCCAATTAAGCAAGGGGGATTATCCTCCGTACAAAGCGCGTGGCCGGGATAACACTTTCGGCTTTTGCAGGGTCGAACTGATCAAAGAACCTGGTACCCCTCAAAGTCCTCCTCAAACCTGCCGTTCTCCTTCACCGGCCGTGCTGCGTCCCAGTGCGACCTTTCCGGAGATTTCTAACTAAGTTCACATCCGCAATTCACCGTACCTTCCCCGAATTCCGTCGCGAATTCCCCTTATCGTGAAAGACAATTTTTGAATCGGTTGTTCGTCATAAAGCACCACTTTGACAGCATCTTTCGCAAGTCTTGTCGCAATGCGGTAGAAATATCGGAGCTCCTTATATTCCCACAGCTTACGCAGCATGTAACACGCGTTTCTCGAAATGTAATAGCATGCCTCTTTCCCATAATTGTTATAAAGCACTTTCCGACCCAGGTAATTCCGCGAGACTCTGTTCCCCTCCTGATGTAACAGTGTAGCTGATGGACACAAGAACACTTCCAAACCTGCGCGACGCAAACGGAGACAAAAATCGTCGTCGACGTAGTAAAGAAACAGCTCTTCATTTTGGAAACCAACGATCTCAAACGTCGTCTTTCCAATAAGGCTTCCAGACGAGATAACGTTTGTGACTTCTACGACCATCTCGGTGTCCTTAGACTGATAGCCACCGAGAAAATATGTGTGTGACTTTTTGTCGAAGGGGTTAGCTGCTACGATTCCGACTTTGGCGCCTCGAGCTTCCGCCGCCCGCCAACCATCAAGCAGCTTGGCAACCATTCCGGGAGTTGCTTCGCTGTCGTCATCCAAAGTAAGGAACCAACGGTAGCCCCTTTCCAGCCCGTACCGAACACCCTGATTTAAAGCGCATCCGATCCCCTTGTTCTGCGGATTGAGGAAGACAGTTGCCAACGACCGATTCGATAGCTTTTCCAGCTCGAGACGCGTTTCCGGGTCAGAACCGTTGTCGACAATAACGACTTCACTTACTTGATTGCGAATAGAATTAACGCACGCATGAATCTCAAACCCAGTGTTGTACGTGACAATTACGGCGCACACTGCCGATCTGTAATCCGTTTCTTCTTCATTGGGGGTACGCATATTAAGATCGCCCAGGGCAGCTCGTCTAAGCCACTGGCATTATCCTCCGTGCAAAGCGCATAGCCGGGATAACACTTTCAGCCTTTGCAAGGTCGAACTGATCAAAGAACCTGCTGAGCGCGACGCTCGTGAAGTAAAGTATAGCAAAGATTGCCCCCTTCAGAAGCATGCCCGGCCAGCCGCGAGTCGAATGTCCGGCCAGTGCCAGCACAACTCCCGCAGATGCAACCGAGCAGAGGAGGGGTTTTAGGTACGCTCTCCGGACCGTCTCCAGAAGCGGGTAACCTGTTCGGTCGTGGAAAAGATACATGAAGTAGACTGTGCCGACAAAGACTGCGATTGTCGTGCCCCAGACAGCGCCGATAAGCCCATAGAAGTAAACCAGAACCAAGCTGAGCACGAGGTTTACCAACACGCCGACAAAGGCCGAATAGATGCCGGGGCGAAGCACGCCCCTGCCGATAAGGATTAAATAGCCGGGGCCCGTCGTCAGGTTAAAGAAGTCAATGGCCAAAAGCACCGCCAAGGGGTAGGCAACAACCGCCAGTTTAGGTCCCAACCAGAGATCAACCAGTGGCTTTGAAAAGACCACAATAAATACGACAAGGGGAAGCCCGAACAGAGCCACGTACTTGTGGGAACGGAAGTAAAGCTCGCGCAGCTTTTCCTGAGCCCGTTGGGCATCCAATTCGGAAGCGGCAGCCATGATGGGATTCAAAAGCATTCCTGGAACACTCCGGAGCTTCCAAGCCGTGTCTGCGGCAATATTGTAGAAACCCGCTGCTGCAACGCCCGTGAACAGAGCGAGGTAGAGCTTGTCAATTTGCGTGTGAACGGTGACGGCAATCTGCGTGAGGTACATCTGAAGGCCGAAGCTGAACATCTGCTTAACCTCCCCGCGTTCACAGCCTAACGGATTAAGCTTCAACTCCGGAACAAGTCTGTGCACGATCCAAATGTAGCAGACGAGGACCATCAGTGGCGTAATCAGGTTCGCAAGGACCAACCCCTCCAGGCCCCACCCCCGCGACAGGAAAACAACCGTGAGGGCGGCTCCGCAGAAAACACTTAACGAAGAGAGGATGTTGCTGAGATCCATGCGCTGCAGCCCGTTGACAATAGAATAGAAGGGTATTGTCAGGATGTTGATTGCAGCAATGCATGCAAATAGATACCAGAGCAATTGAAGCTGAGCGCGGGGGAGCAATGGCTGACGAAAAAAGAGCGGGATCAGGAGACTCGATGCGATGCACAGTGCACCCGCCAGAAGCACCGCAATCAGAATATAAAGCATCAGACCTGTATCCACAAGGCGATTAAGGGCCATGTTATCTCTGCGAGCGTGGTATTCGGCAACATGCTTGGTGAGTGTGCCCGCCAAGCCCAAATCACTGAGTGCGCTCAGGCTGATCATCGCAAGGAACAGCGCCCAAATGCCATAGCCGGTCACACCTATTTTGCTGAGAATGTACGGGATGAGAATCAAAGGGATAGGCCAGACCAACGCTGCCCGCAGCCCGGAGAAGAGCACGTTGCGAACAATCTTCTGGCTGACTGTCTTTTGTTCGGGTACGACGAAACTCTTGAGCCTTTCCAACTGACTCATCAAGAGACCTTTCCTGGAGTTCAATAACCCGGGCCCAACTATTCAGTAGTCGTGTCGCCTGAAGCTCCGTCCGGGAGGCCGCACCCATACCCGTAATCGTCCTGGCCGTAGCCCGGGCCGTCGTTGCTGACGTTGACGTCCTTCAGAGCTGTACCCAGGATGGCGGCCCCGGAGCCGTAAAGAGTCAGCTCCATACCCGAGGGGTGAAGTTTCCTTGCTGCCTGCAAAATCCTTCCGGACCTCTAACTCCGCCTCCGCCAACCCATTCAGCGCCTCCGACACTACTTTCCCCACCAGACCCCGTCTCTTATCGGCGAATTGGGGAGCCAGACAGAACCTTGACGAAATCACGGATGTTGTCAGGTGGCGGGTTGTCTAATCCATGGAACGTGCGAATCCTCGGACGTATCCGGTTTCGCAACGCCAGTGCTTGGATATATGCCGAGTACAGCAGGAAACGGCTTGTGTCGAAAGGATGATAGCGCATAATTTGCTGCCTTTTCCGGATGATATCCAACCTACTCAGGTTGTACTTGAACAGGTCTGAATTCTCTCGGAAGAGTTGGGCCCACATAGCGTCATAGTTGAATTTCATCCCGCCGTAGAAATCCGGGAACTTATCCATTGCGACCAAGATGGTATCGGGAGTCAGATTAAGGCCTATGGGGATCTCGGGAAAAAGGGTCGGATGAATCCTGTAGTCGCCGTATTCCTGAATAAATTTATCGAAATACTCATGCCGATCCGGCCTCCCAATGATTCCGGCATTAGATTTCTCCGACTGCCCCGCGACCGAAACGCAATAGCCCAAATCGATGGCCGTCTTAGCGAAAACAGGCACTGCCATGGACATGAAAACGTCGGGCTGAGTGGAATGGAACACTCTTCCGGTCCTTTCTCGAATGGAGTCAGGAATGCGCTTAGCAACGGCTGAGTGATACATACACGGGATGAGGGACCGTCTATAGCCTCCCCCCCTGGGGACCACGGCCCTGGCCAAATTCTCCAGATTAATCTGCGAGGCTTGAGTTGTGGGGAGCAGATCAATGACACTGGCCGGCTTGCCATCCATGGGCCAATTGTAAACGGGTCTTGGCCAGCAATAAACAAGGCAATGGGTCGTCCGGATGGACGCTTCCAATTTGTCGAGGGCACCGGGGACGATCGCGTCATCGTCCCCGATGAACATGACATAATCGCCTGCCGCGTGCAGGAGAGCGAAATCCCAATTGTCACGCATGGAAAGGCGTCGACCGGGATTAATCAATCGTATTCGCGGGTCGGAAAGGCTCCTCACAACTTCCGCTGTATTATCCTGGCTGAAATTATCGCTAACGATGACCTCAAAGTTCTCGCTGGTCTGGTCCAGCGCCGTCCTGAGTGTATACGGCAGCGTCTCGGCGTGTTCCCGCGTGGGGATGATGACTGACAGCAACGGATTACTGTGGCTGCTCATCTCTGGCTAGGCCCCCCATCATTGACAGACTTTCCGTGGCGGCTTGCCCGAGGCTCGTCGCAGGTGCGCGTTGGGATTACAATGGAAACCCTGGGCATTACTCTGACCTCCCATACTAAGGCAAAGAAGCAATCCCTCCCTCCACCTAAACGAGCGGGGAGGTACTTGCTGGCGCCGGCTTCAGGAAAGCCATCCGGCGCAGCGTTTCGCGTAACTCATCACCAATCAGTCGATAAGCTGCGGCGACAAACGCAATTGAAGCAAAGGCATAGCCCAAGGCTAACGACAGAATCGAAGAAGACCCCAGGGACGCGATGATAGCCCAGGCGCCACCATAGGTCAAGCCCGCCAGTGCAAAGATCTTGAACACATGGAGGTACCATTTCCGAACAGGCATATCCAGGCATTCAGAACATGTGCGCGGCATCATAACCGCGTAGGCGAAAAGGTGGTAGAAAACCCAGGAGAATCCAGCACCGGCGATCCCAAATTCGTATACGAGCAAAACGGTTACGGGTAAGACCACGAACAGCGCATAGAAGTTTGTACGGGCCGCGATTTCAGGCTTACCCACTGCCAGGGAGAGGACATAGGGGATACTCATCGTTCCGTTCATACAAAAACCGATAGACAAGAATGTGACCGGCCAAAGGAGCATTCGCGCAGCTTCCGCATTCAGCACGAAAGTGAAGAGAGGACGCGCTGCAAAGGGAATGGCAGCGAACATGGGTATGACCGCATAGCACAGAAGATCCTGCAACTTCCTATACTGGCACATGAGCCCATCACGGTCGCCCTGCTTGTACAAAGCGGAAAAAGAAGGGAAAACCGCTTGGGAAACCGAGGCTGACACCAGCATCCCCCGCGACACGGCGTTGTAGGCCATACCGTAGTACCCAAAAACGCCGAGAGGAAGAAGCTTACTCACTATGGCTTTGTCTGATTGCATGTGAATGATAGAAAGGACTGTGATACCTGCCAACTTGAAAGTATATCCGGCATTCCGGTCGATCACTGAAGTCGAAATCCTGGGGACAAATACCTTAAAGCCGAAAAAATGAGCGCACACCGTTACGTAAACGACAAGGCCTAATAGATAGCAGCCAGCCATCCAGTGCGTAACCTGAATCAAGCCGCCACCCAGGAGGAGAATACCGATGGTGCCGAACTGCTGTAAGGCACTGGTCCCCACATCAATGACGTTGGTGAATTCCATGCGCTGAATACCCCGGAGGGTGCTCATGTAGAAGGAGCGAGGCAGGGCAAGGAGCGAAGCGATTCCGAGCACACGCAGAATCCGCGTCGCGGTGAAAGCATTGAGAGTATCCAGGTTGATCCACTTGGTGACGAGCCAAGGAGCGCTCGCATACAGGCCAACTGCGGTCAGGACATAAAGACCCCAGTAAAAAAACGATGCCGTTTGGAGCAGCTTCGTTATGTAAGTTGGATCTTCTTCGTGAAAGGCCGCGACTTCGCGGACGGTCGTTTCATTGATCCCCAAGCTCAGGATCGCAGTGAGCAGGGCGTTCAGCGTGAAGGTGAAATAGATAATCCCGAGGGCATCCTGGCCCAACTGCTTGAAAATGAACTTCACGGCTACGAAGCCTAGGATGACAAGCAGTCCCTGGCCCAACAGGTTATACAGAATGTTCTTTGAAAGCCGTGACATCGGACTCCGTGATCTTGTTCAACTGCGCCTGCTCGGTCATTGAGGAAAGAAATTTTAACACGGAGAGCACAAAGGAGAACTCACGGAGAACAAGGAGTGCCCGCGAACTGCCCCCGCTCTTCCCCTCCGTGTTCTCCGTGGTGGAGCCCCCAACGATCTCATGGATAAGTGCCCCTGGGGACTCTGTGTTAAAGGTTCTCAAACCCGTGCCCCTTTCTATGCAGCATGGCCGCTTTCATAAATGATGCGAGCTGACAGAGAGAAAAGCCGAAGCGCTTATTTGCGGCGTAAGTACGCATCCGGCCAATAGGTCACCCCGAGGCGCGTCGGCTCCGAATCGAGCTCGAATTCAGGGTGCGAGGCCGAGAATTCGTGAACCGCGGCCCTGGGGTTATCTCGCGTCCATTCTGCCTTCCCACCCGGCACATCGAAAAGGTCCTCCATGATGCCGTCGGCGGCCACGATATAGCTCCCGGAGGTCACAAGCGGACCGTAAAGCTCAAGCTCTTTCCGGACATGCTCCTTGGTGTGATTTGAATCCAGAACGACCATCACCTTTTCATTCGGAGAAATCAGGTTCCGGACCTCTTCAAGTGTTTCAGGCGCAATGGAGCTACGCTCGATCAAGGTTATCCGCCTCTTGAGCGGGTGCTCTTCGATTGCCTTACGGTTATGCGGCCTGATTTCAATGTCAATGGATATCACCCGACCCCGTCCCAAGATTTCAAATAGACTCGCATAGAACACGCTGGATCCACCGTGTGCAATACCGGTTTCAATGATGACGTGCGGCTGAACCTTATGGATCAGCTCCTGCACTATGAGCAAGTCCTCAGGCAATTGAATGATGGGTCGCCCCATCCAGGAGAAGTTGTAAGAGTATTGCGCGGCCCAGCCCGTCTTTATCCACAATCGGGAAATAGCTTGGAATGCTTCGGGGGTATAAAGAGAGAAAGTGGATGATTCATTGTCAGCGTACGTGACGGATAGAGTCTGGCTCATCATATCAACGGTCAGGTTACGAATTCTCTTCAACGGCCCTCCTTTAGAGCGAGATGATGGGGATTTCAAGCGACAGTTGCGATAGTATCGATCGGTTCTCTTCCAGGTAATTGGGGTTCATGTTTACGATCCCTGCGATGCGACTTCTTTGCTCCCGGAGGTAGCTGGGTGACACGATCTGATGTCCTGTGCCGGGAACATATTTCCCGTGCTTGGCGGGATTAATATCGATGAGGAACCGAATGCGACGATTCTCGGGGTCAATCGTGTTCACTAAGGTTGTCCCTTTAGCCGCCGCCCCCCATATCGCGCAGCCCCCTGCTCTGTCGAAAGCGTCGATTTTTTCTTGGCACGCTGCCATTCGTCCCTGGAGTCTCGCCAGGAAAGATTGGATCTTCCACCGAAGATTCGGGGCGGGCCCTGGCCGAAGTGCTCCGGCTGTGCTGGCGGTCATGGCAGGCTTGGCTTCTATGCACAGGTATTGCTCATCGAAGGCCAAGTGCGTCTCGAGGACCTGAAACCCCGTCTGTTCGAATGCCCAGGTGAGACTCTCTGCCGTGAAATATGAGCAGTGTTCGTAGAAGAAATCCCAGAATGTCACCGTATCGAGGATCCAGGGTAGCGCTGGAGTCTCAAAGTATACAAATGAGTTCATCCGGTTCCCGATTGCCTGTCGGACGGCACGCAGCATATCCAAAGGAGATTGCACATGCTCGATGACATGACGGCAACAGACAAAATCAGGGGCAAATTGGTTCTGCTGTGAATCATAAAATGCACGGATAAAGCGCACTGCCCCTTGCTCGGCGGTGTCAGGGCCGACGTAGCTGGGATCGAATCCAATGCCTCGGTTTCTTCCCTCTTTGCAAAGCAGTCGGAGGAATTCCCCCTTGCCGCAGCCCATCTCGATGACCACCTTACCGTTAAGACAGTATTTGGTAAGGAGGGACTCCGCCAACTCTGTGAGGTAATGCTTGAAGTAGGGAGAGCAGCTCTGGACGTTGTCATAGGCGGCAGAGTATCGGAGGCTGTTGGGGTCGAATGCTGCGTTAAAGACAAAACCGCACCCCGCACAGAACGCCAGCAGGAGATCTCCCCGAGTAAACTGGCGTGCCTGCTCAGCGCTCGCACACACCATGTTCTGGTGGACAGGTACCTTCCTGCGTTGGAAGAAGACCTGTGGGGAAGGGCTCGCACAAAGTGGGCAAAGGCGCCTTATCATGTCCCGTGTATCGTTGATCTCCACCATTCACATGTGTTTGCCAAGCCCTCCTTGAGGGTAAGGGAAGGCTTCCACCCGACCACACTTGCCAGCCTTCGAACGTCCGCCAACAACACCAACGGTTCCTGAGGATCCGTGGGCAAAGCTCCAAGTACAAGATTCTCTTCTCTTTGCAGATGTTGCGCAATGGTTTGAACAATCGTCCGCACCTTTATCGGTTGCCCCGAGCCGATATTCACCGGACCGGAGAGGCCACTTTTCGCCACCGCCCACACCGCAGATGCCGCGTCCTCCACATGGAGGAAATCTCGGATCTGTTCCCCACTGGTGCATTTGGCCACCTCCCCTTTTAGCAAGGTCAGAATCACGTAGGGAATCAATCGCTCCTTAGCCTCCATGGGCCCGTAGAGGAGGAAGATGCGCGTCCAGGCAAAGCCCATTCCCGCCTGTGCGCAAAAAGCTTGCAGGATCTCCCGCGTCGCATTCTTGCATATGCCATACAAGGAACGGGGCTTCAAGGGCGTCCCGCTCTCCGAAAGGAATCCATAATCCCAGTCATATTCTGCACAAGTTCCGACGCCCACGAATCGGGAACAGCCTGCCTCGCTAAGCGCTCGCGCTAAGGAAAGACTCATCCTCACACAATCCAGATTCTCACTTGCCTGCCAGTACCTGCCCGGCTCCACATACCAAGCGAGGTGGATGGCGTTCTCAGGTCGAGTCTCGCTGACCAACCTTCGCACCGCGTCGCCATCACTCAAATCGCAATGAACCACAGAAACGGAATCCAGGCAGTCGATTAGGCGCGCAGGAGATTCTCCCGGCCTGAGCACAGCTACAATGGCATGCCCGTCCTGGAGGACTTTTCGGACCACTTGGGATCCGATGAATCCACCTGCTCCAGTAATGAGAACCCTCATCGGACCATCCGGCCAAGAGTTTTTGACTTCCCACTTGCAGGGAATGGTGTCACTGGAGGGGTCAAGACCGTGCACTTCAACATATGAAAAATGGTCCCGCGCTCATTGGGGATACGCTTTAACAGCACAACCCGTACTCCCTCAATCATGGTAGTCCCCTTACTGAAAGCTTCTGGCTGGCCGGCAGCTACGGCTCCGCTGTCCACTCTAGACGATGCGGACTTCCGGAATCGGGATGATGAAATGGCCACCTCGCTGCCGGTATTCCGCCTGTTGCGCCAGAATTTCGTCAGCGAAGTTCCAGGTCAGCAGAAGCGTGTAATCCGGCATTGCCGCCAGGAGCTTCTGTGGCGGATAGATGGGGAGATGGACGCCGGGCATGTATCGCCCCTGCTTGTACGGACTTCGATCGACCACGAAATCCAACCATTCCTGACCAATGCCGCAGTAATTCAGGAGCGTGCTGCCCTTGGCGGCTGCGCCGTATGCGGCCACTCGGGCCCCCTTGCCCTTCAAATCCGTGAGAAGACGGCAAAGCGAGCCCTTGACCTGCTCGACACGATCCGCGAAACCGCTGTAAAAGCCAAACTTGTTGACGCCCCAGGAAGCTTCCTGATCGAGCAGTTGCGACACGGCGGGCGTTGGATCGACGGCATCGCGGTGTTTAAGAAACAATCGAATTGAGCCGCCGTGGATGGGCAGCCTCTTCACGTCTTGAATCTCCAGTTGATGCGGCCGGAAGAGGTTCTGCAGTGCGGTTACCGAGAAGTAGCACAAGTGTTCGTGGTAGATTGTGTCGAACTCGCAGCCATCGATCATTTCTTTCACATTCGGCACTTCAACAACGGCGAGTCCCTGGTCCTTCAGAAGCACTTGGATGCCGGCGGCGAAGCCGTTGAGATCCGCGACATGCGCTAGCACGTTGTTGGCGTGGAACACATCGGCCCGCGTACCCTCGCTGACCAGCTTGGCGGCCAGCCGCTCACCAAAGAAATCCGTAAGGGTCGGAATCCCGTGGTTCTGCTCTGCGACACGCGCGACATTAAGCGCGGGCTCGATTCCGAGCACTGGGACGCCGGCGCGCCGGTAATGACGCAGAAGATAACCGTCATTGCTGCCGGCTTCCACTACAAGACTGGCTGCTCCGAGACGCAGCGAATCGATCAAGCGCCGGGAGATGGCCTCGGCGTGGCTCTGGATCTCATCGGAAAACGAAGAGAAGTAGAGATACTCCCGGAACAGTATTTCAGGAGGAACCGTCTCGGTAATCTGGACAAGCGAGCAGGTGGAACAGAAGGCAAGGTCCAGGGGGAAGGTAAGTTCCGGACGCGCGAGATCCACCTTCGTCAAGAGCGAATTCGCTAGAGGCGTCACGCCCAAGGAAAGGACGGCCTCAAGCCTGGGGCTGCCGCAGGAACGGCATGAGGCTTCGGCGCAAGTCACTTCGGCTGCCCTCCGAAAAAGTCCTGGTA
>Ga0326728_10016055_pt1 | contig 15377 bp, 14 predicted proteins | sample MB3enrmetagenome_FD_207602 | JGI IMG/M metagenome (GOLD analysis project Ga0326728, IMG submission 207602) | Lab enriched peat soil microbial communities from McLean, Ithaca, NY, United States - MB31MN | ecosystem: Environmental > Terrestrial > Soil > Wetlands > Peat | place: USA: New York...
CGGGACAAAAGTCTCCGGACGCTCCTGGAAGCCGGGCACCGCAAAAGAGGTGCCCTCCGTCCGGGAGAACGAAATCCTCCTCACACCATCTCCGCGTGCAGGATTGTCACGTTCGTGAACGGCCGGTTGTTTTCATCGGTGGTCACGTTTCCTATCGCGTCCACCACATCCATCCCGGCAGTGACCGTCCCAAAGACCGGGTACCCTGTATCGAGGCGGTCGTTGTCCACGAGGTTAATGAAGAACTGCGAGCCGCCGGTATTAGGGCCCGAGTTCGCCATCGCTACCGCACCCCGGATGTTATAGTTGTGGCCCGTGAACTCGTCGGGTATAGCGTAGCCAGGCCCGCCGCGCCCGGTGCCGGTGGGGTCGCCTCCCTGGATCATGAACCCGGGGATCACGCGGTGGAAGATGACGCCGTCATAGAACCCGCTTTTTACAAGTTTTTCGAAGTTGCCTGCCGTGATCGGCATATCGGGATCGAGCGCGATGGTAATATTACCCATCGTCGTCTCGAGCAGGACGTGTTCCCGTGTGGCCGTAGCTGACACGTTCGTTGCCTGAGGCGATACAATGCTTCCTGGCGCCGTGACGGCCGGGCTTTGTGCCGTCGCGGTCCCCGCAGGCTGTGTACAGCCGCACGTAAGGAGCAGGATACACGCAAGGAAGATAACGATCAGGTGTATTCGTTGCAGCATCATGGAGTACCCGGGTGTGCCCGGTGAAAAAAAGGTTTTCTAAAAAAATAGTTCAGGGAACCTTTGGCGCGTCGTCACCGGCTTTGCGGCCAAAAACGTAGAGCGCCGAGAGCACGATGATGATGGAGACTATGCCGGTCACGATGATCCATCCGCCCGTGGTGGTCGAAGCAATATAATCATTGGCCGCCACATCGAGCCCAAGGATCGCGTACGTATTGCCGCTGGAATCCGCTGCCGAGTCGTCAATCGGAGCGTACGCGGACATGAACGATCCCCACGAATCTGTGTAAGGAACCGGGGAAGCGGTCGGGCCCGAGAGCGCGGCGAAGATCTCCATCTTGTCCGGGGAATTATCGACCTGGCCGATCCGTGCGGAACCCGAAGGGTCCAGCGGGTACAGGTCATCGACCAAAAACGAGGCGGACATGTCCGTCGTATTTACCCGGACAATATACGCGTTGAGGAGGTGGTCGTTCATGCTGCGCATCGTCCGCAGTTTTGCCGCAACAGCAAGGTACTGCGGCGTGTTTTCATCGCCCGGCCGGAGCCCCTGGATCTCGCTCGCATTGATCTCGGTCGCCATAACGCCAACCGTGGATTTGAGTCCTTCCTGTGCGGTACTCCTGAGCGCTGCATTCGAACTGGTGTACGCGAACGCTGTCAGCGCCGAGATAATAACCACCGCAACCAGTGCGGTGACGATAATCTTTGTTGAACGTGAACAGGTCATTGCCATATCAGCATCGCCTCCTCATATACCCGCCAGCCACAAGGGCGGCGGCAAGCGTGCCCAGCACCAGCGCGGGATCGGGAGCCGGGGAACTGGTCATGGTGGGGCTGGGGGCCACCGAAAGCGTGACCGCGAGAGGGGCAGTCAGTCCTGCAGTGACGGTCGTGGTTGTGGTGTAGTCCACATAGCCCGGAGCCGAAACCCGGACCACGTGGTCGCCTGCCGAAAGGCCCGTCACGGTGAGCGGGGTGGAACCGCGGAACAGGTTATCGATATACGTCCCTGCGTTTGTTGGCGACGAGGCAATCGCAAGGCCTCCTGTCGGCTGGACCGGTGTCGGGCCTGTGCCCGTGGGTGTGAGGGGTGCAGGGATCGAATTTACGGTGTTTGCCTGGATGTAGACCGTGTTCAGCCAGTCGTTGTACCCGCGTGCGGTCACCTTGAAGAGATGGTCGCCCGCTGAAACGCCGCTGAGCGTGAGGCTCCCGGCAGAATTGATCGTGCCCGCCGCGTTGCTGTCAATGAAGACGGTCGCACCCGGCACGGACGTGATGACGACCGTCCCAAGAGTCGCCGTCGACATCGTGACCGGCAGGCTCTGGGACTGGCCGGCGGTGATCCAGACCGTCGTGGAATAATCGTTATATCCCGAAAGCTTGAGCACGATCTGGTGGCTGCCCGGGTACAGGGTCACGGTAAGGGGGGTGGTCCCGTAATACCCGCCGTCGGCATATACCGCGGCATGGTTCGGGCTCGAGGTTACGTATACTGTGCCGGTCTGCCGGGGCTGGGGCGATTGCTGGAGTACCGGGTAATAGGGAGCTGTCTGCCCGATGTACACGTTGACGAGCGTGTTGTCAGGGGTGTACCCGGTCAGGGTGGCTTTCATAGAATAAGTGCCCGGCGCCAGGCTCGGGATGGTCAGCGGGGAGTACCCGTAGAAGTTCCCGTTCAGGTAGATCGCTGCGCCGGCAGGGCTGGACTGCGCATAGATCGCCCCGGTCATGACCGGCGGGATGGTGGTGGGCACCGTGGTGAGCGGGTTGATGGTTGCGTAGACCGCAACATGCTCACCCTGCGAGGGCATGCGCGAGGGGCTGCCTGACCAGCCGGCGTATCCAGCCATGGAGACGGTGATTGTACTGATAGGGGAACTCGTGGTGGACACTGCCACTGAGAGGATGCCCCCGGAGATCGTGCCTTCGCTGACGCCATCAAAATAGACGCTGGCGCCGTCCACATTACAGTACACGTCAATCCATCCTTTGTCGCCGCCTATTGGAGAGATCGTGGTGGTTTCCTGGGTGGTCGGCTCCGTCAGGGTGGGCAGCAGGGTCGGCGCTGTAGTCTCTTCGGTGGTTGTCTCGATGATTACCGGGCCTGGTTCAAGCGGAATGCCGGAGGTGCCGGCACCGGCAGCAAGCGGGGAAAGGACAAGTAGTAAGAATGTCAGCACGAGCATAAGGACAAGCAGTTTCTTTGTCACGTTATCTCTTCCTGTAATACTACATCTGACCGATGCTGATATAAATAAAAGAGGGACTTGCGGTACGGGCTGCGACAGCAAAAAACTGGTGAAAAATTACTGGCTTGACGCAGGACTTTTGCCTGCTGTCGCACTGCCTGCCGGAAAAAAGCGGGACAAAAAAATTTCCCGTTGGCGAGGATAAAAAAGCCCGGCAATCCGATCCCGCACGGCTGCTGCCGGTATTTTTTACGACAACCCGTTGACAACCCCTGCGAGCCGGTGCATGCCTTCCGAAATCTTTTCATCGTCGGCGTTGGAGAAATTGAGCCGGATCATATCGGTGCCGCCCCCGTCCACGTAAAACGGCATGCCGGGAAGGACGGCGATCTTCTGCCGGATCCCCTCCTCAAAGACTTTCATCGCATGCAGGCCGTCGGGCAGCGTCGCGGTAAGGAACATGCCCCCTGCAGGAGTCGTGTGGGAAAGGGCAGGCATCAGGTCGTCGAAGAGATCGCACATCAGCCGGCACTGGCTGCCGTAGATTTCAACGATCCTGTGGATGTGGGCGTCCAGGTCATGCGTTGTCAGGTACCGGTGCAGGATCTGCTGGCAGAGGAAATTCGAGTGAAGATCTGCTGCCTGCTTTACCGTATTGAACGCTGAAAGGATCTCTTTTGGGGCATACAACCACCCGATCCGCATGCCCGGTGCGGTGATCTTGGAGAACGATCCGGAGATTACGGACTGTTCGGGAAGCCAGCGTTTCAGCGGCAGCCGGGGTTTCCCGTCAAAGAAGAGTTCCCCGAACGCGTCGTCCTCGTAAAACACGGTATCCGTACCGTTGATTATATCTGCAATCTCCCTGCGCCGCTCTTCAGAGTACGTGCAACCGGAGGGGTTCTGGGAGTTGGGAATGCCGTAGAAGAATTTTACCGGCGTCTTTTTTATCAGTGTCCCGAATGCAGCCATGTCTGGTCCTTCGCTGTCGAGCGGCACGGTCTCAAAGACCGGCTCGTAGAGCGAGAAGGCCTCGATCGCCCCGAGGTACCCCGGCCGCTCCATGCCCACCCGGTCACCGGCATTTAAGAAGATCTTCGCGAAGAGGTCGAGGCACTGCTGGGAGCCATTGGTGATCTGGATCTCATCGGCCGTTGCGGGGACCCCGAGCCGCCGGCGGTACCGTGCCGCTATGTACTCACGCAGCGGCCGGTAACCGTCGGTCGTCGAGTACTGCAGGGCGGTCCGGGGATCGGTGGCAAATATATCCCGTGCCGCTTCGGAAAGCCCGTCCGCGTCGATCAGCGCGGACGAGGGAAGTCCCCCGGCGAACGAGATGATGGAAGGATCGGCAGAGACCCTGAAGAGCTCCCCGAGAAACGATGCCGGGGCATGCTGGATCCGCCGGGCAAATGAAAATGTCATGGTATGCCTGCACGTGAAAACTGATTGGTACTATGTTGGCTCGCGCCACTAAAAAATAAGGTGTTTGCTATGAAAACCGGGTTTTCGTAGAAATCATCAAAATATTCCTCTTAACGCTTCTTTGTGGGCTACGGCATATGCCTACACCCCCGCCGCTTTGGCATCCCCGTTCATCACCGGGTTCCTGCGCAGGAATAATTCGATCGGCTGCACCGACCTGATCGGCCACAACCTTGGCGACCCAAAAGAACTCGCCATCGCCCGGGAGAACGGTCTCTTCCACACGAAATGTACGAAGTATGTGCGCGATGCCGCCGAAATTCTTGAAAAATTGTTATAAATTTCTGTGGGGGTAAAACCCCTTTGTGCGAAAAGGGCTACGCAGTTTCGGCCACGTCAATCCTGATGATCTCGGATGAGATGGAATGGATCATATGGTGCAGGTCGGCCTTCCAGGCCTGCTGCACCTGCCCGATCGCCTCTTTGAGCCGGGCGAGCGCTTCTCCTTTGTTCGCACCCTGGCAAACGGTCCCTGGAATCTCAACGCAGCGGGCGGCAAAACCGCCTGCGTCGTTGGGTTCAAGGACGATTGTGTATTGCATGATCTTGTATATTTCCCGGGTGGGTATACAGCCTTTCCTGTCGGCAAAAGCTGCCGCAGCCGCTCCGGCAGGGAGGAATTGCGGCCCCGCTTATTCCGGCTCTGGGTGTATACCAACCGGTTTCTTTGTTCTAACCCGGCGGTTCAATTGCATTACCCGGGTAATCATGGAAATATATACCCCCGGGCCGGCAACATCAGGGGCAGATGAGTCCTCGCAAAAAGTGGTTTTACGCAGGCCATCATACAGGAACAATCCAGAGATGAAGAAGATGAAACACACCAGGATACTTTTGATCGGCAACCTCTGCATGATCTGCCTTATCGCGGCAGTCATGCCGGCTGGCGCTGCTCCCGTGAACGGAACCGGCTGGAATACCAATCCCGAGCACATCGCCGCGATGCAGGCCTTCGTTGCCTATGCCGGGGCAAAGGGACAGGCGCAGATGGACGGGGCGATCAGCTACCTCGGAACAATCAGCAACAATGCCGGGACCAGCCAGCTCTCCTCCATCGAATCGCAGTTCACCGGCACCGTCTCGTCGGTGCAGTCGATGACAACCGGCGACCAGATCCGGGACACGGAGACACAGCTAAGTGCGGACCGCAAGGACTTCATGACGACGGCAAAAGAATCGCTCAGGGAGTACAACGGTACCGGAAAAGCCCTCGCAGCGAGCGTCAACGCCTCGGTCATGGCACAGTCGGCGACGCTCCAGACCCTCGAGAACACGTGGTGGACAGACCGCCAGACCGCCCGCATGGATGAGTTCGCGGCAAACGACCAGCGCCGGACCGGTGTCCTTTCAAACCTGACCGCAAAAGGCATCGATGTCTCGCAGGCACAGGCGATCGAGAACCAGATCCAGCAGGAAGGCGCGGCGTTGAATGCGGCGCTTACCAGCCGGGATGAGAGCGCAATCAGGGCTGCAAACGAACAGCTCGCAACGCTCAACCAACAGTTTGCGAGCACGGTGAAAGGCTACCGGGCCGAACACCGGGCCCGGGTTACGCCTTCAGTCACTGCTACACCGGTCACTTCCTCGTGAGGGGAGAGCACCGGCTTTTTTTTAAAATTCCTGTCATTCGGTAACATATCACTTCGGGGAGATCCGGTACGCCCCTTTGGGTACGAGGATCTCGAACTGTGCTCCCCATACATCCCATCAGTTGACCTGTATCCAATCCGGGCCCAGTTTGGCCTCCGATTGGCGTCCGACACTCCCAAAAGAAGCCTGTATCGGGCTCCGTTTCAAAATAACCTCAAATCGGGCGTATTTTCGAAAACGGACAAATTAAAACGGACTCGACAACGTGGTTTTTTTGGCAGATCTCATGCCTGACGGGCACTTTTACGATCCGAAAAACAAAGGCCGCCAAAACGCGAATACGGGGCTGCAAAGGGCATTATATGGGGGTCAAAATGGGCGTATTTTTTGAAATGGGGGGCTATAAGAGTCTGGATTTATGGGGGCTGTGAAATGGAGGGAATGTCCGGCTGCCAGGAGGCACTTTTTCCGGAACGCTCCATAACCTTCTCGAATTTTTTTGAAAAGACCAGTAATGTCATTGAACTTTTTTTGGAATCTTCACAAACCTTACCGGACTTTTTACAAAAATCTGACAACTCTTCTGAGTTTTTTGAGAAAGTCCGGCAACCTTACCGGACTTTTTTACAATAGTTCGATAACCTCATCGGACTTTTTTGAAAATTTTCAGCTGCTGAGCCGGACATTTTCCGGAATCATCAGATCATGATCAAAACTTTTCCGGGAAAGTACGGCAGGGCCGGCCGGAGCATCCGGATTTTGGGACAGGGATCATAAAGATGGGGGCTGATGCCCCCATACCCCCAACGAGCGAGGAGTGCCGCCGCCCCCGGCAGGAAGCCCCCGCGGCGGATCAGGGAAGGGAGAACCGCACTCGCCCCGCCGTGCCCCGTGAGGGGCCCTGATGCGGGAGAGCATCGTAATTCTCTTATGAGTTTGGAAAATTATTTGGTGAATTTTTGGGCTTCCTATGACATCTGTAAAGTCATGGCATATCACAAAAATGACCCGGGCGTGCCGGCCCAACCTTCCCGCTATCTATTCCCACCCGCCCTTCCTCTGCGATCCGCCGCGCCGCGAGCTCGCAATAATGCGGGTCGATCTCGATCCCGATTGCCCTGCGGTTACACCGGGCGGCCGCGACGAGCGTGCTCCCGCTCCCCATGAAGGGATCGAGCACGGTGTCGCCGACAAACGAGAAAAGTTTCATGCACCGCAGCGGCAGCTCGACCGGGAAGGGGGCAGGGTGGCCGATCCTGGTCTTCTTCTCGCCGCCAAATGTCCAGAGCCCGTTTGTCCAGTCCATGAATTCCTGTTTTGAGATGTCCGACTGCCGCGAACCGCTGGTTTTTTTCCAGGATTTTTTGTAGAGCACCACGATCAGTTCCACGGGGGCGATCACGTACGGCGCAGAGGCGCTCGCCCACGAACCCCACGCCGTCCGGCGCGAGATGTTCCCCTCGTTCCAGACGATCGTGGAGTGGTAGGAAAACCCGCACTCCTTTGCGATCGTGGTCAGGTCGGCACCTACGCTCTGCTGGCCGTCCTTGTTCTTGTCGAGCGGAATGTTGAGGCAGAACCTGCCGTCGTCCCTGAGCCAGCGGTAACAACGCTTCATCCAGCGCTTCGAGAAAGCGAGATAATCGTCGTACGTGAGCCGGTCGTCATGGGAATTGTACCTGATATCGACATTGTACGGCGGCGAGGTGACCACGAGGTCGATCCCCTGTACCGGGATGGCACGGGTGGCAAAGATATCCTCGTTGATGATCGAGAGGTTGTCTGTCCGGTAAAATGCATCCCGTCCCATGCGGCCGCCCTTTTATGAAGGAGCGTTGATCGTTGTACCTAAAGAAGTTCCCGGCTGCCCGTCACCGGATTTTTTACCTGCGTGAGTTCAATAGATCTTCATGCACGACGCTTCCGGCCTGGCATTCTCGTACCGGCCTATCGGCACGATCCACTCGCCATTTACCGATATTGCCGGCATGCCCATCCAGCCGAACGGAGCCCGGGGCGTGCGGGGAACGATCGAGCTCGGCCCCGGTCTTTGTGAAGGGCTTGCCGATCTCGACGGTTTCTCCCGGATTATCCTGCTGTACGCCCTGCACCGCTGCACGGGGTATTCCCTGAAGGTTACGCCGTTCCTCGATCCGGTACCCCGCGGTGTCTTTGCGACCCGGTCGCCAAGGCGCCCCAACGCGATCGGCTTTTCGGTTGTCCGGCTCACCGGTATCGATGGGTGCGTGCTCTCGATCGAGGACGTGGATGTCCTTGACGGCACGCCGCTTTTAGACATCAAGCCCTATGTGCCGGCCTTTGACGCTTATCCCGATGAGCGCAGCGGGTGGCTGGAGCCGGTCGCACACAAGGCACAGCATACACGGTCCGACGACCGTTTCCGGTGAAAAGGCCCGGCTGGCCGATGGGGGAACGCTTAATAGCCTTTTGTGCCCGATCGTAGATCTGGTATGACAGAACACGAGCCACTTCGCGGCATCCCCGGCATCCTGCGCCCGTTCAAGGAGTATATCCAGAGCCTCAACCTCAGCGAGGGCGACCAAATCGTCTACTACGGGTGCGTCGGGACCTGCACCCCGTTTGTCGAACTGCTTGCCGTTGCAATCCGGGGCCTGCATCTCCGGCAGGCCTTCGTGCCGCTGCTTGATGAGAACAAGGCGCACGCGATCCACGACGTTCCTGATGTGGGTATGCAGGCTTCGGGAAAACCTGTTGCGGTGACAAAACCCGGCGTGATCGTTATCATGGGCGGGCTTGCGATGCCCCTGATGCCGGTGACAAAAGAGCAGGTACGCGACCTCGCCGCACAGCACATCGGAGCAAAAGTAGTTGGCGTTTGTTTCCAGGACATGTTTGCCCGGGCAGGCTGGACAGGCACGGTGCCGTTTGATCTTGCGATCAACGCGATGATCGACCCGGTGACCGTGACCCGTACGGGTCACTAATCCCCCCCTGTTTTTGCCACCGGAAAACGGCAATCTCCCTGATGCGTTCCGGGAAGCCAAAAGGATCCGTGCAACTGACAGCCCCATCCCCCTGCCGGGACGGTACGTATTTTCTCCTTTTAGGGCAAACGGGTATCCATGGCTTCTTTTGTCCACCGCATAGAAGTTCACTATAAAAAAGATCCCCGCGAGAAAATCCGGACGGACCGGATCCGGTCGCTCGGGTTTTTAATTGACGAACTGCAGCTCGTGGATGTCTATACGATTGTAACCACGGACCGGGACATGAGCCCCGGCAAGCTCGCGGAGATAGGCGCCCGGCTAACCAATCCCGTAGTGCAGGAATTCGTGGTGGACACAGCGACAAGAGCCCTGTTTGACTATGCGATCGAGGTCGGATTTTTGCCCGGGGTGACCGATAACGTGGGAACGACCGCCCGCCAGACCATCGAAGATTTTCTTGGGATACCATTCGGGCAGGGTGAAACGGTTTCGTCTTCGGAGCTCTATTTTGTCCGCGGGAGACTTGCCCCGGATGTGCTTGCGCGGCTCGCGGCGACACTTGCAAACCCTCTCGTAAACCGCGTGAACATAAAGACCCGGCAGGAGTACGGGGAGAACGGGATGGACCGGGTCGTCCCCCAAGTCAGGCTTCACGAGCTGCCCGCTGCAGGGACGGTGGACCTTGCAATCCCGGATGCGGATCTTGCCCGGATCGGAAAGGAAGGGATTATCGACCCGCAGACCGGCCAGCACCGGGGACCGCTCGCGCTCGACCTTGCCCAGCTTCACGCTATCCGGGATTATTTCGACCGGCAGAACAGGAAGCCGACCGATGTGGAACTGGAATCCCTTGCCCAGACCTGGAGCGAGCACTGCAAGCACACGATCTTCGCATCAGCGATGGACGATGATATCCCAAAAGGGCTCTACAAGACCTGCATTCAGGCAGCAACAAACGAGATCCGGGCGGAAAAAGGCGACCGCGATATCTGTGTCACGGTCTTCACCGACAATTCCGGCGCGATTATTTTTGACGACGAGTACCTGGTGACCCACAAGGTCGAGACCCACAACTCGCCCTCCGCACTCGACCCGTTCGGCGGGGCGCTCACCGGTATCGTCGGGGTGAACCGGGACACGATCGGTTTTGGCCTCGGTGCAAAGCCCTGCATCAATATCTATGGTTTCTGTGTTGGCGACCCGGGATCCGACCCGGGACTGTTCCGGGGAAAGGATCGTGCGATCCCCATCCTCCCCCCCCGGCAGATCCTTGACGGCGTCGTGCGGGGTGTCGGGGTGGGGGGCAACTGCTCCGGCATCCCGACACCGCAGGGGTTCTGTTACTTCGACAACCGCTATGCGGGCAAGCCTCTCGTGTTTGCCGGCACGGTCGGTGTGATGCCGCGGGTGCATGACGGCCGGAATCTCTTCGAAAAGAAGGCGGAGCCCGGCGACCTTATTGTGATGGTTGGCGGCCGGGTGGGAAAAGACGGCATCCACGGCGCGACATTCTCGTCCGAGGCCCTTGACCCGGAAAGCCCGGTCACCGCAGTCCAGATTGGCGACCCGATCACCCAGAAGAAGTTCTCGGACGTGATAGTCAAAGAGGCCCGTGACCTGGGCCTCTACCGGAGCATCACGGACAACGGGGCCGGCGGCCTGTCCTGCTCGGTCGCCGAAATGGCGAAAGAGTGCAACGGCTGCCACGTCAAGCTCGACCGCGTTCCCTTGAAGTATCCCGGCATGGCGCCGTGGGAGATCTGGATCTCCGAATCGCAGGAGCGCATGACGCTCGCCGTCCCGCCGGATAAACGTGAAGCCTTTACGTCGCTTCTCGCGCGCCGCGAGGTCGAGGCGACCGTAATCGGTGAGTTCACGGATACCGGGAAGTGCGTGGTGGAATATCACGGCATGACCGTAATGGACATCGACCTCGCGTTCCTGCACGACGGCCTGCCCAGAAAACACCTCACCACTGCCCCGGTGCAGAGAACGTATTCCGAACCTGTCCTGCCCTGCCCCGCCCGGCTCGATGATGCTCTTACTGCGATGCTCGGGCGCAGGAACATCTGCTCGACAGAATTTATCTCGATCCAGTACGACCATACCGTTCAGGGCGGCCACGTGCTCGGCCCGGTACAGGGAAAGGGCCGGGTGCAGTCGGCTGCAACACTCACAACAGTGGTACCCGGCTCAAAAAAGGGTGTCGGGCTCTCGCAGGCGCTCTTTCCCGCGTACTCTGAGATCGATCCGTACTGCATGGCCGGGGCCGCCATCGACACGGCGATCCGGGGGCTTGTCGCGCTGGGTATTCCTCCTGATGCGATCGCGCTCCTCGATAATTTCTGCTGGTGCTCGTCGGATGAGCCGGAACGGCTCTGGCAGCTCAAGCGGGCGGCTCAGGCGTGTTACGATTACGCAAAAACGTTCGGGACGCCGTTTATTTCGGGGAAAGACAGCATGTTCAACGATTTCTCGGGATACGACGCGGAGAACAACCGGGTAAAAGTCTCCGTCCCGCCCACGCTCCTTATCTCGTCGATCGGCATTCACAGCGATGTGGCAAAAGCAGTCTCGCTCGATGTGAAGATCGCAGGAGACCTCGTGTACGTGATCGGCGCGACGGAGGAAGAACTCGGGGGGTCGGAGTATTTCGCTCACCTCGGGTATTCCGGCACTACGGTGCCCCGGCTTGACGCAAAAGCAGCAAAAGTGCGCTACCTCCGGCTCGCGGATGCGATCGCCCACGAACTTGTGGCGTCAGCGTACCCGGTCTCCCACGGGGGACTGGGCGTGGCGCTTGCAAAAGTGGCCATCGCCGGCCGGCTCGGCATGGATCTCACGATCCCAGCTGCCGTGCGCCCGGATTATTTCCTCTTTTCTGAGACGCTTTCCCGGTTCGTGGTCACGGTTGCACCGGATCACAAACGGGCGTTCGAGCGGATGTTCGGCGCCGATGCATTGCTGCTTGGCAAAGCCGGGGGAAGCCGCTTCAGGGTAACCGGCCGGACACTCCTTGTTGAACAGGAGATCGCACAACTGGAAGAGGCCTACAAGGCGCCCTTCAGGAGGTTCTGATATGCCTGTCCCACCTGCACCCCTCACTCCCCGGGCCATGATCCCGGAAAAGGCCCTCATTATGAGCGGGTACGGGATCAACTCCGAGATGGAGACGCAGGAAGCGCTCCGCAGGGCCGGTATGGCCTCCGACATCGTCCACATCAACGACCTGATTTCAGGAAGAGAGCGACTGTCGGATTACCGGCTCCTGGTTTTCCCTGGCGGTTTTTCCTACGGGGACGACACCGGTGCCGGGAACGCGTATGCAAACCGGGTGAGAAACAACCTCTGGGACGATATCCTGGAATTCCTTGATGGAGACAACCTGGTGCTTGGAATCTGCAACGGGTTCCAGATCCTCTCAAATCTCGGGCTTGTCCCTGCGTTCGACCGGACCTGCTCCCGGGATATCGCACTGATGCCCAACCGAAGCGGGCGGCTTGAGTGCCGGTTTGTGACAATCAAACCCGTGGCCGAGAACATCTGGACGCACGGCATTGTGAAGCTCTGGTGCCCGGTCTCCCACGGTGAAGGTAATGTCTCCTGTTCCCCGGAGACCCTCCAGCGCATCAGGAAGCACAAACAGATCGCGTTTTCCTACTGCCGGGAGGACCTGAGCCCGGCCGGCGGCGAATATCCCTTCAACCCGAATGGTTCGGTGGAAGACATTGCCGGGATCACTTCGGCTGACTGCAAGGTGCTGGGCATGATGCCGCATCCAGAGCGGGCGATGGAGTTTACCAATCTTTACGACTGGCCGCTCCTCAGGGAACAGATGCGGCGGAGCGGCGAGCGGGTACCTGAAGAATCGCTTAACATGGCCCTATTCAAAAATATTGTGCGATACTTCGCATGAAAACGGGCCGCTCCCGTTTTTTTTGCAATCACATCAAAAGGGAAGGTGCGGTTGGGAGCCTCATCACTTCATGAATTTGAACATCCCGCCCTTTTTCCCCTGCTGCTTCCCCTTCCGCCCGGCCCCGGCGTTCTCCCCGGTATCATGAGCGGCGCGGCGTTCGGCATCCTCCTTTAATTCGTCGGCGACAAGGGGCAGGTGGGCGTATTTTTTCCGTGAGCCGGGGTGCTGCGGTTCAGGGTCCCGGGCAGGCTTGGGCCGTGGCATTCCCCCGGCAATGCGTTCGAGATCGGTAAGGGGTCTCTGCTGCGGCTGCAGCGGCAGGGGAGCCGATATATCGTACAGCGGGTCCCCGTCGGTCCAGGGGTCCCATTCTTCAGCAGGTTCATCGGGCCCCGGCTGGTGGCCTTTCCGTGGCCTGACTACCACCGGCTCCGGTTCCGCTGCAGGTACCGGGGGTGCAGCAGGAACTGCACGGGTTTTCCCCGGGACCGGAGGCCCGAAGGTGGCACCACACCGGGTACAGAATTTTGAGCGGGAAGACGGTGCCGGAGTACCGCAGACCGGGCAGACCGGTTTTGCCAGCGGTGCGCCGCACACATCGCAGAACTGCGCCTTCTTATCAGAGACGATGGTCCCGCAGGCCGGGCAAACCGGCAGCCCCTGCGGTGTGACCGGCTCTTCAATGAGCGGCGCCCCGCACAGGTCGCAGAACCGCGAGTTGGTATCGGGGGCTGGAGCACCACAGTTCCCGCATTTTCTGGCCATATTCTTCTTAGTAATTCCTTTCGTCTGCTGCATAAAGACTGCGGTTTCGACGAATCCGTGTGCGGATCCCGATCCGGTTTTATCCCGGAAAATATTTTTTCGCCGGGCGGAGGGTTCCCGTTCGGACCCGGTCTAGTATAAATCTACCGGCAGTTTATTGGCCATATTGCTTGGCCATTCCCATGATCGGGAACCCTTCTGGCAGGAGGTTCGCCAGTGGCAGAAAACGGATCCTTTTTTCCTTTCCGGCAATCTATATACGGGTGTGACACCTTCACCGGATGACGACCTCGCCCGGCGGTACCCGGATATCAGGCAGATACGCGAGACGGTCGGGACCTACGAGCTGGATATCAGGGATGTTGAAGTCCCCCTCAGGATCAGGATTATCCGGACCGGGGACCAGTACTTCGGCATCGCAAACCTTGCCGTGCGGGAAAAGGGCACAAAGGACTATTACCGCGATTCAGGGAGCTACCCGTCAAAGGAGGCCGCCCTGCACGGCGCAGTCGCGGGCTTTTTCCTGCACCTGACACCGGGTGCTTCAATACGGGAGATCAAGAACTGGGGCACCTGACATCCGGGATCCAAAAAGATGTCGAGTCCCGGATTTTTACCGTATGTCCGGCGCTCGCTCCGCCCGGTATGTGTGTGAACCGCGCGACCCATGGCACATCAGGGATCTTTTGGACAGGGGGTCCGATCACGTGAACGCCTTGGCCTGTCCCCGGGCCTCAATGACTCTTTTCCAAGAGCCGGGTCGCCGGGTGGCACCTGCGGTCTGGCACATTTTGATTTTTCACGTACTACCTGCACACCCGTGCAGGTGGTATCTAAAAAAAAATTAGATGTAGGGGTTCCGGAGAGCCTTGCCAACACCGAAGGTCTTGCGAGCCTCAACAGTGTTCTTGTTCTTTGTGATCTTCTCGTTTGCGAGCTTGGTCACGAGTTCAAGGCCTGGCTTGACCTTCTCGATAGGCTGGGTCTCGAAGATACCTGCTTCCATTGCCTTTGCCCAGACTGCTTCACCGATCTTTGACCTGACAAAGACGGTGGACCAGCCATCGGGGCTGCCAACGGAACCGGTGGAGATGTCACCGAGATTTGCCACGTAGTCGAGGCAGACATGGCAGCCGGGCTGCTCGTACTTGTGGGTCACCTTGAGCGGCAGCTGGACGACCTGTCCGCGCTTGCCGTAGACCCAGAACTTGCCCTTGCCGATCTCCATCTTCTTGACCGACTCGAGCTTCATCGCTGCGTGGTCTTCCACGAGCTGGAGGATGCTCTGGTACGGGAAGTTCTCCATGCAGAAGATACCGACTGCGAGTGCAACTGCTGCGCCGACGTCACGGGCACCGATCGGGTAGAGCTGGAGTTTGCGGACTGCCTGCATCTGGCAGGGGGTTCCGACGATGCCGACCTTGTCCAGGCCGAAGCTGCGGGTTGCCTCCTTGATCATGGAGACGTTCGGGCTGATGTTGTACTTGGTGCCTGCTGCTGCAAGCAGATCCGCTTTTGATGTAACAATGCATGGAATTGGTCTCCATGGCTCATGGAACTCCATGTTCGAGTTGTCCATCATGGCCTTTTCCGGGTGCTTGTGCGCGAATTCCTTGGTTGCAGCGACAATGGCGCCGTCAATGATACCCGCGTCGAGTGCATATCCGAAGAGGGATGTGACAATGCCGCCATCCTGGGCGTGCTTGAGTATCTCCTTGTCGGTGCTTCGTGCTGAGACGCATGCTTTGTATTT
>Ga0326728_10016057_pt1 | contig 15374 bp, 16 predicted proteins | sample MB3enrmetagenome_FD_207602 | JGI IMG/M metagenome (GOLD analysis project Ga0326728, IMG submission 207602) | Lab enriched peat soil microbial communities from McLean, Ithaca, NY, United States - MB31MN | ecosystem: Environmental > Terrestrial > Soil > Wetlands > Peat | place: USA: New York...
TGTTCGTTGTCTATACCGGCGTCCATACGCCCGTGGAGATGACGAGGATCATGCGGGCGGCGGACGTCGTGATCGAGTTCAAGACCGAGGTCAGCCAGAACGAGTTGGAGCGGACCCTCGCCGTCCACAAGATCAGGGACTCGGCGGCGCCCCAGCGCCTGCTGCCGTTCATCATCACGGATAACGGCATTGAAGCGTCGACGACATCGAGAGTCGTATAACACTATCATCCGGTATTTTTTCTGGTATTTCCAAGTACCAGCATGAGGATTTTTACCCAGTTATCGACGGAACTGCGTTTTTAAAATTACAGCGCCAGCCGCACTTCACGTGCAGCCTCCGCCATATTTTTCAGTTTCCAGAATGCCGATTCCCGCGAACGCATCCGCAGGCCGCAGTCGGGATCGACCAGCATCGACCGGGCCCCGAAGACCGCGACACCTTGTTCGATCCGTTTCCGGATCTCTGCTACGCTCTCCACGGTCTCGGTTGCGGAGTCGACGCAGCCGTATCCAATCATCCGTCCGGCAAGATCCCGTGAGCCGAAAAGGGCGAGGTTGGCAGGGTTTTTCGAAAACTCGAAGTCCAGTACGTTGACATTGATCTTCAGGATATCATCGATGGTGTTCCCGAGATCACCGCAGACATGCATGCAGCTCGGGATACGGACTGATGCCGTGATCTTCTCGACAGCCTGTTTGCCAATAGTAAGATCCGCAATACCTGTCGAGAAGATAGGCTCGTCAATCTGGAGCAGTGTAACCCCGGCAGATTCAAGGCTTCTGGCCTCGACAGTGAGAGCCGTAGCGAGATCGGGCGCGAGTTCCTCCTTGTTGCGGTACATCGGCGTGCTGATATGGAGGCCGTGGGCAAGAGTAGATGGACCGGTGATGATGCCCTTGACAAGGGGAGCTTTTTTGAGCGCAAACTTCGTGTCTCCTGCCGTTATCGGTCCTGACGCCGGCTGCACTTTTCCAAGTACCTCCTGCCCCTTGATGCCCGGCAGTTTACCGGCAAACAGTTGGATCATGTCACCCCTGATCTGCCCATCCGAGATGATATCGATGCCTGCCGTGATCTGGTCGGAGACTGCTGTCTCGACCGCGGATTGAAGGGGGTCAAAGAGGCTTTTTATGCCGCTGCCCTTTACCACCGGGTAGCTTCCGACCACCGTTGTCGCCAGTACTTTGTTGATAAAATATGCCTTCATGGCACCAGCCGGTGCATGTCACGCGGGAAGAGAATCGCCTCACGGATATTCTGCAATCCGAGCATCGTCATGACCAGCCGTTCGGCACCGAGCCCCCATCCCGCGTGGGGGGGCATGCCGTACCGGAACGGCCGCAGGTAAAAACCGAAGCTCTCCGGGTTGAGCCCTTTTCTCTGGATCTGTTCGACGAGCAGGTCGTACTGATGGACGCGCTCTGCGCCACTGGAAAGCTCCATCCTCGGGTGCATGAGGTCGAATGCCCGGCATATGGACGGGTCGTTTTCGTACGGCATGGCATAGTACGGGCGGATAGCGGTCGGCCAGTCGACAATGAAATAGTGGCTCCCCATCTCCTCACCGATTGCTCGCTCGGCAGCCGTGCTGATATCATCACCATATTTGATCGGCTCCTCGATCTTCTTCTGCGCGATTGCGATTGCATCAGCATACAGAAGCCGTGGAAATGGACCTCTTGGCACGGCAAAGTCGCTGCATTCAAGGTTTGCGAGCTGGTCGCTGCAGGTTGCATTCACGTAGTCGTATGTCCGGATAATCAGCTCTTCGAGAATCCTCATGACCTCATGGTGATCCACATATGAGACCTCGATATCTATCGATGTAGCCTCGTTGAGGTGCTTGGTGGTGTTATGCTCTTCGGCACGGAAGATCGGCCCGATCTCGTATACCTTCTCGAAACCCGCTGCCATCATCATCTGCTTGTAGAGCTGGGGGCTCTGGTTCAGAAAAGCCTCCTTGTCGAAGTAGGCGATGGGGAAGAGTTCGGTACCGCCTTCCGTTGCGGCGGCGACAATCTTTGGGGTGGCGATGTTGAGAAAGCCGGCCTTGTGGAAATAGTCGTTGATGATATACATCGCCGCACTACGGATCTGGAAGACCGCGGCGACCCGGGGGCGTCGGACGTCAAGGAACCGTGCGTCGAGCCGGGTATCGAGTTCTGCCGGCACTTTTTCCGAAACATCGAGTGGGAGGGGGGTTTCCGCGAGGCTTATGATTTCGAAGGTATCGGGAACCAGTTCCCTGCCGCCCGGGGCCTTGTCGATCGCTTTCACCAGACCTGCCACCCGGACGACCGATTCACGGGAGACCTGTTTTGCAGTGGCAAGTACCTGTTCAGAGGCCTTCTTTTTTGGGATGGTCACCTGAATGATGCCGGTACGGTCACGGATCAAAAAAAAAGCGAGTCCACCGAGGTCCCGGATCTCGTGTACCCATCCGCAGATCTCCGCGTGGCCGGCATCCGGGGCGACGGATTGTATTGGTATGCGCATCAAAATCTTATTAGAATGGGGCGGGGGGGATTATGGACTTTATGGGCATGTCTTTGCACACCATCGCGTTCTTTCAACTGTACGATAACCGTAAATTTTCCTATACCATTTCACTATCGGCCGGAGCTGGAAAACGAGCACCCGTTTACTTCCGGAACCAAAGGTGGTCACTGCCTGCTGGTTGCCGCCGTCAGTCTCTCCACATTGCTCTGGGTGAAAAAACCGTCGAAATCCCCGTAGCGGTGGATATATTCGGTCACGAGCAGCGTATTCTTTGACGGTTCGGAGAAGATCTGCTTAAGTCCTTCAGCCGGCGAGCCCACCAGTTCGAGCAGGAAGTCCTGACCGTCATTTTTCAGCGCTGCCACCGTCTTTTCTATATGCTCAGTGCGGAACGCGATGTGGTGCACCCGGGTCCCATAATTCTGGATAAACTTCTCGGTAGGTCCGGAAGCCTCGTCACTGGTATAAGGAGTGATGCCGGAAGTAAAGACCATTGCATAATCGGTTTTGCCACGACGGGCGACACTCGTTATGGAATTGAGCGATTTGACATAGACCGCGAAATCGTAATGGTAATTGGTAAGCAGCAGGAATTCAAGGATCGCCGCATTGCGATCCTGTGCCCGGACCCTCGTAGCAGCATGGTCGAGCTCAAAGATTGTACCAAGGTGCGGAAGGTCCGGTTTGAGCACATCTGATGTGATATGCGTTGCGCCATCGGGCGCATACGACCGGTCCCGGTTGTGCCACTCGATAAAGCCGAGCGCGTTGCCGGTGTATGCGGAAGGGGCAGTCTGGATATAGGACCAGTTGGTGGATTCGACCGGCGTATCCATGAGAAACCTGACGCCCCGTTTTTTCTGGATCCTGACATACTCATGGATGTCAGGTGTTGAAAAGACAAACGTCTCGAGCCGGGTGGCCGGTAGGGCCTTACTCTCCCTGCCGGAATTGAAGGGAAGGAACGGGCTTGCACCTGCAGTACGTGAACGGACGATGACAGAAGGTGACTTGGCGACCGAAAGCACATAACTCTGGACACGATCGTCAAAAAATGCTTCCATGCAGCTGAGGCCGGTATACCGGAGCAATTCGTACACGGCTGGAACGAGCCGGTCAACTTCCGTGTTGATGATCACACAGTCAAGATTTCCGACGAGGCCATCGAGCCCGGCTTCCTGTCGCTCAAGCAGCGTCTGCGGGACTCGGGTTTTCAGTTCTTCTTCCTGGGTAACGATTGTATCAAGCCCGGTTCTTTCGGTTGTGTTCATGGAGATCAGCCCAGTAAACAGTAGATGTGGGTCTCCTCTCATAAGCATGACGTATCCGGCACTATCGCTTAGCGGAATCCTGAAGGAAACTTCGTTTGGAGTGTCCCGGAAAGGAATAAATACTATTTATAGGGCAGCAAACTATTGGGGTATATAGGTGCGAATGTATGAAAAATATTCATGAACCAACCTATTCATTTGTCATTTTAACGCTCGTGCTCATTGTTATTGATACCCTGCTTGCATGGCTCTCAATCTCCCTTTTTCCGGTAATTTTACCATCCGTTCCGGGTTCGTTTGGGGTTTCTTTCCCATACTTTGCCGTTGCATTTATGATCCTCCTCACGCTCTGGTTTGGTGCATATGGCGCGATCGCGGCGTATGCCGGGACCCTGATAGGATCGGGACTTATCTCATCAGGGGCACTCGCGAACCAACCGGCGGTTGTGGTCTACTTGTCGGTTGCCGGCCTGCTTCAAGTGCTCATCCCCCTCATCGCTTTCAGGGTGTTCGAGGTGAATGTCGGCATGGAGAACCGCCGGGACTTCTTCCACATGATCCTCTTTGGGGTCATCATCAACAATATTATCGGTGCCACTTGGGGTGCTTATACACTTTCTTTTGGCCATATTATCCAATCAGGTGACGTAGTCGGTGTTTTCTCTCTATGGTTGATCGGGAATATGGTCATCACCGTCCTGATCGTCCCGGTGCTATTGTGGCGTTTTACCCCGGTTATACGGAAATCAAAACTCTTTGTCAGGAACTACTGGGACTAATGCATTTTCACGTGCATTCTCCTCTCTTTTCTCAGGCCATCACAGGCATCACGGGCATTTGGCAGCAGCGGCATCGCCGGAATATATTGTCTGCGAAAGGGTGGCGATCTCTCTCGGGGTCGGGTAATCCTCGATAAAAAATGCAATTGCGACATCGGTAATGTCGGGGCCGGGAAATGAGGATGTCCCCGGATTGTGCCGCGATCCGGTTACCATAAATTTTTCTGGATGGCTCCTTATAACTCTGGGAAAATTAGGGGAATGTCACCGATCTTGTACATCGTACCCACTCTCCGCGAGCCTTGTTTTTATTTCAGCGGCGTGAACTTTTCCCCGGGTTTCGATCTCGATCTCCACACGGATCATCTGGCTCACTGCATCGCATTCGTTCTGGCTGTGCTGGAGATTCGTGATATTGCCGTTGAGCTGGGCTATCAGGGAGATGAACCGTGCTAGGGTGCCGGGATGATCGTCAATATGCACCGTCAGGCGCAGGATCCGTCCCTGCCGCATAAGCGCCTGCCGGATGATCCGGAAGAGCTGAGGGCTGTCAACGTTGCCGCCACTGATTACGAGCACGATGGTCGCCCCTTTCTTGATCGTGATCGAACCGTTGAGGAGCGCTGCAAGCGGAACGGCACCGGCGCCTTCCGCGATGACATGTTTGCGTTCGAGCAGGAGCAGCATTGCGTCCGCGATCTCTTCTTCAGTGGCGAGCACAATCTCGGCCACCAGTTCCCTGAGGATAGGAAGGGTGACCGTGCCGGTCTGCGTCACTCGTATACCATCAGCTATCGTCCGGCCGGCATTCACCTGGACGGGTTCGACATGATGGAGTGCCTCATAAGCAGATGGGCATGCGGCCGCCTGAACACCGACAATTGTGATGGTAGGGCGCAAAGCTTTTGCGGCTGTTGCGATTCCGGTGATCAACCCACCCCCCCCCACCGGAACGATGATCATGTCGGTATCAGGGAGCTCGGCGAGGATCTCGAGCCCGACGGTTCCTTGGCCGGCGATTATCTCTTCATCATCATAGGGGTGGATGAAAAGGGGTCCATCCCGTGCCATCTGCTCGGCTTTTTGTATACTCTCTTCGAGGGTGAAGCCCTCGATGAGCACCTCGGCCCCGTACGCCCGTGTCGCCTCCTGTTTGGCAAGTGACGCCCATTCCGGCATAACGATGGTTGCCGGGACACCGGCAGCATGGGCGGCAACTGCAACTCCCTGAGCGTGATTCCCAGCAGAAGCAGCAATTACCCCCCGTTTCCGGCATTCATCCTTGTGCAACAGTATCTTGTTGGTCGCTCCTCGCACCTTGAACGAGCCTGCCTTCTGGAGCGTCTCAAGTTTGAGATATACTGAAGCGCCGGTCATCGCGGATATCGTAGGGGAATAAACAAGGAGCGTCCGGATGATATGCGGCGCAATCCGTTCTTCTGCCGCCCGGATATCGGCAAGTGAGACCATAAAAAAGAGAGTGCCTGTGAGGATATCAGGGTTGTGCTAGGGCCCACGGGATCAGTCGTCCTGATTTTTTCATTCAACAACCGGGGTTTGCAGCGATGAAATCCCGCATCAGGGCAATGCACTAGTTCAGGTAGAGATCAATCATTTCTACACCATAATCCCTTAGGAAGTTCCGCATTATCACATCAACGAGGAAGCGCGTCGTGAGCAATGAAAAGTGGCTGGATGAGGAAGGGAGAAAATGAGAGCCGTGGCAATAGCCACGGTATCCGGTTGTGGTATCTTTTGAGATTATTTCGGTAGGTTCCGTTTCTTGATAATTTCTAGGGCTTCGAACGCCTCTCGCCTCACGGAAACGTTTCCATCAGAGAGGAGACCCGTAAGATGGTCGGTCGCCTTTGGGTCGCCGATCTCGCCAAGGAGGAGGGCGGCACGTTTCCGCACATCGCTCTGGTCGTCTTTGAGCACCATGATCAGCGGAGTCGTTGCCGGCTGTCCAAGCATCCAGAGTGCTTCCATGGCGCCGGTCCGCGTACGGACATCACCCTCCCGGAACACCTGCATGAGTGGTGCAATTGCGGGAACACCCAAGGCAGCGAGCGCTTTGATTACATCGATTCTGACCGTCCGGTCAGGATCATCAAGCGCCTCTATAAGGGGTGGAATCGCCCGTGTGTTGCCGATCTGACCCAGGACCTCCGCGGCACCTTTTCGTATCCCCGCGTTCTGGTCCGACAACGCAGCGATGAGCGGTTCCACTGATGGCTCGCCGATCGTGGTGAGGGCAAGTGCAGCCCGGCGTGCGATGTCTTCGTTCGTGTCGATAAGGGCGTGGATGAGCGGGGCGATCGATGCCTGTTCCAGCGAGCAGAGTGTTGCCATCGCGGCCATCCGTACATGCTCTTTGCCATCATTGAGACTCTCGATCAGGGAGCCAACCGCTCTGGCGTCCCCGATCCTGCCTAGCGCCACTGCAGCTTCATGCCGGACCCATGCATCATTGTCTTTGAGTGCTTCGATGAGGGGGGTTACCGCCCGTTCCTCACCCATAACCCCGAGAGATTGTGCAGCACCGCGGCGGATAAGGGGGTGACCATGCCTGAGTGCTTGGAGGAGCGGGCCCACCGACGGCTCACCGATCAACTGGATTGCCCGGATTGTTTCCTGACGGATATCGTCACCCGGCTCAGCAAGGGCATTGATCAGAGGTTCAACAGCTGGGGCACCAATCTTGCCCAGAGTATCTGCAGATCCTCTCCGGATGATCCAGAATTCGTCCTTGAGCCCTTTTACGAGAGGCTCGATGAACGGCTCACCCAGATCGCCGACGGAACGAACCGCATTCCACCGGGTATCGAGATCGCCATCGGTGAGTGCCCGGAGGAAGTTATCGTAGCGCTCTTTCTGCGCCCGAAGCCGTGCCTCTTCCTCCTCTCCTTTTCCCGACTTGAACAGGTTAAGAAATTTTTTTATGATGCTCATAGGTACACTCCGATAGTGATTGTTTGGATAAAATCATTCAAATAGGTATCGTATCCACATAACGGCGGATTCGGCGCATTTCGCCATAATTATCCTATATCCAGTCATTTGCAGCGATTATACGATTTTTAATTGGGTGGTGACCACCAGACCGGAGATGGGCACTCATAATTTGCGGACAGGATTGAATGAGGAGAATCTCGGTCAAAGACATTGAAAACGATTATGAATTGAGTGTAAATTGGACTGAAGCGGATTGTGTTCTTTCCGCATCCTGAACCGTCATTGTGTAAACGCCGATTTGTGCAGCGGTTATGCTCCCTCCCGCAGTCCATGTGTAACTCCATATCTGATTGGCATTTACCGACGGCGTACTCACAACAATTCCATTAGTATATTGGCCGGGCCCGTATAATGTCAGGATCACATTTGCACTCCCAGTAGGACAAAAGCCGGTAAATGTAATGGAATTAAAAGCGCTGATAACATATCGACTTTCACTGATGGTAATAGAGGAAGCGGCATTTGCGCTTCCTCTGGACCCAACAGGCGTACTTGACCCAAGAACCGTGAATCCTGTGTTAGCCGAAGTTGTGTTCTGGGAATCATATACGACCGCTGTATACGTGCCACCTAATATTCTATAGCCGGGATTCCATGTGTATGTCCATGCACCAAAAGAATTAACCGGCGGCTGCGCTATCGTCACACCATTTGTATATATACCCGGCCCGTAGAGCACCAGTATTACATTTCCATTTCCTGTACTGGTACCTGAAAATGTCATCGTTGTACCTATTGTCATGGTACTGCGATCCGATTGGATGGTGACATTTGCGGGAGTTATTGTTATTGGTATTGGAGTGGCCGTCAGGGATGTTAGCTGAACACCGGACTGGGAAAGAGGTACTAATTGTGCACTCAGTTGATACGTTTGCGGAGAAACTGCGATTGCAACGGACCAGCTTTGGTACCCCTCAGCACGGAATTCAACGGTATGGTTTCCTGCGGGAACATCTGTAATAGTGCATGGTGTAGTTCCCTGGTACTGGTTATCAAGATACACTCCGGCTCCCACTGGGACCGATGAAAGCTGGAGCGTTCCCCCTACACCCGGGCTTGATAAGCATCCGCTCAGAAAAATACAAAAAATTATAATTATGGCAAATGCAAAAAGATGGATTCTCTTTCCCATATCTCTCACGTAAATCGTTTATCCGCATCGTTATATAGATTTGCCAATAAAAACAGGTACCAATCTGAATCTTCTGGTCAGCCGTGATAGTGGGATGCGGGAGGTTCAGATGCATTGATAATCCGGAGGATCTCTTTTGCGAGTGCCACGCTCTTCTCCTCATTGGTCATGAGGGTATCGAGCCTGACCGCACCAGGTACTTCGACCGGATCACGGAGATCCTGGATGAACAGATCGACCAGATCCCGGTAACAGTCAAGCGTACCCTTCGATGTCGCTTCAAACCCCGCCGCTCTCATCAGGGCGGCGGCAGGGCCGCTTACCGGAGCATTCCCGATGAACGGGCTTACAGCGATCACGTATTTTTCCCGGATTGCAGAAGGGATCCCATCGCATTCGAGAATTGGCGAGATGCTGGTTATCGGGTTTGACGGGCCTATGACGATTGTGTCGCTGGCCTCAATCGCCTGGAGGACTTCCTCGGTCGTCTTTGCAGGCTCCTTTGATGTGCGTACGATTTCCTGTATCCCCATCTGCCCCCGTGCCCGCACCCAGTAGTCCTGGTAGTGGATCAGGCCCAGCTCGGTCTTCACCTTCGTAGTCACTTCGGTATCGGTCATGGGGAGTACATTTTCACGGACGCCGAACCGGTCGCAGAGGTTTCTGGTGATATTCGTGAGTCGCATACCGTCCTTCAGCATCTTTGCCCGGGCGATATGCACGGCACGGTCACGGTCTCCGATCGCGATGAACTCTTCGACTCCGAGACGTATCACCTCTTCATGGGATATGAACGTATCACCTCTCAACCCCCACCATGTGTCGGTATTGAGTACGCCGGCAAACAGGTACATGACGGTATCAAGGTCCGGTGAGATATGGTTGCCGGATATCCAGATATCCTCGGCCGTGTTCACCACAACGGAGATCTCGTGCCGGTCCACCACTTTCTGCATTCCGCGCAGGAGTTTCGGGGTGCCCGTCCCGCCCGAAAGGAACGTAATCATTACTCAATACTTTTATGGGATGTATATGAAGATTCTTTAGTGAGTCCGTGAAGATCATCAAGGACCCGGTCCATGGCTATGTGGAGGTGGAGGACTTTATCCTGCCGCTCCTTGATGCACCAGCCTTCCAGCGGCTCAGGTACATCCGCCAGCTCGGTTTCTCCTATCTGGTTTACCCCGGCGCAAACCACACCCGTTTTGAGCATTCGCTGGGGACCATGCATCTGGCCGATGTTGCCTGCCGGCGATTTGGCCTTTCTGATAATGACCGGGCGCTTGTGCTCTCATCCGCCCTGCTCCACGATATCGGGCACGGTCCCTTTTCTCATGCGAGCGAACCACTGATGGAGGCACTCCTCGGCCGCACCCATGACGACATTGCCTTCCTCATTGGTACAAAGTTTGGTACACTGCTTAACTCCATTGGAGTTGAACCGGCTGATCTCTGTGCGGTCATACAAGGCAGCCACACGCTGTCGGGTATCATTCATGGGGACCTCGACGTGGATCGGATGGACTACCTTCTCCGGGATGCATATTATACGGGTGCTCCATATGGCACTGTTGATGCGCACCGCTTGATCCGGAATATCATCAGAACGGAAGATGGCATCGTGCTTGATGAAAACGGTATCAACGCCGCAGAGTCCCTGCTAATTGCCCGTACCCTTATGCGCCCGACGGTTTACTACCACCACGTGAGTCGTATCGGTGAATGCATGTTCCAGCAGGCCGTGCTTGCCCATCTCAATGGTAATCCGGATGGCGGGATGGAGCACCTCATCGCGCTTGATGACGCGGGCTGCCTGCACGAACTCCGGATCTCGGAAAGTCCGGTTGCCCGGGAGCTGGCTGGTCGCCTCTACGAACGAAGACTGTACAAACGGGCAGTATATGCCGGGCGGGATCAGGTCAACGTGGTGGCGTTCCGGCATGATTGGTCTCTGGAAAAGTCCCGGGATGTTGCTGCGGAGATTGCCAGTCAGGCAGGGTGCACTCCTGCGGAAGTGCTGTTGGATGTACCGCCGTTTCCCAGCGATATGTCCCTTGAAGTCAGGGTGAAAAACCAGCACGCGCTGGTTGGGTTTGTTGAGTTGTCCCCACGACTCCAGACGCTCAACCAGACCCGGCGGGAACAGTGGCGTCTGGGTGTCTATACACCCCCGGCATACCGGGATGCTGTTACAGAGGCTGCAACTGAGGTTCTCCATATAAAAAAGCCGACCCGTCAGGACACCCTGTTCTGATCGTGTACATCATCAGGACGATTGTGCATCAATTTTCTTGACTTTTCCCCGGAACAACAAAATTGAATAGTACTGCCCAGAAATACTCCCTAGATGGACAGGAAATTTTCCCTTCTTATTGCTATCCTTTCTGCCAGTGCTCTGGTTGCCGGGTGCACAAGTATTCCGGGCATCACGATCACTCCTTCGCTGACACCAGTTCCTGCGACAGCAACGGTGGCGCCGATCCCTCCTCCATCATTTACCTTGGGGAGCCACTATCTCCAGAACACCTATACGTTCAACAGCCAGCGCAATGCGTATTCCGAGCAACTCCGGATTGATAGTCCCTCATGGGGTCTCGAATTTAATATTACCCTGCTCAGTGATAACCCGCAGAATTCCTGGTTTGAGATAACCATTACCAATCTGGACACCAACCAGAACCAGACATATGGCTATGGAAATGCTGATGATGGCCGGACATATCCTTATGATACATACCAGCGATATCCGATGTATATAGCTGGTTCTTACCAGTTTGATATGAAAGGCAAGTTGGTCGGTGTAAACGTAAATATAGCAAAAAGGCTTCCGTAAGGTGAAGTAAGATGATCGATATATTGAATGACTGGTTTATCGGGATATGCGGGGTGGTTATTGTGGTTGTTGTGCTGGCGGTCACCTTCTTCAAACTCCGCTCCGCAGAACGCAGGATGCACGAGGTCAGCTACAAACTCAAGGCGTATACAGATCTCCTGAATGCCGTGACCGAGATCAACCTTGCCGGAACGGACAGCTACAAAATGGACATCGCAAAGAAGAGTCTTGCGCTTACGGTCAACCGGCTGAACCTCGTCGCGAGTTCCGGGGTACTCCGGAGCGTCAACGACCTTCTGGATTTCTTCAACGTGCATAAGGACAAGGAGTATGATACTCTCCGACTCCACAATATACTCAATACAATTGTTATCGAAGCCCGGAGGGATCTCAACCCCTCGCATGCCCGGCGCGTTGAGGAGGCGCGGGTGCGGTACCGTTTCTTCGCCCCGGCAAAAAAATAATTTTTTTGATTTGCTGAAAATGACTCCTAATCAGCACGTATGCGAATCGTTTGCTGGTTGAATTTGGTTGGTACGGGAACGCTTGGGAAAATTAGGACGATCAAACGACGGGAAACTGTTCGCAGTATGAGGTCTGTCTCCTTGAGATTTTGTCTCTGCTGAACTCCCCACAGCGATGAATCGTCACAAAGAAACTTGGGAATGAAAGGGAAACTATGGGTTTTCCCTGAAAGACTCAACATTGATCCTGCACGCAATTCTGGCATAAACTCTTTTTAACTCCGGCTCAGACATTGGTATCACAGGAGAGCGGACATACACCATGAAAAAGGAATTTGTAGTCGGGGTGACGGGGGCGAGCGGCATCTGTTATGCCGCACGGCTGCTCGAAGTGCTCTGCAAGGATGCAAATGTCCATCTCGTCGTATCTGGCGTCGCACGGCAGATTGCTGCCCATGAGGGTGTGGATCTGTCCGGCTACCCGGCAGCATATCACGACATAGATATGATTGGCGCCGGTATCGGGAGTGGGTCATACCGGCATGATGGCATGGTAGTGATCCCATGCAGTTCAAAGACGCTCGCGGCAATTGCCTCCGGCTATGCTGACAACCTGATCACCCGGACCGCGGATGTCTGCTTAAAGGAGCACCGGAAATGCATTCTTGTCACCCGTGAGACGCCGCTCTCGAAGGTCCATATCAGGAACATGCTCGCCGCGCACGAGGCTGGGGCAACGATCCTGCCGGCATGCCCGGGATTCTACCACCACCCGAAGACAATTGATGATCTGGTGGACATGGTGGTCGCGCGGGTGCTCGACCACCTCGGTGTTGATCACACCCTTGCTGAGCGCTGGAGCGGGTACGATGCGTGAATTTATTGAGAAGATGCGTGGCGAGGGGCTGGTTATTGAAGTGGACGAGCCGTGTTCCCCTGATCTACAGGCAGCACAGATGGCAGCCGGTACCGATAGGCTCCTCTTCTTCCACGATATCGGCGGCGCCAAGGCGGTCATGAACCTGACTGCCAGCCGGCGAGCCCTCTCGCTTGCACTGGGTATCGGAGAAAAAAGTATGGTGAAGACCCTTGCCGGGGCGCAATATGGCGGCTGTGTCGTGAATGTTGGGAAGCTTACGGTGAAAAAACCCGATCTCTTCCGCCTCCCGGTCATGCGCCATTTTCCCGGGGATGCAGGAAAATACCTCACGGCAGCGATCGTCTTCTCGCGATGGGACGGTATGGAGAATGCCTCAATCCACCGCATGCTCGTGCTCGACCATCGACGGGTCGCCACGCGGTTAGTCGAAGGCAGGCATACCCACGTTATGCTCCAAAAGGCTCTGGCATCGGGAGAGCGCCTGCCCGTTGCGGTCACTATCGGTACGCACCCGGCGGTCACCTTTGCCAGCTGTACACGGGTGCCGGCTGGTAAAGAACTTGCATATGCGGCAGAACTCATAGGGGGTGAGCTCCAGGTAAAGGAGTGCAGTAATGGGGTGCTTGTGCCCGAGGCCGAGATCGTCCTTGAAGGGTATATCAGTGCTGAGAAGACCGCAGAGGGCCCGTTTGTGGATATCACCGGAACTTACGATCCGGTCCGGCAGCAGCCGGTCATCGAATTTACGGGTATGCACACCAAGCCGGATTTCATTTACCACGGCATCCTGCCCGGTGGTGACGAGCACAAGGTTCTGATGGGCGCACCATACGAGCCAATCATCTTCCGCGCAGTTGCCGGTGTGACCGAGGTGAGAAACGTGATTCTTACCAAAGGGGGATGCGGATATCTCCATGCGGTCATTCAGATAAAGAAGAGCACACAGGGTGATGCTAAGAACGCGATTATGGCGGCGTTTGCTGCCCACACCTCGTTAAAACATGTTGTGGTCGTTGACGAAGATATCGATCCGGCGGACCCGTATGAGGTCGAGTATGCGATCGCGACACGGGTGAACGGCGAGCGGGGCATCATGGTGATCACCGGTGTCCGCGGGTCATCCCTCGACCCCTGCCAGAATGAGGACGGTACCAATGTGAAAGTCGGTGTTGATGCGACGATGGTGCTCGGGCACGAAGATGAATTTCGGCGTGCCACTTGGTGAAACCTGTGCAGCTCGGACCGGAAGATGAACGGATCATTGCCGGTGAAGAAGGAGAGACCCGTCAAAAAATGCTCGAGCTTCTTGTCGCGCTCGGCAAGGTTTTTGGGGCAGAGCGGCTGGTTACGATCAAGAGCGCACAGGTAAGCGGGGCGTCATACAAGACCATCGGCGAGTACGGGCTCGCATGGCTTGCCAGTCTGGACGCCCGTGCTGTCGTGCCCGCGGTGCTGAACCCCATCGGGATGCCCCGTGGGTGCTGGAAAGAGATGGGAGTTGATGCAGACTTTGCCCGGAAACAGCAGGCGATCATTGACGCATATGATCGCCTTGGTGTCCGGCTTGACTGCACCTGCACACCTTATTACCTCTACGAGACCCGGTATCGCGATCATCTCGCATGGTCGGAGTCTTCTGCGGTCAGCTATGCAAACTCGGTGATTGGCGCCAGGACCAACCGGGAAGGCGGGCCGGGCGCGCTCGCTTCCGCCCTCATCGGGAAGACCCCCTGTTATGGTCTTCACCTCACAAAAAACCGGGTTCCACAGATTGTCATTGATGTCAGAACCGGCTCACGGAACTGGGGCTTCGCAGAGTATGGGGCGCTCGGGTATCATGTGGGCAGACTGGCGGGCAACCGGATACCATATTTTACGGGCATCCGGCCGGATGCAGACCAGATGAAAGCGCTTGGTGCTGCAATGGCCGCGACCGGGGCAGTGGCGCTCTATCATGTCGAGCGTGTCACGCCTGAGGCAAGAGGGCACGGCTATGACCTTTCAGGCATTGAAACCGTCCCTGTCGAACCGGCAGAGATCGCCCGGCTCTTTACGGAACTCCCGGTCGATGCTGTTGCAGTCGGCTGCCCTCACTGTTCACCCCGGGAACTCAGCGAGATCGCCCGGCTCCTCGCCGGGAAAAAAGTGACAAAACCGTTCTACATCTTCACAGCGCAGGGGGTCATCGACAGGCACCGAGACCTGGTAACTATGATAGAACAGAGCGGCGCCCGGGTGTACGCCGACACCTGTATGGTGGTCTCACCGGTCATGGAACGATACCAGGCAATCATGGTCAACAGCGGCAAGGCACTTGCCTATGTGCCGGACATGTGCGGGGCCTTAGCGCGGATCGGGACTCTCAAAGATTGCGTAACGGTAGCAACCGGATAATTTTCAGTACCGGTTGAAACCACTCCCGGAATTTTGGAGCGAAAAAACGGGGGTGCGGGTTCAGGAAAGTGCCAGGAGGATCTTTTGGATTTCATCGATCATTG
>Ga0326728_10016058_pt1 | contig 15374 bp, 13 predicted proteins | sample MB3enrmetagenome_FD_207602 | JGI IMG/M metagenome (GOLD analysis project Ga0326728, IMG submission 207602) | Lab enriched peat soil microbial communities from McLean, Ithaca, NY, United States - MB31MN | ecosystem: Environmental > Terrestrial > Soil > Wetlands > Peat | place: USA: New York...
CGCTGTCAAGCGCTCCAGTGCTTGAGTTGATCGTGTATGCAGAGAGGTTGTTGCTGGCGTTGTTTGCAACATAGACGAACTTCCCCGTCGGGTCTACCGCAGCTCCTACGGGCTCAGTCCCGGCGGCAAAGAGCGAGCCGCTTACCGCCTTTACCGCTGAAAGTGTCCCGCTGCTCGAGTTGGTCGCGTATGCAGATACACCTTGACCTGCCCCGGCTCCCATGCGTTTGTGAGAGGAACTTGCAAGTGGAGTCTACTGCGATCCCGGTGGGCTGCTGACCAGCGTCGAACGGCGAGCCGCTTACCGCTGAGAGCGCACCAGTGCTAGTGTTGATTGTGTAAGCCGATACGTTATTGCCGGTATTGTTTGCAACCTAGAAAAATTTGCCCGTCGGGTCGACCGCGACACCGGCAGGGTAGCTCCCGGTTGGAAAGGGCGAACCACTTGTTGCTGAAGAGTGCGGAAGACACAGTCGGCGGGTCTATGAGCCGCCCGGTCCATGGCGACTCCCCGATGGAACCGTGGTGGCTCGCCCGGAAAGTCCCGGCTCCTCTTTTTCCACGAACCGAAGATACGAGGCCATGTCGAAATTCCTCTTCAAGCCCGATTCGTTCATAAAGCGCACATTCCCGAAGATGGGTCTCTCGCCCCATGGCCTGTCGTGCAGCCCGAAGCACCATGCCACCCCGGCGAATGAGCAGGAATCCCTGCCATCCAGAAACCAGCGGTTGTTCAGCCGAAGTGCCTCGCGGAAGCCGGACTGGGGGCTGGCGCTCCATTCGAGTATCTTCTTGCCCCAGTACATCCGCATGTACCCATGCAGCCGCCCTGTGAACTTCATCTGTTTCATTGCGGCGTTCCAGAAGGGATCGTGGGTGGCAGCGCTCTCCAGTTGGGTTGGCGTGTAATGGAACGGCCGCGGATCGTGTGCGTGGGCTCCGAGGGTGGCGCGGGCCCACGCAGGAAGGCAGGACCATCGGTCGTAGTCGGGTGTGTATTCGACGAAGTTCATTGCGAGCTCCCGCCGGACAATGAGCTGCTCCAAGAATGCAGCGCGGGCCCCTTCCGGGGCATAGCGGGCATCGGCCACCTCGCGCGCGATTCTCACCGGCGAGATCTGGCCGAAATGGAGGTAGGGGCTTAACCCTGACGGCGTGCCCAGCGTCGGGTCATGTCTCTCATCGCCATAGTAGGGAAGTTTTTCTGAAACGAACGCGCGCAGGACCGAGAGCGCTTGACGTGTTCCGCCGATCGCTCCTGAGGACGACCTGACGGCGGGAACGCGACTATCCACTGGCAACTGGGCAAGCAGCTCGGACCCCAATGAGCTGATGGATTGCGGCACGGAGATGCAAAGGGAGTCTTTCTTCGGATGCGGCGAACGGTGGGTTTGGAGGAACGCGTCCAACAGCCTCTGCACCTTGGGACGCAGAGTCGCGGCAGACCACTCCCGTTTCCTCGTGGCTGCGTCTACAGGCACCACGACATCGCCTTCCACCTCGAGAACTTTACACCTGCTGCGTTCAGAAACAGTGCGGCGCCAAATCTTCTGGTGACGAAGATATCCGCGATCACACACAAGAAGGGCCGCTTCGTCGGCGAGGGAGAGAGCAACCTCGTCCGGCATGCCGATAACGATTGCCAACTGTATTCCCCGGTTTTCGAGGCTTTCCTTGGTCTCCCGCAGGCCTTCCAGCATGAACGCATAGTGCCTCAGGTTGGCTTCTGGATAGGAGGCGGCAAGACCGAAGACGCAGAGCACCGGCAGAGACAGGGAGTTCGCCAGTTCCACGGCAACGTCCAGCGCGGGATTGTCCACAGCCCTCTGGGACGCCTGCATCCAGTACAGGACGTAGTTTCCTCGCCTGATCTCGGCATCGTTGAGCGCCCGAGTACGCGTTTCGTGAATCGTGGTTCCGGCCCTCACCCAATCTCTCATGCTGTCACCTTGAGAGTCAACGCCAGAGCACAAGACCCCAGTGAGCGGCAGGCCGGTGCTTGATGGATTCCTGGTTGGGGATAGAATGATTCCAATAGATATCGGCGGTGGTAGTGCCAATCATCGCCTCTGCGGTGCGCAGCGCTCTGAGGCCTCTTTAGGCCAGACGCTTTCCTTAGCACACCCCCGGGAGGTGCGCACGTGACGGATAAACCCAGCCTCGGAATCAGCTCCTGCTTACTCGGCAACAACGTGCGATACGACGGCGGCCACAAGCTCGATCGTTACCTCTCCGACGTTCTCGGAAGGCACGTCCACTGGGTGCCGGTCTGCCCCGAGGTGGAGTGCGGCCTGGGCACTCCGCGGGAGTCAATGCGCCTCGTCGGTGATCCTTCCTCGCCCCGCTTGATCACCACCCGCACGGGGACCGACCACACGCTGCGCATGGAGCGTTGGGCGCGTCAGAGATCCGCGGAGCTGGAGCGTGAGGATCTCTGCGGCTTCGTGTTCAAGTCCCGCTCGCCAAGCTCTGGCCTGCGAGGGATCAAAGTGTACGATGAGAAGGGCAATCCCGCGAGGCGGGGCCAGGGCATGTTCGCCAGCGCCTTCACGCACCGGCTCCCGCACCTTCCCGTTGAGGACGAGGGCCGGCTCAACGATCCCGGCCTGCGGGAGAACTTTATAGAAAGAGTGTTCGTCTATTGGAGGTGGCGTCAGCTGGTAGAAGACGGGGGTTCCCTTGACGGCATCGTGCGATTTCACACGGAGCACAAGCTTCTTGTCATGGCTCACAGCCGCGCGGCGGTGTCGGCACTGGGGAGGATGGTCGCCTCCGCGCGAGTACGCTCTAGGCATGAGGTCCTCGCCGAATACCAGAGGGAGCTCATGAGCGCCCTTGAGCTGGAGGCGACGGTGAAGAAGAACGTCAACGTGCTCCAGCACATCATGGGGTACTTCAAGAAGCTCCTTTCCGCGGATGAGAAGACCGAACTGATGGAAGTGATCGAGCAGTACCGTCAGGGTCTCGTGCCGCTGATCGTGCCGATCGTGCTCCTGCGCCATCATGCACGCAGAGTGCGGGAGCCCTATCTGAGCCGCCAGCTGTACCTCAACCCCTACCCAGCTGAGCTGATGCTGCGAAACCACGTGTAAGGAGGCACAGATCATGAAAAGGGGAACCGAATATGGCCTTTCCACTTTTGTGGCGCTTGCTGCCAACGGCCGGGCGGCGCCGGTTTTCCCCACGCTGAAGGGCGCCGACCTCAACGGCAGGTCCCTCACTCTGCCGGCAGACTTTCCGGGGCCGTTCAGCCTGGTGTTTGTTGCTTTCAAGAGGCGCCAGCAGGCCGACGTGGATTCATGGCGACCGTTCGTCGAGACGACGCGGAAAAAGCGACCATCCCTTGCGGTGTTCGAGCTCCCAACCATTGCCCGCGGGTACCGGCTGATGCAGTTCGTAATTGACAACGGCATGCGCTCGGGCATTTCAGACCCCGAGACACGGGCAGCCACTGTCACTCTCTATACAAACGTCAAAGCCTTCACGCGTGCGCTAGGGATCCGGACCACCCGGCAAATCGCTGTCTTGGTAGTCACGCCGGCAGGCGAGGTCCTTGGGAAGGTATCGGGGCGCTATTCTACGGAGCTCGCAGCGTCGATCAACAAGGTGTTGAACCCTGGACGCTAAAACCCCAGCTTTGGCATCCCTGCGTCGGCCTCAAGTGGGGCGGTGCAACATGGGCTTGAAATCAAAGTTCTTCTCTACCCCTCGCAACAGCTATGCAATGTCCCTGGGATTGGTGGAGGCCGAGATTGAGAAGCACAGCGGGGGGCGAAATTCCAAAAAAAATTACTCCTTCGCCGGATCATGAGAACTGCAACATCAATTCCTGTCTCAAACAGGCCGGAGGGCTCAGAACCCATGGCGGATCGGCCGCTTCATGTGGTAGGTTCTCTCTGATCATGCTGCCAGCCTACTTCGATCCGATACGGGCGCGAATTGTTCCAGCGTTGCAGCGGTTCCTTGAGGACAAGAAGGAGGAGCTATCGCGGGTGAATCCCATGGGGCCCGACGCGGTACAGCGGCTGATGGAGTTTTCGTTGCGCGGCAAGATGATTCGTGGGTGTCTTGTACACCTTGGCTGGTCGATCTGCAATACTTCTGGAAAAGCCAGTGTGGAGCAACAGTTGGCGGTCACGGCAGTAGGAGCGGCCATGGAGCTCTTCCAGTCTGGACTTCTGGTGCACGATGATATTATGGACAAAGACCCCGTGCGACGGGGCCGGCCGTCTGTGTTTAGCCAGTACGCGGAGGTCGCAGACCGAGAGGGCCACGCTGATGCGCAGCACGTAGGTCACGCGCTTGGCATCTGCGCCGGCGATGTAGCCTATTTCATGGCATTCGAGCTGCTGGCCACGGCAGGCATCCTACCAGGGGAGCTCGCCAACTTGCTCGCGCTGTGCGCTCGCGAGCTCTCTGCGGTCGGCGTTGCTCAGATGCAGGATATGATGTGGGGCGCCGGGAGGTCCCGTGCGGGTGTAGAGGACATCCTACGGATGTACACGTACAAAACGGGGCGGTATAGTTTTTCCCTTCCCCTGCTCGCGGGCGCTATCATCGCGAAAGCTCCTGCGGACATGAAAGCAAGGCTGGAGACATTTGGCGAGAGCGTCGGGCTTCTTTTCCAAATCCGCGACGACGAGCTGGGTCTGTTCGGCACCGAGGCGGAGATAGGCAAGCCCGTGGGCTCCGACGTCAAGGAGGGGAAAAAGACGATCATTTTCGCATCCCTCATGGCTGCCACGGGGCCGGCAGAGCGCCGGCGACTTGGCGGCATTTTCGGGAACCCCCGCGCCTCGGAGGTCGATATTGAATACGTGCGCTCCGTTGCGTCTTCGCCGAAAGTGCGAGCACAGATCGATGCAATCACGGTGGGTCTCGGCAAGAAGGCGCGCGCAGCCATCGATGGCCTTCCTTCCGGGGCCGATGAGGACCGCGCCGCAATGGCAGGACTCCTCGAGTTCACTACCGCTCGCAGACATTGAGGATCCGATGACGAGCCTTTCGCGGTTTCACCGGCTGGACATGACGGGATGCAGGGACTAGCTGAAGCGGACCATTGCGATCGAGGCGTCGCAGTGGGGTACGCCTTCGGCGACACCCGAACTGTATGGTCACAGCCTGCCATGAAGTTGGCGTAACGTGGAAGCGACTGGCCGGGCTTGCGGCAAACTGATCCTTTTCGGCGAGCACGCGGCCGTATACGGGTATCCGGCCGTCGGTGTTTCGCTACCCGAAAGCACCACCGTGCGAATGGGTGACTCGGCTCTGCCGGCATGGGAACTGGGGTCGATTCCGCCTGCCGACCGCAACGGAGTGGGCGCCCTGCTCGGTCTCCTTGAGGAAATTTTTCCCGAATTTGCCGCCAAGGGGCGCCGTCGCGTACAGCTTGAATCAAACGTGGCGCGGATGTCGGGCTTTGGCAGCTCTGCAGCTCTTTGCGGGGCTTTCGCCAGAGCTGCGCTTGCTCTCGCTGGTGAGGACTCGGGCGGGGAGGTTACCAGAGCGTGGTCACTGGCCCACCAGACCGAGCGTCTCTTCCACGGCACTCCGTCCGGCATCGATACCGGCCTCGCCATAATCGGCGGCACCTGCGTGCTGCGCCCGAGGCCACCCGGTCTTCCCGAGTACCGCAGGATTCCGACCCGCGGCCTTCATCTCGCGGTGGGAGCCTTGCCGAGGGACGCCACTTGTGCGGCACTCGTGAGCGGCCTTGCCGCAAGCATGAGGTCCGCAGACACCTCGACCCGGGCCTCCATCGATGCACTGGGACGCATCTCCGCCGAGGCTTCCGAGAGGCTCTCAGCGGGAGGCCCGCGCGTCGCGGAGGCACTCGGTGTCCTCGCCTTGGCGGCAATGGATGGGCTTCGCTCGCTGGGGCTGAGCAACGCCAACGTAGAGCGTCTGCTGGAGGCGGCCGCAGACTGCGGCGCCCTTGGGGCCAAGCTAAGCGGGGCGGGCGGCGGAGGCGCTGTTTTTGCCATCGCACGGGATCGGGACAGCGCCGCGTTCATCGCCTCCAGCATGCAAACCGCAGCGGCCACTGCGGGAATCGCTCTCGCTTCTGCGTTCCGCGTGTTCGAGGTCTGAAGGGGACCGCGAGCACGCGCCGGTCATCGGCGTGCCGCTTACGCCTCCGGGTGCAACTCCTTCGCCAGCGCCAGTGCCGCCTGCACGGCCTCCTCTGCATCCGTGACTTGGGCATCGGCGCCGATGTGCGCGGGGCCCGGCCCGGCGCCGAAAAACGCCTGCCCGCCGGCGATCACCTTCACGCAGGCCAAAGAAGGGTCAGCCCGGATGGCTCGTATCATGTCCTCGGCGGCGCCGAGGTGCTCCCTCAGTGTCACGGAAACCGCCACCAGGGCGTAGGGCTGCCGGCGGAGGGAATCCAGCACATTTCCGATTGAAAGGTTTCCGCCGAGAAACTCCACCGTGAACCCTGCGAGAAAGAGGAGATCCGCCACCATGCGGGCTCCGATAACGTGGCTCTCGGCCCCTGCCGTCACTACAACGCAGCGGGTTCGGCCGGCGGGCGGCGGATGCGGCTGGCGAGCCGGCAAGAGAGTTGCCATCAGCTGCAGCGTGGCCTGGCTGATGGCATGCTCTTCGCTGACGAGCAGTTCACCAATCTCCCAGAGCCGCCCTACCTCTTCCAGCGCCGGGGCAATCACACCGATGTATAAGTCTTGTATCGAGCTTCCCGCGTCCCGCGCCGCTTTTAGGGCCCTCCGCGCGGCCTCGGTGTCACCGCGCCGCAGGGCGTCGAGGTATTCCCGCGCTCGTTGCGGAAGCGGTGCAACCATCATGGGCGTCGCCCCTCCGAGCGGACGGCTGGAGACGCTGCCGTCGTTCTCCCGCCCCAGAAGATGGTCCAGAGAGACAGAAAAAAAATCGGCAATCTTCACCAACGTTGGCTCGTCGGGAAACCTCAGGTTCTGCTCGTAGTTGGCAACGGTCGTCTGGGCAAGACCGAGCGCGGCGGCGACATCCTTTTGCCGAAGGCCGCGGCGCCGCCGCAGCTCCCGAAGCCGGGAGGCGAAATCCGCCATCAGCGTGCCGCCTTCTGCGACGCACGCTCGAAAGACTCAACCGCAGCCGCAAGTGACGGCTCCAGCCACACGGTGCCACGACGCAGCTCCGCCGTGGTGCGCGATCCGGTGAGGAGCATTGCTGTTCGCAGGGTTTTCTCCAGGCCGCGGAAGTACTTCAGAACCGCCTCGGCGCCTCCTGCGGTCACGGCGCGGATAGCCGGCAAGGCCGTGCCAGCCAGCGCGGCGCCCATGGCCACCGCCTTTGCCGCATCCATGCCGGTCCTGATGCCACCGGAGGCGAGCACACGGTCGCGACCCGTGCGACAGGCGGCCAGCAGTACGGCGGTCGGGGTGCCCCACTCAGCGAACTCGGCGGCGGTGCAGCGTTCCTCCACTGAAAGCCGATACGATTCCACGGTGACCCAGTTCGTGCCGCCCGCACCGGCGAGGTCGACATACCTAGCGCCGGCACCGAGCAATTCCCGCACGATCCAAGGGGAAATTCCGAACCCAGTCTCCTTGACGATTACCGGCAGGGGGCTTGCCTCGCATAAGCGCGCAATCGCCTGCTTCAGGCCGCGGAAATCGCGGTCACCCTCGGGCTGAAAGAGCTCCTGGCCGGCGTTGAGATGGACTACCAGCGCTTGCGCCTCCAAGCGCTCCACGAGGGAAAGAAGCGTGGGAAGATCCCCGTCGCGCACCTGAACGGCACTGATGTTCGCGAGCACCGGGACATCCGGAGCGAGCGGCTTGATGTGGAAGTGCCGGAAAAGCTCGGGGTGCTCAAAAAGCACGCGGAACGAGCCAAGACCCACGGGGATTCGCAACTCCTGTGCTGCCGCTGCGAGCTGTCGGTTGGCCTTGAACCCTCCATCGGAGCCTCCGGTCATGCAGGAGATGAAGAAGGGCATGGCGATCCTCGACCCAAGAAACACTTCGGAGGTATCCAGCTCGTATTCTGCAACTTCCGGGAGAGCGTTGTGTACGAACCGCACGCCCTCGAACCCCGCCCCTGCCCCTTCTATGCGAAACCGCGACGGGTCCGTGCAGATGGCCAAGTGCTTCTCTTTTCTGGCCCCTGTCAGGGAGCCTGTCGGTCGCGCTTGAATCGTGCTTGTCATATCTATCCTTACCGGCATTATGCCAGGAGACCTTTCTCGGGCACCGAAAATACAGGCTCTTCACAGAAGCCTCGTGCGGAGAGCACGACATTTGCCGCTAGAATCCCCGAGGTGCAGGCGGCCTCCATGAGCATGGCTGGCAGGTCGGTCTCCACCCAGTCCCCTGCGAAGAGCAAGCCGGGAATCCGCGTCGCCACCCCGGGCCGGTGTCCGTGCATGCCGGTGTGAAACGCCGTGAAATCGTGTCGAACCTGGAGGTACTCGTGCACGATTGCGGCGTCCCGCAGTTGCGGCAGGTGGCGCCGCATTTCCTCCACGAGGGCGTCACGAATTCCCGTTTCGTCCTGCATCCCGATCGGCAACGCGTAACTATGCAACTCCAGCACCGAACCGGCGTTGCTCCTTGCCCAGTCAGCAGACCCGTGGTCGACACGATGTTGGAAAGTCACGGAGTCGAGGAGGTGAACGTGGTCTGTGGAGAAAAAGACCGGCAGTCCGTCTCCGCACGGCCTATCAAGCCAGAGGCGCAGAACCGCGTACCCCTGGGATGGTGAGAGGTGTTGAACCTTGTTGAACGCGTCGGGATCCTCGCTGCGGATGAACGGGGAACCTTCGACAATCCGCCTCGAGGAACCTGCATCGGCGGCAATGATGACCGCGTCATAGTCGGTTCCGGCCACTCGGAATCCCGCGCCCGTCCGCTCGATGCCCGTCACCCCCATCGAGGTGAGAATGCGCACCCCGCTTCGCTCGAGGCAGGCGCGGGCCGGCGCAAGGAAAGCCTTCTCGTAGTCCCCCGCGAGGTAATCGTAGAGCAGGCCGTGGTCGTTGCTGAGGAAGTAGTAGTGGAAGCTTTTGATCACCTCTGCGGTGGACATGAGCCGCGGCTCCGCGAAGAAGGATCGGCTGAAGGTGTTGAAGACGATACGCATCGGCGCCGGCAGGCCGATGGAATCGGCGAAATCCTGGAACGAGACGTGGTCGAAGCGGTCAAACGTCTTTTGCGGATCGTAGCGCAAAAACTCCAGCAGGTAACGAGACTTGGGGTTGCGGACCATGTCTGCCAACCGGTACACGCCCGAGCGGGACATGGACCACATATTTAACACCGGCGTCCTCGCGGTGTCTTTGAAGCTGAAGTGGCCGTGTTCGAGCGTTCGAATCAGATAATCCTCCACCGGCACGAGGCAGGATCGCGAGCCGAAACGGTCCATCATCCCGTGCAGGTTGTAGTACTGGCGGAAGAAACCGTGAAATCCGTGATCGATTTGGGCCTCGAAGCCACCGGACAGACGGGCCGTCCAGGAACCTACCTTTCCGCCGATGTAAGCATTCTTTTCCAGAACAGTCACTCGGAAGCCGCGCTCGGCCAGGATCGAAGCCGCGGACAGTCCGGCGAGCCCTGCGCCGATGACTGAAACGCTCCCGGGCTTCCCCCCGTGCAACGGCAGGTCGGTACGCTGCTGGTTCACCCGGTGGCGCGAGCCTCCCAGGCGCCTCATGACCAGTCCCGCGAGCAAACCTTCGTTCTTTTTCACGGCCTTCATCTCGAATCCCCGGACCCTGACCGGCCCGCGAGAATACGACCCTTGTCCCCGGCGGCAATCATCGATTGCAGCCTATCCATCTGGTCTTCCTGCTCACCTTCCAGCCATTCGACGCCGGGAAAGGATGCTGCGTCAAGGCGGAAATGCCGGTCGGCCAGCAAAAACGCCTCTGGTCTGCGCTCGCCGAGAAACTCGCAGGCAATTGCCACTGGAAGTATGCAGGCTTCGCCCCCGTGCATCGAAAGGATATTCGCAAGGCCCCGCTTGAAACCAAGGGGACGATCGTGAAAGCCGTGCATGGTGCCCTGCGGGAACAGGCATAGGCAGTTGGACGCTTCCTCCAGGACTTCCGCTGAATACGAGAGCGAGGCACGAACGCTTCGCGGATAGCCCTGCTCGATTCCGAAAGCCCCGAGCCGGCGGAAGAATCTATACCTTCGCAGCTGTTCCTCGAGCATCATCATGTACAGCTTCCGATGGAGAACGTGCGTGTTCACCAGATAAATGAAAAACCCGTCCCACCAGCTGCTGTGGTTGGCCACAATGATCAGCGGCAGTTCCCGGGAAGGATCCGGCGCATCGCCGAGCAACCGTACGGCGTGAAAGCTCCTTCGGGTGATCCCCAGAAGATAGGGACGGAAAATCGCCTCGGCCCAGGTGTCATGCCGTGCCTCTGTCATTGAGCTACCCCGGCTCGTACATGCATGCGCCGCTTAGGCTATCGCCGCGACCCGCTCGTTGGCTTCGAAGGCATCAGCCGCCTGGATGCGCGGTATCGAATCGGTTTTTTCATATTCGCGGTACCCGTCCTTGCGGATTCCGGACAGGTAAAATAAGTCGGCAGGCAACGAACGCTGGTCGACCACTGGATAGAGGCCTGCTGCCGCGTAGGTTCCTTCATTCCACCTCTCGTATTCCTCGAACGAGGCGGGCCGGGAGCTCGCCCCCGCGGGGTCGAGGTTCCAGCCCGAGATGACTTCGGGAGCTGCCTCGCACACGCGAGCGGAGAATACTATCATGGTGTTTCCCGATCCGTAGGAGGCGAAAAGAATGCGTTTCCCGACGATCGCCTCTCCTATGACCCGCAGCCGGTCCTCCAGAAGAAAGGCCAACGCCGCATACATCGAGGCGGTGTAGAGGTTCCCGATTCTCGCCAGCGGTTCGATGGATTTCTGGAAGCCGCGCTGTTCCAGAAACGCCCGCGCTGGCTCAGGGCCGAGACCCAACTGGCTCGCAAGAAGCTTCTCGAGGGCCATCCCCGGCATCGCGTGGAATGGCGTATGCAGAACGAAGAAATCCGTTTCGGACAGAACCTGAGCCGGCGCACGACCGATCCGCATGCAGTGGTCCACAAACGCCGCCTCCAGGCTCTGTTCGTAACACTTCATTGAATATCCGCCGCTCACCACGGGGACTGGCGACCCGAGCGGCCGAAAGAAATCGTCTACGTCCCGCGAATGATAGCCGATGCCCCCGAGATCCAGCTCCAGAAGCCGGGGGGATGACTGCACCAGCAAGGCCGCCGCGCCGGCACCCTGGGTCACCTCCGCGGTGGACCTCGACTGGTAGCGTGCGACATCCGCGGCGATGACAAGGCCGGAGTCGTTCGGCCTGCCGCCCGCTGAAAGCAGCCCCGCGACACTCAGGAGCGCCACGGTTCCTCCGGCACAGGCATGCTGGGACTGGAAGCTCGAAAGCGAAGCGGGAACCGGCAACCTTGCCCGCTGAAGCATTCCCTGCACATATGCCGAGACCGGCTTGGAATGGTCCAGGCCGCTCTCGGTCCCAACGGCCAGGTGCCGCAAGGTTAGCGGCATGACAGAAGAGTTTTGCTTTATCAGGTCGAAAGCGGCCTGGGCCGCCATGGTGGCCGTGTCCTGCCAGCTTTCAGGGAACCGGATGGATTCCTGACCCGTAACCCTCATCGCCCGTTCCAGGTGCCGTTTTATGGATGGATTCTCTGCCGCCCTGTACTCCACAATTCTTTCAAGGTCCATTCTAAGGGGCGGTATGTAAAGCCTAATGTCGCTCAAGCCGACGGAATTTCGCTCGCTTTTCACCGTTCTTCCCTCCTCCTTGAAGACAAATATAACTCATTTCGTGGTTAATAGCAACTAATTTACTTGTCTACAACTCTTTTTGTGTAGATTATTCAACACAGAGGAGAGCAAGAATGGGTACAATCAAAGAGCATAGGTTGCAAAACGAGGTCTTCAAGAAAGGCAGCAGGACCTACTTCACGAGCAGCCTTTTCTTTCCGCCCGAAATGCGCCGGGATGTCCAAATCCTTTATGCTTTCGTGCGCGTTGCGGACAACTTCGTCGATGCCGTCCCCCAAGATGCGACTGGATTTGCCGATTTCCGCGATCGTTACCGCCGGTCGCTGCAAGGCACACCAACGGGAGACCCAATCATAGACGACTATGTGGACCTGGCGCACCGAAAGCAATTCGACTGCGCATGGACGGAGGCGTTCCTGGGAGCCATGAACGCTGATCTGAGCCGGCGCGCTTACGACAGCCTCGAAGAGGTTCTGGGCTACATCTATGGCTCCGCCGAGGTGATCGGGCTCTTCATGGCCCGCATCATGGACCTTCCGGACAAGGCCATGCCGTACGCGCAGATGCTGGGCCGGGCGATGCAGTACATCAACTTCATCCGTGACATCGACGAGGACCTTCGCCTCGGGCGACGGTATCTCCCCCTCGGGCCCGCGGAAGCGCTGGTCCTGGACCCGGAGCATGCCGCGGCGCATCCCGAAGAGTTCCGTCGGTTCATCGATTACCACCTCTCGCTGTACAAGGGTTGGCAGGAACAGGCCGAAAAGGGCTTTGCTATGATCCCCAGGAGATACCGAATTCCCATTCGCACTGCTTCAGACATGTACCGGTGGACTGCGCGGCGGATCGCATACGATCCTTGGATCGTGTTCCGCCGGAAAGTGAAACCGGCCAGGTCGCGCATCGTGCTCACGGCTCTGGGCAACGCGGTAGCGGGGTAGTCGTGGGGCTGTACCTTTTGATGGACGCGCTCATCCTTGCCTTCCCGGTCGCGCTTTCTTTCGACCGAAAAGTGGGGTTTGTGCGGCGGTGGCCGGCGGCGTTCGCCGCTGCAGGACTGGTGGCCGTGCCGTACCTGGCGTGGGACAGCTTGATGAGCGCCCAGGGCGCATGGGGCTTCGCTGATCGGTGGGCAGGGATTGCCCGTCTGCTGTGGCTTCCTCCCGGCGAGTTCGTGTTCTTTCTCGCCGTTCCCTTCGCGTGTGTCTTCGTCCACGAGGTCGTTCGTGCCTACGTTCCGGAAAAAGCGGCTCGAGCGACGCGGGCGCCCTGGGCGGTACTTGCGACTGTTTTCCTCGCCGCAGCCCTAATCTTCCGCGGGCGGCTGTACACCTCGACCGTACTCGGTGCTGCGGCTCTTTTCTTCGCCGTCGCGGTAGTCGCCCCCGGCGCGCTGGCCCTCCGCAGCTTCTGGCTTTCGATTCTCGTTTCCTATGTCCCATTCCTCGCGGCGAACGGACTGCTGACCGGGCTGCCGGTGGTGACCTACAGCCCCGAAGCGATTCTTGGGTTCAGGGTAATCTCGATCCCGGTAGAGGACTTCCTCTACAGCTTCACCCTGCTCGGCTTTAATCTCTTGGCCTACCGAGTGTTCCGGGGTCAGGAATCAGGCGCCCCTTCCAGCTGACGGAACGAACCACGTAGGTCAGCGTCAGCGACCGAAGGAACACGAAAAGGAAGAACAGCAGATGCAGCGGATACAGCAGAGCGGACAGGGCTCCGAAGTTGCCGGCTTTCCTCATCATCCACAGGAGCTCCGCGCAGTACAGCAGGTAAAAGACGCCGGCCTCGACCGCCGCAAGAAATGCACCGCTTGCCCCCCAGCGCGCGAGGAAAAAGGTCCCAGAGAAGAGCCCGGTGAACCACAGGGAAATGCCGGCGAGCACCGCCGGGTGAGTTCCGGCCGCACCGCGCGCCATATTCTTGCTCCACCCCTCAACCTGCTGTGCGATGCCCCCGGGGTACATTCGAAAGCGTATGGCACGCCTTCCGCCGAAGCAGTGCACCGCGATTCCCGCCGCGAGGAATCGTCTGCCCAACTCGACGTCTTCAAGCACACTGCCGCGCACAGCGCGGTGCCCCCCCGCCCGGAAATAGTCGGTCGTGGCGCACAGGATGCACGGCCCGAAACAACCGGCCGGCGGAATCACCTCCCCGAAAACAGTGAAAGCGTTCATCGCGGCCATCGCCACGATGTTGAAAAGCGACGAGAGTTTTTCCACGGCGCCACGCGCTTCGTGCCAAGGCTGAACGGTCACCACCCCGCCGCGGGCGGCCCTCTCGGCGAGCATACGACCGCACCCGTCTCGCTCCAGGCGCGTGTCGGCGTCGAGGAAAAGCAGGAGCTCATGGCCGGCCGCGCGGGCTCCGACCCAGCAGGCCCATGTTTTTCCCAGCCATCCGCGGGGCCGACGGCCCGCCGGGAGCACGCGGCAGCCTGCCTGTGCGGCGATCGCCGCGGTGGCGTCCGAGGAGAGGTCGTCCACGACGATGATCTCCGCCGGTTTCACCGACTGCCGCTTCAACGAAGCGAGAAGAAAGGGCAGGCTGGATTCCTCGTTGCGCGTGGGCACGATCACAGTGAAAGGAGGGGCCCGCCGCTGTCCGCGTTGACCGCAGTGCCGTACGCGCCAGAGCAGCAGCAGGCCCGGCACGAGGAGCAGCGAGAGTTCGGCTATCTGCCATGGACGCATCGCGGCGATGATATCAGAAAGCGTGCCCCGGGTCAGAGCCGCGCGCTCCGGATGCGGCTCACGATGCTTCTTCTCATTTTCGGACTCCCCGGCCTGTGGGGCATGGGCACTGCACCCCTCGCTCCCCCCGGCCTCGACCTGCCGCAGTTCCTTTCCCGGCTTCGAGTGAGTTTCTACAACTCCGTCGAAAGCGCCGCGGCCACGGAGCAAACAGTTGCCGCTATCCAGGCGGCATTCCCGTCAAAGCGCGATTCATGGCCGCCCGTCATCCTTGCCTACTATGCGGCCCTCGAAGGGTTGAGGGGCAAACACGCCAGCGGACTGCTGAACAAGCTTGGCCACGTGAATACTGCGGTTTCCCTGATGCGCCGGCTGCCAGAGGACAATCCCGGCAGCCTGGAGATCCGGTTTCTCCGGTTCTCCCTTTTTCGGCAGTTACCCCTGTTCTTCGGCGTTCGACCTACCGTGGGGCCGGACCTCGCGGTGTTGATTCGGATGCTGGAAGCCGGGGCCGACCCCGATGTGCCGCGCGAGGTCCGGCGGGACATGGTGAGCTACCTGATTGGCTGCCGGGAAGCCGACCGAGCCCAGATCGAGCGGCTTCAGCAGCTTGGCTTCGTGCCTGCCGCCGAGGGGGAGCCCTAGACGCCCAGCAGGCGAAGTGCGGAAAAAAAGACGGCTTGGATGGCCACCGCAATCACGGGCATAGGCGATCTGACCGAGAGTCTGGGCACCGTGAATGCCAGCGCGAGAAGCGTTGAAATTGAAAACCACGCCACGTAGTTGCGCGCCGGTATCGACCCGGCAAGCCACGTCCAGTAACCCGCGGAAACCGCAAACGGTTCGAGAACCCAGTCGAATCCACACGTCAGCGCGCCTGCCATAAGTGCAACGGCTAGGGGATTCCTAGAGATGCGCCCGG
>Ga0326728_10016061_pt1 | contig 15373 bp, 3 predicted proteins | sample MB3enrmetagenome_FD_207602 | JGI IMG/M metagenome (GOLD analysis project Ga0326728, IMG submission 207602) | Lab enriched peat soil microbial communities from McLean, Ithaca, NY, United States - MB31MN | ecosystem: Environmental > Terrestrial > Soil > Wetlands > Peat | place: USA: New York...
CGGTGTCCGGTTATGGCCCGCAATTTCGCATTATTCTATGAGTGAAGCTGAACATGACCATAACTCGGGCTCTTCTAAGATGAGCCCGGCCGCGTCCAGGAGCTTGCGCGGGCTTTTCCTGCAAGCGGCGGAAATCGAGGGTGCCGGAGCGCGGGGCGCGTTCTTGAGCCAGGTCTGCGGCGAGGATGCAGCGTTGCGGCGGCGTCTGGAAGAACTCCTGGCGGCCGATGAACTGGCGGGGCCAGGACCCTCCCCAGGCACGGCGACTGGTCCCGGGGCATCCGAAGGTGTCGGATCCGTCATCGGCCGCTACAAGCTGCTGGAGAAGATTGGCGAGGGCGGGATGGGCGTCGTTTACATGGCCGAGCAGCAAGAGCCGGTCCGCCGCAAGGTCGCGCTCAAAGTCATCAAACTGGGCATGGACTCCAAGCAGGTCATCGCCCGTTTCGAGGCCGAGCGCCAGGCCCTGGCCCTCATGGACCACCCCAACATCGCCAAGGTCTTAGATGGCGGCGTTATTGGCGCCGCTGACTCTCAACCCTCAACTCTCAACTCTCAACTGTTTCTCGGCCGGCCCTACTTCGTCATGGAACTGGTCCAGGGCGTGCCCATCACCGAGTTCTGCGACAAGAACCGGCTCTCGACCCAGGAGCGCATCAAGCTGTTCATCCCCGTCTGTCAGGCGATTCAAAGCGCCCATCAGAAAGGCATCATCCACCGCGACCTCAAGCCGACCAACATCCTGGTCACCCTCAATGCCGGGGTGCCGCATCCGATGGTCATTGATTTCGGGGTAGCCAAGGCCACCAACCAGAAACTGACCGAGAAGACCGTCTTCACGAACTTCGCGGCCATGATTGGGACGCCGGCCTACATGAGCCCGGAGCAGGCGGAGATGAGCCGGTTGGACGTGGATACGCGGTCCGACATATATGGGCTGGGGGTGCTGTTGTATGAATTGCTGACGGGGACGACGCCCTTCCCGGAGAAGCAGTTGCGCAGCGTGGGTTACCAGGAGATGCAGCGGATCATTATGGAGGAGCAACCCGAACGCCCTTCCACGCGCTTGCGCCGAACGCAGACGCTCGGGAAGTCGCTGTCGGCCCGCTCCCCGCTCCCCGCTCCCCGCTCCACGGATCTGGACTGGATCGTGATGAAGTGCCTGGAGAAGGACCGTGGGCGGCGCTACGAGACGGCCAACGGGTTGGCGATGGACCTGCAGCGGCACCTGAACAACGAGCCGGTGGTGGCCCGACCGCCGAGCGCGGTTTACCGGGTCCAAAAGTTTGTCCGCCGCAATCGGGTGATGGTCACGGCTGCGGCAATTGTTGGAGTGGTGCTGGTTTTGGGCACGTTGGTGAGCCTCTGGCAGGCGGTTCGGGCGACGCAGGCTAAGCGGCTAGCCGAGGCCAATGAAAGGAAGGCGCAGATAGCTCAGACGCACGAAACCGAAGAGCGGCGGCGCGCCGAGGCTCAGGCCTACGTGGCGAACATAAACTTGGCGCAGCAGGCGTGGGAGCAAAACAGTGTCGGGCGCTTGCGGGATTTGCTGACGGAAACCGCCGCCTACCCCAATCACGGCTTCGAGTGGTATTACTGGCAGAGGCAAATGCACTTGGACCTCTTGACTTTGCGGGGGCACGCAGGGGGGGTCGTCTTCGTAGCCTTTTCTCCGGATGGTGGGCGCATTGTGACCGGCAGTGATGATGGTACGGCGAAAGTGTGGGATGCGGCCAGCGGTCATGAACTGTTCAACTTGGATATTCCCAATGGCGTGAGCTCCGTAGCCTTTTCCTGGAATGGCCAGAGGATCGTGACCGGTCACGATCGTTCGGCCCAGGTCTGGGATACGGGCAGCGGCCACGAACTGTTCACCCTCACTGGCCACGGGGATATCGTGCAATCTGTGGCCTTCTCTTCCGATGGTCGGCGCATCGCGACCGGCAGCGACGACAGGACCGCCATGGTCTGGGATGCCACTACCGGCCGGGAGCTGTTCACCCTCGCAAGCCACAGTAACAGGGTCCGGTCGGTGGTCTTTTCCTCGGACGGTCAGCGGATTGCCACCGGCAGTTATGATGGGACGGCCAAGGTCTGGGATGCGGCCACCGGCAAAGAGCTCTTCAGCTTACACGGGCACGGCGGTGGGTTAAACTGTGTGGCTCTGTCTCCGGACGGCCAGCGGGTTGCCACGGGTGATTGGAATGGGGCGGCCAAAGTTTGGGAAGCGGCCAGCGGCGTGGAACCGCTGGCCCTCAAAGGGCACAATGATGCGATCATAGCTGTTGCTTTTTCTCCGGACAGCCAGCGGATTGCCACCGCCAGTTGGGATAATACAGCCAAGGTCTGGGATGCGAACGGTGGGAATGAACTGCTCACACTGAGAGGGCATACCGGCGGGCTACTATCCGTCGCGTTCTCTCCGGACAGCCAGCGGATCGCCACCGGCAGTATGGATGGAACAGCCAAAGTGTGGGATGCGGCTGGCAGTAAGGAAACGCTTACCTTCAAAGGGCGCACGGCGACTTTTTCTCCAGACGGCCAGCGAATCGTAACGGGCAGTTTAGATGGGACGGCTACATTGTGGGATGCGGCCAGCGGCAGGGAATTGCTCACCTTCAGAGGGCACAGCCGCGAGGTCCGGTCTGTGGCCTTCTCCCCTGACGGTCAGCGGATTGTGACCGGTAGTGAGAATACGGCCAAGGTGTGGGATGCGGCCAGCGGCAAGGGACTGCTCGCCCTTGAGGGGCACACCGATTTCATCACGTCGGTGGTCTTTTCTCCCGACGGAAAACGACTTGTCACTGGCAGCGGCTTCGGAGACCGCACAGCCAGGATCTGGGATGCGGCCACTGGCAAGCTATTGCTTACCCTCAGAGGGCCCAGCTCAATGATCAACTGCGTGGCCTTTTCTCCCGACGGAGGACGAATCGTCACGGACAGTGATGACCCGGCAACCGAGATCTGGGATGCCGCCAGCGGCAAGCTGCTCCTAACCTTGCAAGCGCAAAGCCAGTCGGTGGCCTTTTCTCCCGATGGCCAGAGGATTGTGACCGGCAGTGGAGCCGGGACCGCCACGGTATTCGATACTGCCAGCGGGAAGCCACGGCTCACCTTCAAAGTGGCGGGTGGTGTAGTCTGGTCAGTCGCCTTTTCGCCCGATGGCCAGCGGATTGTGACCGGCAGTGGCGCCGGGACTGTCAAGGTCTGGGATGCGGCCACCGGCAAGGATCTGCTGACGCTCAGAGGTGGCACCGGTTCCGTCTTATCAGTAGCCTTTTCCCCGGACAGTGGGCGAATCGTCACGGCTAGCGCGGATGAGACGGCCAAGGTGTGGACGGCAGCCACCGCGCAGCAGGTTGAGGCTTGGGAGCGCGAGGAAAAGGCTGACCAGCTCAAACCGACTGCCGATCGCAGCGGCCGAAGTGGCCGATGGGAGCAGGCGGCAGCCGACCTGGCAGCAGCTATCGAACACAACCCCGCCGACCCTGAGTTGTGGCACTGGTTGGCTGCGGTACAGGTGCAGCGGGGCCAAATCGAGGCTTACCGCGCGCAGTGCCGCAAGAGTCTCGAACGGTTCGCAAACACCACGAACCCCGGGACGGCGAACCAGATCGCCAAAGATTGTTTGATTCGTGCCGACTCCGGGGCTGACCTCGCCAGAGTGGCAGCCCTGGCTGACCTCGCCGTGACCGAAGGGCGGCAGAGCATCTATCTGCCCTATTTTCAGTTCTGCAAAGGCTTAGCTGAATACCGCCAAGCCCGCTTCACCAGTGCAGCGGATTGGATGGAAGTAGTGCTGACCAATCGCATGGGCGTTCTGTCACTCGACACCGCGGCCATGATGGTGTTGGCCATGGCCGAGTACCGGTCGGGGCACCGGGAGCAGGCCCGGGCCTCGTTGGCCAAGGGGAGCGAGATCGAGGAACGACTACCCAGGCTGGAAAGCGGTGACCTCGGTGAGGATTGGAATAATTGGATCATCGCCCACGCGCTGTCGAGGGAAGCCAAGGCATTGATCGAAGGGCAGCCTGGGCCACCTCGTCAACCGCAACACCGTAGTGAATGAGGTTATGAAAAGATATGCTCTCGAACACGAAGAGGATTCTGCCCTCAGACAGCAAACCAAGAATCAGCCGGGCATGAGAACTCCTGTTTCTTCGATTTGCCTTGCCGACGCGGCGGGCCAGCCGGTGAAAGGAATCCGCGTCACACTCACTGCGCCCTAACGGGAGAACAAATGAAATGTGAACTGAACATTATGAGAACAAACCGACCAATATTGCTTCTTTTCGGCTGGCTGCTGCTGGCTACAGCGGAGGCGGTCCACGCCCAATTCAACTACATCACCACCAACGGCACGATCACCATTACGGGATACACCGGCACCAACGCTGTAGTGGTTATTCCGAGCACGATTGATGGGCTGCCCGTTACGAGTATTGTCGGCAATAGCGCATCGGGGTCGGGCTTCAGCGAATTTATGACCAGCGTCACAATCCCCAACGGCGTTACTAACATTGGGGACTATGCGTTCTTCCAGCGGTGCTTCAACCTGACCAGCGTCACGATCCCCGACAGCGTCACCAGCATTGGGGACGATGCGTTCAATGGCTGCTCCGCCCTCACCAACGTGACCATCCCCAGTAGCGTCACTGCCATCGGGGATCTGGTTTTCGGCTTTTGCTTCAGTCTCACCAACATTTCAGTGGACGCTCTCAACCCGGCTTATAGCGCCCCTGATGGAGTCCTGTTCGACAAGAACCGGACTACGCTTCTTGCGTATCCGGGCGCTGGGCCTGGAGTTTATACTATCCCGGACACCGTGACCAGCCTCAGAGATTATGCCTTTTCCGACTGCACAAACCTGACAGGTATAACCATCAGCGACAGCGTCACAAACATCGGAGGATGGGCGTTCCTTAACGATACCAGCCTGACCAGCGTCACGATAGGCAGCGGCCTCACCAGCATCGGGGCCGGTGCGTTTGCATACAGCGGTTTGACCAGCGTCACCATTCCCGACAGCGTCACCAGCATTGGGGACGATGCGTTCAATGGCTGCACCAGCCTCACAAACGTCACGATTGGCAGCGGCGTTACGAATATCAATCAGATTATGTTTTCTGTTACAAGCCTTGAGACGATCAACGTTGATGTCAACAACCCATTCTACAGCAGCGTGGATGGAGTCCTCTTCGACAAGAGCCAGACCACCCTCATTCAATACCCCGACAGCCGAGCGGGGAGTTACACGATCCCTGACAGGGTTACCGGCATCGGGGAAAATGCGTTTTATTACTGCACCAGCCTGACGGGCATCACCATCCCCAACAGCGTCACCAGCATCGGGGACTTTGCATTCAATGGCTGCCCTAGCCTCATAAACATCATTATAGGCAGCGGCCTCACCAACATCGGAGATCATGCGTTTACAGGCTGTCCCAGTCTTATGGCAATCGACGTAAGCGTGGACAACAACTCCTTCCTCAGCGTTGACGGAGTATTGTTCGACAAGAGCCAGACCACGCTTATCCGATTCCCAGTTGGCAGCGGAGCCATAAGCTACTCAATTCCCAACAGCGTTACTAACATCGGGGAAGATGCGTTCGAAGGTGGGTGGTTTGACTCCGGCCTGACCAGCGTCACGATAGGCAGCAGCGTTACCAGCATCGGGGACGATGCGTTCTGGGCCTGCGTCAACCTGACGAGCGTGTATTTTCAGGGTAACGCCCCCAGTCTTGGTGCGGGTGTATTTGCTCGTCCGGGTGAGTTTCCCTGGGCTATATACGACCCCGCCACCGTCTATTACTTGCCGGGGACCACAGGCTGGGGCATGACGTTTGGCGGTCTCCCCACTGCCATTTGGCAACCTCAAATCCAGCCCAGCGACACTAGCTTTGGAGTGAACAGCAATCAGTTCGGCTTCCGCATCAACTGGGCCAGCGGGATGACCGTGGTTGTGGAAGCCAGCACCAGCCTTTCAGGTGGGACTTGGACTCCGTTGCAGACCAACGTCCTCAACAGCAGTTCATTTTATTTCAGCGACCCCGAGTGGACGAACTATCCGAACCGTTTCTACCGCCTCCGCTCGCCGTGAAGGGCGGTTGAAAATCAGCCACGAACCAACAACAATTAGAATAACGAGGAGACATTATGAAACTAAACAAATCTCCCCAGCCCAACCCCATCAACCATCCACCCCCTCGGCGTATCTGCACTTCATGGATTGTGCCGCTGCTGTTGCTTTGGATGCTGCCTCTCTTGGGAGCACAAGCCGCAGTGGCCTTCACCAGCCTTTATTCGTTCACCGGCGGCAATGATGGCGCACATCCCAATGGGCTGGTGCGGGGCACCGACGGCTATTTCTATGGCACGACTGCAGGAGGCGCCTACACCAGTCTCAACTGGTACGGCACTGGCACCGTGTTCCAAGTCAGCACCAATGGGTCGTTGACGACCCTTTATGATTTTGGCTCGATTACTAATGCGAGTGGCGTGGCGCTGGATGGTGCAAATCCCGCTGCCGCTCTGGTGCAGGGCAGCGATGGCTATTTTTATGGCACGACTTCGCAAGGCGGCACGAATGGAGTCGAGTATGACGCCTATGGCCGAAGCCTCCAGTATGGCACCGTGTTCAGAATCAGCACCAATGGGGCGCTGACGACCCTTTATGATTTTGGCTCGATTACTAATGCGAGTGGCGTGGCGCTGGATGGCGCAAATCCCACTGCCGCTCTGGTGCAGGGTAGCGACGGCAGTTTTTATGGCACGACTCAGAACGGCGGCACGAATGGGGTGTGGCCCGGCGAAGGCACCGTGTTCAAGATCGGCACCAATGGGGCGCTGACCAGTTTGCATTTCTTCAGCGAGAACGATTATGGCTATAATCCCACTGCCGCTCTGGTGCAGGGTAGCGACGGCAGTTTTTATGGCACGACTCAGAACGGCGGCACGAACGGCTGGGGCACCGTGTTCAAGATCAGCACCAATAGGGCGCTGACGACCCTTTATGCTTTCGGCATGGTCACTGATACGAACGGCCTCCCGCTGGATGGCGGAAATCCCCAAGCCGGACTGGTGCAAGGCACCGACGGCTATTTCTATGGCACGACTTATTTCGGCGGCACGAATGGCGAAGGCACCGTGTTCAGAATCAGCACCAATGGGGCGCTGATCACCCTGTATTCCTTCATCGGCGTTGGTTTTAATGTCAGTGGGCTGGTGCAGGGCAGCGATGGCAGTTTCTATGGCATGAATGTTCAGACCCCATGGAGTCCCGTAGCAGGACCTGCAGTCGCTGTTGGCACCGTGTTCAAGATCAGCACCAATGGGGTGTTTACCGGTTTGTATTCTTTATCCACCGGCAACGCATATGGATGTGGGCTGGTGCAGGGCACAGACGGAAGTTTCTATGGTTGGACTGCAAACGGCGGCACGAATGGCTTTAACGACGGTATAGCCGGCTTCATTGGCTATGGCACCCTTTTCCGGCTGACCATAGTGCCAGACCCGCAACTGACCATTATTCCTTCCGGCCCATACATGATTTTGACGTGGCCCACCAATGCTACTGGTTACACGTTGCAGTCCGCCACGAATCTTGCTCCAGCGGCGGTCTGGACCACCAATTCTTCGCCACCGGTGGTCATCGGCGGGCAGAACGTGGTTATCAATACGATCTCGGGCAGACAGCAGTTTTACCGGTTGAGTTCACCTTGAGCGTTAGGAAAAGCAAACTCACCGCCGTGAAAACAGCCTCAAAGAGAAAGCGCAGCATTATGAGAATAACACACTTCGGAAGCATCGTGGTGAGCGTCTGTCTTGGGTGCTTGGCCCCTTGGTTGACCTTGGCCCAACCGGTCATCACCACCCAGCCAACCAATCACTTTGCGAACACAGCAGGTGGCTTCGAGTTTTTTGTTAATGTCAGCGGGACGGCCCCGATCACTTACCAACCTAAGGCGCAGCCTCTTGATGTAGGGAACCAGGCAATTCCGTGTCGCAAACTGAAAAGCAATCAAGACCATTCTTCATGAAAACCACAACCTCGCGCTTCCCTGAGAGCGGAGCTCGAACCGCTGTCATCCTCACAACCGCGCTCGTAGGTGCAATGCTCCTCTGCGTGTCGGCACGAGCCGTTGAGCGGCAAGTCCTCCTCGGCCACCTGCCGCCGGCCGTGGCCAAACTCCAGCTTCAGCCAATTGGCCGGCTGCCGGCGACCAACCAGTTGCGCCTGGCGATCGGCCTGCCGCTGCGCAACACCAACGAAATGGCCCGCCTGCTCCAGGAGATGTACGATCCGGCCAGTCCCCAGTTCCGGCACTACCTGACGCTGGAGCAGTTCACCGAAAGGTTCGGGCCGACCAAAGAGGATTATGAAGCGGTCAAGCCGTTCGCGCTCAAGCACGGGCTGGAAGTGACGGTCACGCACCCCAACCGCGTGGTGCTGGACGTGGCCGGGCCCGTCGCCGCGATCGAGAGCGCCTTGAACATAAAGCTGCACGTGTATGAACATCCGACGGAGGGGCGGACGTTCTATGCGCCGGATCGCGAGCCGTCAGTGGAGGCGGGGTTGGCGGTGTTGGACATCAGCGGATTGAACAACTTCGTTCGTCCACGCCCGGCCCTGCACCGGGACACGTCGTCAGTCTCGTCAGTGGTCGCCGGAGGCTCCGGGCCCGCCGGTAGCCTTCTCGGGAACGATTTCCGGAACGCCTATGCCCCTGGCGTGACTCTGACCGGGGCGGGCCAAATCGTAGGCTTGGTGGAATTTGACGCTTATTCCCTGAGCGATGTCACCACTTACGAGGACCTGGCGGGATTACCGCATGTGCCACTGCAGCATATCCTCCTGGATGGATACGACGGCATCCCCGATGGGACGGGGGGGCAGGCGGAAGCGGACCTGGACATTGACATGGCCGTTTCGATGGCACCGGGGCTGTCGAAAGTGGTTCTGTTTGATGCCGGGACCAGTGGAAACCTGCTCGACATTTTGAACAGCATGGTGGTGAGTACCTCGATTAAGCAATTCAGCTCGTCCTGGGGTGGCGGGGGGCCTCCGTACACATCGTACGATAATATTTTCCGGCAGATGGCGCTCCAGGGCCAATCCTTCCTCATTGCTGGTGGCGATGGCGAATCCTGGAATACAGACCCCCTCATGCCTATTTCGCCAATTTGGCCAGAAGACGATCCCTACCTCACAAGTGTGGGTGGGACGTCCCTGAGGATGACGGGCGATGGAGCGACCTACGCCTCAGAAACGGTTTGGAATGACGGCTACCTGCAGAAATGGTACGGCGCGGCCGGCCTCGGAACCGGAGGCGGAATCAGCACAAATTATGCGATCCAGGCCTGGCAAACAAACATCAACATGTCCGCAAACCATGGATCGACTACCAGGCGCAACTACCCGGACGTCGCGATGGTTGCCGACCATTTCGCCCTGGTCCACGAGGGCATCGCCTCCGCCGGATGGTGGGGCACCAGCTTTGCCGCCCCTCTTTGGGCCGGGTTCACCGCCCTGGTTAATCAGGAGGCTGCGGCCAACGGTGAGCCCGCAGTGGGCTTTCTTAATCCCACGCTGTACGCGGTGGGGCAAAGTCTCAACTACACCAATTGCTTTCACGACATTACGACCGGCAACAACGATGCCAGCCCCTTCCAGCCGAAATATCCTGCGGTACCGGGCTACGACTTGTGCAGTGGTTGGGGCACGCCCAAGGGGAGCGCCCTGATTCACACCCTGGCCCTGCCTCAACGCCTCGGAGTCACCCCCAGCTCCACTCTTTCTTTCGCCGGCACGGTGGGCGGGGCGGTCAGTCCTTCCATTTTCAACCTGACGCTGACCAACCGGCTCGGTTCCCTGGTCTGGCTGGCCGGCCAGACCGCTCCCTGGCTCAGCCTCTCGCCCACCTACGGCACGCTGGTGGCAGGGGGATCCTCCACCACCATTTCGCTCACACCCAGCGTCCTGGCCAGCAACCTCGCCGCCGGCAGCTACACCGCCACGCTCTTTTTTACCAACCTCAGTGACCAGTCGGTGGTGACGCGGCAAATCAACCTCGCCATGGCCGGGCCGCCAGTGATTACTTCCCAACCGACTAATGTCACGGTCTCTGAAGGGACGACGGTCGGCTTCAGCGTGAGCACAGCCATCAACGCTCCCTTGACTTACCGATGGCAATTCGACAATGGTTCGTCAACAAACTACCTCGCTGACGGGGGCAACATCTCCGGCTCAGGCACCAGCGCTTTGACCATTGGCAACGTCTCCTTGGCCAACGCCGGGATGTACTCAATGGTGGTGAGCGATAGTTCCGGCGCCGCTACCAGTTTTTGGGCCACCCTCACCGTGCTCACGGGGCAACCACCCGCCATCGTTGCGCAACCTTCCAGTCAGACCGTGTTGCCCGGAGCCACCGCCAGTTTTACAGTGATTGCCGCCGGTGATGCGCCTCTTGGGTATTCCTGGCAACTTAACGGGACCAATCTGGCCAACGGAGGGAACATCTCCGGCTCAGGGACCAGCAGGTTAAGCGTCGCAAACATCGCACCCGCCGACGCCGGAAGCTATTCGGTGCTGATCACGAATAGTTTTGGTTCCGTCACCAGTGCCCTGGCGGTGTTGGCGGTACCGGCCACCGCCTCGCCTAGCGTGGCGTTAGTGACGCGTTACTCGTTTCCTACCAACGGCATTTACGGGGCGTATCCATACGCCGGCCTGCTCCAGGCGAATGACGGCCACTTTTATGGCACGGCCAGCGGAGGAGGTGCCGACGGATGGGGCACGGTGTTCCGATGGACTACCAATGGAGTGATTGGACTCGTTCACGCCTTCGGGTACAGCACCGATGGAGCGGTACCCTACGCCGCGCTGATCCAGGCCACGAACGGCTGGCTCTATGGCACAGCCATCGAGCTGGGGAGCCAAGGTAACTACGGCCTACTCACCGACGAAGGGACGGTTTTTCGAATGAGCACGTCTGGAACAGTCACCAACTACACTCTGAATTCTGCCAGCAGTGGCTCGGTGCCCTATGGCCCGCTCGTCCAGGGCCGGGACGGCAGTTTCTACGGAACTGCTGCTTATGGCGGAGCCGACCGGTACGGCAGCCCCTGGGGATATGGCACGGTCTTCAAACTGACTCCAGGTGGCCCCGTCACGGCGTTGGGCACCTTCAACTTCGAGGTCGGCGCCAATCCCGCGTCGGCGCTGGTGCAGGCTGGCGACGGCAGCTTCTACGGCACCGCCCAAAGCGGCGGGACCAACGGCGGATTCGGTACTATCTTCAAAATCACTCTGGCCGGTGCCATCACCGCCCTGCATTCCTTCGGCAAGAGCGATGGGGCGCAACCCATCGCTGGCCTGACCCAGGATGCCGACGGCTCGTTCTACGGGACAACCTACGCGGGGGGCGCCGCGAACGCGGGCACCCTTTTCAAACTAGGCCCCGACGGGACCTTCACCTCTCTCTACTCCTTTACGGGTGGGAATGACGGCAGCAATTGCTATGGCGGGCTGCTCCTGGCCAGCGACGGCAATTTCTACGGCACTACCGAAGGTGGTGGCGCTTACAGTCTGGGTACCGTGTATCGCATCTCGCGGGAGGGTGTATTGACCACGCTGGCGAGTTTTGATGGCTACCAGGGGGCCGTGCCGGAATGCACCCTGATCCAAGCTACCGACGGCAATCTCTACGGCACCACCCAGTTCGGCGGTGCCGGAAATCTCGGAGCTATTTTCCAGATCAGCTTTGATAGTCCCTTGCAGATCACGGAACAACCACAGAGTCAGGCGGCTTACGCCGGGGATAGTGTCACCTTCAGCGTCGCCACATTCGGCGGCCTGCCGATCACCTACCAGTGGCTCCGGGACGGCACCAACCTGGTGGATGGCGGGAATGTGTTGGGTTCCAGCTCGCGCCTGCTGACTCTCACCAACGTCGCAGCAGCGGATGCGGCCACGTATTCGGTGGTGGTCAGCAACATCTACGGCCAGGTCACTAGCGTTGGCGCTAGTTTGCAAGTCAACCAGTCGGCGCCACAGCTTGTTGCTCAGCCTCAATCCCAAACCGTGCTGGCGGGAACGACGGTCACCTTCCCAGTGCAAGCCAACGGCGACGGTTCCCTTTCCTATCAATGGCAGGAGAACGGCACCAACCTCGTGGATGGCGGCAACCTCTCCGGCTCGGCCACGCCCACGCTGACCCTCGACTCCGTAGTAGCCACCAACGCCGGCACGTATGCCGTGGTGATCAGCAACCGTGTCGGCTCGGTCACCAGCAGCCCGGCGGTGCTCACGGTCCTGCCGGTGAGCGCGCCAAGCGCCAGCCTGAGGGATGTGCTCCCATTCACCAGCGCCAATGGCGGTTCCTTCAATCCTTACGCGGGGGTCATTCAGGGCACGAATGGCAACTTCTATGGCACTACCCTCAACGGGGGTGCGGAGGGCTTTGGCAGCGTTTTCGAACTCACGCCCTTCGGGAATCTTGCTGTGCTCTATTCATTCACAAACGGCGCCGACGGGGCCTCGCCGTTTGCAGGTCTGGTCCAGGCGAGCGATGGGAATTTCTACGGCGCGTCTTCCCCGGGAGCCGGTTCGCCCTTTGGCACACTCTTCAAGCTGACTCCCACGGGAGCCTTTACTCCCCTCTATAGTTTCACTGGCGGCGCCGATGGGGGCAACCCCATCGGGTCGCTGGTCCAAGTTAGCGGAGGAATGCTCTATGGCACAGCCTCGACAGGGGGCAGCAATGGCTTTGGGGCCGTCTTTAGCCTGAGCACCAACGGGGTCTTCACGCCCCTCTGGTCGTTCCGCTCCAGCGACGGCAGTTCCCCGGCGGGGCCGCTGCTGGCCGATACCCAGGGCCAGCTCTACGGCACGACCACGCTCGGCGGCAGCAATAACCTGGGCACCGTCTTTCGCCTGAGCACCAATGGCGTGTTGACCTCGCTGGCGTCCTTCGACTACACGGCCGGAGCTTACCCGAGCAACGGCCTGGTCCAAGCGGCGGACGGGAGTTTCTACGGCACGGCCTCGGCTGGCGGCACCAATGGCGGCTGGGGCACGGTCTTTCGGCTCACGGCCGACGGCAGTCTCACCGCGTTGCACTCGTTTAATTACCAGGACGGCGCCGTGCCGGTGGGCGGTTTGGTATGGGGTGCGGACGGGAATCTGTACGGCACGACTTCGCAAGGAGGTGTCGGCGGCCAGGGAACAGTCTTCCAGATGACGACCAACGGGCTGCTCACGACGCTGGTTTGGTTCGACGGCCCCAACGGCGCTAATCCGGAGGGCACGCTCATTCAGGGACAGGATGGTGCGTTTTATGGGACGGCGGAATTTGGAGGCAACCAATTCGACGGGGCAAGTTCTTCCGGAGACGGTCTGGTGTTCCGGCTCACAGTTGATTCGTTGGGTATTAGTCCTTCTACCGGCTTCAGCGCCACTGGGCCTATCGGCGGCCCGTTTAGCCTGGCCACGCAGACCTTTGTCCTCACCAACACCAGTTCCTCTTCATTGACCTGGTCGGTGATCAACCCGGCGGGGAACTGGCTGGCGGTCGCGCCGTCAAATGGCGTCCTGGCGGCAAATGCCACGACCAACGTGGTCGTGAGCTTCAGCGCCGCCGCTGAGATTCTCGGCACCGGTATTTATACCACGAATCTTGTTTTCACGAATTGGAGCACGCACGTCGCCCAAAGTGAGGCGTTTGGCCTGCAGATTGGACAAACGATTGTGCAGAACGGCGGGTTTGAAACCGGTGATTTCACCGACTGGACGCTAGTGGGCGACACCGTGATCAACGGCGTGTATTACAACGTGGTGTTGGGCGATGGCTCCGGATACGACGTGGTCCATTCCGGGAATTACGGGGCGTTCTTGGGCGACGGCATCCTGGCGACGCTTTCGCAGACACTGCCTACAACTCCCGGGCAGGATTACCTGCTCTCGTTGTGGCTCGATAATCCAGCTTCTGGCTCCCCCCAGCAGTTTCAGGTGAAATGGAACGGCACGACGCTCTACAACAGATTAAACCCGCCAGCTTTTGCCTGGACCAATCTGCAATTCATTGTCACAGCCCGGGGCGCCAGCACCGTTCTTCAGTTCGGGGCGGAAAATGGCCCAAACTACTTCGGTTTGGATGATATCAGCGTCACACCCATTCCGGCCGTGGCGTTTCACAGCGTGGTCGCGGGACCGACCAGCTTCAGCCTGGCTTGGATGACAGCCAGTGGGCTGACCTACCAGGTCCAGTACAAGACCAATTTGTCGCAGCCCAATTGGGTGGCGTTAGGACCAGCGACGCTTGCCGCGGGCTTTCCGCTCAGCATCTCTGACACCAACGGTGTCCAGTCATCCCCTCAGCGGTTCTATCGCTTGGTCGTTTCGCCATGAAAAGGCGCGGGTGTGGATGGACAATGACACTTGAAGGAGTATTGAGGCTCAACCAATGAAGAGACGGCACTCCCGCGGTGTCCGATATCGGCCCGAACAGCTTTGCTGTGAGCCTGGCCGATACCAACACGCTGCTGCTGATGCCCTCCAACACCGCCGCGTTCTTTCGCATCCAGGGACTGAACAACCTATAATGGGGGGCCGGGGTTGGCTCGCCCGCCGCGCAACAACAACTGAAAAACTATCAGGACTATGAAAAACACGATTGCAAGCGGGCATGGCCACCGGCGGACCAGGCCAAGCGGAGGCGAGCCAACCTTCCCTCATCACCGGGGACCAGGTGACCGCGTAGCGGCGATAAAGCGGCAGCGGGTCCACGGTTCATGGATGCCGCCCCTCCTGCTGCTTTTGATGCTGCCTGCTGTGGTCCACGCCCAATTCAATTTCGTGGTAAATAACGGCGCCGTTACCATCACGGGCTATACCGGTCCCGGGGGTGCCGTAAGCATCCCCGGCACGATCAATGGCCTGCCGGTCACCAGCATCGGCATCTCTGCGTTTCAACACGGCACCGGCTTGACCAGCGTGACCATTCCCAGCAGCGTCACCAGCATCGAGGACGATGCGTTCGCCTGGTGCTCGGGCCTGACCAACGTGACGATCCCCAGCAGCGTCACCAACCTGGCAGCGAATAATGCGTTCTATGGCTGCACCAGTCTTGCGGCGATTAATGTGGACGGAGCTAACCCGTCCTACAGCAGCGTCAACGGGGTTTTGTTCGACAAGAACCAAAGCACGCTCCTGGCCTATCCCGAGGGCGAGGTGGGGAGCTATGCAATTCCCAGCGGCGTCACCGGCATCGGCACCTCTGCGTTCGCGAACTGCGCCGCCCTGGCTGGCGTCACCCTCCCCGACACTGTGGCCAGCGTCGGGGCCGGTGCTTTCGAAAACTGCCCCGGCCTCAGC
>Ga0326728_10016062_pt1 | contig 15373 bp, 16 predicted proteins | sample MB3enrmetagenome_FD_207602 | JGI IMG/M metagenome (GOLD analysis project Ga0326728, IMG submission 207602) | Lab enriched peat soil microbial communities from McLean, Ithaca, NY, United States - MB31MN | ecosystem: Environmental > Terrestrial > Soil > Wetlands > Peat | place: USA: New York...
TCTCAACGACCTGCTACAAATCAAGGAAAAGGAACAGGCGGCCCGCAAAAAGATCGTGCTCCGCTGCTGTCTGGCCGCCGGCTGCATGTCCTCCGGCTCCAAAGGGGTGAAGGAGCAACTGGAAAAAGCCGTGGCCGAAGCCGGCCTGCAAAACGACGTGGAAGTGCGGGGCGTCGGCTGCATGAAGCTGTGCTGCGAAGGTCCGCTGGTGGCGGATGATTCCAACGACGCGCTGTACGTCAAGGTGAACTCCAAGAACGCGCCGTCCATCATCGCCGCGCTCAAAGGCGGCAAAGCCGAGGCCGACCAGACGGATCCCCACGCGCCGTTCTTTGCCAACCAGTTCTCCATCGTGCTGGCCAACAGCGGCCTCGTGGATCCCGAACGGGTTGAAAGCTACATCGCGGCCGACGGTTACCAGGCCCTGCACGAGGTGCTGCACGAAATGACCCCCAAGGAAGTGGTGGAGACCATGGTCAAATGCGGCTTGCGCGGCCGCGGCGGCGCCGGGTTCCCCACCGGCCTGAAATGGGGCACCGTCGCCAAATCCGCCGGCGCCAAGAAGTATGTCATCTGCAACGCCGATGAAGGCGATCCCGGCGCGTTCATGGACCGCAGCGTCCTGGAAAGCGACCCCCACAGCGTGCTCGAAGGCATGGCCATTGCCGCCTACGCCGTCGGCGCCGATCAGGGCTACATTTATGTGCGTGCGGAATATCCGCTGGCGATCGCGCGCTTGCAGATCGCCATCAAGCAGGCCAAACAGATGAGCTTGCTCGGCGCGGGCATCTTCGAATCGCCCTTCAATTTCAACGTGGACCTGCGCATCGGCGCCGGCGCGTTTGTCTGCGGCGAGGAAACCGCCCTCATGTCATCGGTGGAAGGCAAGCGCGGCGTGCCCCGTCCGCGTCCCCCCTTCCCCGCCGAAAGCGGCCTGTTCGGCTGTCCCACCCTGCTGAACAACGTGGAGACCTTTGCCAATGTGCCGACGATCTTCCGTAAAGGGGCCGATTGGTTTGCGAAGATTGGCACCGAGAAGAGCAAAGGCACCAAGGTTTTTGCGCTGGCGGGCAAGATCAAGAACACCGGCCTGCTCGAAGTGCCCATGGGCACCCCCCTGCGCGCCATCGTGGAGGAAATGGGCGGCGGCGCCCCCGACGGCGGGGCGATCAAAGCCGTGCAGACCGGCGGCCCTTCCGGCGGCTGCATCCCCGCGCAACACCTGGACACCCCGGTGGATTACGAATCGCTCGGCAAACTCGGCTCCATCATGGGCTCTGGTGGCATGATCGTGATGGACGACACCACCAACATGGTCGAAATCGCCCGGTTCTTCATGGAATTCTGCATGGATGAATCCTGCGGCAAATGCATCCCCTGCCGCGCCGGCACCACCCAGATGTACCGCTTGCTGGACAAGATTGCCAACCGGCAGGCCACGGCCCGGGATATCGAGAAGCTGGAGGAGCTGTGCGACCTGGTGCGCAACACCAGCCTCTGCGGCCTGGGCCAGACCGCGCCGAACCCCACCCTGAGCACGTTGCGGTTCTTCCGCCATGAATACGAAGCGTTGCTGCTGCCCGACCGGCACAAGCCCAACGGCAACGGGTCCGTCAAACACGCTTAACCCCCAACCAACAATTTCATATGGCTGCCAAAACATTGACCATCGACGGCCAGGAGATCAGCGCCGAGGAAGGCGCCACCATCCTGCAGGCCGCCAACGAGGCGGGCATCAACCTCCCCACCCTCTGTCACCTGGAAGGCGTCTATGACGTGGGCGCCTGCCGCCTGTGCCTGGTGGAACTGACCGGCGTGCCGAAGCTGCTGCCGGCCTGCACCACCAAGGTGGCCGAAGGCATGGACGTGAAAACCGATAGCGAGCGGCTGCGGAAATACCGGCGCATGATCCTCGAACTGCTGTTCGCCGAACGGAACCATGTTTGCGCCGTGTGCGTCTCCAACGGCCATTGCGAACTGCAAACGCTCGCGTATTCACTGGGCATCGACCACGTGCGCTACGAATACACCTTCCCGCGGTGGTGCATGGACATCACCCACCGGCTGTATGGCATGGACCACAACCGCTGCGTGCTCTGCGGCCGCTGCGTGCGGGTCTGCTGGCACATCGAAGGCGCCGGCACCAAGAACTTCTCGGGCCGCGGCGCCAAGTCCAAGATCATCAGCGACCTCAACGGGGCCTGGGGCGACTCCGATTCCTGCACCGAGTGCGGCAAGTGCGTGCAGGCCTGCCCCACCGGCGCCCTGTTCCACAAGGGGGTCACCGTGGGCGAAATGGAACGCGACCGCGGCAAGCTCGAATTCATCGTCACCGCCCGGGAAAAGAAACAATGGATCGCCGCCGATTAACAATTGAATTATGAAGATTCGTTTGGCCACCGTTTGGTTGGGCGGCTGCGCCGGCTGCCACATGTCATTCCTCGACCTGGACGAGTTCCTCATCGACCTCGCCGACGCCGTGGAACTGGTTTACAGCCCGGTTGTGGATGTGAAACGCTATCCGGAAAACGTGGACTTGTGCCTGATCGAAGGCGCCGTCTGCAACGAGGACAATCTGGAGATGCTCCATCAAGTCCGCGCCCGCACGAAGGTGCTGGTGGCCTTTGGCGACTGCGCCGTGACCGGCAACGTGCCCGCCATGCGCAATCAACTGGGCCACGGCAACGTGGAGAACGTGCTCCAGCGCGCCTACGTCGACAACGCCCAGAATAACCCCTCCGTGCCCCAGGCCGATGGCATTGTGCCCGCCCTGCTCAAACGCGTGGCGCCCGTGCATGAAATCGTCACCATCGAACATTTCCTGCCCGGCTGCCCGCCGCCCGCGGCGCGGATCAAGGCCCTGGTGGGCCACCTGTTGGCCGGCCAGCCCCCCGCCTTGGCCGGAAGCGACCTGAAATTTGGATGATCAACCGCGCCAAAAGCGGGGTTTGGCTTCCGCCTCACGCCCCGCCAATCCCGCATTACCATTATGTCAAAACGCATTGTCATTGATCCGGTGACCCGCATCGAGGGGCACGCCAAGATCAGCATTTTCCTGGACGACGCCGGCAACGTTTCCGACGCGGAATTCCACGTGGTGGAGTTCCGGGGTTTTGAGAAATTTTGCGAGGGCCGGCCCTATACCGAAATGCCCGGCATCACGCAGCGCATTTGCGGCATCTGCCCGGTGAGCCACACGCTCGCTTCCGCCAAGGCGGGCGATGCCCTCATGGCCGTCAACATCCCGCCCGCCGCCGACAAGCTGCGCCGACTGCTCAATCTCGGCCAGTTCATCCAGTCCCACGCGTTGAGCTTTTTCCATCTGAGCGCGCCGGACTTTCTCCTCGGCTGGGACACGCCGCCGGCCAGTCGCAACGTGTTCGGCCTCATCGCCTCAAACAAGGACCTGGCCCGCGCCGGCATCCGCCTGCGCCAGTTCGGCCAGGAAATCATCGAAATCCTCGGCGAAAAGAAAATCCACCCCGCCTGGGCCGTCCCCGGCGGCGTGCGCAGTCCCTTGACGGAAGCCGGCCGCACCAAAATCCGCGCCTGGCTGCCCGAGGCGTTTGCCACCACCAACACCGCCTTGAACCTGTTCAAGAAAACCCTGGAAAAGCACCAGCGGGAGCTGCAAATCTTTGGCAACTTTCCCTCGCTCTTCATGGGGTTGGTCACCGAGGACGGCACTTGGGAGCATCATGGCGGCAAATTGCGCTTCACCGACAGCAGCGGCAGCATCATTGCCGACCAGGTGGACCCGCAGAAGTATTACGATGTCATCGGCGAATCGGTGCAGACCAACTCATATCTCAAGTCGCCCTACTACAAGTCGTTGGGATTCCCCGACGGCATGTACCGCGTGGGACCGCTCGCCCGCCTCAATGTGTGCCGACAGATGGGCGTACCCAAGGCCGACGCGGAATTGAAAAAGTTCAAGAAGCTCGGCCGCCGCAGCGCGGTCACTTCCTCGTTCCTGTACCACTACGCGCGCCTGATCGAGATCCTGGCCGCCATTGAATACGTCGAGCGCTACCTGGAGGATCCGGAACTGCTGAGCGATAATCTGCGCGCCGATGCCGGCATCAACAGCCTGCGCGGCGTGGGTGTGAGCGAGGCCCCGCGCGGCACGCTCTTCCACGATTATACCGTGGATCACAACGGCCTGTTGCAAAAGGTGAACCTGATCGTGGCCACCGGCCAAAACAACCTGGCAATGAATCAGACGGTCGCGCAAATTGCGCGCCATTACATTCGCGGCAACGAAATACCGGAGCCAATGCTCAACCGCGTCGAGCACGGCATCCGCTGCTACGATCCGTGCCTGAGCTGTTCCACCCATGCGGTGGGCCAGATGCCGCTGCTCGTGCAATTGATCGCGCCGGATGGTACCATCGTCAACGAAGCCCGGCGTGATTGACGCGTATGAAGTGTTGGGTTGGTCGAATGACGGCCGGAAACGGCCCGTTTCATCCGTCCGCCCCACCATTCATTGAGTGACGCTTTAGCTTGGTTTTTTGTCCTAGTTGAGTTGGACAAAGAGCGCCGACGGGGGAACGAGGTTTGGTCGTTTCCCTGTCGGCAATTTTATATGAACAGCGAACCACCGACCGAGCCGGGAACCGGCGTGCTGGTGATCGGCTACGGCAACACCCTGCGCGGCGATGACGGCGTGGGCCCCAAGGTGGCCGAGGCGGTGGAGTGCCTGGGACTCCCGGGGGTTCGCACATTGGTTTGTCCCCTGCTCACTCCCGAACTGGCCGATCCCATTGCCCGGGCGAAAACAGTGATCTTCGTGGACGCCGCCGTGGATGCGCCCCAAGCCGTGCAGTGGCGGCGGCTGGAACCGAACGCATCCTCCCAAATCATGACCCATGCGGCCGATCCGCGCACCCTGCTCGCGCTGGCGCGGGATGTGTTCGGTCAGGTGCCCGAAGCCTGGTGGCTCACCATCCCGGCGGTGGACCTTGGTTTCAGCGAGAAATTCTCCCCCGCGGTCCAGCGTGATTTCGCGGTCGCCGTACAGAAGATCCGGGATTTCTGCGCGCCGGCGCCGGGCCGGTGCGCGCCCGTCCCCGGGCGCTGAGACGCGATTCCGAGCCAGCCGCCACCCCACCGCACACCCCGCAACGAGCAGCCGCTTAAGTATGCCGCTTGCAAATGTCCAACGGCCGCAACCACAGCAAGTCTCAGCGGCCGAGGACGGCCGCGGACCGCTGCGCGCCCGTCCCCGGAGTAAAGGACGCTCCGCGATCAACGGCACATGGCAAACGCGCCAGCGTCGTGGAGTACGGTGGCCCGCCACCGTTTTGGAACACGCCGCCGCTTGCCAACCCACGCCGCCATGGTTCGTTTATTCCTGCCGCCTCTTTGCGCGAGCCGTGAGCCCCCCCCACAGCCACGCCCGCAAAAAATTCTTTGTCCAGTTTGGCCGTCCGTGGACCGCATTGGGTGAATGTCTGAAACAGACGACCATCAATTGCTTGCCGAGTTCGCGTGCACGCAATCGGCAGCCACGTTTGCCACGCGGGCAGGCCGCCACGTAAACCTGGTCTATTCCACCGACGTGATCCGCTGCGCGTCGGGGCTTACAACAAAAACCCCGCCAGGCACGCCGTCATGTAGGCCGCCAGCAAACCGCCGATCATGGCCCGAAACCCCATCTGGGCCATCTCGCTCCGGCGTTCCGGCGCCAGCGAACCGATGCCCCCCACCTGAATCGCGATGCTGCCGAAATTCGCAAAGCCGCACAGCGCATAGGTGGCAATCATGAAGCTGCGCGGGTCCAAATCCTTGGCGTGGTTGGTCAGGTCGAGATAACCCACGAATTCGTTCAACACAATGCGTTCGCCCAGGAATTGCCCGACCGCCCGGCAATCCTGCGCGGGCACGCCCATGAGCCACGCAAACGGCGCGTTGACCCAGCCAAAAACCGTTTGGATCGTCCAGGGCTGCGCCACCCCGACATGCGTTTGGGCCCAGGCGAAAACGTAGTTCGCCAGCGAGATGATGGCGATGAACCCGATCAGCATGGCGCAAATGTTCACGGACAGATAGAAGCCATCCCCCGCACCCCGGCAAACGGCATCGATGGAATTGGCGGTGGTGCGCGGCACGGTGGCGGGCGAGGCGCCGGCCGTTTCGCTCCGCTCGGTTTCCGGCAGCATGATTTTGGCAATGAGCAGCGCCGCGGGACAATTCAGCACGGACGCCGCCAGCAAATGCCCCGCCGTATTGGGATATCCCGCGTCCTTGCCCAGGCTGGCGTACACCGCCGCCACGCCGCCGGCAATGTGCGCCATGCCGCAGACCATGATGGTCATGAGTTCGCTGCGCGTCATCCGCGGCACGTACGGACGGATGATCAGCGGCGCCTCCGTCTGGCCCATGACGATGTTGGCCACGGCGGACAAGGTCTCGCTGCCGCTGGTGCCCATCGCCCGCTGCATCACCCAGGCCGCCACCCGCACCACGCGCGGCAGGATGCCCCAGTGATAAAACAGCGACGACAGGGCGGAAACAATCACCACCGTGCCGGTCACCAGGATGGCGAAAACCACGCCGTGGCCGGCGCCGAAGACATGGCCCACCGCGTTCTGATCCGCCAGCGAACCGAACACAAATTCCGTGCCGTCGGCCGCAAACTCCCGCAGCTTGCCAATGACTTTCCCCGCCAGTTCAAAAACGAATCCCCCCCAGGGAGTGGTCAGGATCAGCACCGCCAGCGCGAATTGCAGCCCGAGTCCCCAAAGGACGGTGCGCCAGGGAAACCGGCGGCGGTGGCTGGAAATGCCCCAAGCCAGGAGCAGCATGGCTGCCCAGCCGATCAAGTTGAAGAAATGCAGGTTCATGGCTCCTAACGTCGGCGGCGGCTCAAGTTACGGACGGCCCATCCAGGCGCTCCTCCGGCTCAAGTCCGGAGGTTTAGAGAGCGGCTTCCTTGTAAATCTGTGGCTGCAGCACGCCCACAAACGGCAGATTGCGGTAACGTTCCGCGAAGTCAAGACCGTAACCCACCACAAAAAGATCCTCGATCTCGAAGCCCACGTAATCCGCCTCGATCTGGCACCCGCGGCGCGCCGGTTTATCCAGCAGCACACAGGTGCGGATTCGGCGCGGCTTGAGCAGCTTTAGTTTGGGCAATACCCGCGTCAGCGTTCTGCCCGTGTCCAAAATATCATCGACCAGCAGCACGTCGCGCCCGCGCACGTCCAGGCGCAGTTCCTTGGTGAAAACCAGGTCGCCGGATTCGGTCCCGGCGCCGTAACTGGAGACGCCAATAAAATCAAGGCGCAGCGGCAGATTCAGGTTGCGGACCAGATCCGCCAGGAAGACCACGGTGCCGTTCAACAGCGCCACCACCACCAACTCGCGGCCCTCAAAGTCCCGCTCGATCTCCCGGGCCAGGGACCGGTTGCGGCGCGCCAGTTGCTCCGCGTTGATCAGGACCCGCTGCACCTCGTGGCGCCAGCGGGGTGGTACGGGAGTCGGAGGATTTTGGCGTGGACGCGGAGTACTCACGCGGCGGGTTTCACCAACGCGTCCAAGTGATCAATGCAGAGCTGCGACCAGGTCTCCATCTGCTCACGCTTGGCCTTGAGCTCCGCAATCGGCACAAATTCCATCTGCGTGATGACCTGCTCCTTCTTCTTGACGTTCTCCGGCCGGCAGAAGAAAACATGCACGACGCCCAAGTGAACCCGCCCCACCTCGGTGGCATCGTCGTTGATGAGCCCCACCGGCCGCGCCTTGAATTCGCCCTGGATCGAAAGCTCCTCGCAAACCTCGCGCTTCACGGCATCCTGAAACGCCTCCAGACCAAAGGAATTCAGCCCAAACAGCGTTTCGTCCTCGTCGTTGATGTGGCCGCCAATGCCCACCGAGCCCTTGGCCACCAGCCGCTGCTCGCCGGCTTTCTTGCCCCGGACATAATGCAGCACACTCCGCCCATCCGTGATGATCACGTAGGGAATGATCTGCTTGAAGGCCGGATTGGTCTCGGCCTGCGCGCGAGGCATGAAACTGTTGTTCTTTTTTTCCAGAATCACCCGCAAATAGTGGTCCACGTTGGGATTGAAACCTTGGAAGACTCCCAGTTGTTCAAACAGCGAACGCGGGAAAACCAAAACTTTTTCGTCGGCAGTTGCCATAATGCGGCCAACATATAGGAGCCCTCCACGCGACACCAGACCAGAAACGGACTGGCCGCGGGGCGGTGGGCGCGTGCGAAGCCGACGTTCGGCCTCCGCGCCCGCCGCGAACGTAGTGTGACGTTTCGCTGCCATCCGCGATCACGACTGAACAGCGGTGTTTATGCCGCGTGGTGGACCGGGCAATGCGCGATTTCACGGCGACGCGCTGGGTTGGCTTGAGCGCGGCGGTTGGCAGGCGCGGCGCGCTCGGAGAGACGCGCCCCACCTCCGGACGTGCCAGGCGCCGCCACTTTCCGCTTTGAAGTTGGCGGCCAAACGCCTTTAATAAGGTCATGCCTACGCTTTTAGCCTATGGCGGGCCGGTCATGTGGCTCATCCTCATCGCCGCCGCCACCGCGGCGGTGGTGTTCGTGGAACGCGCCCTGTACTGCCACCGCTCACAGATCAACTCCGCCGAGTTCCTGAACGGCATCCGCACCGTGATCAAACGCGGCAACGTCGTGGAAGCCATTTCCATCTGCGACGCCACGCCCGGCCCCGTCGCCCGCCTCGTCAAGTCCGCCATCCTCCACCGGGAGCAGGGCCGCGACCGCGTCCGCGAAGCCGTCGAGGAAGCCGGCCTCACCGAAGTGCCGCGCCTGGAGGAAAAGCTCAATCTCCTGGCCACCATCGCCCAGATTTCGCCCCTGCTCGGCCTGTTCGGCACCATCGTCGGGTTTATCAGCATGTTCTCCCGCCTGCAAACCGCCGGCCTTTACGCCAACCTCACCGGCGGACCCGATTCGCTGGCGGCCGGCGTCTGGACCTCGCTGATCTGCGCCGCCGGCGGCATCGCCGTGGCCATCCCCTCCCACGCCGCCTATAATTACCTCGTCAGCCGCGTCAACAAGATCGTGCTCGATATGGAACGCGCCGCCGCCGAAATCGTGAACATCGTCACCGAAAACGGCAAGTAAGGTCCCGCCCCCTATGAAATTTCCGCGCGACGCCAAGATCCTGCGCAGCCATTTCGATGTGGCGCCGTTTGCGGCCGTCTTTTTCCTGCTGCTGATGTTCCTGATGCTGAGCGGGCTGCTGCCCACCCCGGGCATTCCGTTGGCGCCGCCGACGGCGGACCAATTGCCCGGCCCGGACAAGCCCACGGTGGCCATGGCGGTGGATGCCAGCGAAAACCTGTATTATGACAACAGCATCGTCACCGAAGGGGTGCTGATCAACTATCTGATGGTGGCCAATAGAACCACCCGCACGCCCCTCACGCTGATCATTCATGCGGATAAGAACGTGAGCTACGGCACGCTGGCGCACCTGTCGTTGGTGGCGCGCCGATGTGGCATCACGAATTGCTGGCTGGCCACCATGCCCGGCATTGAGCCCGCCGCCAAACCATGAGCGACCAGCCGCCAGGTTCCTCCGCCCTGCCACTGGCCACGGATGGCCCGCCCATCGCTCCCGCGCCGCTGGCCGATCACTGGACCAAGCGGCGGTTTATCGTGCTTCTGATCCTGTTTCTTGCCGCGCACGTGGCACTGATCTTTGTGTTTGGCACTCGAAAACCAATCGTGCCACTGCCGCCCGGGCCGATTCCCCATTTACAATTGGTGGACAGCGCCAACGAACTGGTGGCGCTGAGCAATCCCACCTTGTTCGTGCGGCCCAACGCCCATGATGGCGCCACCGCCTTCTGGCGCAACTTGCCCGCCGTATCACAGCCGAACTTTGACTGGCCGGAACTGCCGCACTATCTGCAGCCCGTCCCGGCGGACTTTGGCGCTGCCTTTCACAAATTCATTCAGCACAGCCAGCCGGCCGGATTCCCCTTGGATTTCAAGCCCGCGCCGACCGCCATGGTGCCCGAGGTCACCTTCGAAAGTCCGGTGCCATCCGAATCCACCTTCGAGCTCTCCGATGAACTAGCCCAGCGACGACTCTTGAACAGCCTCGTCCTGCCGTCGTGGCCGCGCAACAACGTGCTTGCCCCCAGCACCGTTCAGGTGCTGGTGGACCCCGCTGGCAACGTGATGTCCTCCGTGGTCCTGCCCGCCAGCGGCGTGCGCACGGTCGGCGACAGCGAAGTGGACGCGAAAGCCTTGGAGCTGGTCCGCACTCTGCGTTTCGCGGCGGCCGCGCAGCCCACGGTCGGCGACCTGACCTTCCACTGGCACACGGTGCCCACCAATATCCCACCCGCCACCATCCCATGAGCATCTCCGCTTTGCTGGTGATTTATGTGGCGCTGGCCCTCGGCGCGCTGGGTGCCGTGGGCATTGCCTCGGAATTGCGCCGGCGGCACTTCGGCCCGGCTCATCCCGAAGACCGCGTTTTCCGCTGCCGCCGCTGCGGTCTGGTCTACACCGATGATGCCGACGTGGACCGTTCCCGCTGCTCGCAATGCGGCAAGCTGAATGAACCCGTGGTGTTTTAAGCGGCCGAATAATCTTGCATTTGGGCGGGTTTGCTTTATTTTCCTGCGCCCCGTTGGGTTGGTAGCTCAGTCGGTAGAGCAGTGCCCTTTTAAGGCATTGGTCCGGGGTTCGAGTCCCCGCCAACCCACCACCTAAATCTTTGTTAAAGCCCTCTTAAATGGAGGTTTTTTTACTTTTAGGCCCGCTCCCGGTCGATCGAAAGCCCGCCAGTAATTTGAGCAACCTCCTCGTTCTCCAGCCACCGGCAACCCGTCTCAGACAAAGAATCAGCGCCGGGGCAGGCGCTCACCGCTTGGCCCCGCGACCAACGACTTTTTTAAACCGCCGCGTGCAACCCCTATGCGTTTGCAGGCGGATCTCTGAGTTCCGCTTCCACCTGCTGCGTGATCCACCGGCCCGTCACCATGAGGTAGATGAACTTCTCGCATTCGAGCACGCCGACCACATCCTCCTTGGTGAAGTCGGCCTGATCACACCAACGGGCCACCAACTGGCGCATTTCCATTGAAAAGGCGCTAGTCACCATCCCCTTGCCCGGCGACAAAAAATCGGCCTTCACGCACTCTACAGTGCCAATGATGTCGCAGGCGTTCTCCATGGTATACCAGCGCTTGACGAGATTTCGCAACTCGGTCGCGAACATAACTCGGGGGTGCGGTGTATTCGTTTCCATAGTTTTTTGGGTCTTCCTATAAGACAATGCCACCTTTGGCGGCCACGTCAAGCAGGTCTCGCAGCTTACTTCTTGAAGCCGGGGCCGACCGGGTTGGCCTTGACGCGGGCGGCCAGAGGATTATTTTCGGCGCATGAAAAAGATTTCGCTTTGGGTGTTGGCCCTGTTTTTGACCGCGTCGATCGCCTCGGCGCAGGATGCCGCCACCCAGCAACAGATTGATAAACTCAGCGGCCAGATCCAGGACCTCACGGAAGCCCAGGTGCGGATCAACCAACGGCTGGATAACCTCGAAAAAGAGATCGGCGACCTCCGCGAAAAGGTCAGTACCCCCGTGGTCAACGACTACGCCACCCACGCGGAACTAAAAGACCTGGTCGACCAAATGCGGGAAATCGACAAGAGCCGGAAGGAAGATACCGAGAACATCGTCAAGCAGATTGAGAACCTGGCCAAAGCCGCCGCCGCCACCCCGCCGCCGGCACCGGTCACCCACACCCACACGACGCCCAAGCCTGAACGGGACGACACCGCCAGCAGCAAGAGCAACACGGTGGAGTACGAATACGAAGTCCATCAGGGCGACACCCTGGGACTGATCGTGAAGGCTTACAAGGAAAAGGGTGTCAAGGTGACCAAATCACAGGTGATCGCGGCCAATCCGAAGATGAATCCCAACGTGCTGATTCCGGGCGAAAAGATCGTCATCCCGGACTCGTCCGCGAAATAGCGCCATCGACGGTGATCACCGGCCACAACCCCTCCCCTCGTCAGGGACGGCGGCTTCCGGTTGCCGGGCGAGCCTGCACGAGCGGATGATCGCGCAATAGGTAAACCGCGGTATGACTCCGCCCGGCCCGAAAGGGCAGGCCTTGACGCGGCCAGCCAGAGGATTATTTTCGGCATATGAAAAAGATTTCGCTTTGGGTGTTGGCCTTGTTTTTGACCGCGTCGATCGCCTCGGCGCAGGATGCCGCCACCCAGCAACAGATCGATAAACTCAGCGGCCAGCTCCAAGACCTGACGGAAGCCCAGGTACGCATCAACCAACGGCTGGATAACCTGGAAAAGGTGATCGGCGACCTCCGCGAAAAGGTCAATACCCCCGTGGTCAACGACTACGCCACCCAGGCGGAATTGAAAGACCTGGTCGAGCAAATGCGGAAAATCGACAAGAACCGCAAGGAAGATACCGAGAACATCGTCAAGCAAATTGAAAATCTGGCCAAGGCCGCCGCCACCCCGCCGCCAGCGCCGGTCACCCACAGCCATAAAGCGCCCAAGCCCGAACCGGACGATACCGCCAGCAGCAAGAGCAACACCGGGGAGTACGAATACGAAGTCCATCCAGGCGACAACCTGGGGCTGATCATAAAGAAGGCTTACAAGGAAAAAGGCGTCAAGGTGACCAAATCACAGCTCATCGCGGCCAATCCGAAGATGAATCCCAACGTGCTGATTCCTGGGGAGAAGCTTGTCATTCCGGACTCGTCCGCGAAATAACGTCATCGACTTCGAACACGGGTAACCATCCCTCCTTTCGTCAGGGTCGGCGGCTTGCTTTTGCCGGGAGGGCCAGCACGAGCGGATGATCGCTCAGCGTCAACGGGATCACCGAGGCTTGGCTGTGCCTGGCCACCGGGGCGGATCCCTGGGTGGGATCATAGACGGCCACCGTTTCCGCCAGGTCGCCCAACCGCACCGAAACCGAACTGGTGCCTTGGAGTTGCTCACCCCACACCACCAAGTCGAAGGTGCCATCGGCTTTCTGCAACAAAAGATCATGCACCGTGGGCGGCTCCGGTTCCACGGAATAAACCAATGTTCCCGGCGCCGCCGTTGCACCATGGTCCGCCAAAATCGTCGTCAAGTTGTGCAAATACACCGCCGCCTTGCGCGGCGCGTAATCGGGCGCGTAAAAACCGAACTTCTGGTTCCCGGCCTCGTCCACCCGGTCTCTCAGCAGATAAACCGCGGTATGACTCCACCCGCGTTTGTACTGATCCAGATACAGGCTCAACAGATTTAGCGCCTGCACTTCCTCGGTCACCGGCCCGTCGATCAGCGTGCCGGTTTCCGTGGTCACCCGCGGCAGTTTGGCCAACTGCTCCGGCGTATATCCGGCGTAATGCCCGGCCCACGTCCGGCCATACTCGCCAAATAACCCGTCCACCCGACAGGCCGGGCTGGGATCCGCCGCCTGCCAGGTCTTGTTGTCCTCCAACCCGGACGCGTTGGGATGATAGATGTAATTGTGGACATTGGCGGCATCGGCAAAGACCGTGCCGGCGGGAAGCAACGTGTCGGCGCCAGCCGGGATGGTCAGGTACTGCAAACCCACGTTGTCCTTCTCCGCCCCACCCTCCGAAATGGACCAGACGGGATACCGGCGTAGAACGGGATCACTCTTCACGGCTTGATACAGCGCCGCCTGCAACTTGGCCACCGCCAGCCAGGAGGCAGCCTGGCCGCCGCCCTTTTCACCGGCATAAGTGACGCCCCAGTTGTTCGGCTCATTGGGTCCTTCAAAAGCGACCAAGGCATCTGTCGCCGCCAATTCCCGGGCCGTGGCCATCAAGCGCGGAAGATCCGATCCGCCGCTGCCAGGCGACCAACTGAAACGCACGCCCGTCTGGCGGTGAAGATCGATAAAGACGTTCACATCCTTGCAATCCTCAATGCCCGAGCGAAACCAGCGCAGGCCCAGGTATTGGACGCATTCCGCCGTCTTGACCAGCGACTCTCCCCGCCGGTTGATCGCTGAATTTACACCGATGGAATCCAGGAAATCCGACGCGCGCACCGCGGTCGTACCGTCGGCAGCAGCCGATTTCACCAAGCTGCCGGGCAATCCAACCAGACCGAGCAGCCCCAAGACAATCACTCCGCTCACAGGATGTTTGCAGTTTATGGCCATGACGAAAGGCTAACCCAAAGGCGCCACAAGGCAAATGCTCGAAGTGCACCAACTCCGTCACCGATCGTCGGCAATCGAGCGTAACCGCACCGAGGCCGTCTTGGACTCCATGACCATGGCCTTGAATCGCCACTCAGCATGGGGATCCAGAATGGATTGATAGTCTGAAGCCGAGCCGACTGAAACGTCGTTGGTATCATATAGGCCGAACTCCAGCTTCACGCCAAACCGCTGACGGGCAGTAGCATTCCGCACCGTGCCGATGACATAGACCAGGGAACTGCCGGGCGTTTTCTCCAATTGGTACGACAGGATGGCAAACCCGTTGGTCACCTCGCGCGGCGGCGGCTCCGACACAACCTCCGGCGCCGCTACCAGCGCCACGGGCGGGTTGGAAACGGCCACCGGGGCGGACTTGGCCATCGTGTTTTCCGTCGCCACCACCTTTGGCGCCGCCAGCCGGCCCCAAAAAAAGACCCCCGCCAACCCGGCAGCCAGAATCAGAACCGCCCCGCCCACCACCCAGCCGAGCCAGCCGGAGCGGCGGCTCCGCCCGGGTGGCGGTGGCGGTTCCAGCACCGTGGGCTGGCCGCAGTGCGGGCAGGTAACCGTCTGGCCGGCGACCGCCGCGGGAAATTCAATATGGCCACCGCAGTGGCGGCAGCCGCCTTTCACGAAGTCAGCCTCAGCCATTTTTCGCCCCCCATCCGCCACGAAGATGAAACCTGCCATTTGCGCGCAACGTCATATGAACTAAAATAACATTATGGATCAATTCGACAAATACAAAGCGGAACACATGATCCGGCCGGAAAACCGCTACTTCACCCGGCGGCAGTTTCTGCAACGGACCGGCATGGGCCTGGGCGCGCTGAGCCTGGCCTCCCTCCTGGGCAACGAGCTGTTCGCCCCGTCGGCCGGCGCCACGGAAACCGAGGCCACCCTGCTCCCCAAGCCGCCGCCTTTCCCCGCCAAGGCCAAACGCGTGGTCCACATCTTCGCCCAAGGCGCCCCGTCCCACGTGGACACCTGGGACCCCAAACCGGCCTTGACCCAGTATGACGGGCAGCCGCTGCCCGGCATGGACGGGGTGGCGATGGGCTCGCCGTTCAAATTCGTGAAAAAGGGGCAGTCGGGCATCGAGGTGAGCGAGGTGTTCCCGCACTTGGGCGAGGTGGTGGATGATCTCTGCGTGGTGCGTTCCATG
>Ga0326728_10016063_pt1 | contig 15373 bp, 11 predicted proteins | sample MB3enrmetagenome_FD_207602 | JGI IMG/M metagenome (GOLD analysis project Ga0326728, IMG submission 207602) | Lab enriched peat soil microbial communities from McLean, Ithaca, NY, United States - MB31MN | ecosystem: Environmental > Terrestrial > Soil > Wetlands > Peat | place: USA: New York...
AAAACGGCCGCGTTCGCGGGCAGAGGCGGCCCGGTGGCGGTGACGTGGCGCAATCTCTCGTCGCTGGAATCGGCCGGGAGCCAGGTCCGAACGGCCTTCGAAGAAGCCTTGCAACAGGCCGGGCTACGCGCCGCCGACACTTCCCCCGCGGTGGAGGCGCGCGTCACCCTCTCCGAGAACGCTTCTCAATATCTGCTGGTGGAAGAGGCATCGAAGGGCGACGAACATCAGGTCTGGATCGCCTCCTGGAAGCGCAGCGACGCGGCAGCCGCGCTCCCCGCCGGGCTGGCCCTGCAGAAAAAACTGGTGTGGGAGCAGGCGGAGCAGATTCTCGATGTCGCGTTCCCACCGGCCGGAATGTTGGTGCTTTCGCCGTCGAGCATCAACTTGTACGCGCGCAACGGGTCGCAATGGGAAGCGCGGCGGACCGTCCCGCTGACACCCGCCAAACCGTGGCCGGCCGATTTGCGCGGACACTTGCGGCTGAAGGGCGCCGGCTTTCAGGCGCTCCTGCCGGGCATGCGATGCGAAGGAACCACCGAGCCGTCGCTATCGGCGGACTGCCATGCGAGCGAAGAGGCGTGGGTGTTGGAATCGGGCAGCCGCGGGTTGCTCCTGGCCGATTTCGCAGGCGCCCGCAACTACTTCGACGGGCGAATCACCACGCAGAGCGGACAACGTAAGACTGTGACGCCGTTCTTTTCGGCGGCGAGCGTGGAATCGCAGGGACGGACGTGGTGGCTGCTGGCCGCGACTGACGGGCGGGTTCAGATGTTCGACGCAACGCTCGATCTGGTAGGCGCAACCAACCCTCCGTGGGGCTCGGACATCGCCGGCACGGACGCACCGTGCGGCGCCGGGTCGCAAGTATTGGCAACGCGCGCCGGCGACCGCGGGCAGCCCGATTCGATTCAGGCCTTCACCCTGGCCGACCGAACCCCACGGCCGCTCACCGAGGCCGCCGATTTCCCCGGGCCTGTTCTGGCGCTTTGGACCTCAGGCGCGAGTGCAGTGACGGTGGTGGTGCGGGATTTGCGGTCGCAACAATACTCGGCATATGTCGTCTCGGTGGTTTGTGCAAACTAAGTCGGTCATTTCAGAAATACGCCTGCGTATTCCCGCCAGACAGCTCCCTGGCGGTCGCGGCTCAGAACGAGGCTGCATACAGAGCCGCGGCCGCAAGGGAGCGGTACGTGACACGCCCGCAGAATACGTCCCCGTAATTCCGAAACGGTGTACGAAGCGAATCGCGCTGATACTGCTCATGGCAGGTTTCGGCCCGGCCGCGACGCGGCCGCACTATGGCGGCACGTTGCGCGTGGAAATCCGCGAATCGCCGCCGTCGCCGGAAGTGTTCGGCGTGCCCAAAGGGTTCGTGCTGACCACTTGGGAAGCGGGCCGGCGGGCGGTCTTCACCGCCGACGAAAACGCCCCCGGCGGGCGGCCATTCCTGGACAACGTCGACATCCAGTTGGCGCGATCCCTGCGCGATCAATCGGTGGATCTCGATCTCGGTAAGGCGGATGTCGTGGAACTCGGTTTGGCGGAACTGCGGAGACATGCGGCGGGGCGGAGGGTCTGGCCGTCATCCCCGGTGCGGCTGATGGCCCTGGTTTTCGGACCGCGAATCAGCGATGCGCGCGTGCGCGAGGCGCTGGCGCTGGCGGTGGATCGCAGCGCCATTCACAGCGTCCTGCTGCAGAAGCAGGGCGAGATCTCGGGAGCGCTGCTGCCGCAATGGATCACGGGATACGCCTTCGTTTTTGGCGCGTCGGCAGACGTTGCGAAAGCGCAGGCGCTGGTGGCGTCGCTCGGGCCCGCGGACCGGACCCTCTCGCTGGCGGTGGACGACGCCGCCAACCGCAGCATCGCCGATCGCATCCAACTCAATGCGCGCGATGCTCACCTGACGGTGTCGATCGTGCCCACCGCCAATGCCGATGTCCGGCTGGTGGAAACGCGCATCCCGTCGGCGGACGCGCCCCACGCGCTGGCCAGCGTGGCGATAGCGTTCGGCTTGAATGAACCGGCGCCGGCGCGCAATCCCGAAGAGCAGTATCTGGCCGAGCGGGCGCTGCTGGATGGCTACCGCGTGATCCCGCTGTTCCATCTTCCCGATGTCTACGGCGCCGGTCCGCGCGTACAGGGCGGCCCGGTGATCGATCAACTCGGCGAGTGGCGCTTCGACAGCCTCTGGTTGGAAGACCGGCCATGATGTTCCGTACGCGTTTGCTGCTGATCTTCGCGGTGGCGCTCACCGCCGCGGTCGGCATGGTGGAGTTGATCGTCTCCAGCAGCGCGCGGCGCGCCTTCGAGAACATGGAGGCGCGGCGCGTGAACGCCATCGTGGCGCAATTCGATAAGGAGTTTCATCGCCGCGGCGAAGAGATCGTGCGCACGGTGGAAGGCATTGCAGACTCGGCGGCGGCGCGCGAGATCGCCATCACGCCGGACCCGTCGGCCTACTTATCGGAAGCCGGCAAGTTCGCCTCCACGAATCGGCTGGATCTGTTGGAGCTGGTGGCGGGCGACGGCGCCATCGTGTCGTCAGCCCAGTGGCAGGCGCGGTTCGGATATAAAGAGGATTGGCTGGCGAGCGAGCCGGACTGGCAATCGCGCCCTGCCTTCCTCAAACGCGAAGAATTGCCGGACGCGGTGACGCTCGCGCTGATGGCCGTCCGCACGGTGGTGGCCGGCGACATGAAGCTGTACGTGGCCGGCGGGCGCGCGCTGGACCGCGAGTTCATCGCGTCGCTGGTGGCTCCGAAAGGCATGCGCGTGCTGCTCTATCGCAATCTGGCTCCGGGGTTCGCGCCATCGGAGCTGATCGACGCCGGCGGTCCGGTGGCGTCGTCATCGCTCCTTCGTCCGTTGGTGGAGCAAGTGGAAACGCAGCGCCGGGAGGCGTTCGGCACGATCGGCCACGGGGCCTCGGCGGAGACTTTTCACGCGCTGCCGCTGCAGGGCCGCGACAACGACGTGCTGGGCGTGCTGCTGGTTGGTAATTCCCTAAGCGATCTGGTGCAGTTGGAAAGCTCGATGCTGCGGACCGCGGTGATCGTGGCGGTCATCGGCATTCTGCTGGCGATCGTGCTGAGCTGGTGGGCCACGGCGCGCATCACGCGGCCCGTGCAGCGATTGGCGGAAAGCGCCGGCCGGGTGGCGGCGGGTAATTGGGGCGCCACTGTGGAGGTGGCCAGCCGGGACGAGATCGGCCAACTGGCGGCGGCGTTCAATCGCATGACCCACGAACTGGTGGAACAGCGCGATCGGCTGGTGCAGGCCGAGCGCGTGGCGGCGTGGCGCGAACTGGCCCGGCGGCTGGCGCACGAGCTCAAGAATCCGCTGTTCCCGCTGCAGATCACGGTGGAGAACATGCAGCGCGCGCGCGAAAAATATCCCGAGCAGTTCGACGAAGTATTTCGCGAAGGGACATCGACGCTGCTGGCGGAGCTCGCGAACCTGAAGCAGATCATCGGCCGCTTCAGCGATTTCGCCAAGATGCCGGCGCCGGAAATGCAGTCCGTGAATTTGAATGGGCTGGTGGCGGAGACGATGCGGTTGTTCGAAGCGCAGTTGGGGAAGGCCGGCATTAGCGCCTCCGTACAGCTCGATCCGGCGCTACGGCCGGTGCAGGCGGATGGCGAGCAGATGACGCGGGTTTTGCGCAATCTGATCCTGAATGCCGTAGACGCCATGCCCAATGGCGGTACGCTGACGGTGCGGACGGTGGCGGTCGGCGCGGGTGTGCGGCTGGAAGTGTCGGACACCGGACAGGGACTCACGCCGGAGGAGTGCGAGCGGCTTTTTACGCCCTACTACACGACGAAGACGCATGGAACGGGTTTGGGGCTGGCCATTGTGCAGTCGGTAGTGAGCGATCATAAGGGGCGGATCTCCGTGGAGAGCGAAAAAGGCAAGGGAACGACCTTCCGGATCGATTTGGGATGACGATGCGAAGACGGGTACAGCAGGTTGAGGCGATTGCCATCCTCGAGGAGGCCGACCGGAGGGGCGGCGGGCCCAAAGGGCACCCCACCAAGGGGTCCGCCCCATCATAACCATGGCACACCTTCTGATAGTCGATGACGATAACAGCACGCTGGCATCTCTCGCACGAGCGTTCCGCCTGGCGGGGCATGAGGCGACCGTCTGCGACAACGCCAACCGGGCATTGGAACTCGTGAAGTCGCAGCCGTTCGACATGATGTTGTCGGACGTCGTGATGCCCGGGAAAGATGGCATCGCGCTGCTGGAAGAGCTGCGGAATCTCGGGATCGCCCTGCCGGTGGTGATGATCTCCGGGCAAGCCAATATCGAGATGGCGGTGCGGGCCACGCGCCTGGGCGCGGCCGATTTCCTCGAAAAGCCGCTCTCCACCGACAAGCTGCTGCTCACCGTGGAGAACGTCCTCAAGCTGAAACGCCTGGAAGCGGAGAATCGCGAGTTGCGGCAGCGCGTGGGGAAGCATGAGATCGTCCATTCGGGCGAGGCGATGCGGCGCGTGATGGCGCAGGTGGACCGGGTGGCGGCGAGCGAAGCGCGCGTCTGCATCCTGGGCGAGACGGGCACCGGCAAAGAGCTGATCGCGCGCGCGCTGCATGAGCGAAGCCCGCGGCGGGACGGTCCGTTCGTCACGTTGAATTGCGCGGCGGTGCCCGGAGAGCTGATCGAATCGGAACTGTTCGGGCACGAGAAGGGCAGCTTCACGGGCGCCGCGACCCGCCACATCGGCAAGTTCGAGCAGGCCCATAAGGGCACGCTGTTTCTCGACGAGATCGGCGACATGCCGCTGGCGATGCAGGCCAAACTGCTGCGCGTTCTGGAAGAGCGGCAGGTGGAAAGGGTGGGCGGCGACCGCACCATTCCGGTGGATGTGCGCGTGATCGTGGCCACCCACCGCAATCTCGACGAACTGGTGAAGAAGGGCGTTTTCCGGCAGGATCTGTACCATCGCATTTACGTATTCCCGCTTTCGCTGCCCGGCTTGCGCGAGCGCGTGGAAGATATTCCGGCGCTGGTGACGCATTTCGGGGCGCAGGTGGCGGAGCAGAATGGGTGGAAACCCAAACCGTTCGAGCCGGGCGCGATCGATGAGTTGCAGCGCTACGCTTGGCCGGGGAACGTGCGCGAATTGCGCAACGTGGTTGAGCGGCTGCTGCTGTTGGCCGACGGTCCAGTGGATGCGGCGACGGTTCGGCTGGCATTGCCGGCGGGCGCGGACGAGCCTCGGCCGGCGCCAGTCACCGGAGCCCCGGCGACCGGCGGCACGCTGGCGCAGCGCGTGGACAGCTTCGAGCGCGAGCAGCTTTTGGCGGAGCTGAAGCGGCACAATCAGCGCATGACCGACACCGCCAAGGCGCTGGGGCTCGAGCGCAGCCACTTGTACAAGAAATGTCAGGCCCTGGGTATCGATCTGCGCGCTCTGCGCCGCGGCGCGGAGCCCGGTTCGTAAGAAACCAGACACGGAGCAGCGGCCGCGCGTGCTACTTTCGAAATAGCTATGGGCAAGTTTCTGCTGGGCGTCGCCACCGGCTTGGCGCTGGTGTTTCTGACTATCGTGCTCCTGATTTTCGCGGCCCTGCGATTCCGTGAAAAGCCGCCAACCATATACACCAATTCCGTTCTGGTGCTCCGTCTGCAGGGCGAGATCCCCGAGAAGCCTCCCGTGGAACTGCCGGCGTTGTTCGGCGGCGACGGTCCGCGCCTCACGCTATCGGGCGTGTGGATCACGCTCAAAAAGGCAGCGGCCGACAGCGACATCAAAGCCATCGTACTCGAGCCGGAGGGCCTCGCCGGCGGCTGGGGCAAGCTGGAGGAAATCCGCTCCGACATCGAGCAGTTCCGCAAATCCGGCAAGCCTGTCTACGCCTACCTGCGCACGCCCGGGGGGCGTGAATACTACCTGGCCAGCGCGGCCGATCGCATTTACCTCGGGCCCTCCGACCAGCTCATGCTCAAAGGACTGCGCGCGGAGTTAATCTATTTCAAAAAGACTCTGGACAAGATTGGCGTGACAGTGGACGTGGAGCACGCCGGCAAATACAAAGACTTCGGCGACATGTTTACGCGAACGGATATGAGTCCGGAAACGCGCGAAGCGATCAACGGCGTGGTGGACGGGCTCTACGGCGGCATGGTGGACCACATCGCTGCCGGGCGCAAGAAAACCGCCGGCGCGGTTCGCGCCATCATCGACCAGGGACCGTTCACCGCCACGCAGGCGCAAAACGCCGGGCTGGTGGATGCGCTCGAGTTCGAAGATCAGATGTGGAGCGAGTTGAAAGACAAGCTGCACGGCAGCGAACCGCACCATGTCGCGCTCGACGATTATTTGAAGGTGCCGCTCGACTCCGTGGGTCTCGAGGGCAAAAGCCGCATCGCCATGCTCGTGGCGCAGGGCGACATTGTGCGCGGCGGCCCGAACGACAATGGCGCCGACGAATCGGACCTGACTTCTTACGGCTTCGACAAGCTGGTGCGCAGGGTGCGCGACGATTCTTCCATCAAGGGCGTGGTGCTGCGCATCGATTCGCCCGGCGGCGAGGTGGTGGCGTCCGACGAGATGTGGCGCGAGTTGAACCTGTTGAGCAGGAGGAAGCCGACGGTGATCTCGATGTCGGACGTGGCAGCTTCCGGCGGCTACTTCATGGCCATGACCGGCGACCCGATCGTGGCTTACCCGCAGACCGAAACGGGCTCCATCGGCGTGGTATTCGGCAAGCCCGATCTGCACGGGCTATACGATAAGCTGGGCGTGACTAAGGACGCCATCGAGCGTGGCAAACACGCCGGCATAGACTCGGACTATACCGAGTTGACTCCCGACGAGCGCCAGATGCTGCGCGACGGAATCGACGAGAGCTACCACGATTTCGTCAGCAAGGTGGCGGCGGCGCGGCATCGCAAATTCGAAGACATCGAGCCGTTGGCGCAAGGGCGTGTGTGGCTGGGGAGCCAGGCGAAGGCGAACGGGCTGGTGGATGAGCTGGGCGGGTTGGACACGGCCATCGACATGGTGAAGGCGAAGGCCAGAATTCCGGCTTCGGAGAATGTGAATGTGGTGATGTATCCCGGGCGGCGCAGCATTCTCGATATGCTGCTGCATCGGCCCACGGATGACGCGCTGGAGTCGAAGCTCGCGCAGATATTCGGGCCGGTGCCGTTCCACGCATGGATGAAGGGCGGAATGCTGCGCGTCATGCCGTTCTGGTTGAGTGTGAAGTAGGCGCTTTACAAGGTTGCGACGTGCCGCCTGCGACTGTATGCGAGTATTTTGCTGTCGCGCGTGACGAGGCGGGCGCCGAGAGCTCGCGCGGTCGCCACGATAATGCGGTCGGCTGGATCGCCGTGGAATGGCTCTGGCAGGCGGCTGCTGGCGAGAGCGATCTCAGGCGTCAACGGTGCGAGTGAAAGACCGGGGACTGCGAGGGCGTCGCGGACCCATTGTTCGCAGGGGGCATAGAGCTGGAGTCGCCCTTTGGATTCGAGCAGACCCAGTTCCCATACCGAAATCACCGACAGAAGCAAGGATCCACTCGCTGCCGCCTGATCGATAGCTTTCAGGACCGGCGCGGTGAGGTGGTCCCGTATTCCAAATTGCAGCCAAATCCAGTAGTGCGTGTCCAGCAGGAGCGGTTCCGAGGCCAAGCTATTGATCCGCCTCCCACACCTCGCCTGTCGGTCCAACGATGTCGCCGAGAATCTTGCCCGATCCTTTCATACGGCCGAAAAGTGTGGGAATCTCTTTTTCGACCGGGACCAATCGAGCAACCGCGCGTCCCCGCTTGGTGATCACGATCTCCTGGCGGGTTTGTTGAACCTCATCCAGGAGATGGAGGCACTTCGCCTTGAACTCGCCGGCCGCGATGGCTTTCTTCATACCATGGTCATTTTACCATGGTCATTCGTGCCGGAGCGCCACTCCGGGATCCATCTTCGACGCTCGGCGCAGGAGTGACGGAAAAGACATCGAGAAAGTTGGCCGAAACGCGCCCGGCGCGCACTTCGGCCGGATCGGATGTACCCAGCACCATGGCCGCGCCGAAACTCGCCTGCGTGGCAGCGAGCGCCTGGAAGGTGCGATTGTCCCGGCGCCACGCAACGTAATCGGGCGAGGGGAGGAAGTCGACGCCAATGCCGGAAAACCGGATCCCAAGCCACACCAATCGGCCGGCATCGGCATACGGCAACGGGCGCAGGAAGACGGTATCGGCGATGCTGAAGACCGCAGTGGTGGCGCCGATTCCCAGCGCCAATGAGAGCACCGCCGCCGCGGTGAACGCCGGTGAGCGCCGCAGGACGCGGGTGGCGTAGCGGACATCCTGCCAGAGACGGCTGAATGCGGCTCATCCGAGAACTTCGCGGGTGTTTTCCGCGATGAGAGCCCGGCTGCCGAACAGGCGGCGCGCTTCTATCTCCGCCTGCGCGCGCGTCATGCCGCGCTCCATGAGTTGCCTGGTTTCGATCTCGATATGAGCTGCGAACTCCTCATCGAGATCGGCATCGGATGGACGTTGCGGAAAGAGGCGCCGCCACATGGTGTTACTCCTTGACGGGTTTCATGGTGCGGGCCACGGCGCGCACCAGTTGCTTCCAACGGGATTGCTCTTCGATCAACTGCCGCTTTCCCCGCGGCGTGAGCCTGTAGTAGCGGGCGCGGCGATTGGCTTCCGAGATCCTCCATTCGGATTCGAGCCAGCCCTGCTTTTCGAGGCGATGCAGCGCGGGATAGAGCGAGCCATGCTCGATCTGCAGCGCTTCCTGCGAACGGGCGCGGATGGACTGCCCGATGCCGTGGCCGTGCTGCGGCCCCCACCGGAGCACCTGAAGAATGAGCAGGTCGAGCGTGCCTTGGAGGAGTTCGATACGGTCGGGCATGGCTACACTATAGCAGATTGTCTACCATAGGTACTCTACCATTGTGCTGCGCTTGAGCCGGGCTGTCGCCCGGCATGGACAAGCTGAAGCATGTCCCACGTGGGATAAGCTTCAGCTTGTCCAGGCGAGCCGAGCTCGCCCAGGCCCACTGCGCCATGAACACTCCCTTGCGGACGCCGGTGGCGCCCGGAGCGGTGTTGCGTTACCTTTCGGGAAGCCTCATAATAGGCCCCATCGCCGTTTTTGCGGTCGCCAGAACCGAGGGTGAGGTGTTCCTTAACGGCCGGGAGGAGTCATGCCGCGCATCGTCCGCTGTTCGTTGATCCAGGCCACCAATGCCGCGCCTCCCGAGTCGTCCCTCGAAGCCACCAAAAAGGCCATGGTCGATAAGCATATGGACTATATCCGTCAGGCGGCCGCGGCCGGCGGGCAAATTGTGTGTTTGCAGGAGATTTTCTACGGTCCTTACTTCTGCGCCGAGCAGACCACCCGCTGGTACGATTTCACGGAACACGTCCCCGGTGGTCCCACCATCGAACTCATGCAGGATCTGGCGCGCGAACTGCGCATTGTGCTTATCGTTCCGGTGTACGAGGTGGAACAGGAAGGCGTTTACTACAACACCGCCGCGGTCATCCACAACGACGGATCGTTCCTGGGAAAATATCGCAAGACCCACATCCCCCACGTGGCCCCCGGATTCTGGGAGAAATATTATTTCCGTCCGGGCAATCTGGGCTATCCCGTATTCGATGTGGGCTTCGCCAAGATTGGCGTCTATATCTGCTACGACCGTCATTTCCCGGAGGGCGCCCGCGCGCTGGGGCTGAACGGCGCGGAGATCGTTTTTAATCCATCGGCCACCGTCGCCGGGCTGAGCGAGCATCTTTGGAAGCTGGAGCAGCCGGCGCACGCCGTGGCCAATGGATATTTCGTGGGCGCCATCAATCGCGTCGGCGTGGAAGCCCCCTGGAACATCGGCGAGTTCTACGGATCGAGTTATTTCTGCGATCCGCGCGGCCAGATGGTGGCGCAGGCTTCCCGCGATCAAGACGAAGTGCTGACGGCCGACCTGAATCTCGATATGATCGGCGAAGTCCGCAAGACATGGCAGTTCTACCGCGATCGCCGTCCCGATACCTACCAATCCCTGGTGAAGGCCTGATCATGACCAAAGACGAAATCATTCTCGCCAATAAAGAGTACTTGTTTCCCGCGGTCTTTCATTTCTTCCAGGAGCCGCTGGTAGTGGCGCGCGCCAAGGACCAATACGTTTGGGATGCCGATGGCCGCCAATACCTCGATTTCCTCGGCGGCATCGTCACGGTGAGCGTGGGCCACTGCAATGAGCAGGTGAACGCCAAGGTGAAGCGCCAGATGGACACGCTGCAGCACGTGTCCACGGTGTTCGCCAACGAACCGCAGGCGGCGCTGGCGAAGAAGGTGGCGTCGCTGACTCCCGGCCGCCAACTTACTAAGTCGTTCTTCACTAATAGCGGGACGGAAGCCAATGAGACCGCGATCCTGGCGGCACGCTGTTACACCGGCAATACCGAGATCGTGGCGTTGCGCCACTCTTACCACGGGCGTTCCGCGGCGGCCATGACGCTCAGCGGCCAGGGAGCGTGGCGGCTGGGGCCGTCGCAGGCGGGGGTGGTGCACGCGCACAACGCCTATTGCTACCGCTGCCCGTTCGGGCTGACCTATCCGAATTGCGAGGTGCGCTGCGCCCAGGATATGGAGGAATTGATCCGCACGTCCACCAGCGGACGCGTGGCCGGGTTCATCGGCGAGCCCATTCAGGGGGTCGGCGGATACATCACGCCGCCCAAGGAGTACTTTCAGATCGTCGAGAAGATCGTCCGCAATCACGGAGGCATCTTCATCAGCGACGAAGTGCAGACCGGGTGGGGACGGACCGGCGCCAAGTGGTTCGGCATCGAACAGTGGGGGGTAACGCCCGACATCATGACCTGTGCCAAGGGGCTCGGCAACGGCGCGCCGATCGGGTTGACGGTGGCGAAACCGGATGTGGCCGATTCGGTTAAGGGGCTCACCATTTCTACTTTCGGCGGCAATCCGGTAGTCTCCACCCAGGCAAAAGCGGTGATCGATTACATCGAAGAAATGAATCTGCCGGCCAACTGCGAAGAGACCGGCGCCTATCTGCGTCATCGTCTTCTGGAATTGCAGGATCGGCATTCGCTGATTGGCGACGTCCGCGGGATGGGCTTGTTGCAGGCCATCGAACTGGTGGAAGATCGGCAGACCAGGGTGCCCGCGGCGGCCGCTACGGCCCGTCTGATGGAGGCGTGCCGCGACCAGGGACTGCTGCTGGGCAAGGGCGGAATGTACGGCAACGTGCTTCGTTTCTCTCCGCCGATGAATATCGGCCGCGCGGACGTGGACAACTTCTTCGGAATGCTCGATAAGGCCCTGGCCGGCATCGGCGCCATGGCGGTTGGAGGAGTGCGGTGACTCCCGCGCGCGAGCATGCGGAGCGGTTTGCCGATCTGCATCCGGCGCTCGATTCACAGTCTGCCCTGGCCGAGGCCAACCGCTGTCTTTTCTGCTTCGATGCGCCTTGCACCGCGGCGTGCCCGACGCACATCGACGTGCCACGCTTCATCAAGAAAATTTCGAGCGGCAACTTGCGCGGCTCGGCGCTGGCGATTCTCGACGCCAATATTCTGGGGTTGAGCTGCGCACGCGTTTGCCCGGTGGACGTGCTGTGCGAAGGCAACTGCGTGATGCACCGGTACAATCAAAAGCCGATCGAGATCGGCCGCCTGCAACGCTACGCTATGGATCGTTTTTACGATTCGCACGGGCGGCTGCCGGTGGCGGAAGCGCCCGAACCATTGCGTGTGGCTTGCGTGGGCGGCGGGCCGGCATCGCTCGCCTGCGCGGCGGAACTGGCGCGCCGCGGCCACAGGGTGACGATCTTCGACAATCGCCCCCTGCCGGGCGGCCTGAACACCTACGGCGTGGCGGAGTATAAGCTGCGCCCGGCCGACAGCCTGCGTGAGGTGGAACTGGTGCGCTCGCTCGGCGTGGAGTTCCGCCAGGCGGAAGTCGGATCGGCGGTGCCCCTCGAAGAATTGGAACGCGAGTTCGCATTCGTCTTCCTGGGGATGGGCCTGGGCGCTATGGAGCGGCTCGATATCCCTGGGGAAGGCGCCGCGGGTGTGATCGATGCGCTGCGTTTCATCGAACGCTATAAGACATCGCACGATTTTCCCGTGGGCCGGCGCGTGATTGTGATCGGCGGCGGCAACACGGCTATCGACGCGGCAAACGCGGCCAAGCGGCTGGGCGCCGAGGTGGTCCATCTCTTCTATCGCCGCACGGCCAAGGAAATGCCGGCTTTCTCGTTCGAGTATGAGCGCTCGAAAATGGAAGGAGTGAGCTTTCATTGGCTGGCACAGCCGGTTGAAATCGTGGTGCATTACGATCGCGCCGTCGCGGTGCGATTTGTGGAGACGCGACTGGGCGAGCCTGACCGCGACGGGCGCCGTAAGGTTGAACCTTTGCCGGGATCCGAATATGAAATTCCGTGCGATATGGTGATCCCGGCACTGGGCCAGAAGAGGCTCATGGCCGATTTGTTGCACCAGCGCGGAATTGAAATCCACGATGGCACGATCGTCGTGGACCGGCCCACCGGGCGCACCGCCAACCAGCGCTATTACGCCGGCGGCGATTGCGTCAACGGCGGCCGCGAAGTGGTCGACGCGGTGGCCGACGGAAAACGCGCGGCGGTGGCGATGGGGGCGGCATGAAGTTCACCACGGAGACACAGAGACACCGAGAAAACCTTAAGAATGGGATGCGTTTCCATAAGCAAGCCCTTCGTCTTCCCTCAGTTCTGAGATCACAGAGGTGGCAGAGGCCACAGAGACCTCGCATGGATGCCATCTCCGTGTCCTCCGCCACCTCTGCGGCCGAACCTCGGGATGATCACCAGGCATCAAGTTTGGTGCGTCGCGTTTTCTTAGAACTTTCTCCGTGCCTCCGTGTCTCCGTGGTAAACAATCTTTCCTGAGCATCCAACATGGCCGATCTCACCACTAATTTCGCCGGTATTCGCAGTCCCAACCCGTTCTGGTTGGCGTCCGGCCCTCCCACCAACTGCGGCGAGCAGATCATGCGCGCATTCGACAAGGGCTGGGGTGGGGCCGTCTGGAAGACCATCGGCGACCCGATTCTCAACGTCTCGTCGCGCTATTCCTCGGTCGATTGGAACGGCCAGCGCATGATGGGGCTGAACAATATCGAGCTCATCAGCGACCGCCCGATCGACACCAACCTGCGCGAGATCGGCGAAGTCAAGAAGCGCTATCCGAAACATGCCGTGATTGCATCGCTGATGGTGGAATCCACTCGCGCCGCCTGGCACGACATCGTGAAGCGGACCGAGGACGCCGGCGCGGACGGGCTCGAGCTGAATTTCGGCTGCCCGCACGGTATGAGCGAACGCGGCATGGGCAGCGCCGTCGGCCAGGTGCCCGAATATTCCTGCATGATCACCGAGTGGGTGAAGGAAGTGGCGCGCACACCGGTACTGGTGAAGCTCACACCGAACATCACCGACATTCGCGCCGTGGCGCGCGCCGCCAGACGGGGCGGGGCGGACGCAGTCTCCGCCATTAACACGATCAACTCGATCACGGGAATCGATCTCGACACCTTTACGCCGCGGCCCAACGTGGGCGGGTACTCGGCGCATGGCGGCTATTGCGGGCCGGCGGTGAAGCCCATCGCGCTGCACCTGGTGCAGCAGATCGCCAGCGACCCCGAGGTCGGCCTGCCGATTTCCGGCATTGGCGGCGTCTCGGGATGGCGCGAGGCGGCCGAGTTTTTCCTGTTAGGGTGCGGCACCGTGCAGGTCTGCACCGCGGCGATGCGCTACGGTTACCGCATCGTGGAAGACATGATCGACGGATTGAGCCAGTGGATGGACGAAAAGGGCCTGCGCACCATCGATGATTTTCGCGGCGCCAGTCTTCCGAAGCTCACCGAATGGAAGCATCTCGACCTCAACTATAAAATTGTCGCCCGCATCAATCGGCAGACTTGCATCGGCTGCGATCTCTGCTACATCGCCTGCTGGGATGGCGCGCATCAATGCATCCACCTCGACGGCGAGGCTACACCCGCTGCCGTCGAGGCTGCCAGCAAGGCGCGAATCGTCACCACTCCCATCGCCAAGCTCGACGTGGCCGGGGTCACGCCCGGCATCGCGCCTTCCATTCGCATCCCGCGTGTCGACGAGGAGGAATGTGTCGGTTGCAATCTCTGCTGGCTGGTCTGTCCGGTGGAGAACTGCATCGCCATGGAGCAGGTGGAGACCGGAAAGCCGTTCCAGTCGTGGGAAATGCGGAGCGTACAATGAACACTCTGATACGCAACGGCACGGTCGTCACGGCCAAAGAGACGCGCGCGGCCGATGTCCTGATCGAAGGCGAGCGCATTCGCGAAGTGCGCGCCGGTATCCCGGAATCGTCGGCCGAAAAGGTGATCGACGCCGCCGGCATGTACATGATCCCGGGCGGCGTCGACGCCCACACGCATCTCGACATGCCCTTCGGCGGGACCACGTCGGCCGACGATTTTGAAACGGGCACGCGCGCGGCGGCGTTCGGCGGCACTACCAGCATCGTGGACTTCGCCATACAGGGCCGCGGCACGCGTATGCGCGACGCGCTCGACACCTGGTGGAAGAAGGCCGAAGGCCGCGCCACCATCGATTACGGCCTGCACATGATCGTCACCGACCTGGGCTCGTCGGGACTCGAAGACATGGACGATATGGTGCGCGAAGGCGTGGCCAGCTTCAAGCTGTTCATGGCTTACCCCAACGTCCTGATGGTGGACGACGCGACCATTTTCAAAGCCCTCTCGCAGACCGCGAAAAACGGCGCGCTCATCTGCATGCATGCCGAGAACGGCAGCGTGATCGACGTGCTGATCGCGCGAGCCTTGGCGGAAGGCAAGACGGCACCGGTGTATCACGCGCTCACGCGGCCGCCGCTTGCCGAGGCGGAAGCCGTGCATCGCGCCATCGCCATGGCGGAGATCGCCGGCGCGCCGGTGTACATCGTGCACCTCTCGTCGGAAGACGCGCTCAATCAGGTGCGCGAAGCGCGCGATCGCGGCGTTCCGGCGTTTGCCGAAACATGCCCGCAGTACCTTCTGCTCTCGGTGGAAGAGCTGGCGCGCCCCAATTTCGAAGGCGCGAAATACGTTTTCACCCCGCCGCTGCGCCCCAAAGAACATCAGCCGAAACTGTGGGACGGGCTCAAGCACGACCATCTGCAAGTGGTCTCCACCGACCACTGCCCGTTCTGCTTCAAAGACCAGAAGGTGCTCGGCAAGGACGATTTCACCAAGATCCCCAATGGCGGACCGGGCATCGAGAATCGCCTGCAGCTGATCTATCACCACGGCGTTAATGCGGGGCAGCTATCGCTCAATCGCTTCGTGGAGATCA
>Ga0326728_10016065_pt1 | contig 15371 bp, 13 predicted proteins | sample MB3enrmetagenome_FD_207602 | JGI IMG/M metagenome (GOLD analysis project Ga0326728, IMG submission 207602) | Lab enriched peat soil microbial communities from McLean, Ithaca, NY, United States - MB31MN | ecosystem: Environmental > Terrestrial > Soil > Wetlands > Peat | place: USA: New York...
CTACATCTTCATCACCGTGCTTCCACCAATGCTCGGCCTGCAGGGGGTGGTGGTCCATATCACCATCGGCCAGATCGCGAAGAGCGTCTTTGTCTACCTCGGCATCCCCTTCATCGCCGGCGTAGTGACCAGGTTCATCCTCATCAATGTAAAGGACAGGAAATGGTACCATGAGCGGTTCATCCCAAAGATCAGCCCCATCACCTTGATCGCCCTGCTCTTCACCATCCTCGTCATGTTCTCGCTCAAAGGCGAATACATCGTGATGATACCCCTCGACGTGGTCCGCATCGCGATACCTCTGCTCATCTACTTCGTGGTCATGTTCCTTGTCTCGTTCTTCTTGAGCGCCAAGGTGGGTGCCCATTACGGCCAGGCCGCAACCCTCTCCTTCACCGCCGCCTCCAACAATTTCGAATTGGCGATTGCCGTGGCAGTCGCGGTCTTCGGCATCAACTCAGGCGCCGCCTTCGCGGCCGTGATAGGCCCTCTCGTCGAGGTGCCGGTCCTCATCAACCTGGTCCATCTCTCGCTTTGGTTCAAGCGGAAGTATTTCCCCTTTGCCAGAGAGACACCCGGCGGGGTCTGCTACTATACGTGCCAGTAACCGAAAGAGCCAAGACGGCATGGCCTGATCGAGAAAGGAGCAATATGTCATGTGTCCCCACCTTGCCATGGAAGGAGAGTACCGGTAGAATATAGGCATGGCGAAGGTGATCGTATGCGTCGATATGGATGCGTTCTTTGCGTCCGTAGAGCAGCGTGACAACCCGGCACTTAGAGACAAGCCCATAGCAGTGACCGGGGGCGGGGAGAGGACGGTCATCACAACCTCGTCATACCAGGCGAGGGCTTACGGCGTCAAGACGGGCATGACCACCTATGAGGCGAAGAGGCTCTGCCCGCACATCATCCTCGTGGTGGGGAACAACAAGAAGTACGCCGAGGTCTGCAAGAGTCTGGAACAGATATGTCTTCGGTTCAGCCCGGACCTCGAAATTTACTCCATCGACGAAGTTTTCCTCGACATCACCCGCTCCCACCATCTCTTCGGCGGTCCCGAAAATCTCGCAATAGGCATCAAGGAAGCGGTGAAACAGGAGCTGGGCCTCACTTGTACGGTCGGCATGGGGGCGAACATACTCGTTGCGAAGCTCGCGAGCGACCTGGCGAAGCCCGACGGGCTCCGGTGGATAGACGAGGCGGCCGTACAATCAGTTTTCGAGACCCTTCCGGTGAAGAAGCTCTGGGGCATCGGGTCGCATACCGAGCAGAAACTCCGGGAAATGGGCATCACCACCTGCGGAGACCTTGGCAGAGCACCCTTATCGCGTCTTGTGAGAAGGTTCGGCGTCATCGGAGAGCAGCTCAAGGCCATGGGCAACGGCATACTGAATCGCCCCCTCGAGACCGCCTCGCCGGATCCCAAATCGATAGGCCACAGCATCACCTTACCGGAAGATATCTGGAAGCGGGAGGAGATCACAAGCTGCCTCCTCCGCCTGAGCGAAAGGGTCGGCCGGAGAGCGAGGCGCCATGGCTACAAGGGCAGGAGGGTCACCCTCACCGTGAGGTATACCGACTTCAAGACCTTCACCAAACAGACCACCCTGCCTGCTCTGATAAACGATACGGGCGAGATATACCGTGCTGCTGTAGCCATCCTCGATACAATACGCCTCCGCAAGAGCGTCAGGCTCCTTGGCATTTCTCTCTCATCCCTCGCTAAAGACGAGGGCGGCTTGCCGCTGTTTCAGGAACCCGATCACGACAAGAAAGCCGCCCTGGCAAAGGCGGTAGATATTGTCAACGACAAGTTCGGTGAGCACACGGTGACATTTGGGGCGGCCCTTGCCGAGGAAAAGGGCCAGCGGGTCATTTCTCCGGCCTGGCGCCCGTCCGGGGTGAGAAAGAGCGATGTCTAGCTAGCTCGGGAAAGAGCCGGGGGCGCCCGCTTTTTCCCGCACCCAGGGAATCGGCTACGCCTCCCCCGCAACGCGATGGCTCTGGCTTTATCTATTGATCCCTGACCCCCATGGCTCTCGCTTGCGGGCACACATGCTTCGCCTTGCAGTGCAGGCAGGCCACCTTGGGAAAGATGACGAAGAACCGGAAGACGAGGAGGCCTGCCACGACGAGGAATACCAGAAGAAGCAGACCGGAGAAGTTGAAGATCATCCCGGCGATCATGGCCGCGATCGGGACCACGAGGGATGCCATGTAGACGTTGTTGGCGCAGAAGAGGCCTTGTGCGCGCTTGGGAAAGTCCTTCTTCGGCCTTTCTTTGGCTATCCTTGCGGAAAAGACGTTGAGGCCCGCAATGCACAGGGCTCCCTTGATGCGCCGGTACGTGCACGAGGGACAGACCGTGAGCGGCATTACTACGTACATCTCCACAAAAGAGAGTACGAAGTAGAGAAGGCCGAGGGCGTAGCCCATTCGGGGCCAATAGGCGCAGCTTAAGGCGATGCCGACTCCGCCGAGGAGAAAATGAACGATTGTCGAGCCGTTGTAGGTGATAACGCTCGACAAGGGGTACCTCGCGTAGGTCTCCGCTTTTGCCTGTTTTCGTGAAGACATTTGCCCCCCAATTGACGCGGACCCAAAGCGTCCCCGAAGGAGACGGGGCCCTCAAAAACCCATGCGAGCCTCTTCACGGGCGATGACCGCGCACCTTTTGCACCGTCTCGCCGCGCCTATGATGGGTCTCTAGCCTCTATGTTAGCACATCGGGCAAAAAGGAGAGCGACCTATTCTCTGGCACGCATCTCCTTATCCATAATCGTCACCTTGGTCCCGAGATACTCCGTGACCTCCAGGGTCAGCCACGCCAGTCTTAGGTAGAAGACTTCCGCGCTCGGCGTGTACAGATACAGCTTGCGTATTCCAAGGCCGATCGCTTTTTGCTCGACCGCCTTCACCAATGTTGTTCCGATGCCTCGGCCCCGGAACGGCCCGGCAACGTAGAGACCGGCCAACCACGGCGAAAGATCGAGACGGGTATCCATGTCGTGGGTCTTCAGACAGACCGTTCCGGCCAGTACTGCTCCCTCGAAGGCGACCAGGGCCATGGGAACGCGATCCCTGTTGGTTCTTTCCGCAATGGCATTCTTCACGTCGTCCAGGGCTTTATCAGGGTACAAATAAGACCATTCACCGTAGAACCATTGGGCAAGCTCGCCTATGGCCTCTTCATGATCGGCAAGGTAGGCTATTTCGATGTCCCTCTCCCCACACCCTTTCAGGGGCCGATGCGGCCGGCCGTCTCGATCCCCCCGTGATTCGGGCACACCCTCCGGCACTCCCAGCATTTCTTCAGGAGGAATCCCCTTTCGTTCTTGTAGTTGGACAAAGGCCGGCACGCCCTCTGGTCCACGGTCTTCCCGTCGAGGGCTGACTGCGGGCATGAATCGATGCAGAGGCGGCACTCCTCCTTGCACGCTTGAAACGCGGCGATGGGGTCCCCTTCGAGGTCGACGTCGAGCAGCAAGGCCCCGAGCTGCATCATGTTGCCCAGCCTGTCGTTAACGAGGAGGGTGTTCCTTCCAAGCACGCCCAGGCCGGCCAACCAGCCGGCGTGCCTGAGAGAGAGTATTCCCCTCGCGTAGGAGCGGTCGGGCTCCCAGTACTCGGATGGGTCGTCCGACGGCACGGGAACGCTTCCGACACCGACGGCCTCTAGCTTTCTCGATAGGTCCAGGGTGAGGCCCTCGACCTCCGTTGTGATGAGGCGGTTGAAATAGGTATAGGGAACGCAGCTGGAGGCAAAAAGGGACCCGGAAGGGAGCCTGCGAGCAAAAACAAGGACCGACCGGCAGTCTCCGAAGATGTCCTTCGGATGAAAGCCTGCCGGGGCGCCGGAGAACCTATCCACCGGGGCAATACCGCAAAGATCAGCCCCCAGGTCCATTGCAATCGACTTGGCTTCCCCTGCGGTCATTCTCTCTCCTTCCGGCACGAGCTAAAAGCTAAAGGGCGTAGAGCACTTGTCCTGATCTTTCGTCACGATCGTTACCTCGAACGATCTTTCGTCAAGATCGTTACCTCGAACGATCTTTCGTCAAGATCGTTACCTTTCCTCTGCTCTACGCTCCCTTGACCCTTCGTTAACGGTGGCTCATGGCCATACCACCCCCTCCGTTTCCGGGACTCCTCGGAAATGCCTGCAGGGGCAACGTTTCGGTCTTTGCCACCCTCTGGTTCGCCGTCTTATCCTTGATGTAGCCCACCCAGCTGAAGCCCGTGCCCATGTTATCCTCCGATGTAGGCCCCGCAGTGGTATCTACATAGGCAACATACTCGTGGCCCGGCTGCGCATTGAATGTAACGGAACCGTTGACCAGGGAGTAGAAGAAATAAGCCCCCATGGTCTCATAGTTGTCGACCGGATAGCTCGGCTTCATCACTACCGTATGCTCACCGGGCGTAAGGGTGACGCTCAAGCCGGAAACTTTCGCGCCGTCAGCCGAGACCAGGTCGGTATAGGCTCCTGCTTTCACAACGGCCGTCCCACCGGGGGCAGATTCCACAGCGGCAGCCGCACTCGCGGTCTGTGTAAAAAGCACTAATGCCAACACCATGATTCCGAGACCAAGAACTATTCTTTTCATGGCTCCTCCTCGGGTTGAGCCCTGCTGCCCCAACCTCACCAACTGGTCGAATATAATCCGCGCCTTGAGAGAAAGGCAATAGCTCCTTCTCGACCGCCGGTTCCGGAGCCCCCCGCCGCACTTTCCACGGATAAGGGAGAGGCAAACCCTCCTTTTGACGGGGGTCCCCTCTTCTTTTAAGCCTTCATTCCCGGTGGCCGAAGGTCTCTTTTAGCTCCCGTTTCAGGATCTTGCCCGTGGAACCCTTGGGAAGCTCTTTCAGCATCACGTATTCCTTGGGCACCTTGTAAGGCGACAAGCGGGCCTTGAGAAACGACTTCAGCTCTGTGCCGGAGACGGCCTCACCCTCCTTCGGAACGATGAAGGCGACGACCCGCTCGCCCCACTGCGGGTCCGGAAGTCCGACGACCGAACACTCCTGCACCTCGGGCCTCTGGTAGAGGGCCTCTTCGATCTCACGGGGATAAACGTTCTCTCCGCCCGTAATGATGAGGTCCTTGAGGCGATCGACAATGAAGAGGTAGCGATCCTCGTCCAATACGCCCAAGTCTCCGGAGCGGAACCACCCATCCGGCCAGAAGGCGGCCTCTGTTTCCGTTGGGTTGTCGAGATAGCCTTTCATGATGTTTCGGCCGTTCACGCAGATCTCGCCTTCCTCGCCTTCTTTGAGCCTGTTGCCGCTTGCGTCCCTGATCTCCACCTCGACGCCCGGCACTGTCTGGCCCACGGACGCCTCCCTGTGAAGGTAGTAGTGGTTGTAGGTAACCGCAGAGGCGGACTCCGTCATGCCGTACCCTTCCGAGATGGTAATGCCCGTTGCCGCCTTCCATTGGCGGATGATCTCGGCAGGGAGACTCGAGGCGGAAGAGAAACAGTAGCGCACCGCGCCGAGCTTCTCCCTCAGAGAGGGGAGACCCGAAAGGCGCACGTAGATGGTGGGAACGGAGAAGAACTTGGTCACGCGGTTCTCTGCGAGGATCTCCAGCGCGAGGTCCATGTTGAAGGAGCTGAGGAGCTCGAGGCTTCCGGCGCTCGCGACCGTTCCGAGCATGATGTGCACTTGTCCGAACACGTGGTGGAGGGGGAGGAAGCAGAGGGCCCGATCATGCTCCGTGGAGCGCTCGATGAACGCCACATTCTGAGCGGAAACATCGATGTTCTCGTGCGTCAGCATCACCCCCTTGGGTGTGCCGGTCGTCCCCCCCGTGTAGAGGATCGCGGCCACGTCGGTCCGCAGGCGGTCCACGCTCTTCGCCCGTCCGGGCGCGCGATCGATGAGCCCGGATATGTCCGTGTCTCCCCCTGCTCCTACGATCGCCTCCAGGGGCGCTCCAAGACCCTTAAAGCCTTCGACGTTGTCCGTGAACGCGAAGCGCGGCCCCGCGTGATTGACGAGAAGAGAAAGCTCATCGCAAGAAAGGAGGCTCGACAGGGTGACGGCGACGCCTCCTGCCTTGAGGATTCCGAAGTAGGCAATCACCCATTCGGGGCTGTTTGCGGCCCACAGAACGACGCGCTCGCCCTCCTTTAAGCCCATCTCGAGGAGGGCAGCTGCCACGAGAGCCGTCTTTTCGTTCAGCTCGGCATAGGTCAGCTCTTTCTTAAGGCAGGAAAGGGCCGGACGGTCGGGAAAGAAGAATGCGGCCCTTTCGAGGCTGGCGGCAACGTTCATCGAATACCTCCGGGATCATAGGGAAGTGCCGGGTCTACTTTGCGCCCCGACATTCCCTACATTCTACACCGATCCGGGAGGTGTCCTAGAGAATAAAGTGCTCAAGCGGGTTCCCCATTAGCCTCCACGATGATCCGCTCATGAGTAATTGCTTTCAGAATGGTAAAGAATTGGAGAAAGGCGATAGACGGTTGCATTCAAATAACGGAAAAACGGCGTAACGGATGGCGCCCTGCCGAAGTCGAATTAGCTTGACAGTGGCGCGCTGCCTATTGTAGTAAAGTAGAATGCGTTCAGCAGCTACAATTACAATTCGGTAGTACCGAACATGCGGCTAGAAGGTGGGCATCTTGCTCGGTGCAATAGCTAAAGGCAGAGAGACATAATTGATAATCTTCTAATCTAAGGAAGCTTTTCTTGAATGGAGATTTACAGCGCTGCAAGCGACAAACCTTCATCAAAGCATTCGAGCCATGTGAACGGATAAAAAGCCGGGCGCTAAAGTGGTTCGGCCTGGGAGCTGCTTGAAATCCAAACGTATGTCACACAGTCTGATACCCAAGTAGGAAGGTTCGTGAGTGCGGGCGGATTGCATGGGGGCGACATCCTGCGCCGTTCCCCGGAAACATAGGCTCATTCAGGAGGGAGGTACGAATGGACTTAGGTCTAGCGGGAAAGACAGTTGTTGTGGCGGGAGGAAGCTCGAATCTTGGGCGGGCGTGCTGCTTGGCTTTTGCGAAAGAGGGGTCCAATGTCGTTGTTGTCGCGAGACACCTTGATGACTGTCAAAGAGTCGTGGACAAATGCAACCAGTTGAAACGAGGCGGGACCTCTACAGCTATTTCGGCAGATGCTACGAAGCTCGACCAGTGCGAAGAACTGGTGAGGAAAACGCTTGAGAAGCTCAAACGTATTGACTGCCTGGTCATCAGCATGGGGTGGAACCGGCTGGGCTTCTTTCTTGAACTGAATCCCGAGGATTGGGAATCGATAATTGCGACAAATTATTGGTCCACCCTTGCGCTTCTCAAGGCCGTTCTGCCCGTAATGATCGAACAGAAGTCGGGGAATGTCATTACTATCAGCAGTGTGATCGGACGGCGCGGCGATCCGCACGAGTCGGTCTACGGCGGGTGCAAGGCAGCTCAGATCAATCTCACCCACAGCCTTGCGATGGATATGGCGAAACACGGCATCAGGTTGAATATCGTCGCGCCGGCACTGACTATGCCGGAAACTCAGGACGAGGTGGGCGCTGACAGTCTTTGGAGTCCTAACGTCAAAGGGGCGCTATCAGCCCAGGACAAAGTCAATTTTCGCAAAGAATTTGAGTCAAAGACGCCGATGGGCACGATCGCAAAACCGATTGACGTCGCTCACGCTGTGCTCTTCTTCGCATCCGACGTCATGTCGGGACACGTGACGGGCAATCTGATCGGCACAGATGGGGGCATGTACATGACGCGCTAAAAGGGCGGCCCCTTACAATTCTGCGGGCTCTGTCATGAAAACTTTGCACGGGAGTTTACCATGATCCTTCAAAGCACCTCACCGGATCAGGATCGTTTCGGTCCGAAGAGGCGTAGCGCGGGTTTGTCACCGTGGGAGTGCATGTGGTGAAAACATGGAACTAGTTGTCCAGTCTGTGGTAAATGTATTAATACTTTCGGCTGCTTACATCCTAGTCTCCCTTGGGTTTGCTTTTCTCTTCAGCATGCTCGGCATCCTCAATCTTGCCCATGGCGCGCTCTACATGGTTGGCGGCTACGTCGCATACGCCCTCATAGTGGGACTGGGCTTCAACCATTGGTTAGCCATGCTTGCTACCACGGTTATTCTAGCCGGGTTCGGCGTCTTCCTGGAGAAGTTCTGTTTTCGCCCCTTTGTTAGTGATTTCAACCGTATGGTGATGATTTGTGTCGTTATAACGGTCGTTCTGACGACTACGCTGAACATCATGATCGGAACCCAGACGATCGCCATACCGACCTTCCTCGAAGGGGCGTTGAGGACGAAGTACTTTTCTGTTGATTGGGACCGAATTGTGACTTTTGCCATTGGAGGCGTGATTCTTACCTTCATGGTTCTCTTTGTGAGCCGCAGCAAGAGGGGACAGCAAATGCAGGCAATCAGCCAGAACATGGCGGGTGCGGCTCTGCAAGGCATAAACATCCATCGCATTTCTGCCATGGCTAGCGCTCTTGGCCTTGCCTTGGCTGCGGTGGCGGGATGTCTCATGGGTGTGCTCTATAATCTGAGCCCCTTCATGGGGCAATCGACGCTCGTGAAAGTGCTGATGATAACGATCCTCGCAGGCGTCGGAAGCCTGGGAGGCATATTTGTCGTTGGTCTGATGCTCGGAGTGCTTTACGGAGTGTTGCCCACTCTGGTATCGGGTGCGGCGAGTGACGCGATCGCAGTTGCCATTTTTATGGTCGTTCTCCTATTCCGGCCGCAGGGTTTCTTCGGCCACGAGGCTGAGATAGGAGACAGCCAATCTGGCGAGACTATCGCCGGAAGCCGATCGGGAAAGGCCAGAGTGTACGTGCCGGTCGCGTGCGCCGCTCTCGCGATCTTTCTTGCCTTCGTTCCGTCTCTCGTCGACTCTCCCTATTTGGTTCATGTCCTCATCCTCACCTTCATATATACCATCGTCTCGGTCAGTCTCCGCACCATAGCCATTTCCGGACAGTTTCCACTTGCTCATGGCGCCTTCATGGGCATTGGGGCCTACCTCTCTGCCATGGCTGCCGTCTGGCTCGGATGGTCGCCGTGGCTGGGGATCCCTCTATCCGCGCTCTGTACTGCGGGTATCGGGATGCTCTTCGGCTATCCGTTTTCCCGTTTAAGATCGCTATACTACGCGATGGGGAGCTTGTTCTTTGGCGTGGGAGTGATGCAGATCGTTTCAGCGGGCGGCACGTGGACCGGCGGTGCCAGCGGCATGCCGGGCATCCCGGCCCTGTTTGGCGCGAGCAGGGTGCCTTACTACTATTTCTTTCTAGCCCTTTGCTGCTTGAGCCTTCTCGCCCTTTACCGGTTCGAATACAGTCGCATAGGTGTAAATCTCAAAGCGATAGCGCAGTCGCACTTTGTTGCCTCCAGCGTCGGCATAAACGAAGGCTGGTACAGAATCCTCGCCGTTGGGTTCGGATGCTTTTTTGCCGGACTTGCCGGCGCCGCCTATGCCCATTACAGTCGAGTCATATCTCCGGCGAGCTTCGATCTCACGGCCACGCTGTGGCTGGTCATGTACGTCTTGATCGGAGGAATAAATAGTTTCGCCGGACCGATCATCGGAACGGCAATTCTGGTTCTCATTCCCGAATTCTTTCGGGGTTTGAAGATGTATTCTCCGTATATTTCTGCTGGAATACTCTTGCTCGTTGTTTACTTAGCTCCGGCAGGATTGGCGGGTTTGCTTCGGTCAATCCGTCTGCGAAAAAAAGACCGAACAACGCCGGGTAAAGGAAAGGAAGTCGGCCTGCTGCCATCCGGCTTGCCTTAAGAAGACCGGGACCGACGACTTTGTTGCTAGCCCCGGTGGGGTCTGACGATTGCCCTCGCGGGCGAGGCTTCGGCTCCCTCGATGCGAAGGGGGACGCACACAAAGTCGTATACGCCCGCGCGCACAGACGAAAGATCGAGGGTCTCGATTATCACGATCGGCACGCTGAGCAGTATCCTGTGCGCTTCCGTTTCGTTCCGCTCAAACCCCCCAATGCCGAGATAGTCGATCCCAACGGTCTTCACCTTCTTCTGGGCGAGGTACCTCGCGCCCTCCGTCGAGAGGTAGACAAAGTCTTTGCGGAAGAGACCGCTCTTTATGAAAGAAGAATTGCGTGTCTTGAATAGCAGGATCTCGCCGGCTTCTATCCCGTGCTCTTCGAGCTCGTGGACCGTAATAGATTCTTGGTCGCGAATTTCGATGACCCGGGCCATCCCAACCACCGCGTCGAACGAAAGGTGATCGATGGCAAGACCTGTCTCAAAAAAATGGAGGGGAGCGTCAACGTGCGTGCCCGTGTGGGTCCCTATCAAAAGATTGGATACCATCGCCTGACCGAGATACCGTTCCTGTTGGATCCTATATGCGGGCTCTCCGGGATACTGCACCATGCCGGTCTTGATGGGCACTGAAATGTCTATCCATTCTTCCGTCCTATCCATTCTGCCCCCTCGGTATGTGGTCTCTGTTGCGACAAAACCAACCGGAAGGACACTCTCCTCCCGGTTGGTTTGCGTGGCGTCACATCGCATTACCGGTTAGGGCACGGGAGTAGCGGGTATCCAGCCGCCGTAGACGACTTTGCCTTTCACCAGCTTGCTGTATTGAACAGGGTGCGATACAGCGTGATGCTTAATCCCATAGGTCTCGTCACCGCTGACGATTCCCGTGCCAAAGAGGGTGTCGACCTTGTCCAGTGATTCCCACTTTGCCTTCACGACAGCGGGATCCAGACTATTCGCCGCCTGAATGACTTTCGCGAGAACCCAGAGCCCATTCGGGTTGAAAAGGAATATTGGGGGCTTCTTGCCGCTTCGGTTGAACACCTCGTCCATGAGAGGCGGATTGCCTTTGGCGAGGGGGATGAGGCCGGAGGTCGTTACGTTATCCGCTGCTTCCTTGCCGCAAATCGCCAGTATGTCAGCCGCGGGAATTGCCTGGTTGGCGATGATAGGCTTCTCGTTTCCCAGTCCTCTCACTGCTTTGACGATCTTACCGAGCGCAACGGGACTCGAATTGATGTTCATTATCGCGTCGTAGCCCTTGATCGCGTTCGCCTTCACCCCTACCGGACTGAAGTCTTCCATCTCGTTGGAGAAAGAGACGACATCGACAACGGTATACCCGTGCGCGGCCAGTACTTTCTTTATTTTCGGCAGCAGGTAATCCTGCGAGCCATCGTCTGGATTCGTGAGAACTAGTTTCTTGACATTCGGGAATTCCTTCTTGATAACCTGCACGGTACCCTGGAGAATTCCCATAGTGCTGTTAAAGCCGAGGAACCCGTAAGGGGTGCTTGCGTCCATTTCTCCAGGCCGCAGCGTGACCCAACCGGAGACATGGAGCACGTTGTTCTGTTCGAACACCGGCGAAGAAGCGGAGGAATAGAACGCATCAGGTCCGATGACAAACTTCACCTTATGGTCATAGGCCAGCCTGGTTGCCCCGGCAGTAATCCCGTCGAGTGTGCTCTTTCCATCTTCTCCGACCAATTCGATATTGTATTTCTGTCCTGCGACGGTGATGCCTCCCCGGTCATTTATCATCTGGGCCACGGCCTTGAGGTGGCCTTCTTCCATGCCGTCAAAGGCTGAATACCATCCACTCAGACAAAGAAGATAACCGATCTTGAGGGTCTTTGGTTGGTCGCTCTTCTGGGCCCACGCCGGCCCAACTGAGAGCATGGCTGCAAACATCAGCAACAGGCCGCAGCAAAGAACCGCAAAGAACCCCGGTCTTGATTGTGCTTTCAAGCGCTTTGTTTCTGCCATTTTGATCCTCCTTTTCATGAACTAGAGCGTTTTCGCAGGTTAAAGTAACGATTGCGCCGGCGTAATCTTTTCCTAAAGCGAAAGCCCAGCGTAGCGAAGGAAAAGATGGAGCCGGTCGGTAACGGGAATGAATTCTGCGAAAACGCTATATTTCGCATGAGCCAATCCCGCCCCATTGCGATTTCTCCTCCTTTTGTCCCCCTCATGGCGGTCTTATTCTCTGCACAGTGCAATTCGGTCGAGACAGCATTGGTGCGTGTTTCGGTCCCGGTGTGCTTCAGTTTCCCCTGGTCGGTTCCTTTTGCCCCACTCCGGGAGCCACCTGCGCCTGACTTCCTGATTGACCGCATAAGGCGGCCATTTACTCCTCCTCTTCGGAATCCCCGCTCAGCAGCAAATCTGTCCTAATTGTCCGTGATCTTTGTCAACGGTAGATTGTTCGGCTATTACAAACATTGTTCTACAGCTCCGATTAAAGTATAAAATGAGGATTTTCCTCATGTCAAGGTTTTTTGTCCAAACTGCTTTTGTCTAAGCTCGTCTTATGCCTGTAGAGGGCCGCAAGACAACTACTATAGGTGTGCGTGCAAACAAACTCCACCGGAAAAGCGCTTGACACAAATTTTGCTAGCATGATACCCTTTTCGTCAGAACTATGTTTGATAATAGCGAACATCATTTTCCTTAATTGACCGGCGCGGACAGCCCGACAAACATACGAAGGAGAGCTCCTCCTACGGAAAAAGAGAGAGAAACCGTCATACGGACGGCCCTCAGATTCTCAAGCCGATGTCGGCTTCGAACGTGGTGACGAAAAAGGGGGGCAGGGGAAACATATGTCGAAGATATTTCATGACGTGACGCTGGAATTGTCGCCGGAAGCGATTATCCTGCCGGGAGACCGGCCGCCGGAGTTCCGGGAGCTGAAGAGCATCGAGAGAGGCGATATTCTCAATCTCACCAACCTGAACTTCGGCACCCATACGGGGACCCACATAGATGTCCCCAAGCATATGTACGAAGATGGACTCACCGTTGACCGGCTTGAGTTCGATCATCTGCTGGGTCCTGCGAGAGTGATCGAGATCAGGGACCGGCGCGCCATAGAACGGGCGGACTTGGAGCGGCACGGCCTCGAAGGGGAGAGTATCATCCTTCTGAAGACGGACAATTGCCGCCTTATCAAGAAAGACAAGTTCGATCTCGATTTCACGTGCTTGACTCTCGACGCGGCGCAGTACCTCGCGCAGGCGGGCATCAAGACTCTGGGGTTTGACTATTTCTCCATAGAGAGGCTCGACAACCCGAAGCCCGAGGTGCACTATGCCCTGCTGAGCCGGAACGTCGTGATCATTGAAGGTCTCGATCTCACCCGTGTCGAACCGGGCCGATACGAGATGGTCGCTTTGCCTCTGAAAATAAAGAATGGCAACGGCGGCCCCACGAGGGTGGTGCTGATAGAGGAAACATAGGGTGTTTCCGGATGGGCGATGCGAATGGCGAGTTTGCCATCGCCGGATATCTGTAGGAGGTGATTGGTGAAGCTTCAGGGAAAAACGGCTCTAGTCACAGGAGGAGGCACGGGCATCGGCAAAGCGATCGTACAAAGATTCGTTGCCGAAGGGGCGAACGTCTGCATCAGCGGTCGCCGTAAGGAATTGCTGGAAGAAACGGCTGCTTCGTTACCGGCGGGCAGAGTAGTCGTGTGCGCGGGGGATGCGTCAAAAGAGGACGATGTCGCCCGCATGGTGGAGACTAGCCTGAAAATCTCAGGCAGGCTCGACGTGCTTGTCAACAACGCCGCCATTGCCACCACCGCCCCCATTACCGAGATGGCGCGCGACATGTGGCACAAGGTGCTTGACATAAACCTCACCGGACCCTTCATGCTTATGCAAGAGGCGATACCCCACATGATTAAGGCAGGGGGCGGTTCCATTATTAATATCGCTTCTCTCGGCGGCCTTCGGAGCCTGCCGAGCCAGCCGGCCTACTGCACGTCGAAGGCAGGACTGATCATGTTGACGCAGCAGGCGGCCCTTGACTATGGCGTCCATAATATCCGGGTGAACGCGGTGTGCCCAGGGGGCGTGAAAACTGACATGATCGAGAGGGAATTCGGGCAAATCGGACGCAGCATAGGGCTGACGCCGGACGCCTTCTTTGCGCTCGTGTCAAAAGTACTACCTCTGCGGCGTTTTGCCGAACCACAAGAGATCGGAGGCATTTGCACATTTCTCGCAAGCGACGATTCATCATTCGTGACCGGGGCCGCACTTGTGATAGACGCGGGGACTGCGGTCGTCGACACCGTCGGTGCTGAGATGATGGGCTTAGTGCGACGACACCAGGAGCAAGGGTGAGGAAGGGAGAGGTGCAAAGGCATTTTCTGCCACCAACCTAAGGGAAGCTGGGAAAATAAGGAAGGATAAGCCGGCGCCCAGTACGGGCGATTGGCGGCATGCGGTAACAAGCGACCTTTGATCTGATTCCGCTAGTGTCATGTCAAGCCTCTGATGTCGGCCGCACCTGATGGATGAGAAGGCCGATGTGGGGCGCAGAAAGACAAGCTTCGGGTGGACATGCAGGTCAAGGCCGATCCGAATATGACAGGCCTACTTCTTCTTCGTTACCTCTACGACGCCCTTGGCCCCATCGACCCTTACGTAGTCCCCTGTCTCGATCGCCTCGCACGGGTTCTTGTCGAGCCTGTCCACCAGCGGTATGTCGAGGACTATGGCCATGGCAGCCCAGACAGGATGGGTCATCACGTTGACTATCGCTTTGGGCGCGCCGCCCACCGTCGCGACATCCATCATGATGTTCGTGCTGAAGATGCCTCCCTTGCCCGTGGGGAAGACGAGCACTTTGCCCGCAAAGCTCTTCCCGTAGACCGAGGGGGTTCCCACCTTGTTCGTGAACGTCGTGTCTTTGAGGTCCGTCCAAACATTCCCCGTATCGGCCATGAGATTGACCGGCTCCTGACAGACGAGGGCCTCCCCTTCCGCTGTGCCCCCGATGCCCTTGTGGCCTTTCAGAATGATCTTCTTCATCTCATCACCCCTCTATTTTGCCGGTGAGCGCGATCCTCACGCAGTCTTCCACGTTTTTCAAGACCGGCTCGATGTCCTGGTTGCCTATGTAGTGGCAGGACTTGGCGTCGAGAAAGACAAGCGTTTTCCAGCCCATGTGATTGGCCGAGACCACCGGGTTGTTGGCGAACCCTTCGGCCGAGACGCCCCTCTCCTCGAAAAGCTCCTTCATGGTCAATTTGACGCCCGCCTTCTTCAGGATGTCCGTGATGCCGGACCTGTCCGCCACTTCCCTCACCGGTCCGTCGATAAATGCCACGACCGGGAAGTCCCCGGACACCTTCTTGCCTTCGAGGAGCCTCGCCATCTTGTATACGGCCCTTATTGACATGTTTACCCCGAAGCCGCCGAAAGATATCATGTCAGGCTTAGACTTACTTGTCGAGAAGGTCTTATAAACACTCCTGAGTTCCTTGGGCCCGACATTGTAAGTCTCCTTCGGCTTGCGTCTGCCGAAGGCCTGCTGCAGGGTCCTTCCTTCGGGCGAGACACCGACGA
>Ga0326728_10016067_pt1 | contig 15370 bp, 13 predicted proteins | sample MB3enrmetagenome_FD_207602 | JGI IMG/M metagenome (GOLD analysis project Ga0326728, IMG submission 207602) | Lab enriched peat soil microbial communities from McLean, Ithaca, NY, United States - MB31MN | ecosystem: Environmental > Terrestrial > Soil > Wetlands > Peat | place: USA: New York...
TGGGTGTTTTCTGGATGACGCCGCTGTACTCCGCTGCCGCGCATTTGCCGTACACCCACATTCTCCGCATGGTGGGACAGGTGTTGTTTACGATTCCGTTTGCGGCCGTCTGCTGGTACCTGTTTGAGAAGCCGATTCTCGGTCTGAAGAGATTCTTCGAGGCCGGCGGCGAACACAAAGAACGGGGCGTACCGTTGGCCGCCATGGCCGCGTCGGCAGCCGATTAGTAATTCTCCCAAAGGGTCGAACGCAGAGGACGCAAGGGACGCAGAGGAGATCAGGTTTTTTCAGCCATCCCGCCAGGGATGGCCATGGAACTTGCGCTTCGACTCCGGCCTCCCGCAACATTCTGCGTACAACCCGAAGAATCGCTTCCGGACAATCACTCATTTACCCGATTTCTCAATTACTCAATTCCCGCCAGTGCCAGCGCGGCCAGCAGAATCCGGCGCAGGCCAAGATCGCGATTGGCGGGGTTGTACCATTCGCTCGTAGTATGCGCGCCCCCGCCGGCGCCACCGGCGCCGATCGCCACCGCTTCCAACCCCAACGACAGGGGAACATTGGCATCGGTGGAGGCGCGCAAAGGCCGCGAAAAAAGCCCCAGCTGCTCGTCCACAGCCTTCATCACCAAGCGTATCCGCGCATCCGGGGCCAATTGCGCCGCCGGACGTTCGCCGATCGGCTTCATCTCATAGGTGATTCCGCCGAAACGTCCGGAGTTGAATCCCATGCTCTTCAGTTCGCCGGTGGCACGGACGAGAGCCTGCTGCAGCGCCTTCTCCAACCGGTCCAATTCCACCGGCGAAGCCGAGCGCAGATCCACCCTCATGCTGGCTGACTCGGGAATGGAGTTGACCGACGTGCCGCCGTCAATCACGCCAATGTTGAACGCCGTCTTGGGGTCTGCCGGCACGGGAGTCCGGGCAAACTGGTCGATGGCGCGGGCCAGCACCACGATGGGATTTGGCGCGCCAAAGTCGGTCCAGGAATGCCCCCCCGGCCCGCGCAAGGTAACCAGAAAGCGTCTGGAGCCCAAACCGTCGGTGATCACGGTATCGGTGCCGCCGCCATCGAGGACCATCGTGTAGGCAATGGCATCGCGCCAGCGGGGATCACTGAAGAGCTGGCGCATCCCGCGCAGGTCGCCCTCCCCCTCCTCGCCCACGTTGGCCACAAACAAAATGGGCGAGGTATGATGGATTTCCGCCGACCGCAAGGCGGCGGCAATCGCCAGCAGTGCCGTCAACCCCGCGCTATTATCCGAAATGCCGGGCCCCAACAGGCGGTCGCCCTCGCGGCGGATCTCGAGCGGCGTGCCGGCGGGAAATACCGTATCCATGTGGGCCGTGAGCGCGACAAACCTTGCCCCGCCCACAGCGCCGGGACGAATGCCCAGAACATTGCCGGCCTCGTCGAGATGCACCTCCTGCAACCCCAGCTCGACAAAACGCGCGCGCAGCCATTCCGCACGCCGCGCCTCCCCAAATGGCGGCGCCGGAATGCGGGTCAATTCCAGTTGCTGATCGGACAGCTCTCGCGCATGCGCCGTGAACCATTCGAAGGCGGCATGAACCTCACGGAGGCCGGCCAATCGGGTGATTTCCTGCTGTGTGGTGGATCGCGAAGTTATGCTCTCGGGCGTCATAAGGGGACTGCATTACTATAACGGGCATTGCGGAAGGTTTACAGTTCACAGTTTGCAGTTGGCAGCCGGCACGGGCAATGTTCTTGGCGTTCCCGTATTTTCAGCACACAGATGCCAAGCCCGTGCAACGGGCAAAAGAAGGTAGCCCCAGGCGTAAGCCTGGGGAAGGATTTAGGTTGCAGGGAAGAGCCCGCGTAGCGGGCGTAAGAAACATTGTGAGCCCCTTCTTACGCCCTCTTCGAGGGCTGCCGGATTAACCGGCTCACCTACCCCCAGGCTTACATGGGGCTACCATATTCCGCCCGCCACGGCGGGCTGGGCTACTGCCGGTTTCGAATCTGCACCACGCCGCGAAGCCACTGGACGGCATAAATGAAAATCGTCGTCCAAGTGATCATGCCCAGCACTAGCGCATTGACAGCGGCCAGATATTGAACGTGATCGGAAGCGTGCAGATAAAACGCACCAATACGGATGCTTTCACCGACACCCAAGAGAATGAAACCACCTCTCAGCAGGCGTCTTCCAACGGACCAATACGCTAGCACGAATGCATAAACAGCCAAGAAAAGAGTGCCAAACGAAACCGGCGCTGCAAATTTGCCGCGCGTAATGTGTCTAAAATCACTCGCGGCACACAGGAATGAAAACATGAGGATAAGAGCCACGCCCAAAGTTGTAATCCAGTCGCTATTGATGACGACTTCCCGCTTGCTCTGCTCTTCCATCGGCTGTTCCCCGTTTCCTTTGCGTCCTCCGCGCCCTCTGCGGTGAAAATTCTATAACTCGCGCAGGGCTACCGAAATCGGCGCGTTGGCGGCGCGGACGGCCGGAGGAATGCCTCCCAAGGCGCCCATGAAGAGCGCAAACACGATGCCCCCTGCCAGCAACTCCGGTGTCACCCGGAAGGCGAAGGCCATATGCGAGAACGTCTGCCAGTTCATGGTTCCGGTGGTGAAACCATTCAGCGGCAGCACGGCGACGCAGCCCACGATGCCGCCGACCAGGGCAATGCATAGCGACTCAAAGACAAAAGATATGACCACGCTGCCGGTGCGGAATCCCAACGCGCGCATGGTGGCAATTTCGCGCGAGCGCTCCGCCACCGCCGAGTACATGGTATTCAGCGCGCCAAAAACCGCGCCAATTCCCATTACCACCGCCACCATGGTTCCCAGCACGACAATCAGCGTGGTAATCGTGCGGGATTGCTTGGCGTAATACTCGAGTTCGGGCTGCGTATCCAGGGTTACGCGCGGATCGGAGGTAAGCGCATCTTTGAAATGGTTGAACGCCGCCGGCGACGTAAGCCGGGCGGTCACCGACTGGAAAACATTCGTCGGCCGCTTGTAGACGGCGCTAAGCACGTTGGCATCGGCCCAGAGTTCCGAGTCGAAAGCGCTGCCGCCGGCGTCGAAGGTGCCCACTACGGTCCAGATTCCGCCGCCAAATTTCACGGTGTTGCCCAGATCGAAACCGGCATAGGTGCCCGCGACGTTACGGCCCACCACCAGTTCGTTCAACCCCGGCTGAAAGAAGCGGCCGGAAGCGATATGAATCGAATCGCGCACCGCCAGCGCTTTGGGCGAGACGCCACGCACCTGCACATTGGCATCGGTTCCCGTGGCCTTCAACGGAAAGCTGGCAATCACCACCACTTCAGGACTGACCAACGGACCCGCGGGGCCGCGCTCGACGCCCGGCAGATCCTCGACCACACGCTCCTGGTCCAGACTGATGCCGCTCATCATCTCCGAAGTGGCGCCGCCGCGCAGCACGATCGCGTTCCGCGGCGAACCCGAAGAGGTCAACGTGGTCTTAAAGCCCTTGGCCAGCGCCAGCATGGCGACAAACACGCCCACCGTTCCCGCAATGCCGATCACCGCCACCACCGTCGAGGACCAGCGGACGCACAGGCTTCGCAAGTTGTAAGCCAAAGGAATCGCCATCGCTTATACCTTCCTCATCGCGGTAACCACATTCAGTCGCATGGCTGAGATTGCCGGCAGGATGCCGGCGGCCATCCCCACCGCCAATGCCAGTCCCAGCCCCACCACCATGGCCGGCAGCGGCAAGTAGAAGAACGGCAGAAGGCCGCGAGTCGGATCGCCCCCGAGGGTGAAGGCCTTGGCGAGCAACACCCCCAACGCGCCGCCCAGGGCGGCAACCAGCAACGATTCGGCCAGCACCAGCAGCAGCACGAATCCATCGGTAAATCCCACGGCCTTCAACACCGCCAACTCTCGCATGCGCTCGCGAACCGCAATGGCCATGGTGTTGCCCGTCACCAGCAGAAGCGTGAAAAAGACAACTCCGCCGATGCTCATCATCAGGAACGAAATGTTTCCCGCCTGTTTTACCCAACTGGCGGCAAAGGATTTTTCGGTGTCCGTTTTCGTTTCCCAGGGCGAGTTGGCGAACATCTCGTCAATCTGTTTGGCGATGCGCACCGAGTCGTCCGGATTGTTGACCTTTACGGTGTACCAGCCAACCAAACCTTTCCAGTACGCATTTTCCCGTTCCTCAAGATACTTGTAGTGGAACCAGAACTGCGTATTGTCATCCTGCTCCCGTGTCCCATGGTAAACGCCGCGAATATTGAACTCCCACGCTCCCGTGAAAATCGTGCCCTTTAGCGGAATGCGGTCCCCAATTTTCCAGTGATACCGCCTGATCAGATCCTGGCCGACAATGGCGCCTTCGCGATCAGCCATGTAGTTATGCCACTCATCGTCCGAGATCTTGAATTCGTTAAACACCGAGCGAAAGGTTTCGTCGTCGTTCGCCATTTGGGGAAAGAAGTTCCGCTCATCCTGATACACCCCGCCAAACCAGTTCTGATGGGTGACTTCCTTCACTCCGGGAATGCGCAGCAGGCGTTCCTGATAGGAAACCGGCAGCGGCTGGATGATCGAAACTTTATTGATGATGACCAGCCGGTCGGCGCCGGCGATATCGAGGCCCTGATTAAACGCTCCGTGCACCACCACCAGCAGCCCGAACAGGAACAGCGCCACCAGGAACGAAAGCGTGGTCAGCAGGGTGCGAATCTTCCGCCGAAAGAGACTGGCAACGAGAAGATGGAAGTACTTCATGGCCGGCCTCCCGCACCTCCGCCGGTCCGCTGCGCTTCCACCAGCACGCCCTTTTCGAGGTGCAGCACCACGTGGGCGCGGGCGGCGGCGGCGGGATCGTGGGTCACCATTAACACCGTCTTGCGATGTTCCTGCACCAGCCGGCCAATCAGATCCAGGATTTCGTCGGCGCTTTTGCGATCCAGGTCGCCGGTGGGCTCGTCGCATAACAGAAACGTGGGATCGGCCACAATGGCGCGGGCAATGGCCACGCGCTGCTCCTGTCCGCCAGACAGTTGCCGCGGATAGTGATGCATGCGATCGGCCAGCCCCACCACCTGCAATGCGACTTCTACGTGCTTGCGCCGTTCCGCCTTGGACAGCTTGGTCAGCAGCAACGGCAACTCAACGTTCTGGAATGCCGTCAATACCGGAATCAGGTTATACATCTGGAAGATGAAGCCGACATGCCGGGCGCGCCACTGCGTCAGCTTGCTGCCCGACAGGTGCGTGATCTCGTCCCCGGCCACGCTGATGGTTCCCCGGGTGGGCAAGTCCAAGCCGCCCAGCAGGTTCAACAGCGTGGTTTTGCCGGAGCCGCTGGGGCCCATGAACGCCACAAAGTCGCCGGCATCCACGTCCAGATTCAAGCCCTGCAGGACATCGATTTCCTCGCTGCCACGCTGATATTTCTTATCCAGCCCGCGCACTCGCACCAGACTGGCGCCGTTGCCCTGACCGTCAACTCGAACCATGGCGTCTCCTCGAAAAAAAGCTAAAAAGAAGTTAGGAGAAAGGAGTCAGGAGTTAGAAGGCGAAGGCCTCCTCCTTCTGACTTCTGACTCCTGACTCCTGACTTCTAACTCCTGGCGTCACCGCTTGATCTCCACCTTGCGTCCGTCCTGAAGGCCTTCGAATCCGCTCACCACCACCTCATCGCCGCCAGCGAGGCCGGCCAGGATCTCCTGCTCGTCGCCACGCTGGCCGCCCAGGCGTACCGCCCGCCGTTCCACGTGGCCATCGCGATACAGGTACACGATGTCGCTGCCCGCGTCGTTGCGCACTGCGGCTTGCGGCACCAGCGCTTTCACCGTTTCGGCCGTCGAGGTCTTCGACGCCGCGCCCAGGAACGTAACCTTCACGCCCATATCGGGCAGGATGCGCGGATCAAGGTGGTCGAACGAGATGCGCACTTTGACCGTGGCCTTTTGCCGGTCGGCGGTGGGAATCACCGTACGCACCTTGGACGGGATATTCCAGTCGGGATATGCATCGAGCACCGCGTTCACCGCCATCCCCTCGGTCACTCGCGCGATGTAGGACTCGTTTACGTCCACCTCGATTTCCAGCGACTGCATGTCCACGACGGTGGCAATGCCGGTGCGGGTAAAGCCGCCGCCGGCGGAGACCGGCGAAACCATCTCTCCCACCTGAGCGTCTTTGGAAACCACAATGCCCGCGAAGGGCGCGCGCACCGTGCAGTTATCCAGATCCTGCTGCGCCACCCGGATCTGCGCATCGGCTGCCTTGACTTGTTCTTCGGTCAGAGCAATCTTGGCGCGCAGGCTATCCGCGGCGGTGCGCGCAAAATCCAGGGCCTGGGGACTGCTGACGCCGTCTCTTTCTAATGCCTGCGTACGGCGCAATTCGCGGTCCGCATTTTCCAGTTGCACTCGAAGGTCCTGGAGCGCCGCCGCCGTTGCCACCTGCTCGGCTTTGGCAGAATTCAAGCGGACGCGGTAATCCGAGTCATCCAAATACGCCAGCACCTGCCCTTCGCGCACCTGCAGGCCTTCTTCAGCAAAAACCTGGATCACCCGCGCCGTGATTTTGGCGGCAATCGTAGCGCGACGCCGCGGCGTGACATATCCACTGGCATTCAGCAAGACTTCCCGGGATTGCGCCGGGGTGTGCGCGGAAGCCACTTCCACCACCGGCGACTTCCCTTTCAGGATAACCACCCCGCCGCCAACCAGCACGACCAGGCCGAGCACTATCACCACCCAGCGCCGCCAGCCGCCACCGCCAGCGCTGTTTCCGCGCGCTTGGTCGTGGATCTTGAGCGCACCCAGATCGGGACCGGCTGAGGTCGGGAGCGGATTCATAGCGTGCTTCTCCTCTTCTGCTTGACACCATTTGCATCGAGTAGTCGGTAGTCCACCATCATTTTAGTGCATCGCCATCACAACCATCCCTTGGTCCGCGCAATGCGGGCTGCCTCGACGCGATTATTGGCCCCCAATTTACTGATGGCTTCCGACAAATAATTGCGCACTGTGCCTTCGGAGAGTCCCAACTCCGCGCCAATGTCGCCGCTGGCCATACCGTCTCCCGCCAGACGCAGAACCTGGCGTTCCCGGTCGGTGAGCGGGTCCGGCTCGCTCCAGGCCTCTGCGGCCAGCTCCGGATCGATCACGCGCAATCCCTGCTGCACGCGGCGCACCGCATCAGCCAGTTCCTCGGCACGCATGTCCTTGAGCAGATAGCCGGAAACGCCTGCGTCCAGGGCGCGGCGCAGATAACCGGCACGGGCGAAAGTGGTCAAAATGATCACCCGCGTTCCGGTGCGCCGGCGCTGGAGTTCGGCAGCCAGATCCAGCCCGGTCATCTGCGGCATTTCCACGTCGGTGATCAGCATATCCGGCTTGTGCTCCAGGACGGCGCTCAGAGCCTCCTGGCCGTTACGCGCCTGGGCAACGACGCTGATATCGCGTTCCATTCCCAGCAACGCCGCCAGCGCTCCCAGGACCATACTCTGGTCCTCGGCAATAACCACACGAATGGCTTGAGTCCCGTTTTTGGTTGGCAGATTCAAGATTGCTCTTTTCCTTTGGTTGAAGTCAGCGGAAACTCGATGGTCATCCTGGTTCCGGCATTGGTATCGCGCTCCAGCCTGCCGCCAAGCGCCTCGATCCGTTCCCGCATACCTCGAATGCCATGACCTTCAACTTGCGGGCCGCCGCATCCGTCGTCCTGAACTTCAAGCCGGCAGTTGCCGTTGACCGGCGCCAGCCGTAAATAACAATTTTGCGCATGCGCATGGCGCACGATGTTGGTTACGGCCTCCCGCACCACCAACGCCACCACGTTTTCTTGCGCCGGCGACAGCGGAATCTGGGTGGCATCGGTTATCACGGCCACACCCGCGGTTTCCAGCGCTGCCCTGGCCTGGATAAGCTCCGCTTCCAGGCTATGAACGCGGTAACCGCGAATTGTGCTCCGAACCTCCGAAAGCGCCGCCCGGGAAGTCTCTTCGACATCGCGGATTTCGGCTTTCGCCCGTTCCGGATCGTGCTCCATCAGTTTTCCGGCCAGCTCCGATTTCAGAATGATGACGGAAAGGGTGTGGCCCAGCACATCATGAAGATCGCGCGCAATGCGCTCCCGCTCCGCCACCTTGGCCAGATGCTCGATTTCCGCATTGGCCAATTTCAACTTCTGGTACATCCGGTCTCTCTGATGAAAATGGAAGCTGGTAATGGCAGACAACACCGAAACCCCGCTGGCCGACACCAGAAACCACATGGACATGTGCAGCCACCACGTCTGCAGGCCGATCACGGCCAGGACCATCGCCATGAACTTGACTACGCCAGACTCTGTTTCCACCACGTGAGGAAGCGTGCACGCGGCAAAGATAAAGAAACACTCCGCTCCCCCATTCATCGGCGTGAACGCAAGTCCAGCCAGAACAATTCCTGCCAGGCAAACCATTTGCCAGGTCTTTTCTTTCAGCCACAGCACGCCGCCGTACAGCGCCAGGAATACGACTACCCCCAGGACGGTGAGCAGCCATTCCTTGAGCCCCGCGTGGTGATGCATGGGCTGCCAGAACAACGTGCCCAGATAGGCCGGCATCACGTAGTGCGGCCAGCTATGTCTCCGCCCTGTAAACACAGGTTTCATTTTCAGCCTTAGGCTACCTCTTTTTGGCTTGGGCGTCAGCCGTACATCTTCCCACGATCGCGCTCGAATCCCAACGCCGCCACGCCCAGAAACACAAACGTGAACCCGATAAGCGCCTGCCAATGGGACCAGACCGACCCACTGGTCCAGGCTCCCACCAGACGCAAGGCAAGTTGTGCCAGATGATACGGAGGCAGAACCGGCGCCAGTTTTTGCATGAATTTGGGCATGGCCGTGATCGGGAAGAAGAGCCCGGAAGCAAACGACAACGGAAGGTAAATCAGGTTCACCATCGCCGCCGCGGAGTTGGGGCCGGCGAAGCAGCCAATGACCAGCCCCAGAGCACAGAACGGAATCGCTCCAACCACCAAGGTCACGACCAACTGGACAGCATTGGCAAACGCAATGTTTACGCCGCCGAACACAGCGCCCACCGCGAGCAACGTCAGCACCGTGAGCGCACTGAAGATCATGCTCACCGCGAACTTCGCCACAAAATAGGCAGATGGAGGCATGGGACTGGCGCGCTTCACCTGCATCCAGCCGAGGCCGCGCTCGGTGGCCACTCCGGCGCCGTTGGCGTATAGTGCCGCCCCCATCACGCCATACGTGCCAAATGTGGCAATCAGATACGCACCGACGTTCGTTGACCCCATGCGATCGCCCCGGTTCATGAGAAGTCCGAACAGGATGTAGAACATCACCGGAAACAGAATCGTCACCAGACAGTAGAGCGGCAGGCGAATATATTTCCAGAATTCATACTTCGTTTCTTTCCAATGGATGATCGCGACATCCCTGCCTGAACGGACGCGAGGAGCATTTAACGTGATTGCAGCAATAGCCATTTTCATCACCTCTGCATGACGGTTGAAGTGGAATGCGTGTGGTCAGACCCGGTCAGAGACAGGAATGCCTCTTCCAGGCCGGGGCTGGTGACTTCAAGGTCAGCCAGTTCCATGTCGCGGCGCAATAATTCGCGAAGCACCATCTCGGCTTGAGCGGTACGGATCTCCAGCGCGCCACGATCCTCGTGCACCTCCAGCACGCCGGGCAGGCTGCGCACCGCTTCCGCCACCAGGCGGCTTACGCAGCGAATCTTTCTTCCCACGGTTCGCGCCTTGATTTCCGCCGAGGTGCCTTCCGCGACGATGGCGCCGTGGTCGATTACCACCACGCGATCGGCCAGCGCATCGGCCTCTTCCAGATAATGGGTGGTCAGCAACACGGTCTTGCCGCGCGCCACCAGTTTGCGAATCTGCGCCCAGAGCAGGCGGCGCGCTTCGACGTCCAAACCCACCGTGGGCTCATCCAGAAAAATCAGGTCAGGATCGCCACACAAGGCCAGCGCAAACATCACGCGCTGCTTCTGGCCGCCGGATAGTTCGCCAAATTTACGATCCTGGATGTCTTCGAGTCCCGCAATTCGGAGAGTCTCGGCCAAGGGAAAAGCTTTCGGATAATAGGACGAAAACAAATCGATATGTTCTCTGACCCGTAGCGTCTCCGGCACTTTGGCCACCTGCAACATAGCGCCAATGCGCATGCGTACGGACGGATGAATGGGATTTCCTCCGAACACCGTCACCGCGCCCGCATTGGGCCGGGCCAAGCCTAGAAACAACTTCACGGCCGTGGTCTTGCCGGCGCCATTGGGTCCGAGAAGCGCCACCAGTTCTCCCGCGTGGATCGCCAAGTCCACGTTCCGCAGGGCACGAACCTCGCCGAAGCTTTTGCTGACCGATTGCAGGCACGCAACGGCCGTCCCGGCGCAGTCCGTCCCGCGCGCTTGCGATTCTTGAATTGGTTCAAGTACTGAATTCATATTGCATCCCCTCATTTCAGAAAATGCGGACGCCGAGGCTCATCCTCAATGCCCCGCTTGAGAGCGGGGTTCCATAATCACCAGTGCGGCGCTGCCCGGAGGCACGGAGACCGACAGGATTCCAGCCTCGTCCCGAATGGTTTCCCATGTCTTCGGTTGCCAGCTTCCGTCAGGCCGCACCGCTGCTCCGCCCAACTCAACGCCGGTGGCAGAGTCCAAGGATGGTGCGGAAAGACGCATGACTCTTGCCGGCCCGTAGCTGCCACCCGTGACTTGAATGCGAGTGCGCACGGTAATAGCTGGATCTTTGTTGATCAGGGTCACTCTCACTACATGATCCGGGCCGACGGTGGAATACGCGGAAAAGTTCAGTTCGGAAGCCTCATCTCCCAGCTCCGACTGCGTCAGCCGCCCTTGCGCTGCCTGGTGAAAGAAGAGCATTCCGTAATAGATGGGCCGGGCGGTATGGACTCCCTTCTCAACTCGTATCGCGGAGTACACGCCGCCATGAGGCAGGTCGGTGGTGATGTCGATTCCATCGGCGCCCAGAGAAAGAAAGCGGAAGCTGTAATCCAGCACCCAGAGGGCGGAGGCGAATACGTCGCTCACGCCGGGCTGCCCTCCACCGGCCGCGGAATTCATCTCCGTGATGCGAAACGGCAATTTTTGCGCCTCCGCCGCGTGTACCTGGGGAGCGAAAATATAGTCCGTGATATAAGCGGGTGTTCTGGGGTTCAGCATGTGCGCGATCGTCGGATAGGCCGGCGAACTCTCGAGGATTGCCGGGATTCCTTTCGGCACACGGTCAGGCCGGACCATGGGATAAAAGTGAACGCTGGCAAAGACCAGCCCCTGCGGTTCGGCCGTCAGAAACTTGGGCAGCCAGTTGACGCCGTTCAGAAAGAGTCCCACGCCCGGACCAGAGAGGCGAATGTCCGGGACGGCTTTCTGCAGGGCCGTTCGATAGGCGTGGTACTGTTCCAGAAAAGACGCCGTGTCATAGGACGCCTCGCGGTATCCCTGAAGATGGAACATGTCCGGCTCATTGCCAATCTCAAAGGCCAATAGACTTCCGCCGCTCACGGAATTCACGTATTTGGCTTCCATCGCCGCGGAATCGGGAGCAAAGCATCCGAGGTTCAAGTCATAAATCACCTGCCACTTAACCTGCTGGAGGAAGCGGAACGTTTCCTCGATGACCGCCGGCGTGACCGTCTCCTGGATGCGGCAGGCGGAGGGAAGCTGCGATTGCGCCGGCGCAAAGGCGGTATAGTCCGCGCCATTGCCGCCGATTCGCAGGGTTCCTTCGCCGAGATTTTCCAGCAAATGCGTCATGGCGGAGTTGCCACGCGCCAGCTCTCCCGAATTAAGTTGTTCTTTCTCAATCGAGATTCCCAGAAAGTGTCGGGGCACTTCGCGCTGCGACTGGTCCGCCCGAACGGTAAGCGAAACTTCCCGCGCCGTAACCGCTGGAGCTTCAGCGGCATGTATGGAGAGCGAAGCGGCCAGTAATCCGAGGCCAAGATAGAAGCAAGTTCTGGCAGTCATTTGAATTTCCCTTTCTGCCACTCATGATCGGGGAATTCCCAAGACCGCGCCAGTGGAGATCATCATCCGTTGAGGATGACAAATGTCACAGGGAAGCCTTCGGCCTTTGGCTCTCGGCCGTCGGCCGGCTTGGACACGCAATGATGCCAGCCGACAGCGAGCATACGTAATGTCAACTGCTCTTGCGGTTTAGGAGGTTTCGCGACCGCCAGTAATATTGAACTGTCAACAGTTAAGCGGGTAAGACTTGATGCAATCCGCGTTTCTCCGCGTTGATCTGCGGCTGAGGGTTTGGTTTCCTCTGCGCCCTCTGCGGTGAGAAACTACTTGCTTTCCTTGGGCGGCACGGTCAATCCGAAGATGGACGGCATACCGGCGCCGGCCACATTAACGGAGGGATCTTCCGGATTGGGCAGATACAGGGTCTTGCAGTGCTCGCAACGATACACTTCAGCTTTCGACCCCCAGGCGGCTTCCACATCGCCACACTTCTGCTCTACAACGTCGGTCAGGTAGAACCAGCGTTTCAGATGGCCGCCGCAAAGCTTGTTCTTCTCGTCCTTCTCGTTGCAAGCGCGCTGCAAAGGCTTCTTGACCTTCACCTTGTGGTTGGCCAACTGGGGGACGGAAGGTTCCTGGGGTTCGATCATGGAAGCAGAATCCTGAATTTCGGAAGTCGCCAATGCAACACCTCGTTATGCGCCGGCCCTGGTGGGCCAATCACTATGATTCTAAACTAAAACTCCATGGGCTTCGGAGGATGCCCCCGGGGCCGACGGCTGCCTCTTAATACTCCACCTTCACCAGGTACAGCCCGCTGGCGGGAACGGTGGCGCCGGGATTGGCGCTACGCGAATCAGCGGCCAGGATGCGCGGAACATCGCAGGGCGCGAGCGTTCCCTTCCCCACCAACAGAAATGTGCCCATCAGATTGCGCACCATGTGGTGCAGGAAGCCGCTGCCCCGAACCGTGTAGATCAATTCCTCGCCCTCCCGGCAGAACGCGGAGGAAAAAATGGTGCGTACGTTACCGGGAAGCCCCGCTGGCCCGGAAGTATTGCCCTCCGTTGCCGCCATGCGCTGCACCCGCTCCGGATCAACCGCGGCAAAGGAAGTGAAATCGTGTTCGCCCACCACCAGCTCCGCGGCGGCGGTCATGGACTGCTCATCCAAAGGCCAGGGATGGTGATAGACATAGCGCGCCAGAAAGGGCGGGCAGACGGCTCCCCGGAAAATCCGGTAACGATAGGTTTTGGCCTTAGCCGAGGTACGGGCGTGAAACTCCGGCGGCACTTCCTCAATCTGCAGGACGCGAATAGCTGGCGGCAGTAAATGATTCAACGCCAGCATGAAATTGGGCACGGGAACCGGACTGGCCAGCGCTATCGAGACGACTTGCGCCAGTGCATGCACCCCAGCATCGGTGCGGCCCGAGCCTTGCGGCAGCATCTGCTCGCCCGTCAGACGTTCCAGGGCCTCGGCCAGCGTGCCCTGCACCGTGCGCCGGTCCGGTTGCACCTGCCATCCGCTAAAGTCGGCTCCATCGTAAGCCAGAATGATTTTCAGGTTCCGCATGACAAGTTTTTACGTTCGCTTGATACTTTATCTGTAATCTGGTGTTCACCGCGTCAGCTATACTAATGCGTTTTCTTCCCAAGAAGAACACGAACCGGCAGGTTTGCCGAAACCCGGCACATTAGGATTGCCCGGGGAATCGCCCGGGGCGCGGCAAGGGGAACAAAGATCGCGAAAATTCCGTATTACCAAATGTTACCCAAACCGGCGGGCCGTCGTTGTTCGTCATTATTATTGATTATTATGAGTCAGCAAATCGGAGATCAACAAATGCGCGTTACACGTGGCGTTGTGTGGACCGCGGTGGCGGTCATGGCGGTAGTCACTATTTCCGCGGGGCAGTCGTCGCCTTACACCAACGGGAAGTCCCCATTCCCGAACCCGGCGGCGCCGTTTACCCCCAGCAGCGTAGCCAATCCCAGCTATACGAATTCTCCGCGCGTCAATCAGACACTGAAGGACGGCAAACTCGTACTGTCCATGGATGACGCCATTGCCCTGGCCCTGGAGAACAACCTGGACCTGGCAATTTTTCGCTATAACCTGCCCATCGCCGATACCGATATTCTGCGCGCCAAGGCGGGGGCGGCCATCAAAGGGGTGAATAACGGCGTCGTCCAGGGCACGCCCGGCGGCGGCAGCATCGCCGCGGCGGGCGCGTCGGGCAGCGGCCCAGGTGGCACCAGCATAGCGGCCGGCGGCGCCGGCAGCGGCGCCGGCGGGATTGTGACTTCCACCCTGGGTGCCGGCTCCCCGCTGGATTCCTACGATCCGGTTTTCACCGCCGGTCTGAGCCTGCAACATGCCGCTGTCCCCCAGTCATCGAGCTTTTATACCGGCTCCCTGACCCTGGACCAGAATACGGGAACCGCGAATTTCGGCTATCAGCAGGCGTTTCCTACGGGCACCCAAATCAACTTTGGGTTTGACAACAATCGGGTGATCAATAACGACTTGCTGGAAGTGCTCAATCCCGCCCTGACTTCGACCACTGAATTCAGCCTGCGGCAGCATCTGCTGCAGGGTTTCAGCACCGGTTCCAACCGGCGATTCATGCGCATCGCCAAAAACAATCGGGAAATTTCCGATGTGGCCTTGCGGCTGCAAGTTATCACCACGGTCACGCAGATCGAGAACATGTATTGGACCCTGGTCGAAGCCTATGAGGACGTGAAGGCAAAAGAACGCGCCCTCGACCTGGCCAACCGCCTGCTGAACGACAATCAGAAGCAGGTGCAGATTGGCACCCTGGCCCCCATCGAAGTGGTCCGCGCCCAGAGCAACGTGGCTTCCGCCAGCCAGGACCTGATCGTCTCCCAGACCAACCTCCAACTTCAGCAACTGCTGATGAAAAACGCCATCAGCCGCAATCTGACCGACGCTCAACTCATGGCCGCCGAGGTGATTCCCACGGACACCATGCAGCTTCCCGACACGGAACCGGTGGTCCCCATCGACGATCTGATTGCCGACGCGCTGAATCATCGCGCGGAACTGGCGGAATCCAATATCAACCTGACCAATGCCGAGATTACCAATAAGGCTGCGAAAAATGCCCTGCTCCCCACTGTCGATCTGGTGGCCAGTTATGGCACTTCCGCTCTGGGCGGCCCCATCACCCCACTGGCAGCTTCGGTCGGCGCCTGCCCGGCCAACCCGATGGCCATCACCAATTCGTTATGCGTGCCGCCGGGCCTGCAGAGCACCGGGTACGGACATACCTTCTCCAACTTGTTCAGCAACGTCAATCCCAACTACACGGTCGGACTGAACGTCAATATTCCCATTCGCAAT
>Ga0326728_10016068_pt1 | contig 15370 bp, 12 predicted proteins | sample MB3enrmetagenome_FD_207602 | JGI IMG/M metagenome (GOLD analysis project Ga0326728, IMG submission 207602) | Lab enriched peat soil microbial communities from McLean, Ithaca, NY, United States - MB31MN | ecosystem: Environmental > Terrestrial > Soil > Wetlands > Peat | place: USA: New York...
CGCTCGAGAAGGAGCAGGTAGAATGAGCGACACGAAAAAACCCGAAGCCCTCCGCGCTGACGCGGCTTCCCTCCGAAAGGAACTTGCGGCGAAAAGAGCGCTGGGCCCGAAGGACAGGCGCGCCATAGCCCAGCAGGACATGCCCTCCCAGGATCCCCAGGTCCGCAGGCACAACATGAACGAGGTCGCCCTCGGTTACTTCGAGGACCAGGCCGTCGTCGAGTCCCTGCGTTGCCTAGGCTGCGCGAATAAGCCCTGCGTTTCCGGCTGTCCCGTCTCCATCGACATACCGAGCTTCCTCGCCCAGACCGCGGAAGGAAAGTTCGACGAGGCCTACGCCACGATCCGCGAGTCGAGCATGCTCCCGGCGATCTGCGGCCGTGTCTGCCCACAGGAGAAGCAGTGCATGGCGAAGTGCACCGTGGGCAAGGCCGAGAAGGATCCGGAGAGATCCGTCGCTATCGGCCGCGTCGAGCGCTTCCTCGCAGATCGCAGCCGCGCCCAAGGAGCTAAGGTGGCGCGCGCCGCCCCGCGCCCCAAGGCCTCGGGTTTCCACGTAGCCATAGTCGGCTCGGGTCCCTCGGGTCTCACCGCGGCGGCCGACCTCGCCAGGCTCGGCCACGATGTTACGATCTACGAGGCTTTTCACAAGCCGGGCGGGGTCGCCGTCTACGGCATCCCCGAGTTCCGCCTTCCCAAGGCGATCGTCGAGGAGGAGGCCCGCTCGCTCGAGCTCCTCGGCGTGAAGATCGTCTGCGACTTTCTCGTGGGCCGCACCCGCACGGTGCGCGAGCTCTTGGAGAAAGACGGCTTCGACGCGGTCTATATCGCTACCGGTGCGGGCTTGCCCAAGTTTATGGGCATCCCCGGCGAGGACTTCGTCGGCGTGTTTTCCGCGAACGAGTACCTCACGAGGTCGAACCTCATGAAGGCCTACGACCGCGAGGAAGCCGCCACGCCCTTGTATTCCGCGAAGCGCGTCGCCGTCTTCGGCGGCGGCAATGTCGCGATGGACGCCGCGCGTACCGCGCTGCGGGTCGGGGCCGACGAGGTGCGCATCGTCTATCGCCGCACCGAGGCCGAGATGCCCGCCCGAGTCGAGGAAGTGCATCACGCCAAGGAAGAGGGCGTGATCTTCGACTATCTCGCCAACCCGACCGCGATCATCGGCGACGAGAAGGGCCGCGTGAAGGCGGCTGTGTGCCAGCGTTATAAGTTGGGCGAGCCCGACGCTTCCGGCAGGGCTAAGCCCATCGCTATTCCCGGCAGCGAGTACACGCTCGAAATCGACGCGTGCATCGTCGCCCTCGGCAACGACTCGAACCCCCTGGTGACGGGCACGACACCCGAGCTCAAGACCACGCCGCGGGGCAACATCATCGTCGACGAGACCGGCGCGACCTCTATGAGCGGCGTCTTCGCCGGTGGAGATATCGTGCAGGGCGCGGCGACCGTGATTCTCGCGATGGGCGATGGTCGCCGCGCCGCCGCGGGTATCGACGCCTACTTAAAAGGTAAGAAGCGCTGATCTCCGACGAAGTCCCGATCGGCGGGCTAGGGCAGGACTCCCATGCTCTGGGGGCGAGCGCGCCTTCCGGTGTGCCCCTGCCTGCGGCTCGCCGTTTTCCTCTTTACCTTCGTGTCCTCAAGGAGCGATCTCTGGCCGGCGAGGACTGGGCCTCTTCGGAGGCCATGGCCGTCCGTCTTGGCCTCTCTGCCGTCCAGATCCGCAAGGACCTCTCCGCGGTCGGCGCCCTCGGCAGCCCCAAGCACGGCTTTCCCGTCGGCGAGACCATCGGTCTCCTCACGGCCTTTCTCGGCACCGATGACTTTGCGGACGTCTTCCTCGTGGGCTCCGGCGAGCTCGCGGCCGCCCTCCTCGCCGACGAGGGAGTGGGCCGACGCGGCTTCAATATCGTCGCCCTCTTCGATCCCGATCCCGAGAGGGAAGGGCGTAAGCTAGGCGGCATGTCCGTGTTTTCGATCTCGCGCCTTCCCGATCTTTCCAGGCGCATGAATGTACGCCTCGCCGTTCTCGCCATCTCTGGCCCCGGCCTTCGCGACGCCGTCGACGCCATCTCGGCTTCGAGGCTCTCGGGCGTGCTCGACCTTTCTGGCACCTCCATCGCCTTTCCGCCCTCGATCTCCGTACTGCGAGAGGATTACGGCGCTCGCCTTTCCTCCCTCGCCGGCTCCTTCGTCCGATCAAAACCAGAAAAAGGCTAAGGAGCTTTTCCCATCACTACCTCGATCAATAGAAAATCTCATTCCGGCGCAATAGAGAGTAACTCGGATTCACTCATCGGATTCGCGCCGCAGGGCCTCGATGTCCAGGATTGCAATGCGCCCTGGTTCGCAGCGAATGGCGCCGGAATCCTGGAGGGACTTCAATATTCGGGACACGCTCCGCCCTGTGACGCCCATCAGCTCTCCGAGACTTACCCGGCTAACCTGGATGTTGTTTGACTGCACCGGCGCCGAGACGAGGAAGCGGCATATGCGTGCCCGTAGCGAGTACAGGGTATCCGTACCAGCCTTCTGTGTTAGAGAGTACATTTGGCGGCACAGGCCGCGTATAAAGAGGTCGCAAAAATTTCGATCCAGCTCCATCCACTCAAGGAACGGCGCGCGCTTGATCTCGAGGAGAGTCACGTCTGAAATCGCCTCAACCTGGCTGCTGTAGGGCTTTCCGTCGAAAATCTCGTGCTCGCCGATAAAGCTGCCCCTCTTGCAGACCGATATCGCGTACTTGCGGCCGTCGGCCGAGAGGATATAAATGGCCACGACGCCGCTGACGACGATGAATATGCTCTGGTAAACCCGACCCTGCTCCAAGACGAACTCCCCACGGGAGCTGGTCACCACGGAGAATTCCTTCAGGATCTTCAGAGGGCAGCCCCTGAGGAGCTCGTAGATGGCGCTCTCCCGATCCGCGATCCTGATCACCTCGCCGATATCCTTAACGTTGCGCATTACAGAATGGTAGCCCCTGGCCAATGCTTTGTAAACGAAACTCTCTGCGGACGCGACAATTGTCCAGCCTATGGCCGTCATTTTGCCCTGGCCAGCCCCATCTCCTTCCGAGGGAGAAGACAAATGTCCTTGGGCGGAATCGTGAGGTAATGTTATTGTACACGCCGGCAGAAGAGTGCGGTCGGCGCTTATGGACGACCCCGCGCCTCCGATCGCCCTTACGCTTTCGTACAGGAGGTATCCGATGAAGAAATTGCTGATCACCGTTCTTTCTTTTTCTTTGCTCGCGGCCGCAGTCGCCCTCGCCGCGGACCCTACCGTGCGCCTGCTTACCGACCCCTCTGGTATTGACGACAAGTCCTTCAACGCTGCGGCCTGGCGCGGCATCCTGCAATACTATGGCGACACCGCTGCCAAGCAGTCTATGAAGGGTAAGTCCTACGACTTCATCGCCTCACAGAGCCAGGATATGTACATCCCGAACCTTAAGCAGGTCTCGGACGAGAAGTACGACCTGGTCATCACGACGGGATTTTCCTTCGCCGACGCTCTGGGAGAGGTAGCGCCCCAATATCCACACCAGAAGTATTTGATCGTCGACGTGGACTGGGTCAACCATCCGAATGTGATGCAAGCCACCTTCACCGAGCATGAGGGCTCTTACCTCGTCGGCGTCGCCGCGGCCCTCAAGGCAAAGGCCGACGGCATCAAAGGCCCGAAGTTCGGCTTCATCGGCGGAGTGCCCGGAGCGGTCATCACCAAGTTCGAGATGGGGTATATCCAGGGCATCCTCTCGGTCTTTCCCACAGCCAAGATCCTCGACTACTACGCCAATGATTGGGGCAAGCCCGAGCTCGCGAAGGCCCAGGCCAAGAACTGGTACGACTCCGGCGTGTACTGCATCTTTTCGGCCGCCGGCTTCACGGGCTCCGGCACCATCGCCCAGGCCAAGGAATGCAGGGCGGCGGGTAAGAACGTTTGGGCAATCGGCGTCGACTCCGACCAGTACGGCGACGGCGTTTACGACACAGCCAAGGACAAGTCGGCGGTTCTCACCTCGATGATCAAACGTGTCGAGGCCGCAACCGTCTACGCCCTTAAGGCTGTCAAGGATGGGACCTTTAAAGGCGGGGTCGTCGTCTTCGACACGAAGTCCGACGGCGTAGGCTTCTCAGAGCGCAACGCCGAGCTAGGCAAGGACATAGTGTCCAAGGTCAACGCGGTCAGGAAGGATATCGTCTCCGGCAAGATCAAGATCTACGCCAAGTACGCCGAGGCCAAGGCCGCGAAGGCGGTGCCTTCCGATCTACAGGCCAAGGACGACTGATCGCAGGGAGTGAAGGACATGGGGGAGAAATTTGCCATTGAGATGCTGGGGATCACCAAAGTGTTCCCCGGCGTCGTAGCCAACGACGACATAACGCTCAGGGTGAGGGAAAACGAAGTCCACGCCCTCCTGGGCGAGAACGGGGCCGGCAAATCGACCCTCATGTCTATACTCTTCGGGCTTTACGATGCAGACTCGGGCCGGATACTGATCAGGGGCGAGGAGGCGCGCATCCGCGACCCCAATGACGCCAACGACCGTGGTATCGGCATGGTGCATCAGCACTTCAAGCTGGTGCGCAACTACACGGTCGCAGAAAACGTCATCCTGGGTGTCGAGCCCAGGACCAGATTGGGCAATATCGATCTCCGGAGCGCCGAGAGTCGGGTTGCCGCGCTCTCTGAGCTCTATGGCCTGAGCGTCGACCCGCGGGCGCGGATCGACGCGATCACAGTCGGCATGCAGCAGCGGGTCGAGATACTAAAGACGCTCTACCGGGACGCGGATATCCTCATCTTCGACGAACCCACCGCCGTCCTCACTCCGCAGGAAGTCGACGAACTGATGGCCATCATCAAGAGGTTGCGCGACGAGGGCAAGACCATCGTCCTCATCACCCATAAGCTGCGGGAGATCAAGGCAGTGGCCGACCGCTGCACTGTCCTCAGACGCGGTAAGTTCGTCGGGACGGTCGATGTCGCCGAAGCGAGCGAGGAGAGCATGGCCGAGATGATGGTAGGGCGCGCCGTCAAGTTCCGCGTGGACAAGCGTGAGGCACGGCCCGGCGAAGTGGTCCTGAAGATCGAGGGACTTTCCGTGAAGGGCGCCAAGGGCAACGAAGCGGTGCGCGGCCTCGACCTCGAAGTACGTTCGGGAGAGATCATGGGCGTGGCTGGAGTGGATGGCAACGGCCAGGCCGAACTTATCGAGGCTATCACCGGGCTCCGCAGGCCCTCGGCCGGACGCATTTTGCTCAGCGGCAAGGACATCACTGAGAACAACATAGCCGAGCGCGTCCACGAGGGAGTGGGTCACGTTCCCGAGGATCGGCACAAGCACGGCCTTGTGCTCAAGTTCCGCCTCGATGAAAATCTTGCGCTCAAGACCTTTGGCGCGCCTCCTTATTCGGGCCCACTCGGTCTCCTCGATTCCAAAGCGATAGCAGCTCACGCCGAGGGTCTGATCGCGCAATACGACATCAGGGCGGGGCAGGGACCGGCCACGAAGTGCCTGTCTATGTCCGGCGGGAACCAGCAGAAAGCGATCATCGCACGAGAGATCGACCTTTCGCCGAGGCTCCTCGTGGTTGCCCAGCCGACCCGAGGCCTGGATGTCGGGTCGATCGAGTACATCCACACACGGATAGTAGCCGAGCGCGACCGAGGATGCGCGGTCCTCCTTGTATCTTTCGAGCTCGACGAGATCATCGCCCTATGCGATCGCATTGCGGCCATATCGAAGGGCGAGATCGTCGGTGTCGTCGACGCCAAGGACGCCAGCGAGCGGGAAATTGGCGCCATGATGGCCGGCCTCAGGCGGGCCGCGGTCCCGGGGAGGGCGAGCTGATGGCATCTGAAAAGCGAGGCTTTGTAGACGCCCTAGTCGCATCCAACGGGGCTATGTCGGTGCTCGTCGTCGTCCTCGGGTTCCTAGTCGGCACGATCCTGGTCTTCTCCGTAGGACGGGACCCCGCCAACATGTACCGGGCCATCATCCAAGTAGTCTCGGGCTGGGACCTCATACGCGGGACCTGGAACGCCCGCTACATCGGCGAGTGGCTTGTGGCCTCGGTCCCCCTCACTCTCTGCGGTCTCTCCATGGCTTTCGCGGCCAGGGCCGGACTCTTCAACATCGGAGCCGAAGGGCAATACATCGTAGGCCTCACCGTCGCCCAGTTCGCGGCCTTTGTCCTGCCACCGATCCCGGTGCTCCACTGGGGCGCCGCCGTAGTCCTGGGCCTGCTCGCTGCCGCGGCTTGGGGCGGCATCGTGGGTTACCTCAAAGCGAGATACTCGGTCTCGGAGGTCGTCGCCACGATCATGATGAACTATATCGCGCTCTACGCCTCACGCTACGCTACCTCGTTCATACCCGGGACCAACACCTACAAGACGCCCTCCTACCCCGTCACTGCGCAGCTCTCGAACTCCTGGCTCGAGTCGATCACTAATGGCTCTCGGCTCAACTACGGGTTCTTTATGGCTCTGGCCGCGGTGCTACTATTCTGGTTCGTCATGGAGAAGACGAAGCTGGGCTTCGCTATGCGCGCTACAGGATTCAACAAGGACGCGGCCCGCTGCTCGGGCATCAATGTCGAGCGGAGCCTCACCCTCTCTATGGCCATTTCGGGCGCCTTCGCGGGACTTGCCGGGGTAATCGTGGCCCTCGGATCCTTCTCCTATGGCCGGGTACTTGCGGGACTCGACAACTACGGTTTTAACGGGATTGCGGTAGCCCTCGTCGGCAACAGCACGGCTTTAGGCACCCTCCTCGCGGGCCTCCTCTTCGGTATGCTCCAATCTGCCCAGCCGCTCATGCAATCTCGGCAGATACCCAAGGAAGTCACTTATATCATCTCCGGTCTGGTAGTCGTCTTCATCTCCCTGCGGGCTGGAATAGGACTGGTCATCGAAGCCCGAGCTAAAGCCGCGGTCAGGAAAGGGGCGATGCGCAATGAATAACCTCCTCGGCCTCGTACCCTCGATACTAATGATGGCTTCGCCCATTCTCATCTGCGCCCTCGGAGGCATGGTTTCTGAGCGCGCTGGCGTCGTGAATATCGGTCTCGAGGGGCTCATGGGCTTCGGCGCCTTCGCGGCGGCGACGGTCAACGTCCTCATCGAAGCCGTTATGCCCGGGGCAGCGATCTGGGTATCCCTCCTCGCCGCCACTGTCATCGGAGCCCTCGTCTCCCTCATTCACGCCTTCGCTTGCATCAGCCTCAACGCCGACCAGACGGTTTCCGGCACGGGCATCAACCTTCTGGCCAACGGGCTCACGGTTTTTTTCTGCCAGATCATCTTCCACCACGAGCGGACGAATTCCTTCAGACAGGGCATGCAGCCGGGACTGGGAGGCATCTACCCGACGGCCTACATCGCAGTCACCCTTCTAGCCATCGTCTGGTATATCCTCTACCGCAGGCCGACAGGGCTGCGGCTCCGGGCCTGCGGCGAGAATCCCCAGGCCGCCGCCTCGGCGGGCATCGACGTCAAGCGGCTGAGGTACTGGGCAGTCTTTTCCTCGGGGGGCTTCGGCGGCCTCGCTGGCGGTTGCCTCGTCCTCACGCAGACTATCGAATACAAGGAAAACATGATCAACGGCGCGGGATTCATCGCCCTCGCGGCCGTCTCATTCGGCCGCTGGAAGCCCAAGGGAGTCACGGGCGCTGCCTGTCTCTTCGGGGCGGCCGTCGCCCTGGCCATCTATGTAGTCAATATCCCGGCGCTCAAGGCTCTTCCCGCCGAGTTTTTCAACGTGCTCCCCTATGTGATAACGCTTATCACCCTGGTGCTCTTTTCCGGGAAAGACTACGCCCCGAGCGCAGCCGGCCAGCCCTACGAGAAGGGTTCAAGCTGAAGACAAACATATTGAAAGGATCAACTGAATGAACGCTAACGATTATCTCGCGATGGGCACAGACGGGACCCCACACAACGCCGCAAAGCAGGGCGAGATAGCAAGTTTTGTCCTCATGCCTGGCGACCCGCTCCGAGCCAAGCGCATCGCCGACGAATACCTCGATCGCGCGACTATGGTCACCTCGGTTCGAAACATCCTTGGCTTCACCGGCGAGTACAAGGGCAAACGCGTGTCGGTGATGTCCTCGGGCATGGGCTGCCCATCGATCGGCATCTACTCCTACGAGCTCTTCGCCTTCTACGGCGTAGAGTCGATAGTCAGGATCGGCACCTGCGGGGGCCTCATTCCCTCGATCAAGGCCGGCGACCTGGCCTTCGCGATGACATCCAGCACGGACTCAGGTTACGCCAACCAATACCGGTTGAACGGCAGTCTCTCCCCTTGCGCCGACTACGGCCTCCTCGAGAACGCCGTCTCGATTGCCAGGGCAAAGGGCTATCGGCATTGGGTGGGCGGAGCCCTCTGCTCTGATACGTTTTCTTCTTACAGCGCCCTAGGCCCCGACGAAGGCTGGAAGAAGTGGGCCAGGATGGGATGCGGGGTTTCAGAGATGGAGAGCTACGCTCTATACTGCAATGCCGCCTACCTCGGTAAGAAAGCCTTGGCTATGTTCCTATGCACCGATTCGAACGCGAACAATGCTTCGTTAACGGGCGATGAGCGGCAGGCAGCCTTAAGCCACATGTTCGACGTGGCGCTAGCTATGGCCTAGCCCTTTATACAAGCTGTCTGATTCGGAAGAGGGTCGCATACTCCGTCAGCTCCGGGGTTCGTTCATTACTAACCGAGTTATCAGACAGCCCAAATTACCCTTCATCTCACCGTGGAGTCCTCTTGTTCAGGAGCTCTCCGAGTCCTATGAGGAGCACGATGAAGAGCGCGACGCAGGGGCCGACGACCTCGAGCGTAGTGGCCGACGCGAGGAGGCCGACCGCTCCGGGCAGGACCGATCCTCCCAGGCAGGCCGCACCGATCGCGAAGCCGATGACCTTCTGATAGGTCTCCTCGTCGAAGCGCACAGGGGTCTCGTGCATGAGGCAGGGATAGACGGGCGCAAGACCCAAGCCGACGAAGAGGAGCCCTGGCAGCACGAGCCAGTTTATCGAGCTTGCGCCGATGAGGACGCTGCCCGCGAGCGCGACGACGAGGCCTATACGCACCATGGTCCTGTTGCCCACCTTGTCCGCCACGAGCCCGGTCAGGACTCTGCCACCCATGATCCCGCCGTAATAGAGCGAGATGTAGTTGCCGGCCACGCCGTTAGGTATGTGCCGGGACTCCACGAGCATCGAGACTGTCCAGATGCCCACCGTGTACTCGCAGGCGGCATAGAGTGCATACATGACGATCTGGATCCATGGTTCGATGTGCGCCATGCCGTGCAGCCTCGACCTCGATGAGGCGGCGATCGACATATTGTGTGGTGTTGGTTTCCCCGCCGCCGCGACTCGCGCCCAGAGGCCGAGCGAGACGAGGAAGAGTATCGCGAGGAAAGCCTGTATCCCAGAGATGATGCGATAGCCGCCTCGCCAGCTCGAACCCGAGGCGATCACGGCGGTCATGACGAGAGGACCGACTGTCGCCCCGAGGCCCCAGGAAGCGTGAAGCCAGTTCATGTGCCGCGAGGAGTAGTGTGAGGCTACGTAACCGTTCAAGGTCGAGTCCACAGCGCCCTGTCCGAAGCCCAAGGGAAGGGCGGAGACGAGAACCCAGGCGAATGAAGGCGCGATGGAGTAACCGAAGAGCCCGAGGGCAGTGAGCAGCGAGCTAATGAGCACGACCGGTCCCGTGGAGAGCCTCTTCGATATGAAGCCGCTCGCCACGCTCGAGACGGCCGAGCAGCTCGTGAGAATGATCGCCACCAGGCCCGCCGCCTCGAGTGGCGCGCCGAGCTCCGGTCTCATGCTCGGCCAGGCGACGCCGAAAACGGAGTCGGGCAGACCGAGGCTGATGAAAGCCGCGTAGATCACGGGAATGAGAAGAAATGCGGGCATATATAGACACTCCTTAATCGGCGGCAGTGATTTTGAAGAGCGGAAATATGCGTTCCGCCGCGAGCCCTGCGAGGCCCGCCATATAATACGGACGGCTATCGGGTACGAAGACGAGGCTCGGCCTCACGCGCTCCTCGACGAGAGCCTTGAAAGCCCGGTCGATGTCATCGCCTAAGTCGAAGCGGAAGCCCCGGCCGCCCACGACGAGGAGGGCCGGATTGACGACGCAGTTGACGATTCGGAGGGCCGAGACGATAGTGTCCACGAAGCGCTCGTCCGAATCCGCAGCGAGCATGAGGTCGTCAAGGATGCGACCGTCCCCCATGGGAAGGTAGCCCAGCTCACCTGAATAGTTGGCGGCCCCGCGGAAGACCTTGCCCTCGAGCACGAGGCCTGAGCCAATGCAGGCACCGCCGTTGAAATGGATGAAGACGAGGCTGTGTATCTTGTAGCCGCTCGCCTCGGCCAAGCGGAGGTAGCCTAAAGCTATAGCATTGAGATCGTTCTCGACCACGACGGACATGAGCGTCTTTTTTGCGAACACTTCTTCGAGATCTAGGTCGGCCCAGGAGCCGAGGAACTCGCCTGTGAGAACCTTGCCTGCCTGCACCGTAGCCGGAACTCCGACCGCGAGGGCTTTGCGGCCGCCCCCGTCGTTTTCGACCTCGGCTTTGAGCTCGACAGCGAGTTCGAGGGCCTCGGCGAGCGGATCTCCCTTTACAATGCGCGTGCCCTGAGATGTGAGGGTGCCGAGGGCGTTGGCTATGCCCCAGGCGAGACCGTCTCGCTCGATTGATAAAGCTATGCTCGACCATGCTTTAGGGTTGAGAACCCAGGCTGCGGCCCGTCTGCCGCCGCTTGAGGCACGCTTGTCGGTCTCGCAGATAATGTTGCCGCGGTGCATCTGATCCAGAATCTGCCCGACCGTAGTCTGGCTGAGACCCGTGTCTTCGACGAGATCGGCCGTAGTCGCCTCTCCCCGAGACGAGAGGGCTTCCCGAATGAGGGCTTCGTTGATGAGGCGTAGACGCTGGGGTTTTTCTGGACGCATGTGATTTATCCTTCTAACGGATACTTTATAAAGTATCCGTTAGAAGTTTTCCAGTCAAGTATGTCAGTGCTGTATATAGCGCATAAACTGTGGCCCTACCCTTTCGCACCTCGCTCGCGATCTTCGCGGTACAGCGAGAACGCAGTCGAGACTAAGACGGCCGCTATGATGATGCCGCCGCCGGCGAGGGCGTTTGCCCCTGGCTTTTCGCCCAAGGCGAGGAAGACCCAGACCGGGTTGAAAACCGGTTCGAGCACGCCGATGAGCGAAGCGTCGAGTGCGGTCACGCGTTTGATGCCGATGGCGAAGAGGGCCGAGGCGAGGCCGATCTGGAGGACGCCGAGACCGAGGATGGCCGCGATGGAGCGGGCGTCGAAGGAGGGCGCGGGCAGGAAGAGGCTGACGACGAGAGATACCGCTGCAGTGCAAAGATGGGCGAGAAGAGCCGACTCCAGGGGCGAGCCTTCTTTTTGTTTGCGCATAAAGATTGTGTAGAGCGCGAAGGTGAGGCCTGCCGTTGCGGCCGCGAGGTTGCCGAGGAAACTGCCTCCGCCCAGTCCCCCCATGAAGAAGAGCCCCATTCCGAGGGCCACGAAAGCGAAGGCGATCCAGTGCTCGGCCTTTGGCCGCTCCTTGAGCACGAAGGATCCGATGATCGCGACGTAGACAGGCTCGCCGTACTGCAAAAGTATGGCATTGGCCGATGTCGTCGCCTTGTTCGCGTAGACGAAGAGAAGCATGGTCGCGGAGTAGGAGAGGGCCGCGAGGACCTGTGTGGCCGAGAAAGTAAAACGCGGCCTGCGGATCCAGGCGAGGAGAAAGAGCGCCGCGACGAGGCTACGTCCACAGGCGATGGCCATCGGATTCCAGTCGACGAGCTTGATGAAGAGGCCCGCGAGGCTCCAAAGGAGGGCACATCCCGCCATGGCAGCCACGCCAAAGCCGCGGGGACTTCGGAGGGATTGAGGCATGGAAGCGATGGTATACGATGACTGCCGTCGAGGACAATGCATCATAGTAGCGCTGGCGACGGCGTTCGGGAAGGAAGCAGCTTAAGTCCGAGATGCGCTACTCGGGCACAAAAGCCCTCAGTGGGATCCCCCATTTATCTTCTGCCGTTCGGCCTTGGCCCAGGCTTTGGCAAGGGCCTTTCGGGTTCTGTCGTGGAGGCTGAGTTCCCCGCCCTTTTTCTCCCAGGATGAGACGGCGCCGCTACTTACACCAAGGAGGAGGGCAAAATCCTTACCAGAGAGCCCGAGCCTATTCCTAAGCGCTTTTACCTGCTTTCCGGTCACTACAGCGGGGAATTGGTTGGCGTCCTTATGGTCTATATCCGTGGTCGTGTCAGGGATGTTCCGCGTCTGAGGCTTCCTCGGTTTTCCCGCTACGTCAGGTTTTCGACTAATACCCGGGCCCATCGCTTCGTTTGAAGCATCAAGCTCGACTCCGAATACTTCGGACAGATCGCTATCGGCGAGCCGTCGTCCCCGACCATTCCGCACGGCCGAGCCGACGGCCTCCTCCACCGAAGCGGAGATGAGCTCCTCGTGCCTGACCCCACGTAGAGTGAAGAGGAGTTCCGGCTTTTCGTCGAGGCGAGCGCCTACCCCATAAAGGACCGCCGCAACATGCTTGCACATATCGGCCCAATCGGGACAGCTGCATTCCAGCTTGATGTCCCGAGGCTTGGGGAAGAGGCCGTGATCCCGGTCCGTGACGACGGCCATGACTCCATCGGAAAGCCTACCGGCGAGGAGATCGATCAATGAATGTATTTCTCCGGCCGAACGTCGCTTGATGCCTTCCCATTCGTGCGCGCCGAGGGGCTTAATGGAGATGTTTACGTCATAGAGGTTGCTGCCCGCGACTTTTGCCCTGATCTTACCCGCCTCGATCTCGAGGTGGCAGACCGCGCCGTTTCTCACGTAGCTCCTGCCGCGCGGTAGCCGATTTGCGAAGTCGCTATAGCTCTCGAGATTTTTGCACCAGGCCTTGCCCCAGAAGGTCTTCGCGATCTTCTGGCCTTCGATGTGGACCGGCTGAAGCACCGATTCCTTCTTTTCGAGTTTTTTCATTTCCTTGGCCGCTTTCGCCCTCCGCTCCGAAACCGGGACGTAGCGTGGCCATCCATATTTATATTTCATGCGGTTCCTCCACTCGAGGGGTCAGGCTGTCGCCATAGCGCGGTCCAGGTCGAGGCTCAGAGTTTCGAGGAGTTCCCGATCGGAGAGCTCCGTCAGGAGGGCCTCGCCACCGCCCTCTAGGAGGTCCACGGAAAGGGCTGTCTTTTCCTTCAGTAGTTTATCGATCTTTTCTTCCACCGTCCCCTGGCAGACGAACTTGTGGACGAGAACGTTCCGCTTCTGTCCAATACGGTAGGCGCGGTCGGTGGCCTGGTTTTCCACAGCGGGGTTCCACCAGCGGTCGAAATGGATAACGTGCGAGGCCGCGGTGAGATTGAGCCCTGTGCCTCCCGCCTTGAGCGAGAGAACAAAGAAAGGCGGCCCCTCTTCGTCCTGGAAAGCCCTGACGAGTTCCTGCCGCTTCGCGACCGGCGTGCCGCCGTGGAGAATGAGTCCTTCCCGGCCGAAAATGCCGGTAAGGAAACGCGAGAGCGGTTCCGCTATCTCTCGAAATTGCGTGAAGACGAGGACCCGATCCTGTCGTTCGGCGATCTCTTCGCAGAGTTCGGCGAGCCGCTCGAACTTGCCGCTATGTTCGCATTTCCATTCCCCGTCGCCCGTGAGCTGCGAAGGATGATTGCAAAGCTGCTTGAGCCTGAGAAGGGTGGATAGGACCAGCCCACGCCGCTTCATGCCGCTCACCTCGTGGAGAGAGGCCGAAAGCTCGTCGACGATGGATCGGTAGTGGGCCGCTTGGAGTTTGCTCAAGCCACAGTAGACGACGACCTCAGTCTTGTCCGGCAAGTCGCGGATGACAGTTCGATCGGTCTTGAGCCTGCGAAGGATATAGGGTTGCACGAGTCTCCGGAGGGGCGCATAGCGCTCGGCCTCTCGTTTTTCGAGGGCCTTGGCGAATCGCGTGAAGCCCGCGGCCGAACCGAGGAGCCCCGGGTTGAGAAAGTCGAAAAGCGACCAAAGGTCTGAGAGGCGATTTTCAACCGGCGTCCCGGTGAGGGCGATGCGGGAACGGGCCTTGAGTCGCTTTGCCGCCTTGGCTTGGCGCGTGCCAGAATTCTTAATGGCCTGAGCCTCGTCGAGGACGAGAAGGTTCCAGGAAACTTCGGAAATCCAAGCCGTGCGATGGAGCATTCCGTAGGTCGTCACGACGAGATCACATTCGGAAAGCCATGAGGGAGCCTCAGCCGCAACCAATCCATCCGTTCCCCTGTCGGTATTCTCCTCCCGATCCATCGAGGGATGGATAAATCGGACGCGTAGTGAGGGAGCGAAGCGTTCGAGTTCGGATTTCCAATTCGCAAGGAGGGAAGCGGGAAGGACGAGAAGTGAAGGTGTTGTCTTCGTACCCTTGTGGGATGCCCCTTCTTTCCTGATCAGGAGAAGGAGGGCGATGACCTGGATGGTCTTTCCGAGCCCCATGTCATCCGCCAGGCAGGCGCCTAGACCTAGCGAAGTCAGGTAGTGGAGCCAGCGAAGGCCCGACTCTTGGTAGGGGCGGAGTTCAGCCTTAAGTTCCATGCGCGGAAGGCTCGTCTTGATACTCTCGGGACTATGAAGTTTGCCGAGAACTTCGCCGAGCCAGGGCCCCGCCCAGACCTGCGACCATTCGCGAAGCTCGCCGTCATCCGACGACGATGAGGCAAGGGAGGCAGGAGCTCCGGCCAATAATCGCATGCCTTCGGCAAAGGATAGTCCGCTCGACGTCGCTTCCTTTTTTACCAGGTTCCAATGAGTAAGAGCTTCTTCGAGCATTGCGGCGTCGACCTCGACCCAGCGTCCCTTGAGGAGGGCGAGTCCGCTGCCAATTGTCCGTATCTGCTTCAGTTCTTCGGCATCGAGGCTCTCCACGCCGAGGGCGACGTCGATCTTGAAATCCAGAATGGCGTTCGCGTCCAAGGATGCGACCGCGCTCGACCCGATGGTGACGGAAACCTGAGGCCGTGGACGCCCCGCCCACCAATCGGGTACGCGCACCAGTACCCCGCTCTCCTCGAACAGAGGTATCTCACGGAGAAAACGATAGGCCTCCTCAGGAGTCCAGGCGAGAGGATGGTATATCTCCCCCGAGTCGAGAAGCTCGCGCACAAGGGAGCTTTTTTCAGCGGCTTTTGAAATGGGCGTAAGAAGCTGGAGGAGGGCCGCACGATCGCTCTCTCCGGCGAATTCTTGGAGTGCGCGCGAAAGTGGCTGGTAGTGCACTATCCCGCTTCCCGCGAGTCGCGGCGCATAGGTAGCGAGAAAG
>Ga0326728_10016070_pt1 | contig 15367 bp, 12 predicted proteins | sample MB3enrmetagenome_FD_207602 | JGI IMG/M metagenome (GOLD analysis project Ga0326728, IMG submission 207602) | Lab enriched peat soil microbial communities from McLean, Ithaca, NY, United States - MB31MN | ecosystem: Environmental > Terrestrial > Soil > Wetlands > Peat | place: USA: New York...
TCCCCAGGCCAGGTCGCGGAACGGTTTGTTCGCCCCCACCGTCTCGTCGCGGTCCTGCGGGCCCGAGCCGTGGACCAGGACCACCGCGGGCCAGGGCCCGCGGCCCACCGGCACGGTCAGCGTGCCTGGCAGCACCCATGGGTCTTTGCCGACCGTAAAATCCCGCTCGTGGAAGGCCCCGCTCTTGGCGTAAGGCGGAGGCGGAAACGTCGCCGGCCGCGTGGGGACGAAGAACAAACCGGCGATCAGTCCGTTGGTGTTGAAGACCACTTTTGTGTCTAAACTCGCGTTCTCGAATTGGCAGGTCACCAGCACCACGTCGTAGCCCGCCACCTTCTCGGTCCGGGCTTTCACCTGCTGCTTGAAAGGACCGGCTTGCGCCTGCACCGCCTCCCAGGTCTCGCGCAGCCTGGCCTCAGGCAGCGCCTGCTTCATGGTCGCGTCGAACCGGGCCACGGCCCCGGTAAAGTCACCCTTGGCCAGCAAACCGACAAAGTCCACGGCCGAAGCGCCAACGCCCGCCGATTCAGCGGGCGCGGCCAAAGCCGCGCCCATGACCGCCAGGACGAAAATCAGCGCAGCCAACTGCCATCGAAAGATGGACTCCCGATGTCGCACGTAGAAGCTCCCGCCGTCAGCGGTCCGGAGCCTGAACGGAACGAAACCGCCGCCGAGGGGTTTTCGGATGTTTTCAACCGTCATAGGCTCGGAATACCACACCCGCCACGCCCCGCGGTCAAGATGGAAGTGCGCGAAGGTGGCGCTATGTCCCGCCCTCCGTTCCAAACCCAAGCATTCGTTCTTCGTCGGCCGGCGCCCCAGCGGCCAACCAAGACACGCCCTCATCCTCTGGCTTGGCGGGGTTCACCCACACAATGGGCCTGATCCGGCCCCATTGCTTGGAAAGCGCCTTTAGCAGCGCCCGGGCCTCTTCATCCAGTGAGGCGACTGTCGCGTCCGTGGCCAGCGCCGCCTCCAAGAGGTGCGCATCCTTCTGGATGGCAGCCTGCTGATTCTCAGTCAGATGGATCCGGTCGAGCTTCTCGGTCATTGCCACAGCAGGGTTCGGATCGCACACTTCCACTTTCTTCCGCGCGGTCATCGAGGCCAGCCAACTGTAGGAAAAACGGGAGCGGTGCTTCTTCCATTCCTGCCGGACCTCAAATGTCATAACGAGCCGGTGGCAGACTTTTAGGAAGCACTCAAGGAAGTCGCGGCAGGACCGTGACAGGGGGTGCTGAGTCGTGCCCGCCGAGCAGGCGATGGAGGCATCTACGACAACCCTTTTCGAGCCGGGCTTCATATCTGGCCTGCCTTCTGCTCAACCGCATCCAGATAGTCTTTTTCCGAAGCCAAGTGAATCTCATCAAAGTCTTCGGGCCAGGCACCGTAGGCGCCGTTCTCGTCCAAGTCCGCGGTGGCCAACTCGGTAACGCCATCGGCCGGACTCCGCTTGAACCAGTGCAGCTTCACCATGTCGGCTGGGAGTTTCGCCTTGGCAACCAGCGTCTGGATTTCGCGCAAGAGTAGGGCGCTGTGGGTCTCCAACACCACGCGGACACCGGCTTTCGCCACCGTGGCCAGAATCCCCGCCAACCGCCGCTGCGCCAGCGGATGCAGGTGAATCTCGGGCTGCTCCAGATAGACCAGTTGGCCGGGACGCGCTGCGAGCAGGGCGACCAGCACAGGCAATATTTGGGAGACGCCAAAACCGACATCGGCCACATTGACCATGTCGTAAGCCCCTCCACGACGACCGTGCAGGCAACGGCCAACCCGCAACTCCACCCGGGTATCGTCAACCGACCTGGCGTCCACCTTCCAGGTTAAGCCCAACTCCTCGAGGCACTCTCCCAGGAGCCCCAGAAGGGTATGGTTGCTCGTTTGCCACTGGGATACCACGCTGGCCACGTAATTCTCGAACGTGCCCGGGAAATTCGGCCCAACCGAGGTGGTCTTGGTGTAGGTCCGTTCGGGGTTTCCGCGCAGGCCTGGCACGTGGATAACGCCTTCGATGTCCGGAATGACCGAGGCCGCAGGCGAGAGCATCATAGGCCCGAAAAGCACTCGCTCCTCTGGAGCACCTTTTCGCGTCAGTGCGAACGCCAGGAAGCAGCGCTCACGATAAATGATCCAATGCGGCTTAGGCGACCCGTGCCTGGGGAAGTCATCGGCGAAACCCTTAAGACCCTTAAGAGGTCTGGGCAGCACTTGCAGAATCTCCTCCTGGGTGAGTTGCTCCGTGAGGCGCCCAGCCCCGTGCCCGTTGGAATAGGTCAAGCTCTCAATCTCGAAGCCCTTCCCCTCCGCCTTCTTATACGTCAGCAGCACCTTGGTCTTGTCGCCCTTCTCCAGACCCAAGCTGAACGAATCGGCCTCGATTTTGCCGGGCACCTTCGCCAGCAATTGCTCGGCGGAGGTGAAGCGCACATTCGGCCCGCTCAGCCGGAAGACTCCGGGGTCGAAGGGGTTCTCCAGGGTCTGCTTCAACAGCAATACCGGCTGCACGATGCTGGACTTGCCCGAGCTGTTTGCCCCCGCCAGGACTGTGAGCGGCCTCAGTTCCATCCGCAGCTCATGGTAGATGGACTTGTAACCCCGAACGCTTATCGCCGTTATTGCGTTTTGTGTCGTCTTCATGCGCCTGATCCGGAACTGCCAGCCCAAGTGTAAACGCCGCCTGACAAAAACGAAAGCGCAAGTCGTCCCCCGGCCAACACGAAAACTCCCGGTCAAGCACCCCTTGGCCTCAGCGCCTCTTCCACCGCGCGATAGACCGCCTCGACGGAGACGGAGGCCATGCAGCGGGCCAATTCCTGGGGGGTGCCGCGGATGCCGCGGCCATCATAGCGGTAATACTCGAGGTTGCGGCCGGCCACCGCCGGATTTTTCACCAGGCGGAAGGGGTTTCGGTAGGGCTGGATGGGCTTGTTCCAGGTGGGCGTTTCGATGACGACCTGGCCGGGGACCTTGGCGGCCGCGGCCAAGTGCATGAAGACGGTATCCACGCTCAGGAAGGCCTGGCAATGACGCACCAGCGCGGCCGCTTGGCGCAGGTTGGCGGTGGGGGGGTGCAGCAGGCGTCCGCTCTTGGCTGCGGCCAGCAACTTCGCATGGTCCTCCTCCTCCTGCGGTCCGCCGAAGAGCAGGACCGCCAAGTCCGGCCAGGCGCTCTGCACCCGCCGGAGCAACTCGAGGTAATGGTCCAGCGGCCAGCGCCGGAGGAGCAGGTTCTTGGTGCCGCCGGAGCCGACGTGCAGGCCCAGGAGCCGCCGGCCGGCGAGGTCCTCAGCGGCGACGAACTCCGCGGCCCAGGCCAGTTCCGCCGGCGAGAGATAGATCTCGTAGTCGTGCTCGGGCAGCAGCGGCCTGGCTCCTAGGCACTCGAGGCAGGCCAGGTTGTTCTCGATGCTGTGGCGCTCGTAATCCTGCGGCAGCAGGCGGTTCACCAGCGCGCGGTCCAGCACCGAGGCATTGTCATACTGATTGCTGACGCGGAGCCGGGCGCCGATGAGCCGGGCGATGAACCGATAGGCGACGCGGCTTTGCGGGTAAGTGTTGATGGAGACATCGTAACGCCGGCGGCGCAACTGCCAGAGGAACTTCAGGCCGCTGATCTTGCCTGCGGCAATCAGGTTCCTTTGCCAGACGGCGTCCAGGTGCGGGTTGCCTTCGAGCAGACCCTTGGCCGCCGGCCACATGACCAGGGCCTCGAGGCTGGCGCGCGGGAAGTTGGCGCGCAACTCGTGGGCGAGCGGCGTGGCAAACAGGGTGTCGCCATTGCCGGCTAACGAAATCAGCAGTACCCGCATCGAGTGCTTCGGTGCCTATGGCCGCGCGATCTTGTCGAGCAAGGCGGTGGTTGATTTTCCCGGCACGAAAGGGATGATGACGATTTTGCCGCCCGCCGCCTCGACGGCCCGGCGCTCGTCCGGGTCGAGGGTGTCGAGGGCATAGTCGCCGCCCTTGACATAGATGTCCGGCTGGGCAGCCTGGAGGAAACGCGTCGCCCTGCGCTCGGCGAAAATGCAGACACCGCTCACGCTCTCCAAAGCGGCGAGCACCGCCGCGCGGTCGTCTTCGCCGTTCACGGGGCGCCCGTCGCCTTTGAGCTGGCGAACCGAATCGTCGCCGTTGAGGCCCACCAGCAAAACCTCTCCCTGCGCGCGGGCGGTCTCGAGGTAAACGATGTGGCCGACGTGCAGGAGATCGAAGCAGCCGTTAGTGACCACCAGCCGCTTGCCGCCGGCGCGAACGCCCGCCCGCCATTGCGGCAAGTGCTCCCAGGCAACCAGTTTGTCTCGAAAACCCACGCGCTCACTTTGCCCGAAGCCCGGGCGCTTTGGCAAGGAGGTTCAGCCCGCTGTGTGATTGAAAGTGCCGGGCAAAGGGCGGATGCGGTCTCGTCCCGGAGGGACGGGTGAACCGGACGAGTGCCTCGGCCGTCCCTTCGGCCCCGGCGGCGCCCTTGACCACTAACGCAACCTCGCGTCCGCCGCGCGCCGGGCGTTCGACCCGCGGCGGGGGGCAACATCCGGCGGGGGGACCCCCGATTGCAAGGCCACGGGCGGGGCGCAAAGCGTCGTCATGCCGGAGACCGGGCCGATGATGCGGTAAAACGCGGTGTTGCCGGTATCGGTCAGGACGATGGAATTGCTCGCCGCGAAGCTGGTGGTCCAGGGGCCGCTCAGGCTCTCGGCTCGCTGGATGCCGAAGCCGCAGGAGGGGCCGCCCGCGCCCGCCGAGATGAACGGCCCTCCGTTGTCGCCGGTCCAGGCGAGGGTCGTATTGGTTCCGGCATGGCTAATCTTGGTGATGTATGGCCGGGCAAACGAACTGTAGGTCAGCGCGGCGGTGACCTTCGTTCCCGCGGCCAGGCCCAGCCCGCTAATGTCCAGCGCAAAGGCGCCGGAAGCCGGGTCCGGGATGACGCAACTGCCCAGGTAAGTCTTGCCCTGAACGAAACCCCAACCGCTGCTCCCGCCAAAAGACGGTTGGTCGAACTGAGCGCCGTTTGTCTGGCCTTGAGGGTCGGGCAAATACAGGTCCAGCACCAGGTTCGTGTAGCCGTTGGTCGTGGTCGGCCCGAAGGTGCCGGCCAGCAGGGAAACGGTGCTGCTGGCCGCGAGGGTCGGGATAGCGTTGGTAGGCTCGGGACTCGGGACCGTATAGGCAAGGTAGTTGGCCCACCAATTCAAGAAATTCGACGCGCCGGGGTCATCCGGGTCGAAGGCGGGAAAATTGTTCACCAACACATTCCCGCGGACGCTGACCCAGGCATCCGGCGTGACGTTGGAGCTGTCCATGCCCTGAAAAAGCGACGGCGCCGTCAGGCCAACCGGGTTCGCATACAGCGTCGAAAAGGGCGTATTGTCGCAGACGATATTGGCTTCCAGGTCGTCGCTGACCCCGTTGAAGTCCGAGCCGAATCGGACCTGCGTGCCTTGGTCCAGGCTCAGACCGCCGAAGATGGCAAACGAATTGGGCTCCCAAACGGTCCCGTCGACCCCGATGCCGAAGCGGTTCCCGGCAATGATGTAGGGCTTCCGGCCCGTGTCGTAGAAGTCAAAGATGTTGGCTTGGCTGCCGTTGACCAGGTCCAGCGGCCCAAACAGATTGCCTTCCTCGGCGTCGTTGACGCCGTCGCCATCGGTGCCGATGATCATCGGCTCGGTGTCGTCGAAGCGCCCCCACTCGAAGTGGCCATTTCCCGCGATGGCGAAATCGGTGGGGTCAATGTCCGGCATATTGTAAGGCGTCACCCCATCTGGCAGCACGCCGAAGAAGTTGCCCGACGCCCGCGAGCGGATGTTCTCGCCGTCCATCGCGTAACCCAGCCCCGCGAACACGTTGAACTCGGCCACGGGGTTGGTCGAGCCCTTGGCCACTCCCACTGTCAGGCCCACATTGGGCAGGTCCGGCCGCGGCCCATTGGACACGTCCTGGTGCCGGTAATGGGCGATGCCGATGAGAAAGCCGGCCACACTCGGCATCGTGGGCCTGGCGGGGTCCACGCCGAACCAGCAGCCGCACACGTGCCCGTTGGCGTCGCTGCCCTCGGCATAATCGAGGCGATCCAAAACGTTGGTGTTATACCCGTAATCGTGCGCGAAACAGATGCCCTTCTGGTCGCCGCCGGTCGCGTTGAATGTGCCCAGAAAGGCCAGACCCCGAACGGTCACGTTGGTGGAACGATAGACGCCCAGGTGTGCCAACTCCGTGTCCCCGTAGCCCGCTTGCTCGTTTTGCATCGAGCTGTTGTCGATCGCCGGCACCACCGGCGTCGTCGTCCCGTAGCCCGTGTAGTGCATGTCCCGCGCGTTGCCATTGCGCCCGTCGATGACGATGTTGATCACCGCGTTATTGGCTTGAGTGATGGAGTGCGTATTGGGCGAAGCGCCCGGCTGCGTATAGCCGTCGATCAGCAGATTCGGCTTCCGATAAACCAGCGGAAAACCGCCGGGCGGAATCTGCAGGTAATGCGGCCCGGACCCCGGGATGTTGAATGCGATGGTATCCCCGGGGCCGCAGTTGGTGATCGCCCAATAAAACGTGCCCGGGGCGCCTATGTTGCTCACCCCATCGTCGGCCACCGTCACCGTGACGGTCCCGGCCCCCGCGGCCCCGGCCCACGCCAGGCCCGCCAGGATGAGGGCGCAAACCCCGCCCCAACGGGATAGCAGCGTGGAGAATCTGAAATGATAATCGTTCCCTGTCTTCATAGTAGCTTCGACGAGTCTAGTGCTGCCAAGAGCCTGGCAAAGGCCCTCCCGGTTGGCAAGTCAATTGTCCCCCGGGGTAGGGTTTTACCCCATAGGCGATCCTGCCGCCTCCTAAATACCCTAGGCAAGTTAAGACCTCGGATCCGCGAACATCGTGCTTCGGGGCGGCTTGGGCGGCGTAACTCATTGACGAGTTCGTCGGGTTGGACCGGACCTCGGCGGAAGGGTGTGTTGGCCGCGAGGCGCCTCCGGGTTGAATGTCACCAAACCGGCACACTTTCGACGCGAATCCGACAAGCGGGCTTGGGAGATTTCTGCGGTTACAGGACGTGCAACATCGTGAAATCACAAAAAACTATGAAATCAAACTACCGAACTCGAATCCGTCTGGCCTTGATTGCCCTCTGCGCCATGGCGAGCGCGGCCGCTCAAGCCAGCACGCTCACCAACGGTCTCATCTGCCACTTCACCTTTGACAATACCTACAACGACGATTCCGGCAACGGCATCAACGGCACGCCCATGGGGGCGCCCCTGTTTGTGCCCGGCAAAATCGGCTCCGGCGCCCTCTCGGTGACGACGCTGGCCAACGGCCAGGAGTTCGATTACGTGACGCTGGGCTACCCGACCCTGTTGCAGTTCGACGACACCGAGAACTTCAGCGTGTCGTTCTGGACCAGCTACACCAACCAATTCGACGACCCGCCGTTCATCTCCAACAAGAACTGGGAAAGCAGCTCGAACCTCGGCTGGGGAATCTTCACCCAAAACGGCGGCAACTTCCGCGTTAACGTCATGGGCGACGGCGGCGGCTCCAAGGAGAGCACGACGGCTACGCCCGACATCCGCGACGGCACCTGGCACCATATCGTCGTCACCTTCGACCGCAGCAGCGTCGTCAGTATCTATGTCGATGGCCAACTGGTACACACCGATCCGCTATCGGGAACCACCGGCGACATCGACACCCTGAGCGAAGGCTACGCTGTCAACATCGGCCAGGACGGCACCGGCGGCTACAATGATAGCGGCAGCGCGCAGATGGTCGGCTTGCTCATCGATGACCTGGCCATCTGGGGGCGGGTGCTGTTCGGTTCCGAGGTTGGGGCCATCTATCAAGCCGGCCTCCTCGGCTCCAATATCATGCAAGTCACCACCAAATTGCTGCCCAGCGTGTCTAGCGTCGCCCCCACGCCCGGCTACACCGGGGTCTCGGGCCTGCCCACCATCACGGCCACCATCCAGGATGCCGATACCGCCGTGGTGACCTCCTCCGTCGTCCTCAAGCTGGACGGCACCCAGGTCCCCGCCTCCGTCAACAAGGTCACCAACATTACGACCGTGACTTACGCGGTGACCAACATCCTCGCCGCCGCCTCGACCCATACCGTCAGCCTTGCCTTCACGGACAACAGCAGCCCGCCCGACCAGCTCGGCACCAACTGGTCCTTCACCGTCATCAATTACGCCACCCTTCCCGCCGGCGCCGCCCAAACGGCCGCCACCGTCCCGACCAGCGCCCCGGGGTTCAAGATGCGCATCAGCCAGTACGACGACATGACCATCATCAACAATGACGGCACGCCCATCGGCACGTTACCCGGCTCCGTGGCCCACGCCGAGGCCCAGTTGGCCGGGGTCCTCCTCGACCCCATGACCAAGCAACCCTTCACCGATGATACCACCACCCCAGGCCCCCTCGCCGATGGCTACGACGGCCAGGACCAGGGCAACTTCACCTCCGCCAACGGCTATCCCAAGGCCACTCTTCCCGGCGTCTCCGGCACCGATGAAGACAACCTGGCCATCGAGCTCGTGACGTATCTGCATTTGTCCCCCGGCATTTACGAGTTCGGGTGCAACTGCGCCGATGGCTTCCGCGTCACCATGGGCACCAACGCCTACGACGCCCTCAACCCCCAGATCGGCATCTACGACGCCCGCGGGATCCCCCTCGACACGACCTTCGAGCTCTACGTGACCCAGACCGGCTATTACCCCTGCCGGATCGTTTGGTTCCGCCAGTCTCCCATGCCTGACAACAGCGGCAACGCCGGCCTCGAGTTCTATAGCGTCACCCCTGCCGGCCAGAAGATCCTTGTCAATGACACCTCCAACCCCAACGCCGTCCTGGCCTACCAGGGCAGCACCGCCCCCGTCGCCCCCTACGTCAAATATGCCGGGCCGACCGCTTTCATTTCCGATTTCCGCGGCAACGACTTCGGCATGCCCAACGTCGTCGTGCAACTCCAGGACGGCACCACCGCCAAGGTGGACCCCGCCTCGGTGAAGCTGACCGTCGATGGCGCCCAGGTCGCCGCCTCGGTCACCAACAACTCCGGCCTCACCACCGTCAGCTACACCCCTCCGGGCCTCCAGTTGAAACGCACCGTCCACAACGGCCAAGTCGCCTTCCAGGCCGGCGGCACCAATTACTCGAAGACCTGGCAATTCAACAGCCTCCGCAATTATGTCCTCTCGAACCCCATTTACTTCGAGGACTTCGAGGCGGCCCCCCACGGCGGCCTGCCCACCGGCTGGACGCAGACCAACTACACCACCCACCTGACCGCCGGCATCGACTTCACCGACCCCAACTCCGACGCCTTCCTGGGCTGGACGGTGGTCAACACCGGCGACGGGTCCGGTTTCGGGGATTGGGACGACCGGCTGCACGTCGGCCTGTTCCAGGAACTCAACGGCAAGTTCTTCGACGCCACCACCAATGCCCTCATGGTGAACCAGTTCCTTTACGCCGAATCGGACAACCGCAGCGGCCAGCAGATACAGTACGTCAATACGCCCTTCTATAACCTGAGCAATCAAACCGGCATCGTCGTGGCCTTCGACAGCGCCTACGCCCAAAACCAGAACAGCATCGATTTCCTCGAATACACTCTGGACGAGGGCAAGACCTGGCAGCCCCTGCTCTACCTGCTGATGGGCGAAACCGACAATCAGCAGGCCGCCCAGATGATCTACGACGCCAACGGCATGGTGAACGTCGCTGCCACCATGGCCTTCCCCATCAGCCCCCGCTACACCAACTCCCTGGGCAAGGTCATCGGCGGCTCCGTCGGCGCCTTCATCGGCCCGCCCATCTCCCAGGCGCTCGATCCCTTCATCGAGGACCGCGTCAACGACGACCTCTACGAGAGCGCGCGCTTCGAGGCCTACCGCGTCCCCAATGCCGACAACCAACCCAGCGTCCAGTTCCGTTTCGCGCAGGTTGGCACCGGCAGTTGGTACTGGGGCATCGATAACTGGGGCATTTACTCCGTCCCCTCGCTGGTCACCAGCGCCGGCCCCGGCGCCCTGGCCATCCAACTCAAGGCCACCAACGTCGCCCTGACCTGGACGGCGGCCTCCAATGTCCAGCTCCAGCAGAACTCCTCCCTGAGCACTACCAACTGGACCAACGTCTCCGGCACCCTCGGAGTCGGCTCCTACACCGCCCCCGCCGCCGGCACGACCTTCTACCGGCTCATCCAGCAGTAGTCGGCGGCGGCATTGCCCGCCTCGCGCACCCTGGCGCGGACCTTCCCGTCCGCGCCAGGGCCGTCCATGGAGCTATCGGCCCGCAGCCAGTGCCGGTGGGACACCGTCATGATTCGAGCCAATTCTCGGTTCGCAGCCCGGGCACCTGGGCAAAATCGCCTGTATTGCCGGTCAGCAGAGTGGCGCGGCTTGCCACGGCGATGCAAGCGATTTTCAAATCCATCGAGCCGATCCGGGTGCCTTCGCGTCGAAAGCGCACAAACCGATCGGCGGCGGCGGTATCCCACGGGAGCACGGTCCAGGCTGCGAAGAAGTCAATTCGGCGTTGCAGGCGCCCATACGCGGCGATCTGCCGGTGCGGGTCAGTAAGGCGGTGGATTTCAGCCAACCAGCCGCGCAATTGCTCCTCGACCGTGATAATCGTCGTCGCAACCTCATCCCCGGATGCGTCAATGCGCTCCAGGAGGCGCCGCCCGGTCTCCGAGGGAACCCCCAAAGCCGAGACGTGGTCTGTGTCAAGAACCAGCAAGTTCTTTTTGGAAGCCCTGCTGCTGCCGGTACTCGCGTCCCAGCCTTTCGGCTTCCCGTGTCATTGCGTCGTCCTCCAGCGTGCCAATCGTGCTCCGCCAGTCCCTCTTCGGACGCCTCAAATCAAGCACCTGTTCGCTCAGGGCAGAGAATCTTCGCTCCAGGTCTTCCACGCGTCGTTCAAGCGTCTGTGACATGCCCGCAGCATACTCCATTGCGTGCCGATCTCAACGAGAAATCACGGCGAGCCAGCGGCGGCAGAGAACTCGATCCCGCGACTTCTTGGAAAAGGCCATCCAGGCCGCCGAGAATCTGGTCTTCATCGCCCTGGCCCCCGCCCGGTTTGTCCGGGCCTGCCGGGAGGGCATGCGGCAGGCGCGCTTCGACCTGGTGGAGCTTTGCGCCTCCAACCCTCCCATATCGGTCAACTTCCCAACCAGGGCCTAATCCTTTCTGAACGATTGGGTCTTATCAGAAGGCGGCAACTCCCTGCCTGCCGCGAGATGGTGGGGCGGCGTGGGGCAAACCGGCACCGGCTCCCCGGCGTAACAGGCCCCCGGGCTTTCCCCGCCAGGACCTGAGCCAGGTCGCTTCTTGAACAGGCCCCTGAAGAGCAGCGCCAGGCGCCGCAGCGACCGCACGAATCCCCGCCAAGGGGCACGTCGTTTCCATGAAAATGCCAGCGCAGTCATATACTCTGCCCCAGAGGATACCGCGGCCTGGCCGTTCATTTCAAGGGCAAGAAAAGTGACTCTTCACGTAGGGCAGCCTTCCAGGCTGCCGGTTCGCGGGGCTTCCAGCCCCGCGGCGCAGGCCGGCGACCGGGCGGCTGGAAGCCGCCCTCACCGGCAGGCTGGGAAGCCTGCCCTACATGGCCCGCCTGAGCGGTTACAAAAAAAGTTTCAAAAAGCACTTGCGTCCCGATTGCAATATGATATCATCACGATAGCAGTTTGAAATAAGACCCAAAGTGGTCAAGAACTATATGAACTCTGAAAACAACACTATGAACCAGGAACGAATCGTCAAAGTCTGCAACGGCTGGGTGATGTTGCCCATTGTGGCGGTCCTCTTGTTGGGGGCCATCGCCCTGTTCATTTACTGCGTGGCGGGCGGGGTGCCCGCGCACGACCAACCCTTTTGGATCATCTCCCTCTTGGTGACCGCGGTCCTGGTGGAGATCGCCGCGATCGTGATGTGTGTCGGTTTTTTCGCCTTGCAGCCGAACGAGGCGCGCGTGCTCGTGCTCTTTGGCCGGTACAAAGGCACGGTGCGGGAAGCGGGTTTCCACTGGGGAAATCCGTTCTATTCGAACGGCCCCAGCCTGCCCGCGACCCCGGGCGGAGAGGGCGCGCAAGCCGAGGCCAACGTGGCCGCGGGCAAGCTCGGCGCGGCGGTGCTGCGCCGGTTCAAAAAGTTGTCGCGCTTCAAGGTTTCCCTCCGGGCGCGCAACTTCAACAGCGAGCGGCTCAAGGTCAACGACAAGCGCGGCAACCCCATCGAGATTGCGGCGGTGGTGGTGTGGCGGGTGCAGGACACCGCGCAAGCCGCCTTTGACGTGGATGACTACGAGAACTACGTGCGGGTGCAAAGCGAATCCGCCATCCGCCACGTGGCCGGCGCCTATGCCTATGACTACGGCGAAGAACACGAGGTCACTCTCCGCAGCGGCGCGGAGGAGGTCTCCCAGGCGCTGAAACAGGAATTGCAGGCGCGGCTGGCCAAAGCCGGGGTCATGGTGGAAGAGGCGCGCCTGACGCACCTGGCCTATGCGCCGGAAATCGCCCAGGCGATGCTGCGCCGCCAGCAGGCCGAGGCGGTCATCGCGGCGCGCCAGAAGATCGTCCACGGGGCGGTGAGCATGGTCAGCATGGCGCTGAAGGAACTCGCGGAGCAAGAGGTGGTGCACCTCGATGACGAGCGCCGGGCCGCCATGGTGAGCAACCTGATGGTCGTGTTGTGCGGGGAGACGGAGGTACACCCCGTCATCAACACCGGGACGCTTTACGCCTGAGGTGGGACGCGGCGCGGGGCCGGCCGTTCCGGCAAGCGCCCCGCGCCGGGATTACACTCACGATTACCCTTGGCAGCCTATGGGTTCACGCAAGCCGTTTCTGTTGCGCATCGACCCGGAGCTCTGGGCGGACCTCGAGGATTGGGCGAAGGACGAGCTGCGCAGCGTCAATGGGCAGATCGAATACCTCCTCAAGCGGGCGGTGCAGCAGCGCAAGGGCCCGCGGCGAAAACCGGCTGCGGCGGCCCAGGGCCGGGACCCCGCGCGGGATTAGACGAGGTCGGGCCGCGTCCGTCCAGTGCCACCACGGGGCAGGAACGCCGCCTTTAGGCGGCAGCGCCCCAGCAGCGCAAGGGACATGGGAATGGCTGGCGGCGCAGCCCGTTCCAGCGCCCCTGCCGCCTCAAGGCGGCGTTCCGCTGAGGCATCGCCTGGTGGTACGGCGAAGATGCGCCTCGGGCGGGCGCATCTCAGGTTTTTCCAACAGGGCCTTTTTCGGAGAAATCCGATTGAGAATTGATTATTGAGAATTGGTTATTGGTAAATGAGGTCCTTGCGTGAATGCTGGCGGTTGGCCTGGGCGGTCGAAACGGATTTGCCCAAAATCCGGCCAAGCTGCTCGCATTCCTCGAAGAGGGCTTTGACGCGGCGGGCCGGAAGCAGTCGCGCGATGAAAATGAACTTCAGCCAGCCGCGGGTCTCCACCAGTTCCTTCAGGGCCACATTAACCTGGTGAACGAAACCCGCGCGGCTTTCGCCCACGCGGCCCTCATCGTAGTTCGGCGCGGCCGCGGTGCCACTGCGCACCAGTTGGTTGGCCACATGGCGACCCAGGCGTGTCTCCGGCAGGGCGTCGACGACCTTTCCGATTCGGGCCGCGAACGCCCACAGCCGGTCGGAAAGCTCTTCGGGCAGCATCGAACGTGGATATTAATTACCATTAACCAATTTTCAATTTTCAATTCTCAATAACACTCAATGTTTTGGGACACAGCCCATTCGGAAAAATCTGAGATGCGCACGCCTCGGGCGGCACCAGGCGGTTGATCTCGACAATCGGGAAGCTGTTTTCAACGCGCCAGGCGCCGCACTTCCTCGGACCAGTTCTGGACCAGGACCATTTCCGTGAGCGGCTGGGGCTTTCGTTCCTCGAGCTTCACCATGAGGAACCGCTCGCCGTCAGGCGAGAGGTCCCAGGAGCGAATTGGCGTCCCGCTCCCGTATCCAGGCTGCTCGAACAAGAGCTTGGGCTTGCCGGCGGAGAAACCGGAGCCGGTTTGCACTTCAACGGCCCACACTCGCCCTGGATCTCGACCTGCCGTCGATGTCGACCGATAAAACAACTGCTTGCCGTTGCGCGCCCAGAGAGGCTGGGTGCCTCCTTCATTGGATACCTGCCACTTGCCCTTGCCCGGCGGGACAGACTGGACATACACCTCAGAGCGCCCTGACTCGTAAGACACGTAGGCCAGCCACTGCCCGTCAGGCGAGAACTCGGGATAGGCTTCGTTGAATCCGGAGTTCAGGTATGGCGCGGCCCGGCGGTCACGCAGGTTGAGCAAAAAAATACCAGCACCGGCCTGAGGGCGTTCTTCCACGAATGCCAGCGTTCCGCCATCAGGGGACCACGAGCCGGGGAACTGACTGTACTCACTCTGGGCGAGCCGTTCCATCGGCGAGCTGCCGTCAGCCGCCTGCCAATAAAGATTGGGGACGCCGGTCTTGAACCAGCTAAAGGCCACTCGCCCCCCATCCGGGGACCACACCACATAGCTTGTCATACCGTCGGAGGTCAGCCTCGTGGCCGTACCGCGGCTTAGATCATAGACCCACGCGCCCATCTCCAAGCCATGGCTCTGGTAGGCGATGCGCCGGCCATCGGGCGAAAGGCGCGGGGCGAAAAACGGGGCCTTGAACGAGGTAATCGGCTCGGCCTTGGCCTGGTGATCCACCCAGACCAATAAGTTCTGCATGTCCGGGAGGATTCCCCCCGAGGCATAGACCAACGCGCCGGAAGCGGAAATGCTGTATTGCCCGGCCCCCGTGGAATAACCGCTACTCCCCGTATTGAGCGCCTGGGCGATGTTCGCCGCGGCGGGCACGGGCTGGCCCGTGACCTTAAGTCTGTCCAGGTCGAAAGGGACCACCAGCAGTGTTCCCTGCCGGAGGAAAGCCAGGTGGCCGCTCGGGACATAGCGGGCATCCGCCGCATTTTCCTCCAACACGCGCCATTTTCGCGTCGCCAGTTCCAGCACGGCCACCCGCGGCTGCGGGTCCCAGGCGTGGCGCATGATGGTAAACAGGACTCCTTTTCCGCCAGGCAGCCAACATGGCAGCCGGTGAGCGTATTCCTCCCTTGAGGTGTCAGGCCTGGTCAAGGTCTCAATCTCGCCGCCGGCAGCCGAAATCCTGGATAGGCCAGACCCCTCTTTCGGGGGAAAGATGATTCGGTTATCAGTCCCCCAACAGAAGCCGAAGGGCAACGGCACCTCGCACAAAACCGCCGGAACTCCCCCCTCGACCGGGACCCTCGCCAGCTTCCCGTCCGCCCAGAAGCCAACCCAGTGATCGTCCGGCGAGAGGAAAGGGCTGGAGCCGCCTTCGG
>Ga0326728_10016072_pt1 | contig 15366 bp, 12 predicted proteins | sample MB3enrmetagenome_FD_207602 | JGI IMG/M metagenome (GOLD analysis project Ga0326728, IMG submission 207602) | Lab enriched peat soil microbial communities from McLean, Ithaca, NY, United States - MB31MN | ecosystem: Environmental > Terrestrial > Soil > Wetlands > Peat | place: USA: New York...
CAAAAAGCGCCCGAGCTTGACGCCGGGATTCTCTTACTGCACCCTGTGGACCTCGGACGGCTCTGGCTCAGCCAGACCTCCCGCCACCCGCCGGTGGCTCACCATCTACCCGCCCGGCCCGGAACTGCAGAATCTTGAACCGCAGAATCTAACCGAGCGGGCGTAGGAACGATGGCGTCGTGACTCCTTTCTTTTTCTTTTGCCCGTTGCCTTGAGACGTAAGTGTCGTAGATTGAGCGTTGGCTTTGTGCCGTAGCCCTTCTTTTCCTTTCTCGGCGACGAAGGGCTGTGCTCACCGAGAGCCGCGAAACCAAGAGGTTGAACAGCCAGGCAAGGAGGTGGATGGACGATAGCCGGGAGCGCCCAAGCATTCCGACAGTTCGCCGAATCGCAGTGCCAGTTCGGATGGTGGCTCGCCCGCTAACGGGACTCCGCTCGTCAGCAGCCGCATGTCACGGCGGCGCGCATGTCCAGCGGTGTGGAGCGGGCGGGCTGCACATTCGCCCCAATGGGTGGCAGTGTCAGATGCGCCTGTCAGGGGATGACTTGCGGGATGACTTGGTGTTTGACTAGGGGCGGGATTCGGGGCAAATTGTCAGATTGGCAGGTGGTGCGCGGGCTGAATCCATGTTGCGACTGATCATTTTGTCGGGCGGACCCAAGCATGCTGCGGTGGCGTTGACGGCCGAAAGTGTTAGCGTGGGCCGCGAAGACGACAACGCCATCCTACTGGATGATACGTTTGTCTCGAGGCACCACGCCGTTCTTGTCCGTAACGGTGGCGATTATGTCCTTCGTGACCTCGGCTCGTCCAACGGCAGCTTCGTCAACGATCAACCCGCCAAGGAAACGCCGCTGAAACCCGGCGACCGGGTTCGGTTTGGCGGGACCGAGTTTCGTTATGAATCCATCCCAGCCACACAGTCACCCGATGCGGCGCGATTGGCCGAATTGACACGACAGCAGGAAGGTCTTACGGCCGAATTGTCCACGATACGCGAGCAACTGGCCGGGGCCCAGCGCCAAGTCGCCGAAGCGGAACAATTGGCCAACACGCGAACAGCGGCAGAACGGAAGCGGCTGGAAGAACAACTGGCACAAGCCGCCAGCCGGGTCAAACAACTGACGAGCGAACTGGCTGACGCGTCTGTTGCCCGGCAGCGCCTGACTGAGGCGGAAACGAGCGTATGCGAACTGACTGGTAGGGCCGAAGACCTCACAGCTCAACAGACCCGGCTGCAGAATGAACTGACCGGCGTCCGGCAACAATTGACCGACCAGCAACGCCAGGGTGCCGAGCGCGAAGCCGCGAATGCGCAACGGCTGGCAGAGCAGTTGCAAGCTGCCCGCGATGCCTCGGCTGGTGCCGCACAGATGGCGACCCGATGCGCGGAGTTGACGCAGAAGACCGAGAGCCTTTCAGCGGAATTGGCCGCCAGAAGCGAGGAGGCGGGAGACCTCAGGCAACTGATTGCCGGGCGGGAGACAGCAGTTGCCAAGTTGAACTCTGAACTTTCTCAATCCGCGGCACGGGTTGACTCGTTGGAGGCGGAGCTGGCCAAAGCGCGTGTGTACGAGCAGGACCTCACGCAGAGCCAGCAACAGGTCGAGGAACTCAGGCGACAAAATACAGGGTCCTCGGTCAAGTTGGCGGAAGCGAGCCGGCTATTGGTGCAAGCACGGCAAGCGTTGGCGGAGCGCGATGCAGAACTGACGCACTGGAGGGAGGCTGACGCGGCCACAGAACAGCGCTCCCAGCGGACGTCGGAGTTGATCCGTCGTAACAGCTGTTTGTTGGCGGAGGTCTCGTCACTGCAACTTAAGATTGTAGAAATGGAGGAGGAGTTATCCCACCGTGATCCAGTTGCTGTTACGCGACTAAAGGCGGAATTGACCGAAGCCCACGCCGCACTGGAAAAAGTTCAGGGCGAGTTGGCCGACGCCCGTCGGCAGATACAGAAATCGATTTCATTGGAGGGAGCCGGCCGGGAGATTGCTCTGGCTGCGGGCACCTCCGCAGAACTGGAATGGTTGCGGGCACAGTTGACCGAGGCGCAAGGGCATCTTGAGAAGACCAAGGAACTGGAATCGCAACTGACGGGATTGACCCGTGAAAACGAAGATCTCGCTGACGAATTGGAAAGGGTGCGGCGGGAAGCGATCGAGGGTCATCAGCGCTTCGCCGAGCAGGTTAACGAAGAAATGAAAAAATTGCGCCGTGATCACGCAGGCGCCTTGCTCCAAAGCGCCTCGTCCTCCACGAGAGCGGATGATGAACCGTCCGCGCCGTACCGCAAAGGTCGCCTTGGCCTGTCGTGGCTTGTGCTGGTCGGCCTGTGCGTCACAGCGATGGCCGTTACCTGGTGGTTGAAGCATCGTTGAAGTCAGCCATAGCAGGGGTCAGTTGAGACCAAGACGCAAGGACTTCAGACAGGCCAGAATTTTGTGTGTGGTTTTCTGTGTAGCCCACTGCTTTTTGCAAGTCAGCATTGGTTTCTTTAGTTCCTTGAGTTGGGTATGGGTGAAGTAGATTTCCCACAGTTCCACGGCAGCCAGCATCGGATCACCGCCCTGAACAATATACTTGCTCCGCCATTCTAGAATGGCAATCTTCAGCGTGTGTTTTGGGTCGGCTTCGCTCATGCGTCACCCGGCAAAATGATCTGACGGAGGGTGTTGATTTGTTCGTGGAACTGCCGCTGCCAGTTCTTAAGCCGCTGGCGGTTCATGAGGGAGAGTTTCTGGTGCTGAATCGCCGGGCCGACGGGCAGCTTGACCTGATGCAGCAGGGCGATCAACCAGTCGTGGAGTGTGGGCATGGTCATTTCCTTGGCAGCCAGTTCGTTCAGCAATCGCTTCCGCGTCTGGAATCTCATGCAACCTGCTGCAATAGAAGTGGCTGCCTCGCCAGGACTCGAACCTGGACAAACTGATCCAGAGTCAGTTGTGCTACCATTACACCACGAGGCAACTTACAGACGACGTAACAAAGGGTAAAAGCTGCGACCGTCGGTGTCAAGAAACTAGGAGCCTGTTAGCCTGCCGGAAAAGTCGTCTCTCGGCAAGAACGGGTTCGATTCTCCGAGGACATTCATATGTCGAAACTCAGTCCTCGGTGTTCTTCAACACACTCTGGTAATCCCTTATATCTTGAATCCAGCGTAAAACGACCCGCAACATTTTTCAGGTGTAACCATGCGGGATATGGTTTCTATGGCCTCGGGGAGACAAAAAGAAATCAAACTTTTGGGTCTGGCTTGTCCAGCTTAGGAGACAGGGGCTGTCGAAGCTACTGGGCCATGCGGAGCAGGCTCGGAGGACTCCGGCTCGTTCGGCACTTTGGACTCGATGTAGCGGACGAGCCTCCGCAGATTGATCGGTTTGGCAAGAAAATGGTAGCCGCCGCTGATGAGAGGCTTCTCGCCGGCTTCCTCCTCGGACACCATGGAGGTCAGAAACACAAGAGGAATGTTTTGCAAGATTGGATCAGCCGTAAACTGAGCTGCGACATCGCCGCCAGCGACCCTCGGCATGCAGACATCAAGGACGATAAAATCCGGCTTGAACGCACGCGCCGCTGGAAGAGCACTCGCGCCGTTGTTTTCTTCCCGTACCTCGTAAAAACCGGTTCTTTCCAAGCCGAATTTCAGTAGCCGGGTCGTGGCCACGTCGTCGTCGACGATCAGAATTCGTTTTTTCCTCATGGTCGCTCGCTCCTCACCTGTTTAGGCAGCGGCCTTTTTAAAAGCAGGCTGCGTGCCGTTTCCCGGTGGGTGCAGCTCGGGTTGTGACTTTCACAATTGCTTGTCGCAACGCCTCCTGCGTGATGGGCTTGGGGAGTATGAGGTCCGCGCCGTGTGATATGTTGCGATCATCTTTGGGCAGGTCAGCAAAACCGGTTACCATGATCACGGGTATGTTGGGGATGAGCGACTTGATGGTTTCGGTCATTTGATCGCCATTCATTTCGGGCATCGCGCGGTCGGCCACTATAAGGTCGAAGCGGCTGGCTCGAAACTTTGCCAAGCCTTCCTTTCCGTTTGTTGCAGTTGCGACGGCGTGTCCCTCGCCACGGAGATACTCCGCCTCGATGTCACGGATGTGCTGGTCATCCTCTACCAGTAGCACATTCAGCGGAGACCGCGCGACTGTATGGGTCGGTGCATCTTCCGTCTCCTGTTTTGCCGGAACCGGCAGGAGAACACTGACCCTTGTGCCTTTACCGACTTCGCTCTGGATCAAGATCTCGCCCCCGTGCCGCTGGACGATGCCGTACACGATTGCAAGGCCGAGGCCAGTGCCGGTTTCGTTCTTTGTCGAGAAGAACGGCTCAAAGCAATGCTGGCGGACTTCGTCGGACATGCCAGTGCCGGTGTCGCGAACCTCGACAATGGCGTGCGTGGTGTCGGATCGGGTGGCGATGGTAAGCGTTCCGCCATCGGGCATGGCATCGACGGCGTTGAAGATCAGGTTGACCAGCACCTCGCGCAATTCATTGTTGCTGCCGCGCACGCAAGGGATGTCTTGCAGGTCGGTTTCGATCCGCATAGTGACGCCGCTGGCCATGGCTTGATCCTTCCATTTGGGCTGCGTCAGTACGACCGCTTGCTCGATCACTTGAAACAAATCCACCGGTTCATAAACCTCGGCATCGTTGCGGTGACGATAAAACTCGCGCAAGCGGTTGACGATCTTCACGGCATCCAGCGCGGCAGAGTTCATCATCTGCAGGTACTTCTTCACTTTCTCCGAATCCTTGAGGTTTTCCGGCCAAGTGAGGAGAAGTTCGTTAAAACCGAGAATCCTGGCTAATGCATTGTTGAAGTCGTGGGCAACGCCACTGGCCATCTTTTCCAGCGCGCGCAGACGTTCCTGCTGGACGACCTGCTGCTGGGTGGCCCGCAGGTCCGTGAGCGCCTGCTCGAGCCGCCGAGCCGTTTCCTGAAACGCGTCAGTGGCGCGCTTGCGTTCCGTGACGTCGCGGGCAAAAATCAACAATACCGGCCCCTGCGGGCCGAAAATCATGTTCGCGCTGACGTCGTACACGAGGCATTGTCCATCAGGACGCGGCAGGTGCAATTCACGCCGCGGGTTATACCCCATTGATCCCGTTGTTTGCGCTTCTGGCGCGTGGCCGGTTCCTTCCCGCAGGTCTGGAAACAGATTGAGAATGCTTTGACCCATCAGCTTAGCGGTTTCGCTGCCCGCCAACCGCTGGGCGGAGGGATTTGCCTCCAGAATGCGCAACGTCTCATAATCCACCAGGAACATGGCGTCGCCTGCCGAGTTGAACAGCTCCTGGTAATCCTGCTCTGACAGGGTGAACTGATGTTCGACAACCATGCCCACCGTAATCAATAGCGACAGCGCCGCGGAAGTAAGATAGCCTCCCGCCAAAAGCGCAGGCGATCGTTCGGCGAATGGAAACGCCACAAGGTGCAGGCCCCAAAGCAAGAATCCCACAGTCAGAATTCTTGCACCTTGATGTCGTTTGCGGTGGCGCATGTACAGGATTCCTGTGTAAACGCCTGCAGCCGCCAGCAGCACAAAGACGGGGATCGTGATCCAGAGTTGGGCTTGAACCTTGTAGGCTGCGACGCAACTCCAGACCAGCATTAAGATGGTTCCCCACCCGAGTTCGTGTTGATCGCGACCACACCCCGTGAGTTCAAAGGTGCCCCAGAACATAAACAGGGCGCTGATCCCAATGCACGCGCGCCGAACCATGACAAGAAAAGGGGTGTGCGGCGTTTCCTCCAAACCGATTGCGGCAGCTAGGTACAGCGAGTAGAACATCCAAGCCACTGTCCAAAGGTTGAAATAGGCTTTTTTGGTGGTGCGATTGAGGTAGGCGAAAAGCGTGATTACCACCCAGACACTGATCAAAGCCAGAACCAAGGCGGCTCGGACCCACTCAGGCGGAAACAGAAGACCCGACTGGTTATATTGATTTAAGACCATTTCCGCAAGTATTCTCACTGGATTTACTGAAATGCCCTTCACTCCTTTGGCAGCACTAAGAGCACCACACATGCCGTAACTTGCTACAAAAAACCTGAAGTTCTTGCAGATAACAGCCTTTGGAGACGAAATGGGGCAGGAAAGCAGTGGCACGCGTTGGTCTTTGCCGGACATTCTCGTTCAAATCCAGAAACATGGCTGAAAGGCCGCAAAACGGTCGAGCGCGTCGATCCGACTCTGTTTTGCCGTGTCATAATGGCTTTGCTCAACGATGCATAGCTTCTTGCTCTGTTGTTCAGTTATTCGTTGTGTTGATGCAGCGGCGGGCTTGCGCTTGACGTGTCGTGTGCCTGTTGAGAATATCGCGTGCACTCATTGGGAGTAAATCAATCTTTTCAATGCAAACTCACGAAGTTAGTCAACTGGAACAAGCGCTTGATGATTTCGATCCAAGCGTCCGGAAACGGGCGTTGCTCCAATTGTGCGAGGATGCCAAGGCAACGGGCTGCCTTTGGCCGACCGTTCAGCCCGTCATCAATCTGCACAGCCACACCTTTTTCTCCTATAACGCCTATGGCTACTCGCCGTCGAAATTCGCTTGGCTTGCGCTCAGACGCGGCTTGATGGCGGCGGGCGTGGTGGATTTCGACGTTCTCGACGCGTTGGAAGAGTTTCTCGGAGCGGGCCGACTGCTTGGCCTGAAGACTTGCGTGAGCCTTGAGTCGCGCGTGTTCGTTCCCGAATTTGCCGACCGCGTGATCAATTCGCCCGGCGAACCGGGCATTGCCTATCACATGGGTGTCGGATTCACTTCGGCGAACTTGACAGGTTACGCGGCCGAATATCTCGCCGGGATGCGGCGCACGGCTGAGCAACGCAATTGCGAGTTGATCGCGCGCGTCAACACGTTCCTGCATCCCGACGAACTGGACTACAAAAAGGATGTGCTACCGCTGACGCCGAAAGGCAACGCCACCGAGCGCCATATTTGCGAAGCCTACGAGCAGAAGGCGACGGCACTGTTTCCCGACCAGATCGCGCGGGAGAAATTTTGGAAGGACAAACTCGGTGACTGTCCCGCAGAGAGCGGCAAACTACAGGCGCTGATCCGCGCCAAGACGATGAAACGCGGCGGAGTCGCCTACGTCCAGCCCGGCAAGGGATCGTTCCCTCTGATGGCGGATATGAACCGGTTTGTGCTCGAAGCCGGCGCGATTCCGACGCTGACGTGGCTCGACGGCACGTCCGATGGAGAGAAGTGCATCAAGGAATTATTCGAGGTTGCCGTGCGCAGCGGCGCGGCAGCGCTGAACATCATTCCGGACCGCAACTACACCCCGGGCGTCAGGGATCAGAAGCTGCAAAACCTGTACGATGTGGTTGCGCTGGCAGAGAAGCGTCACTTTCCAATCATCGTGGGCACGGAGATGAACGCGCCGGGCAACAAGTTTGTGGACTCATTCGAGACGGCGGAACTGAAGCCGCTCGTGCCGTTGTTTTTGAAAGGCGCGCACGTGGCCTATGCGCATTCCGTGCTGCAACGGCAAAGTGGCTTCGGATACCTGAGCAGGTGGGCGAAGAAAACGTTTCCATCAGTTACGGCAAAGAACGAGTTCTTCGAGCGACTCGGACGTGAACTCCACTCCACTCAGGAAGACCGTCTCCGCAGCTTGCCTGCTGACGCCACTCCGGCTACGATACTGTCGAAGATTCGCTGAAAGGAAATCATGGCAACCGCGACCATTCCGAAAGAACAACGGGCCGTGCAATTGATCGGTCCTGATCGATTGAAGATTAACGAGGCCAAACCCGTGTTCAAGCCCGGCGCACATCAGGTCCTCTGCCGGGTCGAAGTCTGCGGTTTGTGCTTTTCCGACCTGAAGCTGCTGAAGCAGTTTTCGGGTCACGCCCGCAAATCGGACATCACTGCGGGCATCGACAGGCAAATTCTGCGCGAAATGCCCAATTACGTTCCCGGTGATAAGCCAGCCGTGCCGGGCCACGAGACTGTCGTGCGCATTGTTGAAGTCGGCCCGAAAGTCGAAAGGTTCAAGCTGGGCGAGCGTTATCTTGTGCAAACCGATTATCGCTGGCTGCCCACGGCCAACTCCAATTCGGCGTTTGGCTACAATTTCGAGGGCGCACTGCAAGAGTACGTGCTTGTGGATGAACGCGTCATCACTGCGCCCGACGGTGAATCCATGTTTATTCCTGCGCCCGAAGATTTGTCCGCGTCGGCCATCGCGTTGTGCGAGCCGTGGGCCTGCGTGGAAGACGCGTACGTCGAGAAACAGCGCCGCGTGTTCAAACGCGACGGTAAAACGCTGATCGTCGCGGACAACCAACCGAAACTCACCAATGTTGGAACAGTCACCCGCGCCAAGCCATCCGTGCTCCCGAGGGGAACGTTCGACGACGTGGTTTATTTCGGTAGCGATCCGTCTGTCGCCGAAAAACTCTTCGCCAACGTCGGAACGAACGGCTTGTTCGTTGTTGCCCAATGCGGCAGGAAGTTCGGACGCCCTGTCTCCAGCGCCATTGGTCGCGTACACTACGGCGGCATTCGCGTGGTTGGCACTGCGGGCAACAACGTCGCCGACGCGCTCGCCGCCATCCCCGCCACGGCGGAGATCCGTTCCAACGATAAGATTAATATCGTTGGCGCTGCCGGGCCGATGGGCACAATGCACGTGATCCGCGATCTTTGTCAGGACGTTTCCGGCGTGACGGTGTTCGCCGGCGATCTGAGTGACGAACGTCTGGCGATGCTTCAGAAACTGGCAACGCCGTTGGCACAGAAGAACAGGGTGGCCTTGCATCCTTATAATCCTCAGAAGGACAAGCTCGCGGAGAAATTCAACTATATCGTTCTCATGGCGCCCGTGCCCGCTCTGGTCGCGCAAGCGGTGAAGGACGCCGCGCCGCGCGCGATCATCAACATTTTTGCCGGCATTCCCGCGAACGTGACCGGCGAAATCGACCTCGATGCTTACATCGAAAAGCAGTGTTACTTCATCGGGACGAGCGGCTCGACGCTGGACGATATGAAGGCGGTCCTGAAGAAGGTCGCTTCGCGAAAACTCGACACCAACCTCTCTGTGGCCGCCGTGGCCGGTTTGGACGGCGCGATCGACGGCATTCGCGCCGTCGAGAAGAACCTGATGCCCGGCAAGATCATCGTGTATCCGTTCGCCAAGGGAATGAAGCTGACCGCGCTTCCCGAAGTCGGCAAGGATCACCCCGTCGTCGCCACGGCGCTCAATGACGGGCATTGGACCGTGGAATCCGAGGCTGCCTTGAAGAAGGAGTTCGGCGCGACATGAACCGCATCTTGGACAACAGGATCGCCGTCGTCACCGGCGGGGCGCAGGGACTCGGACAAGCCATTTGCAAACGGCTGGCGCAGGAGGGTTGCGAAGTTGTCGTTGCCGACATGAACGCGGAGGGAGCGAAACAAACCGCCAAGGAAATCGGTGGCCGTAGTTTCGCCTTCAAAGTGGATGTCACGCAGGAAGCACCGGTCAAGGCGCTCTTCGACGAGGCCGTCGAAACGTTCAAGCGCGTGGACATTGTCGTCTCCAACGCCGCCATCCTCATCGCCGAGCCGATTGCAGAAGCGGACGCCGAGAAGTGGCGCGCGGTCATGAACGTCAACTTGTTCGGCAATTTCCTCACGATGAAGCACGCTTGCCGGGTGATGAAACCACAGCGCAACGGCGTCATCCTCCAGATCAATTCCAAGTCCGGCAAGAAAGGCAGCGCCGCCAACTCCGCTTACGCTGCCACCAAATTCGGCGGGATCGGGCTGGTGCAGAGCGTCGCGCTGGAAGTGGCGCCGTACGGCATTCGCTGCAACGCCATCTGCCCCGGCAACCTGCTCGACTCTCCACTCTGGACCGATCCGGACAAAGGTTTGTCCGTCCAGTATCTCCGCGCCGGCAAGGTGCCCGGTGCCAAGTCGGTCGAGGATGTGCGTCAGGCCTACGTTAACCAGGTGCCCATGAAGAAAGGGTGTACCTACGACGATGTCTGCAACGCGCTGGTTTTCCTCGCCAGCGACGCAGCCGGCTATATCACCGGTGTCGCCCTCAGCGTGACCGGCGGCCAGGAAATGAATTGAACCGCGGATTTCGCAGATTGCGCGGATGACGAACCATTATCCGGATGCGTCTAATGAGCCAAAGCTTGATACATGAAGCATTGAGTCGTGAGGTCATTGGCGCGGCAATGCAGGTGCTGAACTTCAAGAGTGCCGAATTGGAGTGGAAGCGCGTGATTAGGAGCGCAGACCACTGCCTGCGCCGATTCAGCGCAATCAGCGTCATCAGCGTAATCCGAGGTTTATAAATGAATCAATCACTTCACGGCAAAACGGCCATCGTCACCGGCGCGAGCCGCGGGATCGGACTTGCTATTGCCAGGGCCCTTGCGAGGGAAGGCGTTCGCCTTGCTCTTCTTTCCCGCAACAAACCGCCTGCGAACGTTCAGGGTAAGTTCATTGCCTGTGATCTTGCTGATCTTGATTCCATCCCGGCAGCGGTCTCTCAAGCACTGAAGTACCTGGGAACTCTGGATTTTCTCATCAACAATGCCGGCATCTTCCACGAAAACCCGGTCCCGGAAATTTCGCTGTCTGACTGGGACCGGGCCATGCGCGTCAATCTCACCGCGCCGTTCCTGATCTGTCGTGAAGTTCTGCCGCACATGATCGCGCGGAAGCAGGGACGCATCATCAACCTCGCGAGCACGTCCAGCGTGCAGGGCTACCTGCATCAGTCCGCCTATTGTGCGAGCAAACACGGCCTGCTCGGGTTCGCGCGCTGCCTGGCAATCGAAGCGAAACCGCACGGCATCCACGTGTACAATCTCTGCCCCGGCGGCGTTGACACCGATTTCATCAAAGGCACCTATCTCGGCGAACGACTGAAGGGTCAGCCGATGATCGCGCCATCCGACATCGCGGAAATGGTCGTGTTTCTGCTGAGCCAGCCTGAAAATGTTGACCTGTCTGAAATCATCGTTCGACGATTCGATCCGAAGTGAGGCGGCAGTTTGCTGTCCGGGCGGCGCGGACGAACCGATGCCGACCCGTGAGAAGTTCGAAGAAGCTCTGCAACACGCCCAAGTCATTTACGATTTTGTGCTGAATTTGCTCCCGGAGGAAGCGCGACCGTGATCAGTAGCGCGGGCGTCTCGCCTGCCGCAGGCGGGCGACAGGGAGTTCTGTAGCATGAAAATTACAATGAAAAAGGAGTTGAAGAAGGGAATAGAAGAAAAGAGCCGCGTGTTTGCGGAGAAGGGAAACGAGATTTACGCGAAGGCGGGAAAGGTAGCCCGGCCGATACGCCAAAAAGACGAGTTTCTGTCGGCTTGTCAGTCGCTTCGCGTTCCGCCACAATACGCGCATGAGCAAACAACCAGACACGCAAACCATGCGCGAACGGTTGACCAAGCTTTTTGAGTTTCTCAAAGCCTACACGGACCTCCGTTATCCGCCGGTTCGAGACATCAATCAGCAACTCCGAACTCTCTGGCTCAAAGACTTGCCTGCGCATCCGTCTGTCGAATTGTTCAGGGACACCGGCAAGACGGACGATGACGGCGAGGACAGCGGCATTGTGCTCCGATTAACGCGACCGATTACCACACCCTGTCCGCCGCCCCCAGCGGCGCTGTCCGGGTGGCTCAAGCTGGGTTGGCGTGAATATCGCGGCACTGTAGAGGTCGAGGCCACCCGCAATGTCGTCAAGGATGGCAAAACGCGCATTGAGAGATTCGAGGACAACCCTCAACGTCTAGCGCTTTTGCGAGACTGGCAGAGACAGCGCGATTTGTGGGTAACGAACGAGCGACCCGCTCGACAGGCGCTGACGTTCTTCCATACCGTTTATGAGTGGTTCGGGATTTGGGAGCGGGAAGGCGAAAAGATTGAAATGCTTGTTGGAGATGGTTTGCTGCGACGCCCGGATGCTGGCGGCGAGTTCCGTCATCCGGTGTTGCTGCAAAAGTTGGAACTAGAGTTCAACCCGGAGAAAAAACAGCCGCAATTTATTTTTCGGAAACGCGAGCAACCGCCGGACCTTTACATGGAATTTCTGCGGGCGCTGCCAGAGGTGAACAACCAGCAGCTTGCTCGTTGCGCCGATGAATTGAAGAAGGCGGAGTTTGCTCCGCTTGGCGGCGAGGACACGGATGGGTTTCTTCAACGGTTGATTTTTGGTTTGTTTCCGAGTAGCGGCAGTCTCATTGAAGGCGATGAGCAGGAGTCGGGCACAGGCACAGGCCTCTCGGCAAAGGCGGACCTACCGCTTTTCGACCACTCCCAGAGTGGAGCGGAGCAGGACAGTTCGACCATCCAGCGCCAGCCTGTAATCTTCATGCGCCAGCGCCGCACAGGGCCGGGCAGTATTTTCGACGCTGTGTTGAGCGACATTGCCAACCGTATTGATTTCTCGCCCGCGCTTTTGCAAATCCTCGGTTTGGCAGAAAGCACGCCCAGCCAGACGGAATCAATCGCTGGTGGTTTTGGTCTCGGTAACGAAGACGAAGATATTTTGTTGAGCAAGCCAGCCAACCAGGAACAACTCGAAATCGCAAAGCAACTCGCGCGCAAAGATTGCGTGCTAGTGCAAGGGCCGCCCGGCACTGGAAAGACTCACACTATTGCCAACCTGCTCGGCCACCTGCTCGCGCAAGGCAAGCGCGTGCTCGTGACCGCGCACACACCGAAAGCTCTGCGAGTTCTCCGCGAAAAGGTCGTCGAGCCGCTGCGACCGCTTTGCGTAAGCATCCTTCAAAATGACAAACAGAGCCAGGACGAGCTACAGGCGTCGGTCAAAAAGATCAACGAACAGTTAAGTAAGGATGACCGTCAGCTAGAGCGCGAAGCGAACCGTCTGCGTGAAGATCGGAAACGAATCCTCAAAGCGTTGCGCGAGGCACGCAAAACGTTTCTTGATGCGCGGCAGGATGAAATCCGCGATGTGGTCTTTGCTGGCAAAGCAACACGTCCTATCGAAGCGGCAAAGCGCGTGAAAACAGGCGTTGGCAAGGATGACTGGATTCCGAGTCCAGTTACACTCGGTGAGTCCATGCCTGCTTCCATTGCGGAAGTGGTTGCGCTTTACCAAACGAATGCGCGTGTCTCTGCCGCCGATGAGCGAGAGTTGAACGGTTTCAGACCGGAATTGAGCGCGCTGCCGACGCCCAAGGAATTTCAAAGCGTCGTTGAAGAATTGAACTTGCTTGCTGCTTGCGACCTTCGCTTTCGCGAGGAACTCTGGGACGCGAATCTTGGGCCGGATGATTTGAAAGAATTCGACCGGATGCTCGAAACGGCGAGCAAGACGATTGAATTCTTGCGCGACAGCGCGCCCTGGCAACTGGAAGCAATTCAGGCCGGGCGTGACGGTGACGAAGCACGCCGTGTGTGGGAATCGCTTTCGGAATTGATTGAAACAACTTGGCGCGAGGTGCAGGAGTGTTACGCACTCGTCGTGCAACACGGGCCGGTCATCTCCGACCCACGACCGCCACATGAACACTTACCGCTTGTAGAAGAAATCATCGCGCACAGTGAGGCAGGAAAGTCGTTTGGGCTGCTGACCAAACTAACCAGACGGCACTGGTTTGAATTCATCGAGAAGGTTCGTGTTGGCAATCGTGCTCTGGATCCCAAAAACATCTCTCACCTGCGAGCTGTGCGCGCGGAACTCCGAATCCGAGTTCTCCGCGAGGAGCTTGTCGAACGTTGGGGTCGCCTGATAGCTTGTCAGGGTGGCCCAGCTTGCGCCGATCTAACGGAGAAGCCAGAACAGGTCTGCAAACTTTTCGTGAACCGAATCCAAACTTGTTTGGAATGGCATGTCTCCACATGGCTGCCGCTTGAAAATGAGTTTCACCGTTTGGGTTTTCAATGGTCTGCGTTTCTCGAATCCACGTCGCCAGTAGCGGAAATCAATGCAGAACTGAACCGGATTCGCCGGGCGGTGCTCGGAGACCTTGGGGCAATTCTCCAATCACGAAGCGGCTGGCTTCGGCACAAGCGGCTCGGAACAATATTCGCCGGGTGGCCTGATTCAGTGCCGACTTCGGAAACACCGGATGCGCTCGTGACCCAACGATTGCGGCGAGTCATGCGCGAAGCTTCGCCAACGGATTATCAGAAGGCTTACGAAGAGTTGGCGCGACTGAAAAACTTGGAACTGGACTTGGCTCGCCGGCGCACGTTGCTAAAACAAATCACTCGTTCCGCTCCCGCATGGGCGTCGGCAATTGAAAACCGGCATCCCAAGCATGACCAACCGCAACCGCCCGGCGATCCGGATTCCGCTTGGGAGTGGCGGCAGCTTTACGACGAATTGGAACGGCGGGCAAACGTATCGCTCGACCAGTTGCAACAATGGATTGATAGTCTTGGGCGCCAACTTCTCGAAGTCACCGCTCAACTCGTTGAAAAGCAGACGTGGATGAATCAAATCCGGCAAACCGGCAGCGAGCAGAAGCAAGCCCTTGGCGCTTATGCGGCGATGCGAAATCGGATGAACAAAACGGGAAAGGGAGTCCGCGAGGCCGAATTTCGGGCCGCTGCTCGCCGAGAAATGACCACGGCGAAGGATGCCGTTCCAGTTTGGATTATGCCTTTGCCCGAAGTGGCTGAAACGTTTGATCCGCGAAAGGCACGGTTTGACGTCGTGATTGTTGACGAGTCCAGCCAGTGCGATCCAACGTCGTTGTTCGCCCTTTACCTCGGACGCCAGACCATCATCGTGGGTGATGACGAACAGGTTTCGCCGGTTGCCGTGGGCGAAAAGGCAGAAGAAGTGGTGAAACTCATCAACGCTTACCTGAACGGTGTGCCGTTCAAAGAACTCTACGATGGCTCTACCTCCATCTATGATCTTGCACAGATAGCATTCGGTGGCGTGATTCGACTGACCGAACATTTCCGTTGCGTGCCAGACATCATCGCTTTCAGCAACAACCTTTCCTACAAGGGCGAAATCAAACCGCTTCGCGAGGCTTCTTCAATTCCGCTCAATCCACATGTCGTGCACTTCCGAGTGGAAGGTGGACGCGACCGGGGAGACAACGTCAATGAAATCGAAGCCGAGACGGTTGCCGCGCTCATCTGTGCTGCGACCGAGCAGCCAGAATTTGCAAAGAACGATCAAGGCAAACCGACAACCTTTGGCGTCGTTTCGATGGTCGCTAACAACCAGGCTCTGAAAATAGACGGCATACTGCGGCAACGACTTGAACCAGCCGAGTATCAACGCAGACTAGAACTCATCCGGAAACCGTGCTGCGGATGAAGAAGTGAGTAAGTTGAACGCCACAAGGAGGTGGTCGTTGTGGCGTGGAAGCGGTTGGCGGATCACCAGTGGGAGGCGATCCGCAAGCAGT
>Ga0326728_10016073_pt1 | contig 15366 bp, 10 predicted proteins | sample MB3enrmetagenome_FD_207602 | JGI IMG/M metagenome (GOLD analysis project Ga0326728, IMG submission 207602) | Lab enriched peat soil microbial communities from McLean, Ithaca, NY, United States - MB31MN | ecosystem: Environmental > Terrestrial > Soil > Wetlands > Peat | place: USA: New York...
GAGACCCCGGTAGTTGTCCGTCGTGCCCAGCACGACGAGTGTCTTCAGGTGGGGCGGATTGAGCGGGGCAGTGAGCCATTGCATGACGCCGTATCCGGAGGCCCCCATCATCGCGACACTGCCGGTGCACCATGCAAGTCCCGCGATCCACTCCACAAGATCATAGCCGTCTTCGGCGGCTTTCGAGCCGTGAAATTCGAACTTTCCCTCGTTGAAGCCGCTGCCTCTCTCCGCGGCTTGGACAAGCGCGTACCCACGGGCACAGTAGAAGGCCGGTTTGGGACTCTCGAACGAGCGCTCTTTCTGAAATGGCGAGTAAGCGAGGATCGCAGGCCACGGCCCTTCCCCCTGGCTCGGCCGGTAGATGTCGACGGCTATCTTCACGCCGTCCCGCATCGGGGCCTTTATGTTCTTCTCAAGGGTGACATTGGCTGGAGTGGGATTGGGATAGATAATGTCACGACCGGTCTTGCTCATCGTTCTCCCCTTTCGCGTATCGTATGGGAACGGAAAGCTTCACGAACCAGCAATCACGGACTGGTTTGACGATTCCGCTATATGGTACGGTCATGAAACGCCATTGTCAAACAAGTTGCGCGAAACCATTCATGACGCGAAATCGAGGGCGAATGAGGCCCTGCCTTTGGGCGCACGGCTGTGTTACAATGTGGGAATGGATGAGATTCCCGACAAAGAGCGGAAGCCGCAGAAAATCCTTCCCATCCGCGTGTTGGCAGAGCAAGTCTTCTCGAGAACGGCGGGCGCACCCCTCTCAAAGGGCAACAGCGTGAAGCTCCTGAAAGACGGGAGAGAGAACTATCCTGCATGGGCAGAGGCAATCAGCGCAGCGAGGCACTACGTCCATTTCGAGAACTACTTCGTGCAAGAGGACGACATAGGTAAAGGGTTTGCCGACCTGCTCACGGCAAAGGCAAGGGAAGGGGTCCGGGTGAGGGTTCTCTATGACTGGTTCGGGGCGCTGGGCAAAGCCTCCCGGGGCCTTTGGAAGAGGCTGCGCATTGCCGGCGCCGACGTGCGTTGCTTCAATCCTCCCCGTGTGGATAACCCGGTGGGCTGGTTCACCCGCGACCATCGGAAGATGATCTCCATTGACGGTCGGATTGCCTTCGTGACCGGACTCTGTGTCGGGCGGAAGTGGATGGGCTATCCGGAGCGCTCCCTCGATCCCTGGCGGGACACGGGGGTGGTGGTTCGCGGACCCGCAGTGGCCGATATCGATCTCGCCTTTGCCCAGGTGTGGGAGACGCTGGGCAAGCCGCTGCCCGAGGATGAGTTGCCGGAGCCGGACTCGATCCCAATCGATGGTGACGTCGCACTCAGGGTTATGGCGAGTCTCCCCAATACCGCGGGCGTTTACCGCCTCGATCAATTGATCGCCGCCCTTGCGCGGAACAGCCTCTGGCTTACGGACGCCTATTTTGCCGGGGCGCCGTCGTACGTCCAGGCGTTGAGGTCCGCCGCCATGGACGGGGTGGACGTGAGACTCCTCGTGCCCGGGAGCAGCGATATTCCCGTATTTCGGGCCATATCTCGGGTAGGCTACTACTCTCTGCTTGAGGCGGGTGTGAGGGTCTTTGAATGGAACGGGCCTATGCTCCACGCAAAAACAGCAGTAGCTGACGGCAGGTGGGCGAGGGTGGGCTCCACCAATCTGAATATGGCGAGCTGGATCGGCAATTACGAGCTCGATGTGGCGGTGGAGGACGAGCATTTTGCGCACGCCATGGAAGAGATGTACCTTGAGGACCTTGCGAAGTCCACGGAAATCGTCCTTGGCGAGCGCGGGGTGCGGACTGTCCAGCACCGTCCCGCTTGGTCCGTCAAACAGAGGAAACGGCGAGCGGCGGCAATGAGCCGTGCGGGCGCCGGCGCCATCCGGATAGGCAGCGCTGTGAGTGCTGCCATGACGAACCATCGGGTTCTCGGCCCGACGGAGGCGCAGATCATGGCTGTGACAGGCGTCTTCGTTCTCGCTCTTTCGTCGGTCCTCGTGCTGTGGCCCAAGTGGGTGGGGATCCTTCTGGCGGTCCTCGGGACGTGGCTTGGGGTCTCGCTCCTCATCCGCGGGTACAGGCTCTTCATGATCAGAAGAAGGGCCGGTGATGACGGGGAAGAAGAGGACCGGGGGGACCCTCCTTCGATGCGCTCTACCGACGGATCAGGCTAGAGAATGAGCCTGAAAAGGCGGATGCCGTGCAGGTCCCGACTGGACGGTCATTCCAGAGCATCGGATTCTTCCTTCGCCCATTCCGAAGGCTCAAACAACGAGGCGCCTTTCACCTCGGGGTAGTGGGTCCGTTGACCCACTACCTACCACGCGGCACGGTTGCTTTTTCGGCTTCAACTAAGTATAATGCTCGAATCGGGAGAGATGACCGAGAGGCCGAAGGTGCTCGCCTGCTAAGCGAGTGTACGGCTTAAAACCGTACCGAGGGTTCGAATCCCTCTCTCTCCGCCAGTCTCTTACGTGCTCCCGAGCACAGCGGCGGTACGAACGGTTCCCCGGTTCTTATCCCGAAGATCACAGCCCGTTCGGGACGCACGGCGACAACGCCGGTCCATATTCGGGAGGTCGGCGTGTGCTCTTTTTGGGGGGCCAAGCCAAGAGTTATTTCACGGTAACCTTAAGATCTGCATTTTTCATAGTCTCTTCCGTCAGTTCCTGGCCGATGCCGGGTAGGTCAGGAATCTCGAAAAGGCCGTCCTTCGGTTGATAATCGTACGTGCAGGTGGCAATCGTATCATCGTAACCGTAACGACCTAAATGCTCGTGGATAAGAAAATTAGGGATGACCGCTTCGAGTTGCAGCGCCGCAGCCAGGGCTATCGGGCTGCCGCAGGTATGGTACTGGATGAAGACATCATAAATATTCGCCATATCGGCAACCTTCTTGCCTTCCGTCAAACCACCGACAGTGCCCAAATCGGGTTGGAGAACCCGCAAGGCTCTCTTCTCCAGAAATTCTCTATAGCCCCAACGCGTGAAGATCCTTTCTCCGCCGGCGAGCGGAGTCTTGACGTTTCTGGCTATCTCCACCATCGACTCCACGTTCAATGGAATGACCGGCTCTTCCATGCAGAGGCATTTGAGCCCATCAATTTCCCGGCCTAATTGAATTGCCGTATTCGTGTCGGTCAAGCCGTGGAGCTCGCAAATAATATCGACTTTCGCCCCGACGGCGTCCCTCACAGCATTCATCCGGTCAACGGCAATTGAGAGTACCTCATTCTTCATCAGTCCACGGGTTTGCCAATCCGCATCCATACCCATTATTCCGCCTTTGGGGTCAATCATGACGGGGTCAACTTTCACGCAGTCAAACCCGTCGGCAACAGCCTTTTTCGCTGCCTTAGCATAATCTTCCGTACGCGTCAGCGGAATTGATACTTTTGGTTCCCAGTCAAACATAATCTGGCTGGCGTAGGCTCTCAGCTTATCCCTCGTCTTTCCGCCAAGCAGCTCATACACCGGCATGTTGTAGGCCTTCCCTTTGATGTCCCATAACGCGATATCCAGTCCGCTCATCGCGCCGATCTCCAGCGCCCCACCGGCTGTTGTCCAATAGGCTTTACGGAATATTGTCTCCCAGGTCAATTCTATTTTCATGGGATCCATGCCGATAATCAGCTTCGCTACGTCGGCCGTCATGCTGAAGCCGCCCGTATTGCCGGTTCCGAAAGGTACTCCAATCTCCCCAAACCCGCTGATGCCCTCATCCGTATTAACCCGGCAAACGACATAATTCCAACCCATGTTTCCTTTGATCCTAAACACGTCTACACTGGTGATCTTCATAGAACCTGCCTCCTATCGGTTTCATAGGTGTGCACCTTTGTCGGGGAAAATCCCCTCGCGGCATGCCCTGCCCGACAATTATGCGGGGCAGGGCTTGAGTTGGGATTGGGCAGCTCATTTTCCCAAGTTCAATCAACATTCGGCAGCCTTGCTGCCGGCCTCAGCAACAGCCGTACTTGCCGTTACGTTTTTCAACAATAAGGTTAGGAAGGCGGCCAGGGCGAATCCGCAGGCCAAAACATACAGCGGGGCGCCGAATTTATTATTCGTCGCCGAGCTCAGGAGCCCGACGAAATAGGGGCCCACAAATCCTCCCAGGTTGGCGAGGGAGTTAATCAAAGCAAGAGATCCTGCCGCTGCGACACCTGTCAGCATGGTTTGCGGCATCGCCCAGAATACCGGGGTTGCACCGGCAAGACCAAACTGCGATAAACAGAGAAAGACGATCGCCAAAGCCGGCGAACCCCTGAGGGCCGCGCTCAAGGCCAGACCGATCCCGGCCAGGAACATGCCGCTCATGACATGGTAGCGCCTTTCCTTCTTCCTGTCGGAGTGCCACGGCACAAGCACCATGGCGATAATGCCGACGATAGCCGGGATTGTCGAGACCCAACCCACCATGGAGACGGAGATGCTTGCCGAGAGGCTTTTGATGATACTCGGCATGAACATGTTGATCCCATACATGGCTGTTACCGCCAAGAAGTCTATGGCCCCAAAAATAAGGACGTTCCTGTTCTTGAAAGCCTGACCCAATGTCATATGCAAGGCAGACTGTTTGACTTCGGCTGCCAATGTGGTGGCTATCCAGTTCTTTTCCGCTGCCGTGAGCCATTTAGCGTCGTCCGGCTTGTCCGTGAGATAGAAGGGAGTGATGATGCCAAAAATTATCGCCGGCAGACCTTCAATAAGGAACAGCCATCTCCATCCCTCGAAGCTCATCCAGTTAGCTCCCAGTAAGGCCGCTGCGATCGGTCCTCCTATGAGAGCACTCACCGATCCTGCCATCATGAGATAGCCGGTTGCCCTGGCGCGGACTTCGGCACGGAACCACAAAGACAAGTAATAAAGGATCGTGGGGAAAAAGCTGGCTTCTGCGACACCCAGCAGGAACCGTAGGATATAAAACATCAGCGGCGTATGAAGAAATGCGAAAGCACAGGCCACGATTCCCCAACTGATCATGATGCGGCCGATCCATTTCCTGACGCTCCATTTGTACATAATCAGGTTGCCCGGTATTTCCATGACAAAATAACCGATGAAAAATACGCCGGCGCCGAATCCATAGGCCGCGGTGCCGAGCCCGATCGACTTGCCCATTGTGAGTTGGGCAAAGCTCACGTTCGTCCGATCCAGGAAAGCGATCACATAAAGCAGGAAAAGGTAGGGCAACAGACGGAAGAAGATTCTTCTGGTGGTAACGCTTTCCACATGTGCGGTCGTTTCCATTCCTCACGGTCCTCCTGACTGTCATGTTCCCTGGAATAAAAAAGAACTTCAGAAAGTGTTGCTATGTCCCCCCCCCCTACCATCTACCCCTGCCATCTAGACGAACAGCCGCCCCAATGCCGTGGTCAAGGGGCAAAGGGCCGGGCGCTTTCGTGGAGAATATCACCCTCTTCCGGCTGGAGCGCGAAAATCCCTCCCGTTCTTGCCTCGAAAATACTTCACTACCCGATCCTTCCTTCGCTCACAACCGTTTTCCCTTTCAGGGCATCCTGCAGCTTTGGGAACTCTCCCTCGGCCATCCTGTAGCAGTGGTTCAATTCCGGAAATTTGCCTGCCCGTACGTCCTCGGAATAGGAGGAGAGCGCTTTGACGATCTCATCGTTGAGGTTCGCGTATCGCTTTACGAATTTCGGCGTGAAGGCCTGGAAGATCCCGAGCACGTCGCTCACGATCATGAGCTGGCCGTCCGCATGCACGCCGGCCCCTATGCTGTAGACGGGAATGGTTAGCTCATCACGCATGATCTTGCAGACCTCCGGCGGGACGGCCTCGACCAGAAGGGCAAAGGCACCCGCTTTCTGAACCGCTCCTGCATCCTCTATGAGCTCCATGGCAGTTGCCGCGGTCCGCCCTTGCGCCTTGAACCCGCCCAACTGGCCGGAGCTCTGGGGGGTCAGACCTATATGGCCGATGACGAGCATGCCCGCGTCGACGATTGCCCGGATCCTGGAGCATACCCTCCGGCCGCCTTCGAGCTTTATCGCATCCACGGAAGCTTCTTTGAAAAACCGGCCGCCATTTCTCACCGCCTCGTCATCGTTCACCTGGTAGGAGAGAAAAGGCATGTCGCCGACGACGAAGGTGTTGGGAGCTGCGCGGCGCACAGCCTCGCAATGAAAAATGGATTGGTCCATGGTGACGGGCAGAGTGCTCTCGTACCCGTAAACACACATGCCGAGCGAGTCTCCGACGAGGATCATGTCTACGCCCACCTTTTCCGCAAACTGGGCTGTCCAGTAATCGTAGGCTGTGATCCAGACTACCTTCTGGCCCGATTCCTTCATTTTCTGAAGCTCAAACCTGTCCTTCTTTCTTTCCATGGTTGCCTCCTTACAGTGCGCCTTCTAGGCTCCCGTCAAACATAGACGCCGACGAAGCCGTCGGTGCCCCCTTTGGCACATATCGGGAAAACCTCATTGAGAAGAGATGACTTCCTTATTGTTCTTCATTTGCGAACAACGTTATCATATGCTGTCATATTTTCAAGGATGTCATGGTGCCTCAAAGAAAGTCAATACAAAAATCGGACCTGTAGAAAAGGAAAAGCTCTTCTTCATGGGGAAACATTTTTGTATTGACATACTTCGATGAACCGTGACATTTTTGAATCAAGGTATCATTTGATAACGGAGTTCTCAAATGAAGAACAGAATCTCTATCGCGCCGGGACGGCGCATCCTCTCGACTTCGCTCGTGAAGGGCATTCGCCTCCTTGAGGCGGTCACTAACCACGGTGAGATAGGGGTGTCCGATCTTGCCCGGTTGACGGGCATCAACAAGAGCAACGTTCACCGCATCCTCAGCACCCTTGAAACGCTCGGATACGTTGAGAAGGACACCAAGAACCTGAAGTACAAAACAACCTTGAAGGTCTTTCAGCTAGGGTCCAGGGTCATTGAGGGCACGGGGCTGCGCGAGGTCGTCGTGCCCTTCTTGAAAGAGCTTGGAGCGCGGTTCGGGGAGACCGCCAACCTTGGAGTACTGGATGGGGGAGAGGTCGTCTACATAGAAAAGGTCGAAAGTTCGGAAGTCCTGCGAATGGACCTTTCCGTTGGAAGATCGGTGCCCGCTTATTGCACGGCTCTCGGCAAGGTTCTCCTCGCCGATCTGGGCGAAGAGGAACTGAAGGTGTACCTTGATAACACGAAGATGGCAAAAAAGACCTTTCACGAGGTTCCGGACAGGGATGAATTCTTACGTCGCTTGGGACGGATTCGCGAACAGGGGTATGCGGTCGATCGCCAGGAACTGGACATCGGCATAACGTGCATCGCCGCGCCCGTCAGAAACCATACGGGACGGGTTGTAGCAGCGGTTAGCGTGGCAGGCCCCTCAACGAGGATGACGGATGACAAACTGGAGGAGATCACGACACCCCTCATGGAGACAACGCTCGCAATATCGAGAAAGCTCGGATTGGCTAAAGAATCTTACGCGTTGTGATAAAGGCCGAAGGATCGCGCTTCTTGTCCACCTCGACCTTAGAGGCGGGACGGGCCAGGAGGGAAGGGCGCATGTATCGGCTCAGGACATGTTGTGACTGTCGTTTAGAAAAGCGAGGGAGGGTTTGAGGATGAGAAGAAGGGGAATGTGCGTGCGACGCGTCATTGGTCCGGCTCTGATCATGATGCTCGCGCTTTCAGGGAGCATTACGGCGGGAGCTGCGACGCAGCCCCAGTACGGCGGGGTCCTCAAGATCATCGATACGGCGGAAGGGGCACAGCCGATTGGGGCTCCGTGGGAAGTGAGCGGAATCGATTCCAAGCTTCAGAAACCGGTGGTCGAGACGCTTCTGCGGGAGGACATCAAAGGAGAGTATCATCCCTGGCTCGCCACATCGTGGAAGATCGACACAGTAAAGAACAACATCGTCCTCGCCCTCAGAAAGGGGGTCAAGTTTCACGATGGGACAGATTTCAACGCGAGGGCTGCAAAGTGGTGTATGGATCACGCGATAGCATCGAAGCAGGTCAAGGGTTTCCTGAGCGTCGACGTCCTCGACGACTACACCATCCGCGTCAACGTCGACAAGTACCAGAACAACTTCCTCGACTACCTTGCGAGCTCGTACGGCGGCGGCATGGTTTCCCCCACGGCGTTCGAGAAAAAGGGTCTCGACTGGGCGCGCTGGAATCCCGTGGGTACAGGGCCTTTCAAGTTCGTGAGCTTCGAGCGGGGCAACAGGCTCGCCTTCGCCAAGTGGGAAGGCTATTGGCAGAAAGGAAGACCCTATCTCGACGGCATTGAGTTTCTCTTCATAAGGGACCCCATGACCCAGCAGGCAGCCATGCGCTCAAAAGGGGCGGATAGAATTCATGTGCTCTCAGTCACTTCCGGAGAGCAGGCGGCCATGATGAAGGCCCAGGGGTTTCAGGTGCTCAGCATGCCCGTGGGCCCCGTTTCCCTGGTCCCGGATAGCCTTAACGCCGACTCACCCCTCTCCAATAAGAAGGTGCGGGAAGCCATATCGTATGCGATCAACAGGGATGCCATCGTCAAGGCCAGGGGCTTCGGCTTCTGGGCGCCGGCGAATCAGATCCCTGCGCCCGGTCAGGCCGGCTTTGTTAAGAACCTCGACTTTGGCCGGTGCGATCCGAAGAAGGCTAGACAGCTTCTGGCAGAGGCAGGCTATCCATCCGGGTTCAAGACGAAAATTATCGTCCAGCCCGCCCTCGTCGACAGGGACGCCATGGTGGCGGTCCAGCGTTTTCTCGGCGAGGTGGGCATCCAGGTGGAGATGCAATTTCCCGACAACGGCGGCTACACTGTCATGAAATGGAAAGACGGCTGGCACAACGGGCTTCTCGGCCAGCATACGCGCATGCTCGCTACCTACGACTTGACCTACAACTACTACTGGCAGACCCAGACGGGCCAGTTCATCAGCCTCAAGCGCACGGATGGCCTCATACAGAAGCTCGATGCCTCGTTAGGGACGATCAACCCGGAGGATGCGAGGGGTCAGGAAATGACGAGAATGATGGCCGAGGACGCAATGTTTATCCCCATCTATTATCAGAGGGAGATGTACGTGGTCCAGCCGGACGTCCACGACACGGGTTATTGCGAGTGGTCGTCGACAACCATCAACACGCCGGAGACGACCTGGCTCGGCAAGTAAGGGGCAATGACCTTGAAATTCCATAGTCTTATTCGCCGTCAGCGGCGAGTCCCGTTTTCTCGCGCTATCAGCGCTGCCGTCGAAGTGACAAGAAGGATCCGGAAGGAGGAGGCGCGTGAAGATAGCTGACCTGAAGACGTACGTCGTGGATCCCCATGGGCCGGGCGGCAGAAACTGGATATTCGTCAAGCTCATTACCGACAATGGCATTGAGGGCGTCGGGGAGGCCTTCGACATCCCTTTTGGCCCCCACGGAGTGGTCAAGTTGATCGAAACGGTGGGGGATAGATTCGTCATAGGCTCAGACCCTTTCAAAATAGAATCGATGTGGCGCAGGATCTACGCCTCCGGCTATGATCAGCACCCGGACGTAACCAAAATGGGCATCATAAGCGCCTTCGAAATAGCCTGCTGGGACATCATCGGCAAGGCTGTCGGTCAGCCGGTGTACAACCTTCTTGGCGGCCTTTATCACGACCGCTTGAGAACCTACACCTACATGTACCCTGCTGCCGACAAGAACGCGAAGGACGGATACGTGCAGAACGATCCCCTGGCTGCGGGAGAGCGGGCGGTGTATTACCTCAAGATGGGGTTTACGGCCATCAAGTTCGACCCCGTCGGACCGGGGACTGCCCTTGCTCCGCTTCAGCTTTCAGTGGGCAACCTGGCGCGAACGGAAGCCGTCATCCGTGGAGTGAGGGAGGCTGTGGGCGACAAATGCGACATCATCATAGGCACCCACGGGCAGATGACGACCTCGAGCGCAATACGGCTCGCAAAAAGGTTGGAGAAGTTCGATCCTTTGTGGTTCGAGGAGCCCGTGCCGCCTGAAAATCGGGACGAGATGGCCAGGGTCGCCGACCATACGAGTATTCCCGTGGCAGCCGGCGAGCGTCTCTCCACGAAATACGAGTTCAGGGAGCTGCTCGACAGGCACGCTGCGAGCGTCCTGCAACTCTCCCTGGGCCGTGTAGGCGGCCTGCTCGAAGCCAAGAAGATCGCGGGCATGGCTGAGGCATATTACGCTCAGATAGCGCCGCACCTGTACGCCGGACCTGTCGAAGCCATGGCGAACGTCCACATCGCCGCCTGCAGCCCCAATTTCCTGATTCTCGAAGGTCTTGAGACGTGGGGAGGATTCTACAACGAAATCCTCAAGGAGCCCATACGGTGGGAGCAAGGGTATATTATACCGCCGACCAAGCCGGGGCTCGGCATAGAGCTCGATGAGGAGGTGATGAAGAAATACCCGGCAAGCGGGAACAATCCGTCGATCGACGTCTCCTACGACAGCGACGTCGGGCTATTTTAGGAAACCGAAAGACTTCCGGGGGAGGCCGGGATCGATTGTTGGGGCTCGCGTCGCCCCCTCGACGGGCATAAGCCCGCCGAGCCTCCCCTTCATAAAAAGGAAGAGTCGCCGCAGGCGCGCACTGTCCGACCTTTGTGCCGGCTGGCCTTTGCGACGTTGAGGGCCGCGGCACTTAAGAGCGTTCCGCGAAAATAAAGTAACGATTGCCCCGGCGTAATCTTTTCCTAAAGCGAAAGCCTAGCGTAGCGAAGGAAAAGATGGAGCCGGTCGGTAATGGGAATGAATTCTGCGGAACGCTATATTCAATTCTTCGGCGGTGTGCAACCAGCACCTCAAAAGTCTTATCTGCTCTTGCAGCAGATCCACCCCATCACGGTTTTATTCGACGTTATGAGCTTGATGACACTAGTAGAGGTACTCCCCCTTCTCGAAGAATGCCTCGAACCCCTTCCGGTCGGACGAGGCCTTCCTGATCCTTTCCACGCCTTCCTTCAGCGAATCTACGTCGGTCGCGATGGACAGCCGCAGATAGTGCCGGTTTTCGGCGCCTATGCGGCCGAAAGACTTCCGGTCGAGGGTAGCCACGAGATGCTCGTAGAGCAGGAACATCTGAAAAAGGGTAGAGGGGGAGGTCTGTTTTCGCACCTCAGCCGGCAACGTTTCGTACGCCTCGAGGATGCCAAGATGCTCACACACGCCTGAAATGTTCGGGAAGACGTAGAAGGCCCCTTTAGGCCTCCCGCACCTGATCCCTTCGACCGTGTTGAGCCCCTCAACGACTACATCCCTTCTCTCCTGGTAAGTCTGGACCATGCGGCGCCTGACCTCTTGGCTCAAAGGCGACTCGAGCGCCAGCCGGGCCCCTTCCTGGTTGTAGGGGGGGACGCACGAGAAGTAGTTTATGTTGAGATTCTTGAAAACCATGGCTTCCTCGACGGTGGGGAACAGGGCCCAGCCTATGCGGCCGCCGGTCCAGGAAAAGCCTTTTGACACTCCTCCGACAAGAATCGTTATTCTCTCCATGCCGGCGCACGATATGATACTGTTGTGCGCGGCGCCGTCAAAAATGCTGTCTTCATAAATCTCATCCGAGTAGACCCGCACGTTTTCGGGGCACTTGCTTTCTATCACGTGGGCGATCTCCTCCAGCTGTTGAAAAGAGGCAACCGCGCCTGTGGGATTCGATGGAAAGTTGAGGATGATCAACTTGGTCCGTTCACTCAAAAGAGGCGTGAGGTACTCTCCCGAGAGTGAAAAGTCATCTTCCTCCTTCAAATGCATGGGAACAGGGCACGCACCCACGTACGAAATGAAAGACTCGTAGATCGGGAAGCCGGGACTGGGATAGATAACCTCATCGCCGGGATCGCAATAAGCTTGCTGTACCAGGCCGATGGTCGGCTTTACACCAGGGAATATGACAACCCGCTCAGGGGTTGCCCGAATTCCCCGGCTTTCGCCGAAATGTTTCGCCACCGCACACCGAAGAGAAAGAAGACCCTGGGGATCGCAGTAATGGGTGTTGTCGAGGTCGATCTGCCGTTTGACCTCTTCCCTGATGAACCGGGGGAGGGGAAAATCAGGCTCTCCAATGTTGCACTTGACTACCTTTTTCCCCTGCGCCTCCAGGGCGGCAATGTGCGGGCCTATCTTGAAGGCATTCTCCGTATCGATCAGCCCGATGCTTTTTGAGAGCAAGCCCATCATCTTCTCCCTTTCTGCTGCAATCATCGGGGCTTGCGTCGCCCCTTCCAGCGGCATCAGCCGCCTTAAGCCTCCCCCTCATGAAAAGGAAGAGACGCAAAAGGCATCTCATTACTGCCTTAGTTTTGCACGACTCCCTTTATCCAAAGAACAGCAGAAGTCTCCGCCGTTCCAAGACCGGCCGGACTATTGTAGCCCAAGGAATTCACCGTTTTCAACAGCAGTAAGCGCCTGCCTGTCATCTTCCGAGAGTACCTTGCTTACCTCGCCGTAGGACGATAGCCCGTCGGTACCCGATAGGGAGTCCGCGAAGACAGCCTCTGTCCACTCCCGCTTATTGACGTACTTTCCCTTGCTGGTCAGGGCACCGGAATTATGCGTGGGATGCGCCGTATGCGTGGATAGCTGCTCGATGGATGTCATACGAATGGACGAAAAGAGCGGGAAGGCTGGTACTATTTCTTTGACATTCATATGACATTAGGATATCATGTACCAAGGAATTACAGGACATTAGGTAGAGTACAATGCTCGGGCAAGGTCAAAAACCATCGTGGTCGACCGCTTCCTGCCAGTCACCCTTCGATAGAACCCAAAAGATCCGGCCCTTTATTGTCGCGGAACAAGATCCTATTCTTTTCCTCCAGTCTATTTTGGGAGACGATACGGTTTCTCCATCAAGTTCACGTTTCTTGAGGAGGATAGCGTCTCCTCGGAAACTTCATGGCCTTGGTGTGGCCGGAGTCAGGCAATGCAATGAATTATGCTATCCTTATCTGGCCGGCGAGCACCTGTTCGGGCGGGGCTTCATGATCTGCGGTCTTGCCCCGCTGTAGCTACAGGAGGCGTCAATGATAGATAGATTTCGGCCCCACCACATATTGTGTGAGCGGTTCCTCACACTCGAGTTCCCTGAGCGAGGGGAGGAATTCGCTGCGATGAAACGGAAAGTCATCGGGATCATCGGCTCACACGAGGAGGCGCTCGTAGAAGCAATCGAGGGGGTAGACCAGATATGCGGTGTTTGTCTGAATTGCAGGGATGATCGTTGCGAGAGTCCGTCCGGCAAAGAAGAGGCCGTGAGAAAATGGGACGCGATCATTTTGAAGAGTCTCGGAGTAGAGTATGGTGAGACGCATACTGCGAGAGAGTGGCGCAGATTGATTGACGAAAAAACGCCGCTCGATCTTTGCGCCTCACGATGCCCCTACAGATCCAAATGCATGATCTTGCAACATGCCGCCCATAGGGCCCATTCAGGAACGGGAGTTGTTCCGGAAAAGCGAAATGACCCTTCATCTTGGGGTTAAGGAGGAGATGGTCTGCTTGGAGAAATCGACTAAACGGAATGGGACCTTGCGAGACAAGGCTTACGCAGCGATCAAGAATGCCATCATTACTGCACGACTTGAGCCGAATCACAGAATCGTGGAGGAAGCGATGGCTGCCGATATCGGTGCGAGCAGGACGCCTATCAGGGAGGCTCTCCAGAAGCTGGAGATAGAAGGTCTGATTTTCAAGCTTCCTAGCTCAGGGTTCGCCGTGAAGGGCGTGACCGAAGAAGAGGTTGAAGACATTTTGGGCCTGCAATGCATACTGGAGGCCTACGCGGGACGTCTCGCGGTATCGAGGATCAGCGAGGAGGAGATCTCTCTTCTCGATCGCCTCATTGAGCACCAAGAAGGCTGTCTCGCGAGCGCCGACGTTGAGAAGTTCATCCACCTCGATAGTGAATTCCACGACACAATACACAGGGCTGCAAAGAATGCCCGGCTCTACGAACTTGTGCGAGGCCTCAGAGACTGCATCGATCGTTACCGGGTGATCGTCTTTCGCTCCCACGCCAGGCTGCATCTGTCCGTGAAAGACCATAAGAAGATGGTCGGTTTGGTGAGGACAAAGAATGCCAGGCAGTTCGAGAAAGTGATAAGCAGACATATGATAAGGGGCAAAAACGTCATAAAGAGGAGGATCGAAGGGGATCGGGGAGAACGCAGTGACTTGTCCGACGCGACCTATTTCAACCAAAAAAGGGACCCATGAGGCAAGGGTCGGGGAAGACCGGCGCACCCGTGCGGCCGTCGGTCAGGCCTATCCCTCTTTATCCCTCTTGCCGTGAGCCGGCTGTCCGCCGGCTGATAGCCTAAAGACCCCTTTACACTCGGACACCTCGCACGCTTCCTAAGAGCAGTTCGATTCCTGGCCACGGCAACCTCCGCGTCGCGGGTACCTTCGGTCTCGACTCCGCCCCTTTTTTCTTGTCCTTAAAGTTCCCGGCTAGTAGCTCAAAGGCCAGGGCCGACTCCGCCCTTTGCCAATACCGGCAAGCCGTTATCGTCTTGCCGCCTATCTCGAGGAGGCCACGGCTTGGGGTTTGTTTTTCGCGACGCCATTATTTTATTGACCTTTATCATGACATTATGATAACCTGTGCGACATGACACAACAAAGAAAAGTTATGATGCTCGATCCGGGCTCAACTCCGCTTTACGTGCAGCTCAGGAGTATATTGGAGGCTAAGATTCTCTCTCAGGAATTCAAAGAGAATGAGCGCCTCCCTACCGACGCGGAATTGTGCGAGCAATTCGGTGTCAGCCGGGCCACGGTGCTGCGGGCCCTCGAAGAGCTTCTCAGGGTCGGCCTCATCTATCGTGACCGGGGGAGGGGCACCTTCGTCACCCAAGGAGCCCGGCTCATGAACCCCGCGCTCAAAGGCTCGATTCAAGACCTCATACGCGCGGGGAAAGGGATCAGGCTCAAAGTCTTATCCTACAAGAAAATCCCTGTTCCCGAAGGTCTTTCCGATACGCTCCAGGTGGGGAAATCCGAGAAGGTTTTTCGGCTCGAATGCGTCCGCCTGATCCCGGAAGGGCCCCAGGCTTACTCTCTCGTCTATTTCCCGCCTGATTTGGGAAGAGCCGTTTCTCCCGAGGAGCTGACAGAGACCACCGAGCTCATCTCCTTTGTCGAAGAAAAGCTGAGACATAAGGCCTACCGGGCAAACCAAATCATCGATGTGGGAGTCGCCGACAGGTCGCTTGCAAAGCACCTCGATATCGCACCGAATACCCCGCTCCTTGTCATCCAGCGAGATTACTATACGAGAAAAGGCTTCCTCATGTATGTGGCGAAGAGTTACTTCAGGTCGGACCGTTTCAGATATGAAATAGAGCTGAC
>Ga0326728_10016074_pt1 | contig 15366 bp, 13 predicted proteins | sample MB3enrmetagenome_FD_207602 | JGI IMG/M metagenome (GOLD analysis project Ga0326728, IMG submission 207602) | Lab enriched peat soil microbial communities from McLean, Ithaca, NY, United States - MB31MN | ecosystem: Environmental > Terrestrial > Soil > Wetlands > Peat | place: USA: New York...
CCGCAGGAGCAGCGCGGTCCTCTGGTGAGGTCTTTCTATCAGCGCCGCTTCTGGAATCAGTGGTTCGATCAGATTGCCTTGGACGATCTTGCGAAGAGAGTATATGACGCAAGCGTGAATATGGGGGAAGGTACTGCCGTAAAACTGCTTCAGGAAGCCGCTGACGTTGCGCCTGACGGCCTCCTGGGTCCTGCCACAGTTCGTACTGCCAACCTGAGGGGAGAGGCGCTCATAGACGCCTTTATTGCTCAGCGCGTGGCGCACTACAAACTCATCGTGCTGAAGAATCCAGCGGATCAGAAGTATCTGGCTAACTGGCTGGCTCGGGCGTCGAAGTGATTTTACCGTTCAAGGTTGCACTTATTCAGCGCACTGTGAGTACATGGGGCTTGCTATTGCCTGAAATTGCATTCATCCTTGTTGTTGCATTTGTTCAATGCACTGTGAGTTCATTTTGCGCAGTTCATTCTGCGTAGCTGTACATTGTGTTGCACCTGTGCGGCGCACTGTGAGTTCATTGTGCCACCATCACAAAGCAAATACGGAAGCATCATAAAGTTGCACCTGTTCGGCGCACTGTTAGTTCATTGTGCCCACCGCACCCCTGGGCTCTTCTGCTTGCTTCAGAAGGTTGCATCTGTTCGATGCACTGTGAGTTCATTGTGCTTTGGCGAAACAGACCAAACAAGAGACGTAGAGAGTTGCATCTGTTCGATGCACTGTAAGTTCATTGTGCCGAGGTACCGACATAATGGTACTCTGTTCAGAAATGTTGCATCTGTACGATGCACTTTTGGTACGGGGTGGGAAAGCAGCGCCGGAATTCCAACCGCTTTGAAAATCATACACTCTCCAGCCACGACCAACAAAATACCCTCAAAAATATACACGGATCTTCAACGGTTCAACCCGCCGCGCCCCGCTTCAAAAAAGCTGAACTGCCTGAATGCTCCGTGCGGAGCTGGTCCGAAAACAATTTGCTAACGAACCAGCTCCATCCGGGGTTAGAAGATGTACTTGGCTGACAACTCGCCCAAACGATAACCGTCCTTTGTGTCCGGCGCGCCGAGATAAGGCTTCAAAGCACTGGACAGGTTTTGTACCAGTGTTGAGGTAAACTTCGCCCTGTCCGTGGTACTAAAGGTTGGCGTAATCTGCGAAGTCGTGCTGTATTCCCGCAATGCATGATTAAGGAAGTTGAACATGGAAGCACGGAATTCCACTTTTTGCTTTCCATGGACCTGAAAGGTTTTGAAGATGGTGAGATCCGAGTTGAAGTAAGACGGTCCACCCAGATATTTATACTGCCGTGGACCGTAGTTATGAAGCGCTGGCGGAGCAAAGCACAACGGATTAAGCTCCTGGTGCGAAACCGTAAATCCCTTCTTTGGATCACAAGTCAGGACCGGTTGAATGTTTCCTGCTTCGGTTCCGTAGTAGGACAACGTCGTGACATTGTAGCCCTTGGCAGAGTCATAAATGGTCATACCAAGATTCTGTTGATTGTTGTTGATGGCCTGCAAATTGCCACCTGCCTGCCACGTTGTCGTTCCAGAGATATTCCAACCGTTCGCCGCGCCACTCAGAATTTTGTTACCTGTGGAAAGGACGCGCCCCAGCGAATAACTGTACGAAGTGTTGATCACATGCGGTCGATCAATAGCAAGCACACCATAGTTGCCATGCACCGTAAATGGATCCACAGTCGTGCCGAGGATACCCAGCGATTTGGACCAGGTATAGTTCAGATTGAAACTGAGTTTTCCTGTTTGCTTAATCCACGAAACCTGAAAACCGTTGTAGTTCGAATAGCCGTTGTGAGAGTACACATGGATGGCATTCTGACCGTAACCCTCTCCATAAGGGAAATAGTCGGTCAGATTGTAGCTTCCGGTATTGTCAGGATCAGAAGGAGCTGCTGCGCCGGTAATCGGGTCAACACCAAAAACACCGTTTTTGGCAATCTTGTTCTGGTTGTTGTAATCGCTGCCACCAACGGCAGTGCCCAGTGTCTGGCCACCCATCAGCAGATTCTTGGTTTTGTTTCCCACGTAAGCAACTTCCAGCAGGGTGTTCCAGTGAAGTTGCTGCGAGATTGTGAAGTTCCAGGCATCCGTGCCACCATTGTCATGATCGTTCGGATCCGCAGCATAGATCGTGCCGCTGGGCAGAGTGTAACCGGATTTAGCCAGTGATCCGAGCGATCCGATATCGGAGAACCGAACATTGCCGGTTGGAGAAGTGTAGGTCTGCATTTCCGTTGCTGTGGCCTGCGCACCGGAATAATCGTTGAATTGATCATTCCAGCGATATTCACCCCAGCCACCGCGAATTACTGTTTTGCCTGTGCCAAACACATCATAAGCGAGGCCAAGACGCGGTGAAACAAAGGCAGGGCGAGTGGGCGAACCGCCGTTGGGAATTCCGGAATCAACACCGTGCCAGCGAACACCGGGGAAAGGCCATCCCGTACCCGATTTGGCATTCGTATAAGGCCATCCTGTGCCGACGGAGGTTAAACCGGCTGCCTGAATGTCGGCAGCATACAGCTTCGGATACCAAACGGCCACACCGTTCTGACTGCGGTCATACCAGCGTCCGATGTGATCGAAACGCCATCCAAGGTTAAGCATCAAACGGGGCGTGATCTTCCAATCGTCCATTCCATAAACAGCCGTAACACGATAGGCCATGTTGGACAGTGGAGTGGCGTTAGCCTGTTCAAACTTGGAAGCAATGCCCATTACCAGATTGGCAGTCGGATTGCCAGTACCAATCGTAATCGCACTTCCACCCAAAGACGTATTCAAGCCTACCAACGGATCGGACGCTGCCTTATCGTCAAAGGTAAAAACGCCGTTGTAGTTTTCATAGCTGCCCTGATACACCGCTTCATACGTGGTATATCCGCCAACCTTGAATGTGTGCGTCTTATAGACCTTGGTTACGTTATCGGACCACATCACAGAACTTTTTCTGTTCTGGTACGCTCCGTCCTCTCCAGTCCAGAGATCCGGCATGGACATATCCGGGAAGTTTAAAGCGCCTCCCTTGTTGTAGCTGTTGATGCCCGGTGTAATCGTCGAGCCGTTAAAGTAGCTACCATACGGATATCCCGTGCTGCTGATGAGCGAAGGTGTCACGTTGCTCGGCTTCGTCGGATTGTCGGAGTAAGCCCATGCACCCAGAAGTTCGTTGGTCAGCGTGGGAGTGATGACAGTCAACAAATCACCGCTAAACACCCTGGTGGTAGCAGGTGCTATCATTCCGCCGCCGGGATAAGGCACGCCGTCTTGGATGGTGTTGTTCCACATCTTTACAGGCACCGGCTGCTCTGTATGGGCCTGTTGATAGGCTGCGTAGAATTTGTTTTGTTCGTTCAGGTTGTAGTCCACGCGAACACGATAGATGTAGACGTTCTGTTGGCCACCTACCGTCTTGTAGAAGTTGTATCCACTGTTATTGGCGGGATTCACATTAGCCGCCGGAAACAACGACATGATTGATTTGGCACCAGCATCCTGCGTCAGCAAGCCTGGAGCGGTAATTGTCTTGCCGCTGGCGTCATATCCACCGGTTGGATCAGCGCACATGTTGCCAATGTTTGTTGTCGAAAAACCATTTGGACACAAAACTGCGTTCGTAGCATAGGCGTTGGTAGCCGAGGTGTTGTTCAACGTAAAGTTGCCATTCATCATATCCGAACTGGGAATAATGGATCTGATGGTGGTTGTGGACTGCGGATTCTGCCATTGGTATTCATAGCCACCCCAAAAGAGCAGCTTATTGTTTTTGTTGAAATTGGAGTGTGGGAAGCGAACCGGACCACCAAAATTGCCACCCGGATAGTAGTACGCATCACTGGTTCGTGGATTGGTAGCCGCCCCGGCATGTTTATGTTGCCAGGTGTTGCTATTCAGCGCGCCATTGCGGGCGTAGAAATATGCCTCGCCATGATACTCTGAGCCACCGGATTTGCTGGTGACGTTAATGATGACCGGACCATCTGCGTTATCAGCTCCGAAGTTTGAAGTTTGCACTTTCACTTCCGCTGTCATGTCAGGATTGACGGCAGCGATGGACCAGCAGGAACAACCTGGATCGATGATGTTGGCGCCATCCAGAAGATAAGCAGTGCCGCCGCGATAAGGAGCACCATTGGTGGAAAGACCGACGCCGACAGCACTGCCAGAAGCACTCATTTCCGCAAAATTGAACCCGAGGCCATTCGAGGTACCATTGGCAACGGAAGTTACGCCGGGAAGAATCTTGAGCAACTCTGAGATCTCGCGACCCTGAACAGTAAGCCGTTCAATGTCCTGCGAACTGAGCAAGGCCGCACGTTCACCATTGTCAGTCGGAATGAGCATTTCTGAAGCCGCTGTTACTTCTACGGTTTCACTGGCTTCACCGAGTGAAAGTTGAATTCCAGAGACAGTACGCGAGTCGCCAACGTTCAGTGTGATGTTGGCTTCCTTCCATGCCTTGAATCCATTCGCCAGAATGCCAACCGAGTATGAACCCGGTATGACGCCAGCAAAGGTGAAGTATCCGCTACCGTTGCTGACGGTTTTGCGTACATCGGCGGTGCTTTGGTTCAGCAGTGTAATGCTGGCTCCAGCGACTGCCGCACCGGTCGGATCGAGTACAGTGCCAGCAATACTACCCGTCAGAAGTTGCGCTTCCAGTCTGAATGGGGCAAAAAGCAGACCAATTACGAGTACGGCCAAAGTCCAAAAGCTACAAATCTGATGAACTTTTCGTGCGCGCAATCGTGGGTGTTGATTTGTCATTATTCCTCCATACTGATTTTGAACATTTGAATCTGGCAAATTGCCTGTTCGCGGTACCATGTTCGTTCTGGTACCTCCTGTTGCATCTTTGTTCGTGTTCAATTTGAGCCTCCTGCTAATTTTCGTGACAAACCCGTATGCCTTTGCCCTGGTCGTCTTCGGATTTCTTGATTCGGTCTTCATTGCCACTTCAAGACCAATTTTCCTGATCCGAATAAACCCTGATAACGCTTACAAAGCAGCAAAAAACTTTGACAACGTTTACGAAACGGCAAAAACACGAAAGTCCCTCACGGCAGATCACAATACGTCCTCGAAAATTCAAATGTCAACTACTTTATCGTTTGATTAAAGTATTTCTGCGGATGTTAAAAAAAATCTCGGGTAAACGTTTAAACGTTTTAGCAAAAAACAAAATTAACAATAACAAAACAATGCTTTTGACTGTTTCTTTCAAATCGGACCTTGAAAACACGCACTATCTTAGCTAATATAATTTTAGCAATCTTGAGGGGGATGGAATGACCGAAGCCACGATGTTTGAAGCCAAAACCCAGCTTTCCAAACTGGTAAGGCAGGCGCAGCGCGGGGAACAGATTATTTTGACCTCGGGGCGGAAAAAGACGCCGGTCGCCATGATCGTTGCCGTAAAGCCGGTCAAAGAGCGTCCCTTTGACTTGTTTTATAATCCCAATTTTGAAATACCTGCTGACTTTGATGAACTTCCCGAAAATGAACTCAAAGCATGGCGCGGAGAGTGCGAATGAGAATTTTGGTTGATACGCACTACATACTCTGGGCAGCCGTTCATTCAAATCGTATGGAGCCATGGGCCAAAAATTTGATTGGGGATCTTAACAACGAGATTTTCGTATCTGCAGCATCCATCTATGAAATCAGCCTGAAAGTGCGGAACGACAAACTTCCCGAGGCAGTTGAGTTTGAGAGCGATCTCATCGTCAATATAAATCGCCTTGGATATGCACTTCTTCCTCTGGAACCAGAGACCATGATGCGTGCAGCGCGTTTTGAGGCCCTACATGCTGATCCGTTTGATCGCATGATCGCTGCGCACGCAATCCAGCATGATCTACCTCTTCTCAGTACGGATATCAGGCTTGATGCTTTCGGAGTCCGACGCCTAAAAAAGGCAAAGTAGCAGGCGATTCTCCCCGTGGATTCCAACGCATAACAATAATAACGACTTGCGGGCACCCTTGAGCAATATACCCTCAAAAATACCCACAAACAACGTATTGTTTAAAACAAACCAATCTTGATTTTTATTGCATCGCACTACGCATCAACTATTCGGCCTTTTATTGGTTCAACAAGAAATGGAATTTCATCTATGGCATGTGCCATTGCAACAATAGCGCTTGGAATATTTTTAATATCATCAAATTTTTTTATTTCTCCTTCAATGCCTGCAATCGGAAAATACCTATAACCTTTGCTTCCAAACTCATTGACTAAAGACTTTACTTTATGTTCAAGATGAAATTCGTATTTACTTTTAATCATTTTCTCCCATTCCATTCGAGCAAATAATTCTTCACTTTTACCATTGTAATCAGGCTTTTTTCCACAATTTTTTATAAACTTTCTTACTTCTTTTGCCAAGAGAAACGCTTTAATTTGAAGCGGGGAAAACAAACGCAACATAAGCACCGCACGATACAACAAATACACCACAATACATAATAAAATTGTGTATAAGAGTAACAGCATTCGTTGTCCAAATGAGAGGCTTTGTAAATATTCAGAAAACTTAAAAAGTACAAGTTCAACACCGCAAATACCACATATAATTACTATAAAAATATGGTTTGCGATTGCAGACAAAAACTTTCCGATTTGACTGCTAAAAGTGTTCATAAAATCTCCTTTCAAATCTGTATGCCGCAATTGCTGTTTTACTTGTTTGGCATACTAACTTCCTTTTCAGACGCAATACGGAAAGTTCCATGGAATGGTGGTAACGTGTATTTTTCGGGTGGCCAAAAGCTAATTGCATTGTCATATACCCATACATCGTAGTCATTATTTGCATGAACACTGCCACAACTAACGGTTATTTTTGGAGTGGGTTTAAATGCCAGCATCTCGTCACAGTTCAAAACAAACATGACTCGGATATTCATTTGCATACTATCTGCATAACCTTCAACCGTGGTTTTCGTTGCGCTGCACGTTCCATCGCCACAAAAATCGGGTTCCTCTTCATAACGAACTGATGTAACATGGAAAACAATTTTGGTCGTCTTTGTTCCATCGTTATGTTTAGTCACGCCTCTCGTTGTTTGACGAGCCAAGGCAATGCAAGCGACAGAGCAGACAAGTAGTAATAATGCTGGAAAGTATTTCATGTTCACATTTCCTTTGCTCAGGCAATTGCTTCCAAGCCGTGCTTCGCAGCAAGAGTCAGCAGTTTGGCAGCCGGTCCCCGCGGCTGTTTTTCCCCACGTTCCCACTTGCTGACCACACCGGTCGTCACGTTCAAGTAGGCGGCAAAAACTGCCTGGCTTACAGCCGCTTTGGTACGAATGCGGCGGATGCTTGTCGGCGTCATTTCCAGAACCCTGGTCAAGCACATTTGATCAAACTCTCGCATCGTTTTTGTATCAAGAGCACCAACCGCATACAGATCAAGCATGCTCTCATGCACGGCTGCGAGTGCCTCGCTTTTATATGCCTTTGCCATGTCATTTTCCTTTCTTTGTGCTCGGTGCAACAATTTCCGACAGTGCCTTTTCCTGCACCAGGGCAGTCATCTTTTCTTCGCTGTAGCCCAGGTAGACACGGGCGGCTTTGCGGAAGGCGCGCAACTCGTCGATCTTGATGTTAGCCTGATCCTTTTTCTCGAAGCCAAGCATCAGCACGATACGCTGAGCAATCTTCATCGCCACAATAGCGCGCGCGCCACCGCTGGTTCCCTCTCCATGCCTGGCCAACCGAAATTTGAAGACCCCACCGCCGAGATCCGCATCGAATTCTCCGTTGACGGTCTGCCACAATTCGATATCGCTAATGCCAAATCGCCGCGCAAAACGCATAAACGGTTTGGAAGCAAAAACCCGAGGAGTATTGCAATGGTCAACCATCAGGTAAGAGTGTAGTCCTAAGAACTATAAAGCACAAGCACAAAATGTGAAAGCGTAATCGGTTGCACCTGTGCGGCGCACTGTGAGTTCAGAGTAGATTTGAAATAATACGAGGTACGCAAAACTGTACCATATCATCGGCCAGCACTGCTGGAATGCGCGTACCACTAATGCCGTATTGAGACAAGAAGTTACGCACACTCACACTTGCCTGGTTTATGGTTTTATTCTTTGACAGGCGATAAGTATTATCGTTCTTTTCTGATCCTTTTAGGGCCACCATGCTTTTTTCCTGATCGAATAGAAGCAGTACATGTTCTGCACTCCCCAGATACGCCACACAGGACTTGTTGATAACAATACGAGTTCCATTCTCAATAGTCACAGATGGTGTGATTTTTCGAGGGTTTCTGTGCTTTCCGCGTTGATGATGAAACATCGTGTACTTCCCCTTTCTGCCTTACTGTGAGCAAGGTATATAAGTATTTTACTAAACCACTATCACTTGAGAGCAGTGGTATTGCCGCACAGGGATTCCAATCTCCCTGAAAGGAATCTGTCCAAAACCCTCCTCCGCCTGCAATACCCACAAATCTATACACAAATCACGAGTGCTTGCGCCTGGTCCAGTTGCACCTGCTCGGCGCACTGTTGGTTCAGTGTGCCAAGATCATCCTAACCCTCTATGCTGGCACGACATTGTTGCACCTGTGCGGTGCACTGTAAGTTCATTGTGCCGATGAGCGGCCACGAGTGCCCCACATTCGCATTGGTTGCACCTGTGCGGCGCACTGTTAGTTCATTGGGCCTTTGGTCAAGGATGAATCGTCCTTTGGGTGGCTTGTTGCACCTGTGCGGCGCACTGTTGGTTCATTGAGCCCGATTAACTCGCGGTATCCAGGCTGGCAATGCTCAGAGATTTTCTCCTTAAGCCAGGCAAACTTCTCCGCGTTCTCTTTCTCTTTCTCTTCCCGCACCAGCAGCCGAAGTCCCGCACAGATCACATCGCTGGCATTGTCGTAGCGCCCTGTCTTGATCGTCCTGTTCACAAAAAGATCAAGAGCTTTTGGCAGACTAACCTTTCTGGTTGGCATTGCCCCTCCTGCGCAGAGTATAGCCACGATGGCATCGAATGCCAATAGAAAATTTTGCAGCAAGTCAGATCGATGTTGCACCTGCTCGGCGCACTGTGAGTTCATTGTGCCTGCCGTTTCCAGCTTCAAAAGGATGAATGAATACGTTGCACCTGTGCGGTGCACTGTTAGTTCATTGGGCCGGAATCAAGAATGGGGACAGTGCAATACTGCTTGGTTGCACCTGCTCGGTGCACTGTAGGTTCAGTGTGCCCGATTAACTCTCGGAAAGCGTGGGCCGCCAGTTGTTGCACCTGTGCGGTGCACTGTGAGTTCATTGTGCCCGAGGAGATCGACGGTTTAGCTGTCGTTATTGATGTTGCACCTGCTCGGCGCACTGTCGGTTCATTGTGTCTGAAACTCCCCTTCGGCTAGCCTCAAGCATCATGGTTGCACCTGCTCGGTGCACTGTAAGTTCATTGTGCCTTTTCAGCGCACGCTGGAATCTGAACGACTGGAAGTTGCACCTGTTCGGTGCACTGTTGGTTCATTGTGCCTTGAGGAACCTCGCATACACTCGAATGCTGCGTGTTGCACCTGCTCGGTGCACTGTTGCTACATTGGGCCGATTCTGCGCCCCCGTACTGCTCTGAACAATAATTGTTGCACCTGTGCGGCGCACTGTCGGTTCAAAGCGCCACCGTTGTTGCGGATGCAATCAGTCATTTCATGTTGCACCTGCTCGGTGCACTGTTCGTTCATTGTGCCAGTAGCACCCTCTAAAAAGTATCTCGTTTGAGACCGTTGCATCTGTTCGATGCACTCTTGGTTCATTGGGCCAACCAGTGCGGTTATTCAGTTGCATCTGTTCGATGCACTCTTGGTTCATTGTGCCAAAATAATTCAGAGTGTGAATGGCAGTGTGATCGTGTTGCACCTGTGCGGTGCACTGTGAGTTCATTGTACTGAGGCCGACCAGCCGACCTTCAAAAAAGCAGAGCAGTCCCATATTTCTATGCGGAGTCAGGGACTGCTCTGTCAACGCCTATTCAGAATCATGTCTCCTCTAAATCGCCTTCAGGGAGTTCATAGACATTTTACGCAACAATCCCCGATGGGCGCAAATTGTTTTTTTGATCGTCGGCATTTCCTCCTGGTGAACCGAGGCTGCACTAAGCTTCTCTGGTTCGCATACGCAACGAAATGCCAAATATCCCGCCGCAATCTCCTTCGGAACCTGAATGACGTAACCATTATTGCTGATGTAATCGGCTCGGCTTCCGTCCACTTCCGTGCTGGTCCACCAATAGATTACTTGCGAATGAACCTTCCACAATGGGGAATCCTTGTCCGGTGTTGTCCGGTAGTGCGCTTTATGGAGGCTCGGATTCCAGACGCCGCCTGCATTGCTACCGCGAAAGACCAGAGAACGCACGGCTTCATCGACCGTCGGCAACCGCCACAGATATTTTGGCATGTTAGCAAGCGAACGACCGTCAGAGTTCAGGTACGCACAGCTTCTCGTTGCTTCATTCCAGGTTGTGCCACTGTCGGGCCATCCCGGTCCTTCGGGAGCCCACATGAGCGTCACCCCGTTGCCTTCCACTTGGCGCATTCCATAGTTGCCGTCGTCCAGACGGTGAGCATCCTGCCAGCCGGGAACGATGCTGCAAGCCACAACGGTGGCAAGCGGCAGCACCAGCAGGCATCTCCACGCCCAGCGCCGGGGTTCAGGAACGCCAAATTGGTAGAGAGCGCCAACGGCCACCAGCGGGATCGCGATCAGACTGGCGACTCCAATGTGACTGTGAAGAAACCAAACCACGGCAATAGCGCAAATCAAAAGCAAGAAAAGCGCCATGCGCTGCCAGCGAAGCGCGATGGCGCTAACCGCTATCGTAATCAGCATCGGACTTAGATACTGGACCAGCATCAGGCCGAGATTCTGCCAAATGCTTTGGGCAAACCAGCCCTCATGGAAATTCTCATTGCTTCCCCAATAAGCCCAAAAACAAGCTATTGCCGTAGAAAAAAATATCCCAGCCCATCCCAAGACTCGCTGTATTCGTTGCGCCTGATTGCTCATAAAAGTCCTTTCTTGGCGTTATGTCCCTCGCCTGTGAAATTGCTTTAATCTACTTTCGGTACGGGCGTTTCTGTTGATAAAGCTGAATGCGTATGGAAATCATCTCCGCCAGACCGTTGTTTCCCTGCTGAGTGGCTAATACAAGTGCATGGTTAGCTGCCTCCAGAGCGTGTTCAAAGTCTCCTGTTTCCGCCCATGCTGCTCCCAAGACATCCAGAATAGTTGCATCTTTTCCATTGCTCTGCTCGTTCGCGCGGCGCGCTAGTTTGACGGCTTCAGCGCCATTGCGCAATGCTGCGTCTTGGGCGCTGGATAGAATGCGTGTTGCACCGACCAAGGCTGCAATACTGCGCGGGTTTAATTCCAGAACACGGCGATAATGCCGCAGTGCTTCGTCCGGTTTTGCCTCCATGAAGTTGGCCAGCGCCAGTGCTTCTTCAATATTGCTCGCACCAGGATTCAGCTTTTGCGCTTCTTCCAACTGAGGCAAAGCTTCTGCCGTGCGTCCTTCATGCAGTAAAAATGCACCCAGATTAAATCGTGGTTGTATCATGTGGGGATTAATCTCTATCGCTTTGCGTACCTGCGCAATTGCGCCATCCACATCTCCCTGGTAATAAAGAACGGTTGCCATATCATTCAGTATGCGCGCATCGTCCGGCATTGCTTGATTCGCCTGACGCAGTACGGCAAGTGCACCCGAATAGTCCTTCTGATTCTCCAGATTCGTTGCCTTTTCCATAAGACGATAGATGTCAATTGCCGGTACCTCGATATTCTCGATACCATCCATACTGGTGTTGACGAATTCGGGCAGATTAACAGCTCGATTTGATGCAGTAGCATTGTCAATCAACACCGCCGGACTGGAATTGCCCTCTGCATCGATATGCGTCAAGAACATCTTTGTGTAGGGACCCAACCCCTTGGAAGAAAAAACCAGCCATCGACTGTTGGGCGACCAGCTGTGCCAAGAATTCATCGGATCCATGTTAGACTTTAGCGGACGCACCACTCCCCCATCAAACGGCACAATATATAGTTTGCTGTCCGGTCGCATCAGCTCTGCATTCCTAGCCTCGACAAACACAATCCATTTTCCATCCGGACTTACTTTCGGGAAACTGTTGCTCATACCGTTTGCGCTTGCTCCGTCGATGCGCTCTGCTTTGCCTCCTTTGCCGTTGTTGAATGGAACACGATAAAGGTCATATTGGATCTGTGTTTCATGGGGATCATTGGCGTGAATTGCAGGAGCTTTATTCTTATCATACGGATCTCTGGCTTTAGCGCGGACAAACACAATCCACTTTCCATCCGGCGACCAGACGCCACCGGTCTGCACGTACTGCGGATCATCCGCACCAGGCAATGGCTGTCGTCGACCGGTTTGCCGATCATAAATTTCCAGAAGACTGCGGGTCGGATAAAATACCTGCAAAAAGTGGTAGTCTGAATAATTTTGTACATAATACGCATCATGGAAGCGAAGCGAAGATCCCGCGAAGCCACTCACGACGTAACGACCATCCGGCGAAAGCTGCGACATAAAGCCAACACGCCCCTGTTCTTGGCGGCCATCCGCATTCCATTGCACCACATGTTTGTCATCCAGACGAATCTGTTTTTCCACGGCAGTGATTGCATACAGACCCTTGTCATTTCCTGGCCCATCCAAATCGATGCCCATTGTCTTTCCGTCCGCTGAAAAGGAGTGACAGTTCATGCAGGTAGGAATATTCGTCAATACCGTGTGGCTCTCAGGTCTGCGAATATCACGAACGCGCCAGTGGATCAGGTGCATGGCGTTTTCCGGCAATGGCTGGATGATACCTTCTGTATTTTCGGAGGGCATCAGCGGCACATCCCGGTAAAAAAGCAGCGCATCCACTTTGTCGGTTGATGTAGTGAAATGAAGTTGCCCAGCCGAACGAAGTTGACTGCCGTTCAACCCTTTGATTTCCAGCAATGCCGCGCTCTTCACGCTGTGTGCCTGGATCGTTTTCCAGCTCTCATTGTCCGGTTTCCAGATGCGGCTATGCTGCTGTTCCTCGGTAAGACGTGGTGGTTCATTAGTTGAGGTCACGCACTGGGGATCGATGGGGGCAACCTGCATAAACTCCCCGCGAACCGTAAAGCGCAGAGCCGGTGTTTCATCCGCGAACCGTACGGTGATTTCCCAGTAGTTTGCAGCAGAATTATCTTGCCAGTAAAAAGTGGGAGGCGTAATTTGTGGTGGAAAAATTGTTCCTTCATATGGATAGCCAATCTTAAGTACAGGAATTGTGGATGTTTTTTTAGCAGAGAATGTGGTCAGCGGTATCTTTGCTATGGTCTGAAAATTTAATTTTTGTTGATTCCATGATCTTGGGGATGCAAAAGAAAAAAACAGACTTATTCCCGTGCCAGCCGCTAAAAAGAAAAATAACAAACCTCGGATCTGCCTTTGTTTCAAAAAAGGAATGACATTTTGCATGTTTAATCTTCTCCAAAAAAACTTTTACATTGGAAACTTTTTGCACTATAAAGACTATTCTCCGCGCAAAAAACGTCCGCAGCAAGTTGCCATCATTTTAACAAGGTAAATCAATGTGTGGCTAATGCTTATGATTACAAAAATTTCTGTCACAACACGTGATTATAAAAACAAAAACTAATTCAACGTGAGCAGATTTCCTCACGTGTAATATGCACACAACCAAAAAAGGGCGCTGCGATCATTTGCAGCGCCCCTGTATATTTTTTTACCTAACCATCAGCAGTAAACAAGCATGCGGATCGAGCGTCACACTAACATGCCCTTTCGGTTGCCGAGGCGTTCCAGTCCACACATTTTTTTGAGACCACACATTTCGTAGTTTGTGCGGTCCGTCAGTCAATGCAAAATCGGTTAGGGGGCGGTTTACAGTTATTGATTTTTCACCCAGATTGAACAAAGCTAAGGCATGTTGATTTCCAGGCAGATCCGCTGTCCATACAACAAGATCATCTTCGTGTAGCACCTGTCTGGAAGCCATGGAGGTCTGGTCGATGAGCAGCATGTCAGTATTCGTCAGTAGCGACACAGTGTCTTTATCCAGAAGTGTCAGATTGGCACCGGCAATCAGCGGACTGCGCAACATGGCCCAAAGAGTTAACTGTGTTTTTTGTTCATCTGGCGTTAGATGTGTATGACGCGGTCCAAAACCTACGTCGGGAAACGGACTCAATTCGCCCACTGGCAACATGTCGGCATCCGGCCAATTACCGGGTTTCGCGTACTGTGCCCAGCGTGCCGCGTTCTCGAACTGGTTTTTAATGCCGATTGGGTAAACTCCGTTGTGGCTATCCCACATGTCCCAAATGTCGTTCGATATACGCCACATCTGGGCAAGTTCGCTAATTTCGGTCTGGTGTGAAAGTTGCGTTGGCCCCGGAGACAGACTCAAAACGATGTCGCGGCCACTGCGCTGAATTGCCAGATGAATCTGCCGTATCTCATTCGCTTTGTATGGATGATCCGAGATGCAGTCCACCTTTAGAAAATCTACTCCCCATGCGGCGTACTGGCGTAGCAGAGAGTCATACCAAGCCTGACCGGCCTCGTTGTCTTTGATGCCCCAACTGGTGGGGTCCCAGGGACAAGGATCGCCTTGATCCGCAGCATCCTGTGCCTTGAAGTTTGTTCCCTCAATGGGAAGGTTGCGACTTACGCTCTCGCGCGGGATACCGCGTATGATGTGAATTCCGAACTTGAGTCCCAGGGAATGAACCCAACCTGTCAACTGTTCAAAGCCCGTGTTGTTGCCATCCTGCAATGCAGATGGAAAACGGTTGGTCACTGGAATGAAGCGACCGTTATTGTCTACTGCGTAATTCAGCAATTCTGGTTTGGACCGGTCCTCGGGATTGACCATATACCAGCCCTCATCAATAACAGCGTATTTATAGCCGGAAGGTTGCAGTTTTGCATGAAGAGCTTCGACATTATCCCGAAACTGCTGTTCGTTGATGCGCATCCCGTAGGAATCCCAACTGTTCCAGCCCATCGGCGGTGTCGGTGCGAGGATTTTTGGGGACATGCTTGTCTGCTGTGCACTTAAAATGCCCAATGGGCACAAAAAATGAATCAACAGAACTACAACCAAGTAACGTAGTTGAGAAAACTTTACTGATTTCACAAAATCTCCTTTGAAGGATATACGAAAATGCAGGGCGTCAAATTGACGCCCTGCAAAATACTAAAGTGCGGCGATTACCAGATAATCTTCGCCGAAAGCTGAACATTCCTGGGAGTAGTCGTCTGTTGGTCCCATGTCATACTGATAGAA